>WNFZ01013602.1_pt1 | contig 13290 bp, 15 predicted proteins | sample 5400081 | NCBI WGS metagenome assembly WNFZ01 (sample SAMN13153365, study PRJNA577476) | soil metagenome | isolation source: 80 cm soil or saprolite under grassland replicate 1 | place: USA:California | collected 2016-06-15
GGTGGTGGGCTGGTCGGCTGCGGCGGCAGCTCGATGGGCGCGGTGCGACCCACCTCTTCCGCGTCAGATGTACTCAACAGTCAGGAGCCGGTTGGGGCGCCGCTATTGTAGCTGGGCGTGCGCGTGGTAGCTGGAGCGGACCATTGGTCCGCTTTCGACGTGCCGAAAGCCCATGGCTTTGGCCGCTGCCTTGAGGTCGGCGAACTCGTCGGGCGTGACGTAGCGTTCGACCGGGAGGTGGCGTAGGGTCGGCCGCAGGTATTGGCCGACGGTGAGCACGTCGACGCCGTTGCTTCTGAGATCCTCGAACACGTGGAGGAGTTCGGCACGAGATTCGCCCAGACCGACCATCAGGCCGGACTTCGTCGGGATGCGCGGCGCGAGCTCGCGAGCTCGACGCAGTAGCTCGAGCGACTGGGTATACACGGCCTTGGGGCGTACGCGGGAGTAGAGCCGCGGCACCGTTTCCAGGTTGTGGTTCAGGATGTCCGGTGACGCGTCCATCACGGTTTGCAGCGCGTGCCAGTTGCCCTGGAAGTCCGGGATGAGGACTTCGACGCCGAGCTCAGGGTCACGTTGTTTGAGCTGGCGAATGGTGGCGGCGAAGATCTCGGCGCCGCCGTCTTGGAGATCGTCCCTGGTCACCGAGGTGATGACCACGTGTCTGAGCTGCAGCTTGCTCACGGCTTCGGCCAGGCGTTTTGGCTCGGTCCAGTCGACCTCGCCGGGGCGGCCTGTCGTCACATCGCAAAACCCGCAGTTGCGGGTGCACACGTTGCCCAACAGCAGGAACGACGCGGTACGAAATTCGCCCCAGCACTCGCCGATATTGGGGCACGAGGCCTCTTCGCAAATCGTGTGCAGGCCTTGCTCGCCCATCAAGTGCTTGAGCTGCTTGAAGTGCTTGCCCTGGGAGAGTCTGACCTTCAGCCAATCCGGCCGTTGGCCGATGACTGGCGGCGCCGACTCAGGGCTGAGTGGCTGCGTGCGTGGCGTTTTGATGACGGGTAAATCGATCACTGTGTTTCTTTGAGATGGAGTCTGCCACAGGCACGGCCACGCTCGTGCGTTCACGCTTCGGTTTTTTGGAAAAGGCCGTTCGCTGCGGAATCGCCGCGCGCTTTCCGCTCAACCGCGTCCCTCATGGCGCTGCGCGCCGTCGGTCCGCTGCTCGCCCGCGCGGCGGTCACGCACGAGCGCTATTTTTACCAACGAGACCGAGCGTCAGTAGAGCGGGTAATCGACGGTCTCGAGCTGGGTTTTGATCGTCTTTAGGAACGTGAGGGCTTGGGCGCCGTCGAGGATGCGGTGATCGAAGCTCAGGCAGGAGTTCATCATGCTTCTGACGGCGATAGCGTCATCGGCCGTGACGACGGGGCGTTTGACGATCGACTCCATGGTCACGATGCCGGCTTGGCCGACGGGCACGATCGGCTGGGACATGATCGAACCGAGTGAGCCGGGGTTGTTCACCGTAAAGGTGGCGCCCTGGAGGTCGTCTACGGAGAGCTTGCCGCTGCGTGCCTTCTGGACGATGGCTCTGAGGGCACGGGCGAGGCCGGCGATGCTGAGCTGCTCGGCGTCTCTGAGGGCGGGCACGATCAGGCCGTTTTCGAGCGAGACGGCGATGCCCAGGTGGTACTGGTGATGAATGGTGATGTGGTCGCCCTGCCATGAGGCGTTCAGCTCGGGGACGGCTCTGAGGCCGGCCAGCACGGCTTTGATGAAGAACGGCAGGTAGGTCAGCTCGAAGCCTTCTCTGGCCTGGAAGTCCGGCAGTGCCTGGGCTCGGTAACGGACCAGGCGGCTGACGTCGATCTCGACCAGCGACCACGCGTCGGCGATGTCGATGCGGGCGCGGGCCATGTGCTCGGCAATCGCTTTGCGCATTGGCGACAGCGGGCGGTCTTCGGGGCCGAGCGCTCGCGCGGCTCGCGCCGGGGTGGCGGAAACGGCAGGAACACCAGCGGCGGTCGGCGCGCCGGCGCCAGCGGCACCAGCGACACCAGCAGCGGTCGGCGTGGCGGCGCCAGCGGCGCCAGCAGCGGTCGGCCTTGCGGCGCCAGGGGCACCAGCAGCGGTCGGCGTGGCAGCACCAGGGGCACCACCAGCGGCCGTGCCTGTTTGGCCAGCGGCGATGGCGCGTTCGATGTCTTTACGGGTGACTCGGCCTAGCGTGCCGCTGCCTTGCACAGTTGACAGGTCGATGCCGTGCTCCTCGGCCATGCGCAGGACCACGGGTGTGTAGAAGCGCTTACCAGCGGGCGGCTCGGACACCGCGGTACCGCCATCCTGGCTGGCGCCGCCATCCTGGTTGGGCTCGCTCTCACGTTGGCCGACCACGCCGCCCGTCAGGGTATTGTCGTACGAGAAGGTCTGTGGACGCTGTGTAGTCGTGCCCTCCGGGCCCTGGGCGGGCGGCGCTGATTCAACTGGCGGTTCCGTCGGCGAGGAGCCGACCGGCTCGTCGCCGATCACCGCCATGTCGGTCTTCACGGCAGCCGTGGTGCCCTCGGGCAGCAGAATCTGCTGCAGGAAGCCGGCGACCGGGCTGGGCACCTCAGCGTTGACCTTGTCCGTCTGGATCTCGACCAGCGGCTCGTCGCGCTCGACACGGTCGCCTGGCTGCTTGAGCCAGCGCCCGATGGTCCCTTCGGCGACCGATTCGCCCAGTTGCGGCATCTTCACGACTGTTGGCATTCAGTACTCCGCGAGGCGTCGGGCGGCGGCGACGACGTCGTCCGCGTTGGGCAGGATCGCCTCCTCGAGGGCTGGCGCGTACGGCACATGCGTATCCGCCGCTGCCAGGCGCATGATCGGACCGTCGAGCTCCTGAAACGATTCCTCGGCGATCAGCGCCGCGACTTCGGCGCCGATGCCGCCAGTCTTGTTGTCCTCGTGCACGATCAGCACCTTGCTGGTGTGGGCCACGGTTTCTTTGATGGCGTCGGTGTCGAGCGGCAGCAACGTGCGCAAGTCGAGGATCTCGACGTCGATTCCTTCCGAGGCCAGACGTTCGCTGGCTTCGAGCGCCTGGTGCACCCCGATGCCATAGGTGATGATGCTCAGGTCCGAGCCCTGGCGCTTGAGGTCGGCCTTGCCCAGCGGCACGACGTAATCCCCGTCGGGCACTTCGCCCCTGAGCCGTCTGTAGCTCTTCTTGTGCTCGAAGAACAGCACCGGGTCCTCGTCACGGATCGAGCTTTTGAGCAGGCCTTTGCAGTCGTACGGCGTGCTCGGGATCACGATCTTCAAGCCCGGTATGTGAAAGAACAACGCTTCGACGCTCTGCGAGTGGTACAGGCCGCCGTGGACGCCCGCGCCGAACGGCGCCCGGAAGACCACGGGGCACGAGAACGTGCCATTCGAGCGATAACGGATTTTGGCCGCCTCATTGACGATCTGGTCGTAGGCGGGATGGATGTAGTCGGCGAACTGGATCTCGGCGACCGGTCGGAGTCCGTTCATCGCGGCGCCGATGGCGACACCGGCGATGCCTAGCTCCGCTAACGGGGTGTCGATGACGCGGTTCTCGCCGAACTGCTTCTGGAGGCCGTCCGTGGCGCGGAAGACGCCGCCGTGGACGCCGACGTCTTCGCCCAGGACGATGACGCTCGGATCGGCCTGCATCTCTTCCAGCAGCGCCTGACGGACCGACTCGACCAGACTCATGACGGTCATCTGGGATGCCGAAAGTCGGGCATGCGTACGCCTGCGTAGACGTGATCGAAGGCCGTCTCGGGTTCTGGCGAGGGCGCGGCCTCGGCTTCTTCTAGCGCCTGTGCGACCTCGGCCAGGATGCGCTCGCGCAGCTTGGCTTCGGCGGCTTCGTCGAGCACGGCGTGGTCCACGAGATACGCGCGGAAGACGTTGATTGGATCGCGCTGGCGAGCCTCCGCGCGTTCCGCTTCGGGGCGATAGCGGCGATCGTCGTCATCTGACGAGTGGGGCGTCAGGCGTGGCACGTTGGCCTCGATCAGGGTTGGCCCGTCACCCGCCCGAGCACGTGCCGCTGCTTCGGCGACACAGCGATACACGGCGAGCGGATCGCTGCCGTCGACCGAGGCGCCCAACATGCCATAGCCCATCGCTCGGTCGGCCACGCTGCGCACCGCCATCTGCTTCGAGGCGGGCACGCTGATGGCATAGTGGTTGTTCTCGCACACGAAAATCGCGGGCAGCTTGTGGATCGCGGCGAAGTTCAGGCCTTCGTGGAAGTCGCCTTTGGACGAGGCGCCATCGCCGAAGTAGACGATGCTTACGCCGCCATCGCCGCGAATCTTGCTGGCCAGCGCGGCACCCGTGGCATGCGGGATCTGGGTGGCGACCGGACTGCCGCTGGTCAGAATGCGCAATCGGGCATGGCCGTAATGGGCCGGCATCTGGCGACCGCCATTGGCCGGATCGTCGGCTTTGGCGAGCGCCGAGAGCATGATGTCGCGCGCGGTCATGCCCCACGCCATCACGGCGGCCAGGCTGCGGTAGTACGGCACCATCACGTCGCGAATCGGATCGAGCGCGAACGCGCTGCCCACACCGGAGCCCTCGTGGCCTTGACACGAGATGTGGAAAGGCTGCTTGCCCTGGCGATTGAGCACCCACTGGCGCTCGTCGACGGCGCGCGCGAGCAGCATCGTCTCGAACATCTTCAGCAACTGCTCGCGGCTCAGTCCGAACTGTTCGTGCTGCGGGCGGGGTATGGCAGCGACGCCGTTTGACCCCCGATGGCGAACGGGCACCTTCTCAGGGGTAGGGGACTTTCGTCTCGTTGGCGCCATTGCCACCCTCGCGGCTCATCGTAACATCGTGGCCTCGAAGGTCATGCCCGTTACGCGACGCCGCGACACATGTGGCGAGTTGCCGATCCAGAAGCGAAACGGCCGCGCTGCCCACTCGCCGGCGTAGTCGACGCCAATGCGCGGACCGACCCTGATTGCGTTGTCAGGCACGGGCGCGCCAGGCTCCAGAAACAGGGCGCTGCTTTCGACCAGGTCAACCCCACTGAGGGAGCGGTCAATGTGCAGGGCACTACAGACGAGGGCTGGCCCGCTCGCGCGCTCGATGTTCTCCAGCGGCGCAAGCGCTCGGACCAGGACCGCGCCCGCGGTGTCCTCGCGTTCGGTGACCACGTTGAAGCAGTTGTGCAAGCCGTAGATCAGATAGACGTAGGCGACGCCGCCGCGGCCCCACATCACCGCGGCGCGGCCGTTTGGACCACTGCGCGCGTGGGACGCGGCGTCGCCGGGGCCGACATACGCCTCGGTCTCGACGATCTGGCCGCTGTGGCGCACGCCGTCCCCCTTCGGGGAGTTGGGGGGACGGCTGGGTGCTCACGCGTCGCCGGGTGCCGGCCCACAAGGCTTGGGCGCCGCAAACCGCTGACTCCTGACGCCTGACGCCTGACGCCTGACCCTAGAGAGAGCGGCCGGCTTCGTGCGCCAGCAGGATCGCTTCGGCGACTTCGCGCATGCTCTTGCGCGAGTTCATGCTCAACCGCTGGATCCTGCGAAAGGCTTCGGCCTCTTTCAGGTTCTGCGAGTCCATGAGCACACCCTTGGCGCGTTCGACGAGCTTGCGCGTCTCGAGGATCTCCTGGGTCTGCGCCAGGTCGTGCTGGATCTGGCGCACCTCGCGCCAGCGTTCCAGTGCAATTTCGATGGCGGGTTTCAATTGCTGCTCGGCAAAGGGCTTGACCAGGTAGCCCATGACACCCGCGTCGACGGCGCGATCGACGAACTCGCGGTCTGAGTAGGCGGTCAGCAGCAGGACCGGCGTCACGCGCTCCTGGGACAAGGTCTGGGCAGCGCTGATGCCGTCCTGCTCGGGCATTTTGATGTCCATCAGCACCAGGTCAGGCTTCAAAGCGCGCGCAAGATTGACGGCGGCGACGCCATCGCCGGCCTCGCCCACGACGGAGTAGCCCAGATTTTCGAGCATCTCGCGCAGGTCCATGCGCGCGATCGGCTCATCTTCCGCCACCAGAATCCGTGTCACTTACTCCGCCTTGGCTATCCATTTCGGAAACGAGACCACGGCCTTGACGCCGTGGCCGTTCACCAGCTCGAACTGGCCCTTCAGGTCCTCGCGCACCAGGCTGCGCACGATCTGGAGGCCCAAACCGCCCTGGCTGAGCAGATCGAAATCGTGGGGCAGGCCCCGACCGTCGTCCTGGATTTCGATATACAGGCTGTCGCCCTGCTCGGCCAGACGCACAACGATACTACCCCCGGGCCGGCCGGCAAACGCGTGCTCGACGGCGTTTTGCACCAGCTCATTGATGATCAGCGCGCACGACGTCGCCTGCTGAGCGGGCAGATTGAAGCTGCGCGTGCCCTCGAGCGCCAGGCTGATCGGGCGACTGTGGTCCAGGACGCCGTTGCGCACTTCGGCCAGGATGCGGTTCGAGACCTCGTGGATGTTGATGACCGTCGTCTCTTCATGGCTCAAGAACTCGTGCACGACGGCGATCGAGATGATCCGACCAATCGTCTCGCGCAGTTGATCGGCCACCTCCGTGCTCTCGGTACGGCGCGCCTGGAGGCGGAGCAGGGCGGCGATCGTCTGCAGGTTGTTCTTCACCCGATGGTGAATCTCCTGGATCATCGCCGTCTTGATCTTGAGCTCCTGCTCTTTGCGCAGCTCGTCGGTGACGTCCTGAATGGCGACGACCGCGCCCGCGGGCGCGGTGCGTCGACCGATCACCCGCGCCGGCCAGCCGGTCGCATCGCCGGACATGAGGGGGACGACACGTTTGATCCAGACGAGGTCCTGCTCGATGACGCGCTGCTCCAGGCATACCCCGCGCTCCATGGCCTTGAAGCAGATGTATTCGTTGGTCTCGAGCTCCTGGAGCTGGGTCTTGACCAGATTGTCGGCATAGCCAAGACGGCGATACAGGTGTTCCGCGGGCGCCGACAGGTATTCGATGCGACCCTGCGCATCGATGACCATCACCCCGTCGTGGACGCCCAGGCGGCCGAGCCGTTCACCACCCTGCAAGCGACCGGCCACGATCAGCTCGCGAGCGCGCGCGATCGCACGACGAAACGTAGCGTGGCGCTTGCGCTGCCGTTCGTGCTCAATGAGCAGCATCTCTGAGCGCAGGGCGCCGATAACGTCGCCTTTTTCGTTGCGGACGGGAAAGACCTCTTGCAGGACGGGCGCACCGCGGATGACGGTCGAGGTGACCTGGTTTCGAGTCCGACCGTCGAACAGGATGCGGTAGACAAGCTGGGCTTCCTCGCGGGTCATGCTGCGACCGACGGCGAGCGGCAGTGCATACGGACTGGGCACCGGCACGGGCTGCGCCTGGGCGACGACCACGACCTGGTCGCCCGAGCGGGCGAACAGCACGGCGTCGGCGTGAGTCAGGTCGGCGAGCAGCGGCAGGTGGCCGGCGACGCGCTCGAGCAACTCACGATCCTGGTCCGACAGGTCAGAGCAGGCGTCGTAGGCGCCGAACGTGTGCTCCGATTGTTCGGTGTTGTTCGGGATGCCGAGGAAGAGGTCGGGATCAAGCGCGACCACTGATGACCTCGTGGTGCATCTCGCGGCTGCCCAGGCCCGCCAGCAGGCCGGTGCCAGCCCAGACCAGCGGCAGCAGGATGTCCGTGAACGGGGTGTGGGTGATGAGTGTGGCGCCCCACAGCAGGAGCACGACCATCACCAGCGCAGCGACCTGGCGCACGCCCGGGCGACGCAGTTGGACGTCCAGGGCGATGTTTGCCGCCAGCCCGATCAGCATTCCGGCAAAGTACAGCGCGATGTACAACAACAACACTTGTTTGGTGTGCAAGTCTACAAGTTGGCCCAAGCCGCTTCCGCCTTACGGCAGCGCCCAGCCGATGACAGGTTCCGCCTGGCGGCGGGGCATCCCATGCAGGTCTGGCCTTGCGGCACAACTGCCGGTACAAACCGCACGGTCAGTGGGCGGACGCTGGACTCGTGGGCGGCTGCCGCGAGGCGATGCGCGCACATGACGGTCCGGCCTGGCGTAGGCGGTTGGCACGACGGTGCGGACGGTTGGGGATGGCTGAGTGGCTGAAGTGATCGTCCGCAGTCAGTCGGGGCTGACCCAGGAAATCACCGTCGGGCCCCACACGTTGATCGCGGATGAGCCGCGGCCGGCGGGCGCGGATCTGGGGCCGAACCCGTATGACCTGCTCCTGTCGGCCCTGGGTTCTTGCACAGCTATGACCGTGCGGCTTTATGCCGACCGCAAGGGCTGGCCTCTGGAGCGGATCGACGTCCGTCTGAGGCACGACAAAATCCACGCTGAAGACTGCGCCGAGTGTGAGACACGTGAGGGGTTCCTCGATCGCATCACCAAGGAACTAACGTTTACTGGTGAGCTCACGCAGGAGCAGCGCCTAAGGCTGGCCGAGATCGCCGAGCGGTGTCCCGTCCAACGCACGCTACAGCGTGAAATCACAATCGAACAGAGCGTGACTTCGGCTACTGTCTGAAGCGTGGGTTCCGCACGCCCAGGCATCGTCATCGTCGCCAATCGCGGGCCAAATGACTTCGTCTATGAGGGCGGCGCGTGGGTCACACGCACCGCCACGGGCGGGCTCGTCAGCATGCTGACGCCGCTGGCGCGGCGGGCAAATGTCTCCTGGTTCTGCTGCGTCTCCGAGCCGCCCGATGCTCACCAGGCGCGCGAAGGGCTGTACACCACGGCTGCTGACCAGACCGATCCGCGACTGCACGTGGTACCCGTTCCGCTGCCCGCGGCGACGTTCAACGCGTACTACGGCCAGATCAGCAACGAGGTGCTGTGGATGCTGCAGCACCACGTGATCGGCCCGGGCGGCTTCGAATTCCTCGATCACGCGCGGCACCAGGCCTGGGGCCGCTACCTCGAGGCGAACGGCCGACTCGCCTCGGCTATCGCCCAGGCGCGGCCGAACCCGCGCGCCTTCCTGGTCCAGGACTATCACCTGTACCCGCTTCCTGGACTCCTGAAGAGCACGTTCCCAGATACGCCGATCCTGCATTTCACGCACATCCCGTTTCCCGATCCACCGGTGCTGCGCCTGATTCCCCAGCCGTGGCGCGAGACGATCCTGCGCGGCATGCTCGGCGCCGACGTAGTTGGACTCCAGACACGCATGGACGTGCATTCGTTCCTGGCCTGCTGTGCCGAGTTCCTCGACGTCGCCGTGGACATGACGCGCTGCGCGGTGCGCTTTGCCGATGGACGCGAGGTGTGCGTGCGCGCCTACCCGGCCAGCGTCGACGCGCGCGCGCTGCAGCGGCTGATGCGCACGCCCGAAGTGGCAGCCGCGCATGCTCGGCTCGCGCCCGAGATGCGCGAGATGAACCTCATCCGCGTCGATCGGCTCGATCCGAGCAAGAACCAGCAGGTCGGCTTTATGGCCTTTGGCCGCTTGCTCGAGATGCGGCCCGACCTGTGTAGTCGGGTGCGATTCCTGGCGTTCATGGTCCCGTCGCGTACCGACCTGGGCGTGTACCGCGCGTATCGTGATGCGGTGTATCGCACCATTTCGGAGGTCAACGAGCGGTTCAGTGCGGCGTGCGGCGGGCCGCCCATCCACGTGTTCTATACGAACGATCGCGAACAGGCGTTGGCGGCGATGCAGCAGTGCGACGTCCTGCTGATCAATTCACTGCAAGATGGCATGAACCTGGTCGCCAAGGAGTGGGCGGTCGTCGCGCGCCAGCCCGGTGTGTTGATCGTGTCCGAAACGGCAGGCGTGGCCCACGAAGCGACCGACACCGCACTGCGCATCTCGCCGCTCGACGTCGAAGGTACCGCGCGCGCGATGGCCGACGCGCTGGACATGCCGCTCGCTGAACGACGCAGACGCCATATCGAGTTCCTGGACCGCGTGACGCGCTGGTCGGCGCGCGATTGGCTGAACGCTCAGCTCGCCGATCTGGGCGTGAACGGACTGTGATCGGCGCCAGGCTACGCCGCCGTCATTGCACGCGCGCGCCGCGAAATGTGAACTTTCTTCCCTAAAAGAGAAGCGGACGATGTCGCACGAGGAAGACCTGCGCTGCAGTCATTGCGGCGTGGCGATCGTGGACGAAGCGACCATGGTCAGTCGCGGCGATCAGAGCTTCTGCTGTTCGAACTGCGCGGCCGGGGTCGGCGTCTCGTAACTCGCCAGACATCGCGAAGCAACGGCGTCCCAGGTAAAGCGATCCAGCGCCCGCTCGCGCGCGGCGGCGCCCATTCGGCGCGCCAGTGGTTGGTCAGACAGGATCTGCTGGAGCCGCTCGCCTAATTCCAAGGTGTCGCCAGGTTTGACCAGGAAACCGGTTACGCCATCCTGGACGATTTCAGGGACGCCGCCGATGCGGCTGGCCACGACCGGCGTGCCGCTGGCCATGGCTTCGAGCACGCACAGGCCGAGTAGCTCCGATACCCGGACGTGGCGGCCGTAGCACGTGCGATCGACCGATGGAAGGGCCAGCACGGCGGCGCTGCGATACAGCGCAGGTAGCTGCGCGTCAGGGAGGCTGCCGAGGAAGCGCACGTCGCGATCGCCGGCCAATCTGTGTAAGAGCTTGGGGTAATCACGTTCCGGTAGTCGAGGATCGTGGCCCGTCGAGCCGACGACGTCGAGGTGCGCCGAACCAGGCACGGCCTGAATGAGCCGATCGATGCCTTTGTGCGGCGTGAGGCGACCCACGAACAGCACTCCGGAGCGGCTCAGCCGCGGGTCGGGCACATAGCGAGTGGGGTCGGCGCCACCGTAGATGACGCGTGTGCGTTCTGGTGGCGCGCCGAGCTCGTAGGCGGAGTAGGCAGAGACCAGGAGGAAGGCATGAAACAACTTGGGTAGGAGGCCATGCCATGAACTGCCAGTAAGCCCGTGGTCAGTGACGACCAGGCGTCGGCCAAGAGCGCGCCCGCCGACGACGGCCCATTTGCTCGGCAGGCTGCGCATATGATGGGTGTGGACGACGTGCGCCCGCGACACAGCCGCGAACAGGCCCGGCGCGATCGGATGGGCGGGATGGCCGCCCAACCAGCCCACCGTGCGCAGCGTGCGCCGCAGCAACCCGCCCGGTTCGCGTTCCGCCCGGGCTTGACGGCCGAAGCTGATCAGCTCGCACTCGACGTGTCTGGCCAGCGCCCGCGCCAGCTCGAGCGGGTAACGTTCACCACCGCCAAATAGGCCGGCCGCGCCAAATGGCGTCGGAGCAACGTGAATGACGCGCACGCTAGTCGCTGCCCTGGTGACGCTGGGCGACCCCGGCACCTTGAGCGGGGGCTACCTGTTTCATCGCCGGCTGGCCGAGCTGGCACCCGAGCAGGATGCGCGGCTCGTGTTCATCTCGTTTCCCAGCTGGCCTTTTCCCTTGGCCAGCGCCTACGGACCATGGGTGATCCAGGCGGCTCGGCGGCGCGCCGCGCAGGTGCTCGTCCTCGATAGCATCGCGGCGGCGTTCTTTGCGCCATGGCCAAGTGCGGGCATCCCCGTGGTCGGCATGCTGCACCAGCCGCCCGGTGGCATCGACCACGGGCCAGTTCGCTCGATCGTCCAGGCGGGCATGGACCGCCTCGCATACCGCAGGGTCGAGCGGCTGCTGGTCGCGAGCGATTCGCTCGCGGACGACTTGCGCCGCAGGCTGTCGCGGCCCGAACGGATTCATGTGGTGCCGCCCGGCCGTGACGTTGCCTCGCAGATGGCCGACGCGCCTGAGGATGTCCGTCGAGGCAGGCGTGCGGCGTTTCTGAGCGTGGGCAACTGGGTCGAACGTAAGGGGCTGCTGGCATTGCTCGAGGCATTCAGCGCCTTGCCGCCCGAGGCAGCGACGCTGCATCTGGTTGGCGACACGCGCGTGGACGCCAGATACGCCCACCGCGTGCAGGCTCGACTCCGCCAGGTCGATCTGGCTGACCGGGTCGTGGTGCATGGAGCGGTGTCGACGGCCCAGGTCGCCGCGCTGTACGCGGCGTGCGACGCGTTCGTGCTGCCGAGCTTGAAGGATCTCGCGGACCACGAGCGCGATGGGTTGCTGGTCCGGATCGGCGACATCCCGCGGCTGACCGACGCGCTGCGTCGACTGGCCGACGATCCGCTGCTGCGCCGGCGACTGGGCGACAGCGCTCGCCGACGGGCCGAAGCTCGGCCGACCTGGCGTGATGTCGCTCGCCTGTTCTTCGATCACCTGCGCGCTGTGCTCGACGAAACTCAGAGATAGGTCAGGATCACCTGAACGGTCTGCTCGGGATGCCGATCGACGAGCCCATATGCCTCGGCGGCTCGCCCGAGCGGGAAGCGCTGCGTGATGAGCTCTGCCAGTTGGAGCCGCGGCAGCAGGTCGACGGCCAGCTGCAGACGACGAGCGTACGTCCAGCGCGGTTGCAGCGCGCCGTCGATGGTCGACACCTGGGAGCTGACGACGCGTGGCCGGCGCCGGTGGAAGCCACCCCCCAGCTGCAGCGAGACCGGCTTGGTGCCGTACCACGAGCAGACGACGGCGGTGCCGCCAAAGGCGAGACTGTCAATGGCTTGCTGCAGCGCGGCCGCGTTGCCGCTGACTTCGATGGCGAGGTCGACGCCAAGGCCATCAGTGAGCTCGCGCAGCGCGCTCGGGGTCGCCTCTTCCGGCGCGAGGGCTATGTCGGCGCCCAGGCGTTGCGCGAGGTCGCGCCGGGCAGCAACGGGCTCGACCGCGACGATGAGGCTGGCACCAGCGCGGCGCAGGAGTTGCGTCACCAGCAGGCCCACGACGCCCTGGCCGAAAATGCCCACTCGCTCGCCGAACCGAAGCGCAGCGTCGAGCACGATATTGACCGCCGTTTCGACGTTGGCCAGGAACACGCCCAACTCAGGCTCGAGCCCTGGCGGCAACACAATCGGCATCGAGGCTGGGACGACATAGCTCGATTGATGCGGGTGATGGACAAACACAGTCTGACCTGGTGCGAGGTGCGCCTCGGGACCGGCTTCCACGATGCGTCCGACGCTGGCGTAGCCGTACTTGATCGGAAAGGCGAAGCCGCCACGCAGCGTCGGCAAATCGAGCTCCAGCCCATCAGGCACCTGGCCGCGCAGCACCAGCATCTCGGTGCCGTGGCTGATGGCCGAGGCGATCGCGTCGACCCGCACATCAGCAGCACCTAATTCGGCAGGCGGCTCCTGGCGGAGCTCGACCACGCCAGGTCCGGCGAACCAGACGCTACAGGGTGCCGTCGAAGATAACGTCATCCTCGAGCACGGTAAACCGACTGGCGTTGAAGCGCAGCGCCTGGTTCAGGCAGTCGACGTTCAGCTCGCCGACGGCATCGGTCCCGTTGCCGATCACCAT
>WNFZ01004264.1_pt1 | contig 13289 bp, 11 predicted proteins | sample 5400081 | NCBI WGS metagenome assembly WNFZ01 (sample SAMN13153365, study PRJNA577476) | soil metagenome | isolation source: 80 cm soil or saprolite under grassland replicate 1 | place: USA:California | collected 2016-06-15
GCCCGACGGCCGCCTGTACGCCGTCTGGACCGAAGACAATACCGACCGGCCGGCTTACCTCAAGCGCGAGGGTTATTCTCCGGGCACCTCGCTCCTGCGCGCGGCGGTGCTTGCCTGGTCGGCTGACGGGGGAAAGACTTGGTCGCCGTCCAAGCGGGTCAACAGCGCCGTGGAAGCCATCCAGGGAGAGGAGAGCGGGCCGAGGATCGCCTTCGGCGCTGATAACAAGATGTACGCGGTCTGGTCGATCACCGACAGCGCGGGCGGCAACATCCTGCGGGGGAACGTGCGCTTTACGATGGCGGACGGCGCGGGCGGCTTCACGCCCGCCCAGACCCTCAACGAGGTCAAGGGGGCGGCGCGCTTCCCGGTCGTCGAGGTCGCATCCGACGGCACTGTGCTCGTCGCCTGGGTCGATCGCCGCATCGACAACCCGAAACCGCGCCAGCTCTACTTGATGCGGCTCGGCGCCGACGGCAGGCCGCTGACGAAAAATTACCAGGTGGGCGAGGGAATGTGCGACTGCTGCCGCATCGGCATGGCCTTCGCCAACGGCGGCAGGACGGTTTATATGGTGAACCGGAAAGTGAGTCCGGAGCAGATTCGCAACCACGAGCTGCGCAAGTCCAGCGACGGCGGCGCGACGTTCGGGCCGCCCGTCGAGATCAGCGACGACCGCTGGAAGGTGCCCTTCTGCCCCGACTCCGGACCGACGATCGTGCGGGACGGTCGCGGCTTCCTCCACGTCGCTTGGTTCACGCTCGGCCGCTCGCCCGAGAAGGAGGCGGGCGTGTACTACGCCGTATCGAGGGATGGCGGGCAAAGCTTCGCCCCTCGCCAATTGGTCCACAGCAATAGTATCGGCGCCGCGTTGCTCCATCCGACGCTGGCGCTCGGCAAAGACGGGACCCTCTACTTCGCCTGGGACAACCTCGACGGCTCGAGCAAGGCCCAGATCTTCGTTCGCGCCCTGGCTCCGGACGGCAAGAGCTGGAGCCCGGTGCAGCAGGTGAGCCGGGCGAAGGAGAATGCCTGGCGGCCGGCGCTGGCGGTTTCGGAGAAGGATCTCGACGTTGCCTGGACGGAAGTCGATGGAGAAGAATCATGGGTCGTGCTAAGGCGCGCCTCGCTTGTCGAGTGAAGACGTCGCGCTGGCGTGCGGGGCGCTTTTCCATACGGTTTGCCGTCGCACTGGTATTCCTTCCCCTCGTTGCTGCGGCTGAGCCGAATTCTTCTTCGGCCGCAGCTTCGCCGGCCGGACAGGGCGCGACCCCGATCGTGGGCGCGACGGCAGCCGGCTTCGATCTGAGGACGCTCGATGGCGAGCCCGTCCGCCTGGAGAAGTTCAGAGGCCGGCCCCTCGTCATGAGCTTCCTTGCGAGTTGGTGCGGTCCCTGCCGCGAGGAGATGCCCGTGCTCAACGCGCTCGCGTCCAGGGCGGACAGAAACGGCTACGCGGTGCTGGGAATCGCCATCCAGGACCGGCGCGCGCCGGCCATGGAGTTCGTCAGGGAAACGGGGGTCGTCTTCCCTATCGCCCTCGATCTCAACAACAAGGTGCAACGGGCCTACCGCGTCTTCGGCCCTCCCGCCACTTTTTTTGTCGACGCTCAGGGGGTGGTCCGTGATGCCGTGCTCGGGCCCATCACCCCCGAGCGTGCGCGTGAAGCGCTGGAGAAGGCCGGTGTGCGGCAATAGATCAGCCTTGGTAATGAGGCTTCCTGAAACGCTGCCGCGGACCAGCCCAGGTTGCGGCGGATCAAGAGCGCAGGCGGGGACTTAACATGGCTCGTTCCACCTGGGTCTACATGGGCACACTGACTGTGGCGCTTTCCGTTGCGGGGATCGCACTGTTGCAAGAGCCTGACACGGAGGGGATGAAACGACCCGACAAGGCGGCGCTGAAGCCCGGCGGGGGCGACGAGAAAGAGGATACGAAAGTCGCGCCGCTCGCCGCGCAGGAGCGCGTGGGCACGGGGCCTGCCGTGACCGATCCTGCGAGCGCGCGGGAAATCGAAAAGGCCGTGAGGGCCGTTTTCGCGGCGTTCAACAACCGGGACGCCGACGCGTTCCTGGCCGGCTGGACCGACGAGGGATTCCGGAGAACGTTTCAACAGTCGAAGGAAGCGGCGAAGCGCTCATTTCCCCACCTCCAGGCGCTTCCTGTCCTTGAACCGTTCACGGTCGGGGAGTTCTCGAATACCGCCGTGGGCCGCGACACCGCGAGCACCGAGGTGGACCTGACCCAAAGCAACGTGAAAAAGACCCACTGGCTCTCGCTGGTGAAGCAGGATGGCCCCTGGAAGATCGATACTGACAAGGAGATCGCCACAAAGGTACCAGGTGATGTCACGCTCGTTCCGGTGACGATGACGGAGTCCGCATTCCAGCTCGACACGAGCGCCGTCACGAAGAACGTAGCCTTCCAGGTGTTCAACGCCAGCACGCAAAAGCACGATTTCTCGGTGTTCATGCTGCGGGACGATTCGGGCACTGAGATGCATTTAGGCGGCGCCGGATCGCTGGAACCGGGTGAGGGAAAGACGGTGCTCCTCACGAATCTGGCGCCTGGGCGCTACGCGATCTTGTGCAACCGGCTGGACCCCGATGGGCAACCGTACTCTTCCAAGGGCATGCGTGCGGAGTTCACGATCGCCGCGCCACCCGGCAGTCAAGCAAGCGGGGATCAGGCAGAGCAGCCGGAAGGGACAAGCGACAATATCGCTCTTCCTCAGTGAACGACGAGTTCTTCCCTTTGCCTCAATCGTCTCGAATTGGAAGGAGGGCCAAGAAATGAAAGGATCGATTTCAGCCGCTTTTGCCGCCGCATCGATTCTAATTGCGGCAGGACCGGCCTGGGCGCAGGAAGAACACATGAAGGGCATGGAAATGCCCATGAAACATATGGAGAAGGCGCGAGGCGCGTCGACCCCGAAGCCGGCCGAAGGCGCGAGTGTCAAGATCGTCTCTCCGAAGCCCGGTCAAGTCGTCAAGGGCGATCGGGTTCCGCTCGAGTTCAAGTGGACGAAAGGCAAGCACGGCCATCACGTCCATGCCTACGTGGACGGGAAACTGATGGGCATGTTCGAAGGCAGCAAGGCAACGCTGGCAGGCATCAAGCCGGGACAGCATACCTTGGAGCTCCGGGTCTCCGCCGCGGATCACCCAACCGAGCTGAATGCTACCGACAAAGCCCATTTCATCGTCGAGTAACCCATCGGCCGTGCCGGCCGCTTGACGCGTCCGACCGGCTGCGACAAGGTCAACCGGCGAAAGAATCGGCCGAGCGTCATTCCGGCCGGAACTTGGTTTCGGGCTTGACGCCCTTCTTGCTCTGCTTCTCGCTGATCTTGCCGTTCTCGATGTAACGGCCCTCGACGGCGCGCTTCGCGGCTTCGTCCCACTGCGGCAGCCAGTCGCCGAGCGAGTAGCCGTGCCAGGGTGCTTGCGGGCGCAGCTTCGGCAACCCGAGCTCTTCCCAGAGTTTCCTCGCGCGCTCCATGTATTCCTTTTTGGGGAGCGCAAGCGGCGGCATATCTCCTTTCATGGTCGCGTCCATAAGCAGCGTCGAATCCTCCTCCTGCCCGTGCTCGCGCTTGGGACCGTGGCCCTGGCCGCGGTGCGGGAGCATCCGCACGTCCTCGACCGGGTTCATGCGGTACGCCATCGCCCAGAAAATCGCGTCGGCGTTGTCCGGGTCGATGTCCTCGTTCACCGCGATGGTGATCTTGCCCATGTCGGCCTTGAAGCAGGCGGCGCCGTAGAGCGCGCGCCAGACCTCGGTGCGCGGCGCGCCCTTCTCGAGCGTGATCACCTGGACGCGCAGCAGGCCCGTGAGCGGCTCGTGCAGCGAGACGCGTTTCACCGCGCGGATGCCGAGCGCCTCGCGCAGGTGCGCGAGATAGAGCGGCTCGTAGGCGACGCGCTTGATGACGCTCGACTCCGACGGCGTCACCTGGCTGATGTAGGAGGGGATGATCGGGTTCTTCCGGTGCGTGATCGCGGTGATGCGCATCGGCATGTTGAATTCCTCGAGCGCCACGTGCCCGTGCGATTCGCCGAAAGGCGCCTCGGGCTCGCAGTACTCGGTATCGATCAGGCCTTCGATCACGACCTCGGATTCGGCGGGGATAAGCAGATCGACGGTCTTCGCCTTGACGACGTTGATGGGCGAGCCCGCCAAGCCGCCCGCTACCGTGAACTCGTCCACGCCGACCGGCAGCTTCTGCGGCCCCATGAAGGCGACGTAGGGCGGGCAGCCGAGCACGATCGCGCAGGGCATCGTCTTTTTTCCGAGCTTCTGGTACTTCACGTAGTGCAGGTAGCCGCCCGCGCCGCCGACGCGCGTCGCCATGCGCACGACGAGGCGGTCGGGCGCCTTGAGCGCGGCGCGGTAAGTGCCCATGTTCTGCACGCCGGTCTCGGGGTCGCGGGTGATGACGTTGGTCGCGGTGAGAGTCGGCGCCGAATCGAAGCCGGGAGTCGAGATCGGGATCGGCAGGCGGTCGAGTCCCTTGCCTTCGCCTTGCAGCGCCTCGCCCTCGTGCACGACTTCGTGGCACACCGCATGCTCGACCAAGCGCGGCGGAATGGGATGGGCGATCGCGCGGTCCCATTTGGCCTGGATTTCGCTCAAGGGCGCGCCCATGCCGGCCGAGTAGATCGCGCGGTTCGCGGCGATCGCGCCGACCACGACCGGAATGTCGTACTTGCGGCCGCGGCCGTCGGTGATGTTGGTGAAGAGGAAGGCCCTGCGCTCGGCTTCGTCCATTCCGCCGACGAACTGCCAGCGCACCAGCGGGTGCAGCTCCGAATCCTTGTCGACCGGGCGGTCGATCGTCAGCAGCAGCCCGCGCTTCTTCAGTTCCTCGAGGTGCTCGTGAAGGTCCGGGTAGCCGCGCTTGGCGTCCGCGACGAGATCCGGGGCGGAGGGGAGATTCATTGTTTTTCGATTTTCGCCCTTTCGACGACCGCTTTCCACTTGGCGGTCTCGGAGATGAGCAGCTCGCGCAGGCTTTCGGGCGAGCTCGCGCGCGCGTCGACGCCCAGATACTGCAGGCGCTGCTTCACTTCAGGGGCGGCGACCGCCGCGCGGATCTCCTTGTTCAGCCGGTCGATGATGGCGTTCGGCGTCTTCGCAGGCGCGGCGACGCCGTTCCAGGCGGAGGCCTCATAGCCGGGCACTCCCGCCTCGGCGAGGGTCGGCACATCGGGCAGACCGGCAAAGCGATGGTCGAACGTCACGGCAAGCGCCCTCAGGTTGCCGCTCTTGATGTGAGGAATCACCGGGGCGAGGATTTCGACCATGGCGTGCAGGTCGTTCCCCTTCACCGCGGTGATGATCGCGGGAGTCGCTTTGAACGGCACCGTCTGGAATTCCAGTCCCGCCATCGATTTGAACAGCTCCACGGCGATGAACTGCGTGCCGCCGATGCTGGTCGCGCCGACGTTGAACTTGCCCGGGCTGGCCTTGGCGGCGGCGATGAAATCTTTCACCGACCGGTAGGGCGAGTCGGAATTGACGAGCAGCGCGAGCCCGAAGAAGCCGACCGTCGATATCGGCGCGAAATCGCGCACCGGGTCGTAAGGCAGCGACTTGAACAGCGATACGCTGACCGCGTGCCCCTGGTTGAGCCACAGCAGCGTATAGCCGTCGGGCTCGGCCTTCATCGCCGCTTCCGTGGCGACGATCTGCCCGGCGCTCGGCCGGTTGTCGACGATGAACTGCTGGCCGAGCTGCTGCGAGAGCTTCTGCCCGATCACGCGCGCGGTGATGTCGGCGACCCCGCCCGCCGCGTAGGGGAGCAGGACCTTGACCGGCTGCGAGGGATAGCTTTGCCCGAGCGCGGCCCCGGCGTACGAGAACAGCGCCAGACCGCCAAGCCAGCAGCTCGTCCTGGAGCTGATTTTTTTTCTGGTCACGGGTGCCTCCTCCTTGAGGTGCGTATGTTACGCGAGGCGATGCGGCCAGTCATGCCGGTACCGCCTGCTTTTGCCGGGCAACCGGCGAGCCTTCCGCACCCTCGATCGCTTCGCGCAGAAAAAGCTCCGCGGGCAATGACAGCCGTGCGGCCCCGAGGCGCGCGATGCTCCACTCGCGCCGCAAGGGGAAGCCGTGCACGTCGAGAACGACGATCGCGCCCGCGCGCGAAAGCGCGTGGGCTTCGCCTTCGGGGAGCAGCCCGATGCCCAGCCCGGCGGCGACCGCTTCGGCGACCGTTTCGTCGCTGGAGAGCTCGGCGCGAACGGCAGGCGAGATTCCGGACGCCGCAAAGACGGCAAGCAGCGCCTCGCGAGGTCCCGAGCCCGGCTCGCGCAGGGCGAACCCTTCGTGCGCGAGCGAGTCGAGCGTAATCGCGCGCGCGTTCGCGAGGCGGTGACCCGCCGGCGCGTACAGATGCAGAAGCTCGACCGCCGCAGGATTCGCCGCAAGCCCGGGCCGGTCTTCGGGCGCGGGAAGCAGGCAAAGCTCGTCCTTGCCCGAAAGCAGCCGCTCGATCGCATCGTCGCGACTGGCCACGTGCATGCTCACCTGCGACCCGGGATGGCGCAGGCAGAAGGCGGCGACGAGGCGCGCGGCGAGGCGCCGCGCGCCGGGAGTGGCTCCGACCCGCAGCACGTCGGCCCGCGGCGCGCGCAGCGCGGCAAGCCGCTCCTCGGTGCGCTCGATCAGGGCGATAAGATCCTTGCACGCCGTCTGCAGCTCCCGGCCCGCCGAAGTCAGGTGCAGCCCTCTTCCCTGCTGCTCCAACAGCGTGAGGCCGAGGGTTTCGGAAAGTTTCCTGAGCTGCGTCGAGACCGTCGGCTGGGCGAGGTGCAGCTCCTCGGCGGCGCGCGTCACGCTTTGGCGGCGCGCGACGGCCTCGAACACCATCAATTGGGGAAAAAGTCCGTGCCGGAAATACCGGCGCAGCGCAGAGCGGGGCATGGCGAGCTCCTTCGTTCGCGTCCAGACCACCTGCGGCCCGCTCTGTACGAACTGAGGGCCGCAGGACCTGAGTCCGATCGCGGGACACCGCCCTCGCGATCGGCCCCAGGTCTCGCTTACAGTCTGCGCTGCCGCAGCAGCCGGGGCTTACGCCCGTGTTGACGACGCTGCGCGAAGAAGCTACTCCCCTAGGGAGATTGCGCTTGCAAGCTTAGCAGCGTATCGGAACGCAGGCAACCGCCAGGCATCGCGATTTGCGATGGATGTCCTTCAAAAGCGCGATACATCGTCAAGCGCAATGCGGCCATCGCACCAAATCATTTTTCTTCGGGCGGCCCTTCCGCAACAATCGTCCCGTCAAAGGAGAAGCAAGTGGACGCGCTCATGACGCCCGAATTCTGGTCCGCCCTCGCCGCGATCGTGGTGATCGACCTAGTGCTCGCCGGCGACAACGCCATCGTCATAGCGCTCGCCGCGCGCAGCCTGCCCAGAGCTCACCAGCGCCGCGCGATCCTCTGGGGAACGGCGGGCGCGGTCGCGGTTCGGGCGAGCCTCACCGTCGCGGTTCTGTGGCTCCTCGGGCTTCCCGGCCTGATGTTCGCGGGCGGGGCCTTGCTCGCGTGGATCGCTTACCGGCTGCTCACCGGCGAAGAGGGCTCGCGCGAGAGCGACGTGGCGCCCGCCGCGGGCTTCTGGAGCGCGATGCGCACCATCGTGATCGCCGACGCGGTGATGGGCGTGGACAACGTGCTCGGAGTGGCCGGCGCCGCGCACGGCAGCGTCGCGCTGGTGGTGCTGGGACTGGCGATCAGCATCCCGATCGTGGTGTACGGCAGCACGCTGATCCTGAGGTGCATCGAGCGCTTTCCCGCGCTGGTCTACGCCGGCGGCGCGGTGCTCGCCTGGACCGCGGCGCAGATGATCGTCGGCGAGCCGTTCGTGCGCGAGCTGCTCGCAGGGCGCGCGGCGTCCGTTGCCGCCGTCTACGGCGCCATCGTATGCGGGGTGCTGGGGCTTGCCTGGCTGCGCAACCGCCGGCCGGCCCGAATTTCGATGGAGGCGACGCGATGAAATACCTCGTTCCGGTGGATTCGTCCCGCGCGGCGCTCGCGCCGATCGATCATCTCGAAACGGCCGTGCGCCGCGGCGCGAGCGTCGAGGCGGTGGTCCTGAACGTGCAACCGCGCCTGCACCGGCACATTTCGCAATTCACGCGCAGGGCGGACCGCGAGGCGCTTCGCGCCGAGCGCAGCCGCGCGGCGATGGCCGAAGCGATCGATCGTCTGGCCCGCGCGGGCATTCCGTTTCGCGCGCTGACCGCGGTCGGTTCGCCGGCTGAGCGCATCGCTGCCGTCGCCGAAGCGGAGCAGGTGGACGAGATCCTGATGGGAGTCGGGCGCCACCCGCAGTGGCTGCGGTGGCTGAATCCTTCGATCGCACAAGGAGTGGTCGCGCGCACCGACATTCCCGTCGCGGTGATCGCCCGCGGCAAGGAAAGCGCGTTCGAACGCTACGTCGTTCCCGCGGGCATCGCCGGGATTGCCGCGCTGCTGATCGCGGTCGAGTAGGGCTCCTTGCGAAGTGTCAGGGTGAAGGCGGGCACCAGCAGTCGGCCCGCACGCGGAACACGCCCTGCGCCGTGCCGCCGAGTATGCCTTTCTTTTGGGCCTCGTTGAAGTACGCGCCCTCGATTACTTTCCTCGGCTCGGGATCGCCGATCGGGAAGGGCGCATCCGACCCGAGCATGATGCGCTCGGGACCCGCCTTCTTGGCGAGGTACTCGAGCGAATCCGAGTCGAACACGCACGAGTCGAAGTACATCGCCTCGAAGCCCTTGCGCGGGTCGGCGTACTTGCCCTGCGAGACGGCGTGGTTGCGCGCGAGCCGCCCCAGCGCGTAGGGCAGGGCCGCGCCGCCGTGCGAGAGCACGAACTTCATGCCCGGGAATTTCAGCAGATGGCCGGAGAAGAGCAGCCGCGATACGGCGATCGAGGTGTCGGCGAGCCGCCCGATCGCGTTCACCAGGTCGTAGTCGGCGAGGCGCGGCTCGCCGCACAGGAACATCGGGTGCATGAACACCGGGGCGCGCAGGTCCGAGGCCGCCTGCCAGAACGGGTCGAGCGAGGGGTCGTCGAGATTGCCCGCGTTGCCCTTCGGCAACGTGCCGATCATCGCGCCGCCGAAACCCTGGGCTAGCGCCTCGGCGAGCACCTCGGCGGCGAGCCCGCCGTGCTGCAGCGGCACGGTGGCGAGCGGCGTGAAACGCTTTTCCTCGCTCAACTCCTCGAGCAGGCAATCGTTGTAGAAACGGCTCCAGGCGAGGCCTTCCCCCGCCGGAAGCTCGTAGCCGAAGCTGTCGAGCCACCCGCCGACGAGCTGATGATCGATGCCGTTCTTGTCCATCCAGGCGCGCCGGTCGGCAGTATCGGAGAGCTTGGGCGAGATAGGGCGCGTCGGCTCGCCGCCGGGAAACTGCATGCGGATTCCTTTTTCGTCTCGCAGCAGCTTCACTTCCGGGAATTTCGCGGATTTCGCGTCGAAGCGCTCGTAGAGCAGCCTCGGGATGAAGTGCGCGTGGATGTCGATGACGATGTTTTTCATGTGCTGTCATTCCCGCGCAAGCGGGAATCCAGTGTCGTCAGTCGAAAGTCGCTGGGTCCCCGCTTGGCCGTTCCTCGAAACTCGCCTTCGCTCGTTTTCGCGGGGACGACGGGCCTTTCGAGAGCCCCTTCTGCGCTCCGCTGACCGCTTTCCATATCGCCAGGTGCGACATCGGCAAGATATCGACCGAGACGCCGAGCGGATCGAGCGCGTCGTTGATCGCGTTCGCGATCGCGGCGGGCGCACCGAGGTAGCCGGCTTCGCCCGAGCCTTTCTGGCCGAAAGTGGTGAGCGGGGAGGGCGTACAGTGATCGACGATCGCCATCGCCGGCACTTCCATCGCGCTCGGGATCAGGTAATCCATAAAGGTGCCGCTCGCCAGTTGCCCATCCTCGGTGTAGGCGAACTTCTCGTAGAGCGCCGCGCCGATGCCGTGGGCGATGCCGCCGTAGGTCATGCCGTGGACGATGTCCGGATTGATCATCACGCCGCAGTCGTGGCCGCAGACGTATTTGCGGATCGAGGGCTTCGCCGTGTCCGGGTCGATCTCGACGAGCACGATGTGCGCCTCGAACGCGTAGCAGGGATAGATCTGTATACGACCCTCGGGAGTCGGGAGTCCCCCGCCCGTCGGCACTTCCCAGACGAACTTCGCCTGAAGGCCCGGCTCCATGCCGGGGGGAAGCTTGTGGAACTTGCGGTGCGCGATCTCGACCAGCTGGTCCCAGGTGAATTTCTTCGAGGGCGCGCCTTTTACCCCGACGCTGCCGTCGCGGTATTCGAGATCGTCGGGCGAGCACTCGAAGTTGTGCGCGGCGATCGCGACGAGTGTTTCCCTGATTTGCTTCGCCGCGCCCGCCGCCGCGCCGCCCAGCATGATCGCCATGCGGCTGCCGACCGGGCTGTTGGAGGGGAGCGCGGTGAGCGAATCCGCGCGCACCACGCGGATCGACGCCGGATCGCGCTCGAGGATCTCTCCCAGCACGGTGGACACGAGGGATTCGTGGCCTTGGCCCGAGCTCGAGTTGTTGATGACGCCGGTGATCGCGCCCGAGAGGTCGACGCGCACCAGGCACGATTCCATCCAGGTCGTGTTCTCGTTCTTCGGATTCATCAGCACTTCGAAGGCCGAATTGCCGCCGCTGGGCTCCAGGCAGGTCGAGATGCCGATCCCGGCGAGGCGCCCCGAGCGCCGCGCCTCGTCGCGCGCCCGCACGAGCGAAGGGTAGTCGATCGCGGCGAGCGCGCGGTCGAGCACCGCGTGGTAGTCGCCCGAGTCGTAGGTCGAGCCGCTGGGGATGGTGTAGGGAAACTGGTCCTTGCGGATGAAATTCCTCTTTCGCAATTCGATCCTGTCCATGCCGAGGTGGCGCGCGACGCGGTCGATCGCGCGCTCGATCGCGAAATTGGTCGGCGACTGGCCGAAGCCGCGCACCGCCTCCTGGGGGGTCTTGTTCGTCATCAGCGAGATCGGCTCGTACTCGATCGCGGGAATCGCGTACGGCCCGCAGATCGCGGTCACCGGTTTCCCGAGCTGAAAGGGCGAGCGTCCCGCGTAGGCGCCGACGTCGTCCACCGCGCGAATCTTCATCGCACGAATGATTCCGTCGCGGCCGAATGCGACCTGCATGTCGAAGAAGCGGTCGGGCCCCTGCATGTCGCCGCCGCGCAGGTTCTCGAGGCGATCCTCGATCAGGCGCACCGGCACGCCGAGTTTCTTCGCGAGATAGCCGACCAGCACGGTGTGCTTGATCCCGCGCTTCACACCGTAGCTGCCGCCGACGTCGACGTCGTGATGCACGCGCACGGCGTTGCCGGGCAGGCGCAGCGCGCGCGCCGTCTGATCGGGGAACTTGGGCATCTGGATCGAGGCCCAGACGTCGAGGATTCCGGTCCCCGCGTCCCACTGCGCGGCGACGCCGAAGGTCTCGATCGGCACGGTGGCGCTGCGGCCCCAGACCGCGCGGAAGGCGATCCTGTGCTCGGCTTTCGCGAACGCCTCCTCGACCGGTCCCCAGACGAACTTGCGGCGGTAGAGCACGTTCGAGCCGTGCGCCGGGTGCACCAGCGGCGCATCGGCTTTGAGCGCCGCCTCGGGATCGATCACGTGCGGAAGCGTCTCGTACTCGACCTCGACGAGCTCCGCCGCGTCCTCGGCGAGCGCGCGCGAGTCCGCCACGACCGCCGCGACCCATTCGCCGGCGTAGCGCACCACGCCCCGCGCGAGCGCCCAGCGCGTCACTTTCGGCGCGTCGACGCCGATCGCAAGCGAATCGGTGTCAGCGCAGAATTCTTCGCCGGTGAGAACGTAGAGCACGCCGGGCGCGGCGAGCGCGGCCTCGGTCCTAATCGAGACGATGCGCGCGGCGGCGTGGGGCGATGCGACCAGCGCGACGTGCTTCATACCCGGGAGCGCGATGTCGGCGACGAATCGCCCGCGGCCGGCGACGAAGCGCGGGTCTTCCTTCGTTCTGCGCTTCGTTCCGATGTAGCGGTACCCGTAGAGGCTTTTTCCCGCGGCGCTCATCTGGGTTTCTCTAGAGCGCAATCTACCTTCAGAGCAGCCGTAGGTAAAGCCTCGCACGGCTGAATGAGCGAGCACGGCAACGGCGGAACCCGGGACCCATGAATGCTTCGGTGGTAAACTTCTGGATCAACCGGCCCTGACGCAGGCGCGCAAGGGCAAGATTATCCAAAGGAGGATAGGACGATGAAAAACAAATTATTGTCATTGATGCCATTGTTTCTTATCGTCGGATGCGCTTCCACGTACAGCCTTTCTGAAAGAGGCCTCAAATTTCGCGACTCGCTTACCAATGCGCAGGCGTTCAAGGAGGTGCAAAAGTACGCCTTCAGGAGCAGCGACCAGGCGGGTCTATGCGGCGCCCATACGAATGCCCCGTTTCAAAAAGCCGAGCCGGTGGCAGTTCAGGAGCCCTATCTGGTGTTCAATAGCTACTGGAAGGAAATAACGAGCGTGAGCACGGGTCCATCCGGCGTTGGCATGTCGACAAAGACTTCGTATGTTTACCGTAAGGCGGGATTCAAAATGGACTTGACCAAATTGAACAAGATACGGATTCTCAGCGAGGTCGAAGGTTACTGTGTGCCGGCCGTGCCGAGCGGCTATGTCGTGATGATCGGCACGAAGGAAATGAACTCTGTGATGATTAACGTTTCGAAGAACAACCTCGAGAATTTCGTCGCCGCGTTGTCGTTCTTGTCACCGGACGCGAAAATCATGGAGGGTGTGGGAATCTAGATCGACGGAAAAACGCCTTGAAGCGAAGCGAGGGCCATTTCCGCAGAAATTATTTCGCGTTTCGTCTCAGGCGCTCGGCAGCTAGGAGCACTGCCTCGACGATCTGCTGGTAACCGGTGCAGCGGCACAGATTCCCGCCGATCGCTTCGCGGATCTGCTCTTCGGTCGGATCGGGATTCGAGTCGAGCAGCGCCTGCGCGGCGATCAGCATTCCCGAAGTGCAGTAGCCGCACTGCAGGCCGTGCGTCTCGCAGAAGCTGTCCTGCAGCACGCTCATCGAGCCGTCGGGCCGCGCCAGGCCTTCGACGGTGGTCACGCGGTGCCCGTGCGCCTGCACTGTATACATAAGGCAGGACCGGACCGGCTCGCCGTCGAGCATCACCGAGCACGCGCCGCAGACGCCGTGCTCGCAGCCGACGTGCGTGCCGGTAAGGCGCAGCTCCTCCCTCAGCCAGTCGACGAGCGACAATCGCGCCGGCACCTGGAACGATCGCGGCT
>WNFZ01004268.1_pt1 | contig 13284 bp, 10 predicted proteins | sample 5400081 | NCBI WGS metagenome assembly WNFZ01 (sample SAMN13153365, study PRJNA577476) | soil metagenome | isolation source: 80 cm soil or saprolite under grassland replicate 1 | place: USA:California | collected 2016-06-15
CTCTCCGCGTTTCTCTACCAGAAGGAAGAGCAAATCCATCGGCCGTCTTTCGAGGCGGAGGATGCGTTCGCCCCGTCGCAGCCGATACCGCGACTGGTCAAGTGTGAAATCCCCGAAATGGAATACCTGGGCCGTACCTGCCTCCCCAGTCGTTGGTGGCGTGCTGGCTGCGAAAATGATGCGACATAAACGCCTAAGTAGCAACTGGTCAGTGGTTTCGCGCTTCAGAAAAACTTCACAGGACCTTCATTCGGCCTCCATTGCGGAATATCGATGTCCCTGCGAAAGTTCCCCCGTTCCGCATTTCGGAGGCCGAAAATGAAGGGAAAAGTTTTGAAAACTGCTGCAACAGCTGCTGTCCTGTGCGTCTTCGCAATCGGCGGGTACGTGCTCAAGATGTGGGCAACTCCTGCGATCGGCGTTCACCGCACCTTGATTGGTAGAGGGACGTATGACGGTTTCATGGTGAATACCGACCAGAACCAAACTTTGAATCCCACCGACCCAACCGTAAAACCGTTCCAATATATCGCAAAGGCGCAGGCTCTTGATAAGACGGATCCCGCTATTGATGTGGAGGTGGATACCCACCTCTACGATCCATTGGGTTCCACAGGCTGGCATAAACATCCGGGGCCGGTGTACATCACCGTAACCTCAGGTCAGCTCACGTTCTACGAATTTGATGACCCCAGGTGTTCGCCTCATGTGTATAGCAAGGGTCAGGGCTTTGTTGACTTCGGGAGCGGGCACATCGGCATTAACCAGGATCCTATTAATTCGGCCAGCGATGTTACGGTCGCAATTACTTCGGTCGGAGGTGTGTTCCGCACCGAGCTTCCGGCTGGGAATCCCAATTGTAGCTTCTGACGACCGCGGCGATCACATCTGCGCCTCCGAGGTCATAATTCGTCGCCGCCCGCTTTGATGTAGACACTGCAGAAATTGAGCGGTTCACAATGTAGAACCAGTTGCTCTATGCTGCTCTAAAGAACTGTTCTAGCGAGTCGCGGGCCTGGCAAGTTCCCTGAGGATGAGGCGGGAGCCCACCACGTTCCCTCTAACCGCCGGCGAGCACCAGTTTCAGACCAGTTTCAGTGCAGCTCGATCTCAGGTGTGACAAAACGACCCCTGTGCAAAGCTGATCTGGGACGTGCCATTATTGGTCAGAAATCGGCCAGTGTGGCGCAATTGCCGATGACCCATTACGGGCAACTCTTCCCTAATCCGGTAAGGTAAGGGTTGCCGACGCACCCGCCCGGAATGCGGCGGCGGAGGATGGCCAGCGTCTCTGGTACAAGCCCGTTACACGGCGCTTGCAAGATCCTTGTTGACGGAACTAAGATCGGCGCGGAGCTGAACAATCTGTAATCAGCCAAGAGTGCTCGCATGCGCAAAGTAGGATCGCGGATCGCTATCACCCTGGCCTTGGTCGCGATGACTTGGACGGTTTCCAGCCAGCAGGTCAAGCGATCTATTGGGAGCGACGCACCTCGGGTCCGGCGTGCAGCACCAGCCGATGCAGCCACCCTTGCGACGCGACAGCGTTTCTTAGAGATGTTTGCTCGGGCATACTTCCCGGGACGAACCAGCCAACTCCTGATCGTGCCGCGCGAAGGCGACTTCATCACGCGGGCTGACGTGCCGTACATGCACGGTTCGCCGTGGACGTATGACGTAGCGATTCCGCTGATGTTTGCGGGACCCGCGATAGAAACGGGAAGGTACTCGACGCCGGCCGTGCAGCAGGACGTTGCGCCAACTCTTGCGGCTGCGCTTGGCGTGCAGATGCCCCCCACGACGACAGGCCGTGTATTACCGGTTTTACGCACGGGTTTCGCTCGACCACGAGTGGTCATGCTGCTCGTCCTAGATGGCATGCGCTGGGATTACTTCGATCGCTACGGCGCGTCCATGCCAACGCTCACCGCCCTACGCCAGCGTAGTGCCTGGTTCACTCAGGCGCGGGTTAACTTTCTTCCGACCAACACAGCCGTTGGGCACTCGACGCTCTCGACCGGGACCGATCCTCGCGTGCACGGAATCACAGGGGTCAGCGTGTACGAGCGCAAGCAGCGCGGACGCCACGACTTCTTCGCTGGAGGAACGCCGCAAGACCTGATGGCATTGACGCTGGCTGACGTCTGGCAGCTGGCGACGGCTGGTCGCGCGATCATATTGGCGCAGGGCAGCATCGACCGAGCGGCGACGCCGCTCGCAGGGCATGGAGCGTGTCAGTTGAATGGAGCGCCAGTCGTTCTCGCCAGCTACGATCAGGGGACGGGCGACTGGACCACAAACCCCAACTGTTTCCGGCTGCCTGCATATCTGAAGGATCGCAATGCGAAAACACTGTGGCCGGCGAGCGGGGAGTGGATGCATCACAAAATCGACTCGACCGAGGCGGTGCGATATTCGGCTCTGTTTCCAGCATTCGAAGCCGATGCGATGACCGCAATGATTGAGCGAGAGCCGCTGGGCGAAGACAACGTTCCAGATCTCATTCTGCTGAACTACAAAAGCGCGGATTTCGTGGGCCACAAGTACGGTCCGGATTCGGACGAGCTGCGCGTCACGCTCGGCGAGATGGATCGTCAGTTGAAGCGGGTGCTGAGTGTGTTAGAAGCAAAGGTTGGTAATGACTATCTCCTTGCGGTGACCGCGGACCATGGCATGCCATCAGAACCATCGTCGCCGGATCGCCGGCAGTTTGCACCATCGATCGTAGACCTGTTGCACGAGAAGTTTGATCCAGAGGCGAAGCAGCTGATTACGTCCTTCGAACCGGAAAACGGCCAGATCTTCGTCGATGAGGACCGGCTGTCGTCTCTTGGTCTGACGTTGCGTGACATGGCTCATTTCCTCGAATCACAGCCCTTCCTTTTTGCGGTGTTCACAAACGACGATGTGCGCTCAGCCGCAAACGCGCTGAAGCCTGCGACGCCGACGCGCATGCACTCGAAGTACAGATAGAGTCGGCCTGATAATGTGTCGCAAGCGAGCGCGGGCAGTTCCCTTGTCACCGGTTTGCACGGTTTCCCCCGAGAGGTTTGTTTGCGCCCGCTCCAGCTCAACACGAGCGTCAGCTACCCGGAATGCCCAGATCGGGGGCCGACTCACCCACCGATGGCTGCAATATCCCCTATCGATGTCGCGAGCGGAGCATCTGGACCGGCTGATTCCTTTCGGATGACGGGCAACCATTCCATAACGCTGTAAGGTAAGGGTTGCCGACTATCCGGGGGGAGTTGTAATCGTCGATTCAATGCTGATTGTTGCTGGCACCTCTTGTTAACAGTTCATTTCCTTCGAACGTCTATGATTTAGTCGGGATTTTGAACGCATGGCCTCGAGGCCAGACGACAGCGTTGAACTGCTCATGACAGGCCCGGGCTGTCGGAGTGTGAGGGAGCAATCCGCGTCCGAAGCCTCCGAAGACGCGATGTTGGTGGATGCGGCGCGCGACGGTGATCGCGCGGCATTCGGGCGCCTCTATGATCAGTACGCTCGCATGGTGCACGGAGTTCTGCTGGCGAAGGTCCCGCTGGCCGAAGTGGATGACCTGGTTCAGGATGTCTTCGTACTGGCGCTCAGCCGCCTGGCAGCGCTGCGGGAGGCCGGAAGGTTTGGAGCGTGGCTGGCAGCGATCGCACGCAATCGGGCCAATGACTACCATCGACGTTCGTTGCCAGAGGACCAACTTGTCGACGACACGTCTGAGAAAGACATCGGTAATTGCGGAGATCAGGAAAGCCAGGGCGCTGCAATTCTCGACGCCATCAGGAACCTGCCCGCTGCTTATAAGGAGACGTTGATTCTGCGGCTGGTGGAGGGCATGACCGGCCCCGAGATAGCGGCCCGCACTGGAATGACGCACGGCTCAGTTCGAGTCAACCTGCATCGCGGGATGCAGCAGCTCCGTGCAAGACTGAGCTCAATCCCGAACAGCAACGGTCCGCAACAGGAGACGAAATAGTGGATACGGGGAACAACCAAACGGGAAGCGAACCTCTCGCGAGGAATGATGAATATTTGTGGGATGGATCTGGCGACCCTGACCCTGAAATCCGGAAGCTGGAAAGGCTACTCGGGAGGTTTCGTCATCACGGTCCTGTGCCTGTGTTTCCTAAAATTGTGCCGGATCGACGATGGCAGTTCCTGCGGTGGCGGATGCGACGGTTTCCCGCTCTAGCGACGGCAGCCGCCGTGGTGGCCATCGCTGCGGTGACATTTCTGGCGTACGAAAGGAAGCCGGCAGTTACTGTAGTGGGTTGGGATGTGTCCCGCTTGGCAGGAACACCTCGTATTGGACGGAATACAATCAGCGGAAAAGAAACGAGCCGTCTCCGCATCGGCCAAATACTTGAAACCGACCAGCAGTCGCGGGCCAGCCTTCGGGCTAAAGATACCGGCCATATCGAGGTGGAACAGAGCACACGTCTACGTCTCATGACCATGGGGGCCGGCCTAAACCGGATCGCCCTGGATCGCGGAACAATTCATGTGCATATCTGGGCGCCTCCTGGCCAATTCGTGGTCGACACGCCATCTGCTGTGACTGTGGACCTGGGTTGTGCCTACACCTTGCAGGTGGACGATTCGGGCGCTGGAATCGTGCGCACTTCGCTCGGTTGGGTCGGTTTCAAGCTGAACGAGCACGAATCCTTCATTCCAGCCGGCGCGGCTTGTGCGACCCGACCGAAGGTCGGTCCCGGCACACCGTACTTCGAAGACGCATCTGCGACCTTTCGCGCTGCTTTGGCGAGATTCGATTTTGAGGACAGCACACCGCAGCAACGCACCGACGATCTTGCGATCCTGCTCGCCGCTTCTCGGCAACGCGACGCACTGACATTGTGGCATCTGCTCACGCGTGCCGAGGAGGGACAGCGAGTCCTGGTCTACGAACGATTGCGAGGGTTGGCGCCTCCTCCTGCAGGTGTCACCAAGGATGGAATCTTGCGTCTCGATCAGCCGACGCTTGATCTTTGGTGGAACGAACTCGGGTTCGACGACATCTCGGTTTGGCGTCATTGGGAGCGTTCCTGGTCTGGACCGGGCGAGCCTGTTCTCGCGAAATGAAGCTTGAACCTCATATTGGTAATCATCACTTCCATTTATCCGCGGATGTTTAACACCTCTTGTTAACACTCCGAACTCAGCCGGCGTCTCCTTGAACGTCGGGTGAGACCAACCAAAACAAGGAGACTTGGAATATGAATTCACATGTATTTCCACGCACAGCGATCGCCATCGCGGCCATTCTGGTTGGGTTTACAACCTATGCACAAGCGGGACCGCCTCTTATTTGTCATCGCATCGAGATCGGGCAAGCGAATTCACTACCCTTCATCAATTGGAACCAGAAAGGGAGTGGAGGCTACGACTTGAAGAACCTCACTCGGGACACTCTTGCGATCCTCGATTCGAACACTCCCGTGTTGGTCCGAATGGAGACCCTTCGACGCGCATCAATCTACGCTCGGCAGGACCCGCAAGTCGCGAAAGGGTTGCTTACCCGACTTCACGTGCGTGCAGCCTCCGCCTCTGCCCAATCCCAGGCCCTGGCATGGTTCGATGTCGGCTATCTGGCCGAGACCTACAAGCAATGGATTGGCAAGAGCGAACCAAATCCCGCGACTGGGCTTGACGGATATGCCTGGGTAAAGAAGGCCCTCAGCCTGCGCGGCCAAGATCCAGAGATGGAATTCGCGGCTGCTCTGATCACCCTCAATGGGCGGGAAAGTGATCATCGCGAGCATGCGCGGAAGGCGATAGACGGAGCGAAGAATGATCCTCTTCTCGCTCAGAATTTGGCCTCCGACTTCAACCGGCAAACAGTTTCCGAGCTGCTGACTAACGCGTCGGCGGGAGGATTTGAGCGATGAATTCGGGGATAAAGAAGTTTTTCTCTGCAACGGAACTGAGATTCGGCCTTCCTTTCTTACTAGCGTTTGCGACAATCCCTGCGGTGGCCTTATCGGCGCTACTGAGCAGTTGCGGCAATGGCTCATCGGCGCATTCAATGGGTGATCCCACTGTCGGCACTCTCGTCACGGAGGGCAACATGACAGTGGGCCGGTCCCTTCACACGGCTACTCTGCTTCCGAGGCGAGGTGCTATTAGTAGGAGGAGGAACACCGGACCAGTCGGCCACGCGCACAGTCGAGATCTTCGATCCGCGAATAGGCCAAACGCGAACAGCTGCCGAGATGAACGTTGCCCGCGCGGATCACACAGCGACCCTTTTGCCCGATGGAACAGTCCTGATCGTTGGTGGACTAGGCCCTGCTGCGAGTAGCGCAGAGATTTATGAACCGGCCACGGGCACTTCTACTCTGGTGGGACCTCTCACCGAACCACGTTCTGATCACGCCGCCGTGCTGCTAGAGAGCGGCAAGGTGCTCATTCTGGGAGGTGATACCTCAGGAGTGGGAGCAACACCTACGGCCGGCGCTGAACTCTACGATCCATTTACACGCACCTTCGCGTCGACTGGGCGTATGAGCATGCCGCGGGTTCCTTATGGCGTGGTCCGTCTTAACGATGGACATGTTCTGGTCGCTGGGGGCACCACTACGGGAAAACGAGTACTAGCGAGCGCTGAGATCTATGACCCACGTATGGGTCAGTTCACGTCAACCGGCAGCCTTCTCTCGACACGTCGCAAACACGCAGGAGCGATACTGGCCGATGGCACTGTTCTCATCATGGGAGGAACCACTAGTGCTAGTGACTCGGTTGTGCTGAACAGCACGGAGTCCTTTGACCCTGCCCAGGGGCAGTTCCAACCCGCGCCTCCGATGCGCTCAGCGCGCTACAAGTTCACGGCCGTCTTCCTCGATAATGGTTCCCTGTTGGTAGCTGGTGGTTCCCCGGAGACAGTCGAGGTATTCGACCAACGGACGGGACAGTTCATGGCCGTTGCTAACGGACAACAAGGACTTCGACTTTTCCCGACTGCGACACTCTTATCAGATGGATCTGCCCTGATCGCGGGCGGCTACAGTGGAAACGGCTCACAACCCACACTCTGGCGCTATACCCCGTGATTCGCATTGGATCGCCCAAAATCCTAATGTCTGATTAACGGGCAACCCTGACGTAACGCGATTAGGTAAGGGTTGCCGACCATTCGCCCGCAATCCATATCGGCGGTTCGCAAGAAACCAAATCGAGAAAATGTACGTGCAATGGAGGCGGCTTCCGCTGCGACAGCGTGAGGTCGCAGCCCTTTATTATTAGCGGGACGGGACGCTATTCGACGATCTCTTTCTTGAGACTCTGGACAAACGCGACCACGTCGCGCTGTTCGGCCTCGGGCACCTGGAACTTCGCTAGGGTCGCGGCGGCATGACCGAGGAACACATTCCAATCTTCCTCGCTAATGCGCATGCCTCGGTGAGTGAGCACCATGTCCCTGCCGCGGTAGTACACCGGTCCGCCCGCACTCGCGCAGAGGAAGTCGATCAGGAGCTGCTTCTCGCGCTTGAGGCCGTCTTCCCCGCGGTGCGCCCAGAAGCGGCCGAGTTGCGGATCGACCTGGAGCCGGGGAAGCAGATCGTTCGCCACCGCCGTGATCGCGTCGTAACCACCAAGGCGCTCGTATAGGGTCTTCTTCTCGTCACTCATCGTGTTCTCCCCACGTCCGCTGGCCGGACGTTGCGACGTTCCACGTTAACCATTATCTCGCGCGGCGTCGAAGACTTATTGGAGGACGCTTACGATTAAGAAGGGGAGGAGGCCATTCCATCGACCTCCAAGCTAGTCCTTACGACCTGCGATCCAGGCACCATGTGGCATTTTGAAGCCCTCCTTGGGGTTGGCAATCTCAGATACGGCGAGTGTTCCTGTATCGACCTTGAGAACATAGCCGGAGGTGTAGCTCTCAATCACAACACTCTTTCCATCCATCGAGGTCGAGAGACTGTGCGCAACACTGAAATCTGCGGGAAGTTCGCGGCCTGGGCGCAGCCGTTTGACGAACTTCGGGTGTTCGCGATTAGAGAAGTCGAAAACGGCTACAAAGCCATCATCGGCATATGACGCGTCGAGTGAATCCTCTTCCGCGACAAACAATTTATTGTGGGCTACCGTGATCCAGGAAGCCGACCGCAGCACGCCGGCGTCGTCTACATCCTTGGCAGTTCCAATGATTTTGGTGGCTTTCATTGTGCGGGTATCGACGAGCCAAATGCTCGGACCAATGATGGAGGCTTTCGCGGGCGTGAGCGAAGTAGGACCAAACTGCATGGTGCCAGCGATAGCAAACCGCTCGTCCAGCCAGAAAGCATTGTGTATAAACGAGGCGTAACGGTCAGCCGTGCCGAGATGGATTTCGCCCAAAAGTTCTAGCGCACCCGTTTGGCGATTGGGGCGAAACACGGTGAGGTTGCTTTCGTCATAAAAATAACCAACACCTAAACCCAACGTGCCCCTGTCGTTAAAATAAACGCCATGCAAGTGATTCGACGCCGTACCAAACCGCTGCGCCGCAAGGAGCTTGTCAGCCTCAACGTCTACCATGACAATGCGGTCGTCGGTCCACATCGTAAAATAGGCAAAGGGTGAGTGCGGCAGAAGAGTCGGACCGTGAAGTTGAGCAAAAACAGGGCGACTCCAATCGCTCTCCACCTTTTTGTTGATGTACTGATCGGGCGAGGTTTGAGTGACCGGAGGGAAGGTGCTGCGCGTACCCGCCTTATCGGTCTCCAGGTTCTTAACAACCTGAACATCCGCGGTTCCCGCCGTCCAATTAATGGAATTGATCTTGATCACGGCGATGCCGACTGGTTCGGTTGCAGACGCCATGTAAGTCACTAGTACCTTCTTACCATCGGGAAGGAGCAGAGTATGTTCCGGCGCCGGACCGGGCCAGCCCGGAAGCCTCTTTAGATCAACCTTGGCTTTGGTGCGGATAGTCGGGTCACTGAGTATCAAGGTGTACGTGTTCATGTCCACGAAACTCAGGAGTGAGGGGCCCGGCTTCGCGGTCTGCGCCAAGCCGAAAGGGGCGAAAGAAAACCACGCTAGGATCAAAAGAGTCCGGAATCGCATGGAGGCTTGCACCTTGTTCTCGGAGCTTACTGATGATCGGTCAGCGACCCCGCCTCGCTGACGTCTCCCGGAGATCTCCATGTTTGGGCGAACGGACAAATACTTCGTAAGCGTACAGCAAGTACGAGTTTTGATTCAAGCGCCGCGCGACCCTGCACACCCTAGCGCAATGACCGGTGAAAACTAGCCTTTGGAAACGCGACCGCGATTGCTTCTCCAGAGCACCGTTTCATGAACGTGTGGGCGTGCGAAGCCCATCCGCACACAACCGAACGTACAGTCGCCTACCCGTAGAATTAAGCTCCGTCGCAACTGACTAACCGCGCCTCTCGGGATTGTTCCCGTGTGACGGGCAAACCTTCCATAATCCGGTACGGTAAGAGTTGCCGACCATCCAGAAACAATCGAACTGCGATGACATGAGTAACCCGTACATGCTCTATAGCTGTCAACACGAACTCTCATTCGAGGCCAACGCGGCGGGATAGGTCGGTGAAACGTGGGTCGCTGCGAATCGGATCAAAGATTGGGTGGACTTTGAGGAACAGCAGTATATTCGATTGTTCCTTGTAAGCTTCCTCCAACCAAAAGAAAGCTCGATTGTAATCACCCAGGCCGAGGTATGCCTTGACGAACGCCGCAGTGGGAACGTAGCCCGTCTTTTTGCGGCGCTGTAATTCCGCGAGTAGCCGAAGGGCGTCGGCGCGACGGCCCGATTGCGCATAAGCGTACACCAGAAGGCCAGCAATGCCTGGGCTGCGATCAGATACGGAGACCGCTCTCTCCAGCACCGGAACCGCTTCTTGGGGGCGACGCTCAGCAGTCAAGACAAAGCCGAGTATCCAAAGAGCGAGTGCGTCGTCTGGCCGGACCGCCAGCGCGCTGCGAAGCTCCTGTTCTGCCTCCTCATATCGTCGGGAACAGAGTAGAGTCCATGCGAGGTGGTCAGAAGCTGAGAAGGAAAGCGGATCGAGGGTCCGGCCACGCCGCGCTGCAACTACTCCTTCGTCTGCACGCCCTTGGAATGCCAGCCACAAGCCGAATTCTGCATTGGCTGTGGCGTTATTCGGACTTAGTTCCAGAGCACGGCGGTATTCAGCTCCGGATTCCTTCCAGTGCCAGTATTGCATTGCCATCCCGGCGAGCAGCAAGTGCGCGTCCACCAGTTCCGGATCTAACTCCAGCGCTTTTCGAGCGTTGAGTACGACCTTGGGCCGCTCCTCGTTTGCGATCCCGCCGATAAGCACGGTGCCGAGATCCGAATAGCCGCGGGCCAAGCCAGCATAGCTGGGCGCAAATGTCGGGTCTTTGCGAATTGCTTCGTTGAAGTAAGCAATGCTCTCTTCTACACTGGCTCTGCTATTGAACTTGTCAAGGGCAAACCTGCCTTTCAAAAAACTCTCATATACCTCCGGAGAGACAGTACGTGCTGCTGCGATCCGCTTAGATTCCTCGCTGGTGACGGTGACTTCGACTTTTTGCGCGATCGCTTGTGCCACTTCGCTCTGCAGCGCAAGGACGTCGCGGGACTCGCGGTCATAGGATTCGGACCAGAAGTGTTCGTCAGTTGCGGCACGAATCAACTGGGCATGGATGCGGATTCGGCTTCCATCTCGTATCACTGAGCCTTCCACAATGGCATCCGCGCCAAGAGTCTTGGCAATCTCAGGAACCGAGAGTTTCGTGTCTTTGAAACGCATCACCGACGTGCGGGAAATGACGCGCAGATGCTGTATTCCCGCAAGCCGTCCGATGAGCTCCTCGGTCATTCCGTCGGCAAGATATTCCTGCGTTGGCTCACCGGAGAGATTCTTCAAAGGTAATACGGCCAGCGACTTGATGGCCGACTGCTGGGGAGTCCGAACGTGCCAGCCACGGAACAGGACCAAAGAAAAGGCTAGGACGGCCAGCACGGCTACTCCAGCGCGTGTCAGCCTCGGCCGCCATGCAAGTCTTCTTTGATCCTCCGGAGCCGCGGCTGCAGAAGTGCCCGAGCGTGCGATCGTATGATCACCGCTAAATTTCGAAAGCACTGGCGATTGAGCGACTGGCCGTGAGTCGCTCACCGGAGCTATGAATCGGTACCCCCGCCGCGGAATCGTTTCCACATATCTGGGTGTATCGGAGGAATCGTCCAATACCTCTCGAATTCTAGCTATTGTGTTGTTCAGGCCATGATCGAAATCAACGAAGGTGTCGGATGGCCACAGCTTGGAATGCAATTCTTCGCGCGTTACCAGCTCGCCGGGGCGCTCGACCAGCACCGCCAAAACTTGAAAGGGCTGACCCGATAGCCGCAGCCGCATCCCGTTTTTACGCAGTTCTCCTGATCGAAGATCTACCTCGAAAGAGCCGAAGCGGCGGACGGTGGTAGCCTGCGTTGCGCCAGGCATAAACATCTCTGAGAGCGAAGCGTATCACAAATTAACACGTTCGGAGATGGGCCCTGATCTCATGTGGAGTGAGGAGTTTACCTTCTGATTCAAATTTGGCATGGAAAGGAGCGGTGCGGGATTGTGGACTTGACCGGCACATACGAGGATCGCGTCGGCCCGCAGAACGGGGCCAGACGGAGGAGCAGAAATGAAAATGATCATTCAGTGCGGGGTCGCTTTGATCTTGATCGCAAGCAGTTTGGCGACGAGAGCTGCCGCGGGAGACGTGATAGCGGATTGCAACGCGATCGCTGAGAAAGAGATAAAAGCCGCGAAACACCCATTGCCAGTTACCTCGGTCGAATTTGCAATGGTGCACGTTGCGATCTACGACGCGGTCGAATCTATCGACCGGCGCTATGAGCCCTATCACGCATCGGTACCTAACGCTTCTGGCTCGATGAGCGTAGCTGCAGCCCAGGCAGGGCACGACGTGCTGTTGGGATTATTTCCGGCTCAAAGTGCAAACATCGATGCCGACTATGCAGACCCGCTAAACATGTGTCGCCTTGATCTCGGTGATCCCGGAACAAACGTAGGCCAGCAAGTGGCAGCAGACATCCTATTCCTGCGCTCGAACGACGGACGCTTCCCGCCTAACCCGCCGCCGTTCTTCGGCAACAATGCAATCGGCCAATGGAGACCCACGCCATCACTGCTGCCGGGGCTGCCGCCATCGTTCGCGCCAGGTCTCGTTCCATGGATGGCGAGCGTCACCCCATTCAGCATGAAGAGCAACTCACAATTCCGCGTTGATCCGCCACCTGATCTGACCAGCGACACATGGGCTGCAGACTTCAACGAAGTAAAAACAGTCGGCTCTCTGATTAGCACAACGCGCACCCCTGAGCAGACCGACATCGGCTACTTCTGGGCCGATAGTGGCCCACTGCTGTGGCAGAATGCGCTGCGATATATAGCACGTACTAATCTGACCAATATTGGCGATTCGGCCCGCATGTTTGCACTGGCGGACGTTGCGCTCGCAGATGCTCAAATCGCTTGCTGGGACAGTAAATACTTCTACAATTTTTGGCGGCCGATTACGGCCATTCAGTTGGGCGACCAAGACGACAATCCGGCCACCGATGTGGATCCTAACTGGCAACCCCTCATCAACACGCCCAATTTCCCCGAGTATCCATCCGGTCACGCCAGCGTTAGTGGTGCGGTTTCACATATGCTGCGGCTTTTCTTCGGCACGGACGAGCTGAATTTTCAAATGACCACCACCAACCCGAACGCATTGCAAAAGACGCGTTACTTCAGACGCTTCTCACGCGCAGAAGATGAGGTCATTAATGCCCGCGTGTACGTCGGAATCCACTTCCGCAACTCGGATCGAGCTGCCCGCATACAGGGCCTTCGCGTGGCCAATTGGGTCTTCAAGAGCTATTTTCGGCCCATAGGTGACCCGCGCTTTGGGCAGTAGAAATAAGGCAGTTTTTGGTTGCCGCAACGTGTCCAAGGAGAGCAAATATGCCTAATTCCCGCCGGTTAAGCACATTAGTTATTTGTCTGGTGATGGTTTTGTTGCTTTGCCTTCCAGCATTGGCGCAACTTACCGATCAAACTCAAGCGCCCAACACCGTCAAGGTTGGCATCGCCAAGTCGTTGCAAGATGAAATCGGCACCGGGCGTGGCGATGCCAATGCTTGGAATTCTTCCATCTTCATCATTCAGCGCGATCCCTTCCGCTCCATCCGCCGCGGCCGTCAGCTCTTTCAGCGCAAGTTCACGCGCCTGCAAGGGCAGGGAGCAAACGAGGGCGACGGCCTCGGCGATCTGAACA
>WNFZ01005422.1_pt1 | contig 13282 bp, 12 predicted proteins | sample 5400081 | NCBI WGS metagenome assembly WNFZ01 (sample SAMN13153365, study PRJNA577476) | soil metagenome | isolation source: 80 cm soil or saprolite under grassland replicate 1 | place: USA:California | collected 2016-06-15
ACGTGCCCCTGTCAACGCTTCGCCACGCCCTCACGGGTCGTCGACGCATGACTCGGGGCCGCCGTGGGTCGCTAGCCCTTCGACGTAGAGCTCTTCCATCTCCTCCTTCATGCCGGTTTATCCCGGCGCTTTCCCAACCCCTCCACCGCCGACATGCTCACCAAGCTCCGCCGCGTCCTCATCGCCACCAGATTTCGACCCACTCGACCCGAACAGCCGACCCCGGCAGAAATCCAGACCATCCGCCTGGCCTGGGAGGACCCAGCGGCATAACAGCGAAACTTGAGAAGTAGGCGTAATGGAATAATGTTTCCGTTCATGTCGTGAGGTTGGGCGGTGGGGTGGGGTTCTCGTCTTCGTTGGTTGGTGGTCGGATGGTGTAGTTCCAGTCGCCGTGGAACTTGTGGCGGGTGAGTGGTATGGATTGGCGTTGCTGGTCGGTGACGGTTATTTTTGTGGGGTAGATGTTTGGGTCGAGTTCGCAGCGTACGGTCAGGCAGGTGGCGAGGCCTCGAAGTACCACTGCTCGAGGGCCGGAAGACCCCACCGGGCGTTGGTGCTCACCGACGCCGCGTCCCAGCGCACCGGCTCGATCTCAATGTCGATGGTCTGGTAGTGGCTGTTGAACACCTCCACCCGGTGCCCGTCCGGGTCGCGGAGGTAGACGAAGAGCATGCCGCCCGGCCCGTGCCGCCCGGGACCGCGCTCGACGAAGTCGCCGTATCCGCGGATGCCGGCGAAGTCGCACGCGGTGAAGATGTCGCGGCTCTCGGAGACGGTGTAGGCAAAGTGGTGCAGCCGCGGGCCCTCACCGGTGACGATGGCGAGGTCGAGGCAGGTTCCCTTGCGGTACATGAACGCACCGATGAGCGTGTCGCCGTGGGCCAGGTACTCCGAGTTCCGGAACCCGAGAGCGCTGTAGAACTCGCACAGCTGGTAGGTGTCCGGCGCGAGAACCTGGTAATGGTCGAGCCGCTGGACGTGGGCGCCCCGGTACTCCTCGAAGTCGATGTGCAGCCGCGGCCGGGTCTCCATCGTCGCGCACAGCTCGATCGGCGTCCCGATCGGATCGCTCACATGCAACGTCCGGCCCTGGTGCGGCGCCTCCACCCAGGCGGCAGGCAGATCGTGATCGCGGAAGTAGCGGTACGCGACGTCGAGGTCCTCATCGAAGAACACGCGAAACCCGATCCACCGGCACGTTCCGCCGTCCTTCGACTGCTCCAGCACGAGACTGTGGTGGCTCGCCTCTTGTAGGCCACGCAGGTAGCAGGTGGAGTCGTCCTCCTCCGTCACGACGAGACCGAGGATATTCGTGTAGAAGTTGCGGCTCTCCGCGAGATCGGCGACGTTCAGGCGGACGTGGCTCGATCGGCTGATGTTGAACGGTGGCCTCAGGTTCACCGGTGGCAACATGGGATTGTTCCTCTCCGTTTCCGGGAAGATCAGGGCTCCTGCTATCGATAGCATCAGAACACCGCCTCGTACAACAGCCCAACAGCCGAAGCGCAATGGACGCCTCGTTAGGCGGAGCTCTTGCGCACGGCCGCGAGCGGAGCGGTGCTGCCGCGGAGGACGAGCGAGCCGAGCGACGCCGACGCGTACGCGCCGTCGTCGCCGGGCTGGCTGATCAAGCGGCGGATGAACCACAGTCCGCAGGACGCGGCCATGTCCTTGATGGGCAGGCTGATCGTGGTGAGGCCAGGGCCCCACCAGGAGAACCCGGTCTCGTCACCGAAGCCGACGATCGACAGCTCCCCGGGCACCTTGACGCCCATCCGGAACAGCCCGTCCAACGCCCCGACGGTGTGCTGGACCGAAGCTAGTACGACGCCGGTCGGCGGCTGCGAGAGATCCAGGAGCCTGCCCATCGCCTCCCGGCCGTGTGCGACCGAGGACGGCGGCCCGAGCTCGACGAAGGTGGCCCGGCGCGGCACGCCACCCTCTCGCAGAGCTTGGCGATAGCCCTCCAGGCGTTGCTGGCCGGTGGGCAGCTCGGCCGGCCCACCCACGTAGCCGATGCGGGTGTGTCCCAGATCGATCAGGTGGACGGTGGCCTCCCGCAATGCCCGGTGGTCGTCGAGGCCGAACCACTGCGATCCCAACGACGCGTGCTTGCGCAGCAGTTGTACGTGAGGGATGCCTTGGAGCAGCCGCACCGAGTCGCCGTGCGGGCGAGCGGTCGGCACGATGGCGATGCCCGCGACCCTGCTCGCCGAGAGATCGCGCAGGTGACGCAGCTCAGTCGTCCGATCATCGTTGGTCTCGGCCAGCATGAGCTGGAAGCCCTGAGCCTCCATGATCGTGGACAGCTCGTGGGCGATCGTGGCGTAGAAGCTGTTGCGGATGTCGGGGATCACGAGCCCGACGACGTTGCTCGAGGCGCCACGCATCATCCGCGCCGCCAGGTTGCCGACGTACCCCATCTCGGCGGCGGCCTGACGCACGCGGAGCTTCGTCTGCTCGCTGATGCGCTCATCGTCGGCCAGCGCCCGGCCGACGGTGGAGACCGACAGCTGTAGCCGTTCGGCGATGTCCCTGGTTGTGACCAACGCTCATCACCCTCTCGCGACCCTGCAGTCGTCAGGGCACGGTATCCGATTCATCGCAAACTGGACTGTCGCGCCGCGCGGATGATCTACCGGCGCCCAGCACATCGGACGTCATCCAGCCAAGGCAGCGCGATTCTCCAGTCCGGAACCTCCTTCCGTCCCGAGGTCTGCGGCGGCGGTGTGCTAACGATAGCACAGCTCTGACCAGCGTCAACCGTTGACGCGGGACAGGGCCGCTCCTATGCTGAGGGCTCCACACACCGTGGTGCTCCGCAGGTGACATGCGGTGCCCCGCACTCATGATGAGGTGCGGGTGCCCTGCACTCATCTCATTCCTGCTGGTCATCAGCGTGTGGTTCGTGGACGGGCCGTAAGGCGTGCGGTGGCCCGCCTCCCAGCGAAGAAACGTCCGGGTTCGTGGAGCGGCCCGGTCGCCGTGCCGGTTCTCTTTCCTCCGGTACCTGCCGCAGGCCCAAATACGGCCTTCTTCAACAGGAGACGAATGATGTCGGACCCTACTCCGACCCGCGCGCGCACAGTGCCCGCGGTGTCCACAGACACGTACACGGTGCCCACAGACAGGTACACGATGCCCATCGTCGCGGTACCCATGGACGTGGTGCCCGTAGACGCGGTTCCGATCAACCCGGTGCCCGCGGAGGTAGGCGCTGCCGGAGGCAGGGCGCACCTCGCCGACCCCAAGGTGCCCGCACTCGTCGTCGCGGTCGGGTTCCTGGTCCTGGCGGTGTCCTTCATGATCAACGCTGCGGACCGCCAGATCTTCGCCCCGCTCCTGCCGACGATCCGCCACGAGTACGGGATCAGCCTGCAGGCGGGTGGGCTGCTCGCCACCGTGTTCACGCTGGGCATGGCGATCGCAGGCGTACCGGCCGGGTACCTGGTCGACCGCTTCTCGCGCAAGACCGTCCTGCTGGTGAGCATCGTGATCTACTCGCTCGGCACGATGGCCACTCCGCTGGCGTCCGGTTGGGCCTCCATGGCCGCCTACCGGATCATCTCGGGTCTCGGAGAGGGCATGCAGGCCGCGGCGCTGTTCGCGGCGGTGGGCGCCTTCTTCCACTACCGGCGCGGGCTGGCCCTCGGCGCGGTGGGAGTCGCGTTCGGGCTGGGCGTGATCATTGGACCGCTGGTGGGTGTCCGTTTCGCAGCCCACTTCGGTGCCTGGCGCGCACCGTTCATCGTCTTCGGGCTGCTCGGCCTGATCATCGCGCTGATCGCCGTGTTCGCGGTGAGCCGCAGGTTCACCGAGCACGCGGTGGGAGCGGCGTCGAGCGACGGATCGTACGACTACATGCCCCCCAAGCTGTATAGCCGCAACTCCGTCGCTCTCGCGGCCGCCTCGGTGGTCGGTGGCGTCGTCCTGTACGGCTTCCTGGGCCTGTACCCGACCTTCCTGGTGAGCCAGCTGCAGCTCACCACCGCTCAGTCCGCACTCGCGCTGAGCTTCGTGGGGTTCGGCGGCTTGGCAGGTCTGCTGGGCGGCTGGATCGGCGATCGGGTCAGCCAGCGCAATCTGCTGATCGGCGGCCTCCTGGCGATGTCGGTCACCGGCATACTGATCTACCAGGTGCAGGCGTCCCTCGGCTGGCAGTGCCTCTTCGCTTTCCTGATGGGCGTCTTCGGCACCGGCGTCATGTTCCCGAACCTCAACAGCGCGATCCAGCGAGCGGTGCGCCCGAACCAGGTCGGCCGCGCAGCCGGACTGTTCGTCACCAGCTACTACGGTTCGGCCGCGTTCTCCGGCCTGCTGTTCGGCGCGCTCGTCGCCGGACTCGGCTGGCGCCAGGCGGGCCTGTGGCAGATCACGCTGCTGCCGCTGGTCGGCGTCGCCGCCTTGGCGTTCGTCCGCACCTCCCAGTTCAACAACGCCGTCCGGCAGCCGGCTCATTGAGCAGCTGGTCTCGCATCCCACGCGGCGTACGTTGACCCGCTCCCGACACTCCTGCCCGGCGGCCTGGCCGCTGACCTGGCCGCCGGGCGCGACTCCACGACACTCGCTCCCGCCGAGGCGGGAGGAACCGCACTCGAGAGGAACGACGTGACTGAGAGTGGCGCCCAACCGCACGCGCCGGTCGGCCCCGGCACGGCGGGCGCCGCCGGCCCGCAGGAACACGGGCGGGGTGGCGAACAGGCTCCGCATCCCGACCAGCGGGGCCCCCGTGCGGACGACCGCCAGGAACGACCGATAACCGCAGGTGTCGAGGGCGCCCTGGCCGGAATTGTCGTCGCCGACTTCAGCCGGGTACTCGCCGCCCCATACGCGACGATGCTCTTCGGCGACCTCGGCGCGGACGTGATCAAGGTCGAGCGTCCGGGCGTCGGCGACGACACCCGGGCGTGGGGGCCCCCATTCGCCGGGGACGAGGCGACCTACTTCCTGTCCGTCAACCGCAACAAGAGGTCCTTCACCGCCGACCTGTCCGACGAGGCCGACCGAGACGAGCTGGCCGAGCTGATCCGGCGCGCCGATGTCCTGATCGAGAACTTTCGGCCCGGCACCATGGCCCGGCACGGGTTGTCCTATGAGCAGGTCCGGGAGCTGAACCCGCGGCTCGTGTACTGCTCGATCACCGGCTTCGGAGCTGGGAAGGGGGCCACCCTGCCCGGGTACGACCTCCTGGTCCAGGCCGTCGGCGGGTTGATGAGCGTCACCGGTCCCCGTCCGGGCGAGCCGGTCAAGGCCGGAGTCGCGCTGGTCGACGTGCTCACCGGCCTGCACGCCGCCGTCGGCGTGCTCGCGGCTCTCCGGGCCCGCGAGATCACGGGGCGAGGACAGCTCGTCGAGGTCAATCTGCTCGGTACCCTCCTGTCGAGCATGGTCAACCAGAGCGCCGGCTACACCGCCGCCGGCGCCGTCCCCGGTATCCTGGGCAACCGGCATCCCTCGATCGCGCCGTACCAGCTGTTCGCGGCCGCGGACCGGCCTGTTGTGGTGGCAGTCGGCAATGACCGGCAGTTCGCCGCTTTCTGCAGCGGGCTCGGCGTCCCCGAGCTGGCTGCGGACCCGAGGTTCGCGACCAACCCCGACCGGGTCGCCCACATCGACGCCCTTGATGAGATCGTCTCGCCGCTAATGGCGACCCGCCCCGCCGATCACTGGTTCACAGTTCTGTCCGGGCTCGGGGTCCCCTGCGGGCCGGTCAACGACATTGCGAACGCCTTCGCGCTGGCCGCCGACCTGGGGCTGAGCGCCAGGGTCGCAGTCGGCGAAGGTCGCGACGCCGTCGACCTCGTCGCCAACCCTGTCGAGCTCTCGGACACGCCTCCCGCCTATAGGCGGCGACCGCCCCGACTCGGTGAGCACACCGACGAACTCCGCGCCTGGCTCCACGACCGCCCGTCCACGCCCGGCCCGATCACTCCGAGTCCTGCTTCTCCTTCAGTTCCTTCCGACGGGAGCCTCTCATGACCGACCTCGCCTCCGACTACCTCGATCTCGACTCTCTGTTCACCCCCGAGGAGCTGGCTCTGCGGGACCGCGTCCGCGCGTTCGTCAATGAGCGGATCCGTCCGAACATCGGCGAGTGGTACGAGTCCGCGCACTTCCCGCGCGAGCTGGTGAAGGAGATGGGGATGCTCGGGCTGCTGGGCATGCACCTGAAGGGCTACGGGTGTGCCGCGCGCAGTGCCGTCGAGTATGGGCTCGCGGCGATGGAGCTGGAGGCCGGCGACTCGGGCATCCGCACCTTCGTCTCGGTGCAGGGTTCCCTGGCGATGAGCGCGATCTCGAAGTTCGGGTCCGAGGAGCACAAGCAGCGGTGGCTGCCCGGGATGGCCGCCGGCGAGCTGATCGGCTGCTTCGGGCTGACCGAGCCGACCGCGGGCAGCGACCCGGCGAGCATGGCGACCCGCGCGACCCGCGACGGCTCCGATTGGGTGCTGTCGGGGGCGAAGCGGTGGATCGGGCTGGCCTCAATCGCCGACGTGGCGATCATCTGGGCGGCGACGGACGACGGGATCCGTGGGTTCGTCGTGCCGACCGACAGCCCTGGCTTCACCGCCACCCCGATTACCGGCAAGCTGTCGATGCGCGCGTCGATCCAGTGCGACATCACCCTCGACGACGTGCGGCTGCCCGACGACGCGGTCCTGCCCGCTGTGGTCGGGCTGAAGGGGCCGTTCTCCTGCCTGAACGAGGCGCGCTACGGCATCATGTGGGGCGCGATGGGCGCGGCCCGCGACGCTTACGAGTCGGCCCTGGGCTACGCGTTGGAGCGTGAGCAGTTCGGCACGCCGGTGGCGTCGTTCCAGCTGACCCAGCACAAGCTGGTCGACATGGTGCTCGAGATCCAGAAGGGGGTGCTGGTCGCGCTGCGGACCGGGCGGCTCAAGGACGCCGGGCGCCTGCGCCCGGAGCAGATCTCGTTCGGCAAGCTCAACAACAACGTCCGGCAGGCCATCGCGATCTGCCGCACGGCGCGCACGATCCTGGGCGGCAACGGCATTACGCTTGACCATTCACCACTGCGACACGCCGCAAACCTTGAGAGCGTGCGGACTTACGAAGGCACCGACGAGGTGCACATCCTCACCATGGGCCGCGCGATCACCGGTATCCCCGCCTTCAGATAGGCCATCCCGGTGCGCCCCGCTCGGTAAGCGCTGAGCGGACCCCGGCGTACCACCGCGGCCCGAACACCTCGGCACCGACTCGTCGACCAGGTGCCGTGGGGGGAGGTCCGGTTGAAGGCGTTCGATCGGAGGCATCGGAATGGACACCGTGAACGCCGACTCTGACACCGCTCTACGCTCCGACCTACGGCGGCTCGGCACGCTGCTCGGCCAGACCCTTTGCCGGCAGGAGGGCCAACACCTCCTCCTCGATCTGGTCGAGGAGGTGCGCGGCCTGGTCCGCACCGACGCCGACGCGGCGGCCCAGCGGCTGGCCTGCTTCGACGTGTCGACCGGCACCCGGCTCGCCCCGCGCCTTCTCGACCTACTTCCACGCCGCCGCCCGCGGCATCTCGGTGGTGCTGTTCAGCCACGAGCGGCTGGACGCGATTCTGGCGCCGCGGGTGCCGGCGTGGTTCCCACTGGCCACCGCCGCGGACCGGGTCAACCGCCGGCTTGCCCGGTTGGCCGACGTTGTGGTGTGCGCCTCGGCGTCCGCCACCGCGGAGTCCAAGCGGATCGGGGCATGCGAGGTGCGGCGGGTGCCGCTCGGCGTGGATCTCGAGGTGTTCGCCCCGCCGGCCCGCTCCCGGCCCGCTCCCGGGCCGGCTGCTGGTCACGGTCGGCCGGCTGTCCAAGGAGAAGCGGCTGGACCGCCGGCCGGGCCACTTACGTCGGGCTGAACATCGTAGGCAGCGACAACAACTTCCCGGTGTTCGACAGCGCCGGCAGGCAGATCGACGGGGACGCGGCCGAGGCGCTGCCCCGGGACGCGGCGAACCAGCAGTGGCTGCGGGACACCTTCACCCTGGCCAGGCAGCGCCGGTCGGTGGCCGTGCTGGTGGTGATCCAGGCGGACATGGACTGGTACGGCCAGTTCAAGGCCGCCGGCAACCCGACCGACGGCTTCGACGCGACCAAGAAAACGCTGCTGCAGCAGACGATCGCGTTTCCCGGCCAGGTCGCGCTGCCACCTTCGTCGTGGACAAGCCGCTGACCGACGCTGCCGGCAACCTGGTGGAGAACTTCACCCGGGTACAGACCTTCGGCAGCGCACAGAACCACTGGGTGAGCGCGACGGTCGACCCGCCGGACCCGAGCGTCTTCGAGTTCCACCAGCATGTCGTCGCCGCGAACCTGCTGCCACACGCCGGCTGACGTCGTCAGACATCCGGGCTGCGGTGGCCCGTTGCCACCCCGGCGGCTTCGTCGACAGAGAAACGCCATGGCGTCTCGGACCCCCAGCCGGCGAGGACCTCCCGTTCTCCCGGTCGATTCACATCGTCGAGGACGACGGTCGCCGTCTCGGTCAGCCGCGGTCCGAAGGCGGCAAGGGCCGGCGCCCGCCGGCGGCCCTGTCCAGGGGCGCAGGCCGGGGGGCCGTCGACCACGAGAATGTCGACGTCATCGGGCATCTCCGTCAGCGCCGAGCGGGCGTACCAGGGCGGGTCGCCCTCCAACGGCGCGTGCACGACCCGCGCGACGTCGACCAGCGATTCGCGCCGCAGCAGGTCGGTGACGAGCGCGGCCCATCCAGCGTCGTGCTCGAGTGCCACGATCGTGGCACCGCCACCGCGCTGTCGCAGCAGCCGGGCCAGCACCACGGTGCTGACACCGCTCCCGCATTCGGCAATCCGTGTTCTGCCGTGGTGCACGATGTCATTGCACACGCGCACCAGCCCGGCCGGGCGCATCGCTCCGGTGCTCCACGGCAGATAGTTCCCCCCGTCGAGGAGCGGCCGGAGCATCTGCCAGGCGTGCAAATCCTCGGCGTGGCGGGGATCGTCGGTGAACCCGTTCATGCGCACCGTCCTGACTCGAGGAGAATCATTTCGTTGTGCCGGAGCTCGACCCATGCTGGGCCGCCCGTCCAGGCTGCCGGATCGATCGGCCAGGAACCAGGCTGCTGCTAACTCTGGAATTCGCCGTGAATACCTCGTGAACAGATGCATCTCTCGGTCGCCGGTGCGTGAGCCGGGACCTGCGCGCCTCTACAGTAACGTGACGGCTCTGGGGGGACGAGTCGGCTGGCCTGATCAGGACGGTGGGCAGGCGGATGCAGGTGACACGCGTTCTCGGAAAGCTCGAGCCGGGCGGCGCGCAACTGGCGCTTCTCCGTTTGTCCCGCGAACTCAAACGGCGACACGGCGTGCGCACGAGGCTGGTCGTCGGCGACGCAACCCACGACGGTATTCGGCTCGCCCAGCGGTATGGCGTGCCGCCGATCGCGTTCCGAACGGAATCGGCGGTCCACCCGTTGCGAAACCTGCAGTGGGAGCAGTCACGACGGTTCGCGGCCTGGCTGTCAGACAAGTTGGGGGGCGCCGACCTCGTGCACGCTCACATGGTCGGGGCCTGGTGGGCCGTCGCGCAGGTCATCGACCCCTGGACGCCGTTCATCGCGACCGAACACAACGAGGTGAACTGGACGGCCCGGCGTATCAGGTCGCTGCAGCCCGCAGCCGGCCGGATCGACCGGTTCTACGCCATGGGACCGGCGGCCGGCCGGTTCGCCGTCAACGCCGGGGTGCGAACCGACGTCATCACGCCGGCCCGCTCGCCCGTCGCGGGTCTGAGCGCAACATCCCGCGACGGCCTCAGGAGTCCGCGTTTGACGTTCGCGGGACGGTTCTGCGAGGACAAGGGCCCAGACGTGCTGGTCGAGGCGATCGCCTTGCTGGACCGCCGCGATCTGTCCGCCTACCTGCTCGGCGACGGCCGGTTGCGGGCCCACCTCACGGACAGGATCCGGGAACGGGGATTGTCCGATCGGGTATTCCTGCCCGGCTGGGTGCACAAGCCCTGGACCTATGTCGCCGGCAGCGCGGTGCACATCGTCCCCTCCCGGGAAGAGGCCTGGTCGCAGAGCGCCGTGCTCGGTCTCGGTCTTGGTGTCCGCGTCGTCGGAACCCACGTCGACGGGCTCGTGGACACCTTGTCGCACTCGCGCGGAGTGACCGTCGCACCGGACGACCCGCTCGCTCTGAGCGAGGCGATCTCAGACGCCCTTGCCGGGCGTTCGCCAATCGACCGGGCCGGCGCGATCAGCTACGCCCGCCAGTTCACCGCCGCCCGCGTCGCGGACTTCTACCTCGCGGAATACCAGGCCATGACGGCCACCCGGGTCCGGGTTCTCCCGCCCGCTCTGGGAGACACCGCCTGACACAGCCACCGCACCCGATCGTCGCGACGGCGCGGCGCGGTGGATCGAGGAGATGGTCCGCGCCTACCCGCAGGCCCGGTACGTGGTCACCACCCGGCCGTCCGCGGTGGAGGAGGACTGGCTGGCCGGCAGCGGCTTCGTCCCGTTCGACCTGCTGCCGAACCCGGCCGGGCTGTCGGAGGCGCAGGCCGCCTCCCTGGTGCGGACCGCGGCCCTGATCGGCGGCGAGGCGGCCCGCACCACAAAGCGCAGGATAGAACGCACGGGTTCGGCCGGTGGTGACCGACGCCAAGTTCAGGCTACTGGTGAGGTGGTGCGTGCGGCGTCGAGTTCGCGTCGGAATGCGATGTGGCGCAGATACTTGGCGCGCACTGCCGCGATGTAGTCTTCTGAGCTGTCCGGGTCGGCGATGGACAGTGCCTCGCCGCAGGCGACCGCGAGTTGGGCTGCCCGGTTGTAGTAGGCGCGTTGTTGGCCGCCGACGATGGCCTGCAGGTGGCGGTCGATGGCCGCGCGGGCGGTGGCCAGCCAGCGGGACCGCTGCTGCGGCTGTGTGGTTCGGCGGGTGATCAGATCGCGGAGGACGGCACCCAGTGGCGGTGGACCCAGTGGCGGTGGACCCAGTGGCGGTGGCTGGTCGGCCACGACCTTGCCGGTGTTGTTCCCGCCCGGGTCGTCGATGTCGTCGTCAATGCCCCAGCCCTTCCCATCGGCGTGGAGGATCGTGATCGTCGGGCCGTCCGACCAGCCGACGTTGTCGGAACCCGCCTCGGCGACCAGCCGTGCGAGGCCCGTTTCAGACCAGTCCGGGCGGTGCACGGCGCCGGATCCTGCCGCCAGCAGGTAGGGCAGCACCACCTGTGCGGGATTCCGCCACATACGGCTCGCGTCGTCCAGGAGGGCTGCCGCGTCATCGATCCTGCCCGCCAGCAGGAGCAGTTCAGCGCGCAGGCAGTCGTCATGGTTGATCGGACTGTCGGTCCACGCCGATGCTTCGGTGGCGACCTGCCCCATTGTCCCGTCCGGGTCGCCTGCTGCCTGCGCGGCCGCGTGGACGGCGAGCAGCCGTGCCGACGACGGCCAGGCACGCCACGCCTGCTGCCACGCGTCGAGGACCGCCGCCGGGTCGTCTTCGTACGCTGCGGCGAGTCCGCCGAGCCGTTCGGCGATGGCCGCCTGCACCGGGCCTTGGCGAGGCAGGCAGGACAGCGCCTCCCGGCACGCGGCGGCCGCGTCACCTGCCCGGCCGGCGCCGCGTAGCGCGTCGATCCACTCCAGGAACGCTTCCGCCTGGCCCGCCCCACCGGATCGCGCGAGCTCGCCCAGCGCGTCCACGCCACCGTGCAGCAGCGCGGCCTCGGTCAGCAGGCTTCGCGCACCGCGGCCAGCCCGGCCGGTTGGGTACCGTAGGGAAGATCCTCCAGCCATGCCACCGCGAGGTCGTTGGCTCGGACGTCCGCCTCGGCCGTCTGGTAGATGCAGCGCAGGTACCGCGCCGACGCCTCTGCCAGGTCGGTCGCGATCATCTCCGGTGGTGGCACCGGACCGCAGAACACGCCGACACCGTCTTCCAGGCCGAACGCGGTCAGCAGCTTCTCGTACCCGGCCCGCGCCAGCCGCAGGTCCCCGCTGAGGAAGACCTGGTGGACGGCCGTGAACAGGGCGTCCATCTCCGCCGCCCAGGACTCATCGCCCCACGCCCGTTCGTCATGCTGGTCGTCGTCCCAGCCCCAGTACTCGTAGTAGTGGCCGGAGGCGAGCCGTTCGACGAACGCATCGATGTCGTCGAGCACGCTCTCATCGGGCAGCGCAGGATCGGACGGCGCAGGCGCGGCAGCAGCGACCGCTGCCCCGTCCACGCCCGGCGCGGGGGCGAAGACCTCCAGGAAGGCGATCCGGTCCGGACCCGGCAGGGCGGCAGCGTGCCGCAGGACGGCAGCGCGGATCTCGTCGGGGGTCAGCTTCTCCAGCCTGCCCCGGAGCTCGCGATCAAACCGCTGCAGGCTGATAACCGCCACGACGGATGCTCCCTGGTGCAGTATTTCCGGATATGAGTCATGACGCTTCGCCGGCGTGACCGGAGAACGGCGCACCGCTGCGGCCGGCGGCGGCCAAGTCTGCCAGAGAGGGCAGCGATGGACCCGGCCGCTGCCTTCGCAGCGCACCGGCATGTCCCGGCTTCGTGCCTCCTGCCACGTCTGGCTTCGTGTCTCGCCGTAGGTCGCGCAAGTCGCGGCCGGCGTGGTGTTGCAGATCATAAGCACGCCATCCGTGCGGACAGCCGCAGGACAGCCGCGGTCGCGCTCGCTCTCCAAGCGGTCGGGCCTGCGCAACCCCGGATGATCGTGACGCCTGCGGGGCGTCGGTCGTTCGGGTCGGTGGGATGCGGCATGATCCCGCCATGGCCCGTCTCGTCCTGGACAACGACCTGATCTACAGCCACACCGACGACGCGTCCTACGCGGGTGGCCTCGGCCTGCTGGAGCGGGGCGCGGTCACCGCGCTGATCGTCGAGCGCGCCGTGGCAGAAGCCGCCGTGTCGGGACCGCCGCACCACAAGGTCCGCGTGGAGTTGACGAGCGCCGGGCTCGACGGTGCCTGCCCCTGCCTGCCCGGGGTGGACGGTGCTTTCTGCGAGCACGCCGTCGCCGTCGCCCTTGCCTGGCTGGACCAGGCCGGTGACGCCGGCGACGACGAGTACGGCGACGGCGCGGGCACGGCAGCGTTCGGTGTCTCCGCACGTGGCGCGGCGGCGCCGGACCTGACGGCGTTCCTGCTCAACCAGCCGGTCGAGTGGCTGGTTGAGCAACTGCTCGCCGCCACCGCGTCCGATCCCCTGCTGCGGGCCCGCTGGGGCGTCCTCGCCGCCGACGACCAAGGCGGAGGTCCGGACATGGCCGCCTTCCGCCGCCAACTGGACCGGTCCCTGACCGTG
>WNFZ01010768.1_pt1 | contig 13282 bp, 13 predicted proteins | sample 5400081 | NCBI WGS metagenome assembly WNFZ01 (sample SAMN13153365, study PRJNA577476) | soil metagenome | isolation source: 80 cm soil or saprolite under grassland replicate 1 | place: USA:California | collected 2016-06-15
CCGACTACGACCACTGTGATATTCTCAGTTCTCACGGTTCACGGTCTCCATCTTCAATGAAATTATTATGGCGTGTGGATTATCAATTCTTCTTATACAGACTCTGGATGAACCCGGAGCTTTCGAGCCTGTTCATGAAAGAGTCATCGATAAGCGTCTCAACCCGCACCTCGGAGATCTTTGGATTGAGCTGGATCAAGAGTTTTTGCAGCCGCTTCATTCCCTCCACGCTGGTGTGCGGCGCGCGCTCGTAGTTGGTGATCACGGCTTGATAGGATTCCTCGATATCGGCCGGATTGCTCAAACGCAGGTTCGATGCCAAGAGCCGGCTTACCAGTTCCTTGTTGGCTGGATCGTTGATCATCGCGATCGCCTCGATCATGGCTTTCAAATAGCCTTCGATCACCTGCGGCTTTGTCGCCGCCGTGCGCCGCGTCGTCACCATCATGTTCTGCGGCAGGGTCACGCCGGCGGACTTCAAGTTATAAAGCAAGGTGTAACCTTTGTTGGCATAGACCTCGCCCATCGCGCCTCTAAGCGTGGTGGCATCGACACTGCCGCTCTCGAGCGCCAAGCGCCGGTTCATTTCAGTCCCCGGTATCGTCAGAAAAGCAATCTTCGCTTGAACGGGGTCGAGATTGAGACCTTGAAGCGCCAACATCGACACCAGATGCGACGTCGATCCCGGACCGCTCACCGCGATCCGCTTGCCGCGCAGATCTTCCGGCTTCTTGATGTCGGGGCGCGTGTTAAGGCGAAAGTCTAGCTTCTGATTGAAGTTGGCGATGCCGGCGAGTTCCGCGCCGCTCAATCCGGCGTTGACAAGATGACCGGGGCCGATGATCGCGGCGTCGATCTCACCGGCGAGTAAAGCGGCGATGGCTAAGGGATTGCGCGGCATGAGAATGAACTGCATGTCGACGCCATGCTTCTTGAACAAGCCGCGATCCCGCGCCACCCAGACGTGAGTCATGCTCTCGCTTGTCACACTGGAGGATAAATTGCTGCGAATCTGGGGAGTCGCGCTCGTCGGCAACCCGACGACCATCACGAGCAGCAATAACCGCAGCGATGGACCTCGTAGCCCACGCTGCGATTCTATTCCAGTGACCAACGGCACGAGAAATGATCAATTGGCTAGGCTTTTTTCTCTCCCAGCGGCACCACATTTTCAAAGCCATGCTCCGAGATGTCGAAATAGTTGCCGTCGGGATCGGAGCCGCGGGTCTCGGCATAGGGACGGCCATTGGGGCGTGGCTTGGGCAACTTGTTCGGATTGATCTTTTTCATTCGGTCGACGATCTTATCGCCGCTCTCCACTTCGAAGCCAAAATGGTACAAACCGTTCGGCGCGTTCTGCTCATTATTGGGCAGAATCGCCAGATTGAAATAACCGTCGGTCAGAAAAATTGCCCCGCCTTCCTCCTTGCCCTTGTGGAGCATCTGCATCTCGAAAACGTCCATATAAAACGACGCAAGTTTCCCTGTGTCTTCCGTCCGAATGGCCAAATGGCGTAGCTTAGGCATAGAACCTCCCCATTGAAGAATTTATAATTCGCCTCACCCTTATTCCCAGAGGGTCCGAGTTGTCAAGGAACGGTTTCGGATCGGCCCAAACCGTTTGAAAATTTTCAGGGTCAACGTGGGATCTGCTCAGAGATAGATAGAATGTCAACAGGCCAGAGGCTAGTGAATCTGCAACTCGATCGGGTCACGGTCAATAATCATCGGTAGCATTGCATCGCGAATCGCTTTCTCACTCACTTCGCCGAAGCGATCCTTGAAACGATCGAGCGGCACAACGGCTTTGGCCATGGCACGGTGGCCGCCGGCGCTGCCGATATCGTCGTAGAGTTTTTTCATGATGTCGCCGGCGCTCTTGACGTAGCCGACATTGCGCACGCAAATCACCACGCGGTCATTGACTAGGCCGGAGACCACACTCCAATCGACGCCTTCGATTTGCAGGCAAAACTCCGCCATCTGCGGGATCACATCCTCGCGGCTGACATCGCCCATATGGACGACGGCCAAGCCGTTATCGATTTGCAGCCGGCTAAGCGCGCGCCCTAACGATTCGAGATCCTCCCGCGGCAAGGCCGGCCGCTCGATGCGCGTGATCATCGCCTTATTGGCGATGGGGTAGAGAAAATTAAAGGCGTTTAGATCAGCGAGATTACTGCCCCGTTCGAGAAACAGCGTATCGGTCTTGATGCCGTAGACTAACGCGGTCGCCAACCGCTGCGACGGCTCCATGTCCGCCGCGCGCAAATATTCGGTAAAGATGGTACACGTCGAGCCGTAACCGCTGCGCAAGTCAGCGAAACGCGCTTTGAACGAAGTTCGTTTGGGGTGATGGTCCACTACCAAATCCACTCTTCCCAATGGCCGGTCGAAATAGGGCGGTTGCACATCGACGAGAGCCAAACGGGCGCCGTCCTTGTGCAGATCTTCGTAGGAGATCTGGTCAATTTGAATATCCAACAAGCGAATCATGGCAAGATTTTCCGGCCGTGTGATGCTGCCAAAGGTTACAATAGGAGTCGTCGCACGATTGCGTCCGAGCAATTCGCGCAAAGCTAGCGCGCTGCCAATGGCATCCGGATCGGGATCATGCTGCAGCAATATGTGAATCTTTCTGCCGTCGGCGAAGAGCGAGCGAATGCGCTCGACTTTCTTGATGTTCAGCGTGTCGAGGAGTTGCACCGCGCAAAACTCTTCGAAGATATCGGCCAACTGGAGATGGCGAAACAATGGATCTGTGGATTCTCTATAGCCGTTATTGTCGGAAGTCAGCGAAACGATGGAGACCCTCTTGTCTAGACTTCTGAGCAGCCTGCAGATGTCTTCCTGATGGTCAGAATGGCGGACAAACACGATCGCTTGGTCAACATGGTGCAGTTTGACCTTCTTGTAGGTCTCTGGTTTGAGCAGGTCGCCTTGCCAAACCTTGCCGCCTTGGCGTTTAATGGCCCGGGCGATTTTTTCGTTGGGGACGAGAAAGCGGACCTCTCCCTGCTCTGCCGCAACGTTGCGCATCAACTGGAACAATAGATCGTCCTCACAAATGGCTAGGTATTGCATATGCGTACCTCTTGTGAGGATCTAGTGGGAACGTTTTGCAAGATGGAATTGCCCGATAGGCCACTGATCAGCACGGCCAAAACTCTATCACCTGGGTTTGGCCAATGCTAGGTCCCGAGCTTGAACCGTTGCCGGCAACACTTTATATGCTAACGATTATCGAAGAGAGTGAAACGCGAGCCGATGATAAACAGCGGTGAAAGAGGATTCGGGTTACCCAAGTTCAGCCACGCGGAGCGCGAGCGGCGCTGGTCCCGCGTGCGCGAGCGCATGCGCCGCGAACAGCTCGACGCGATCATCGGCTTTCCCAATCAAAGTCATTGGGACCAGTTTCAAGCCGATGTTCGATATCTGACGCATATCGGCGGCCATCAGACCGAGGTCGCCGTGGTGTTTCCAGTTTCGGGCGAGGTGACGGCTTTCGTGCGCGGCGGCAATGAAGTCGAATGGTGGAGCATCGCGCAGGACTGGGTAACGGATATTCGGCCGAGCCGACGTTCTTGGGGCGAGCCGGTTATAGAACGCTTGAGGGAATTGAAGCTCGATCAAGCGCTGATCGGCGTCAGTGGTTTGAGCGGCTTACTGCGCGCGCCGGAAGGAACCGTCGTGACCGGAATACTGGAGAAAGTCAGAGCGGCGTTTCCCATGGCAACATTTCAAAACGCCACGGAGCTGCTGCAAGACGCCCGTTCGGTCAAGGGGCCCGAAGAAGTCGCATGGATCGAGCGCGCCGCGGAAATCTTGGATAAAGTCGTCGCCACGATCCTTGCGAAGGCCAAACCCGGCGTCATGGAAAACGACATGGTGGCGACGATCTGGCAGACGATCATCGCCAACGGTGGCGACTATCCGTCGATGACCCATTGGGGCGCAGGCGCAGGTGTTCCATGGGCCTGTCGTATCGCACCCCACCGTCCGTTGCGGGCGGGCGATATGATCAACACCGAGCTGGAAGCGAAATACGGCGGCTACATCGCACAAACCGTGCAGGCGGCATGTCTGGGACAAATTCCTGCTGAACTCAAACGAGCCTTCGACGTCAGCGTTGAAGTATTCAACGAACTAGTGAGGTTCATGAAGCCGGGGTTATCTTTTGGCGAGGTCGTGAATTTCTATCAGAAGCTCGTCCGCGAAACCGGCCACACGCCCAAGGGAATGCTGCTTCACGGCCGCGGCATCGGCGAAGACCGGCCGCAGATCACCGGGGAAATCGAGGGCGAGATCTACAATAGTTCCACCTACACGATGCATCTGGATTTGCCCTTGGTCGAAGGCAACGTTTTCGTGCTAAAACCCGGCGCCATGCCCTCGGACGCGCCGGATTCGATCCGCTGCGGCGACACGGTCGTGATCGAAAAAACCGGCGCGCGCCGCTTTCACATTTCCTGAAATCAGTTAGAATCATCGGAAAATAAATTCGCTACTTTCCCCGACTTTCCCCATAAAATTGGTTGTGTTAAAAGGAAACTATTACCCCTCTCTGAAAAAAGAGGGGCCAGGGGAGATTTTGGACAAGTGGTTGACGGCGTGAGCCGGTTTTTTTGTAAGTTTCACACGCGCAACCGATTGCGTATCGGAGGATACAAATTATGGTCGCAGAAGTTCGTTTTGGTGTTGAAACCATCGACCACATAGCCATTCCCGTGCGCGATTTGGCGGCGAACGAAGCCTTCTACCTCAATGTCCTGGGCTTGAAATACAAGACCACCCGGCGCAATCCCGATGGCAGTCCGCGTCAAACCTACGTGCTCGCTGGGGAGAACATCATCGGCCTGCACCTGCCCGGAGTGACATCAGCCACGTGGTCTTCGAAACTCGCGATCTCAAAAAATCCATCACCTTCTACACCGAATCGTTGGGCACCGCCGTTCCCATAGCTTGCGGTAATGAGACGATGATTCCCGTACAAAACGGTCAGATGATCGGACTTGTTGAAGTGGTGGAACTGTCGGAGCGAAGCAAAAAGCATGGGCGCGGCTGCCATATGGCCATGGACGTGCGGCAAGAAGACTTCGACTCGATGATCGCGCTCGTTGAACGTTACGGCGGCAAGACTCAGGGCGATAACCGCGCCGCGGATGGGCTCAGACCGGAAGGCGAACGCAGCATCTATTTCTTCGATCCGGACAATAACCGTTTGCAGATCACCGCCCACGCGCCCAATCAGAAAGATGAGCTGCTTTCCGATGAAGAAAAGTGGCGCCGCATCATCGCCAGTCGCAGGGAGCAAGGCCGCGGCTTGAGCCGTTGGGAGACGGGCGGGAAGAAAATTCTGTAGAAGATCGCCATTAGCAGACATGAAAGCGACAGCATTGTAGGGGCGACCGGCCGGTCGCCCGTATCCTCACGGCCATTGCCGTTAATTCGGTTAACGCTGACTGCTAAATCTTCGTCGCCAAAATCAACATTGTCCCCGGCAATGTTTTCGGAATATCGCCGTGGGTCTCAATTGACGCGAAGCCCGCCTTTTTCAGCCAATCGGAATACTGCGACAGCGTCCAGCACTCTCCCTCTGGCGTGTGTGTCAGCGTGTAGACGGAGAAGCGCACACGAAGTCGTTGACGACAAAGATGCCACCGGGGTTGAGCGCCGAATAAGCTTTGGTAAATAACTCCTGATTGCCCTTAGGTGACTCGAAGCGGCAAAAGTTGCTGGCGATCACTAGATCGTAATGATTCGTTTCGATGGCGGCGGTGTGATGTTCGCCGTCGACGTAGCGAATCTTGCCATCCAGTCCGCGCTTCTTGTTGGCCTTCCGGGCTACGGCGTTGACATTCGGCCAATCGAGCTGAGTCACTTGCGCCGACGGGTCGCGGGACACGATCGTCATGCCGAAAATGCTGGAACCGCCGGCGATGTCGAGAACCTTGAGCCCTTTTCGTTCAATGCCGATCTTGAGCACGTCACAAAGCGCCTTCGCTGCCGGCTCCGCAATGACGATGATACCGAGCACCAACTTCTCCCAGACTTGGAGCTCGGCGCCGGTGTCCATGCGGCTGAGCGGCTTACCGGTTTTGAGCGATTCCTTGAGATGCGCCATGCCGTCCCAGAGCGCAAGCGCGACGTGACGGAAGTCGCCGATGTACGACGGCTTCCCCTGCACCAGGAAAGCAGCAGCTGTCGGGGTCAGAAAATACTTACCATCGCGCTTTTCCACTAGACCGAGGGCGGGCAGGCTATCGAGAACGATACGGGTTGCGCGCCCATCGGTGCCGGCCGCGTGCGCGATTTCATCGGCGGTTTTAAAGCCTTGATGAATGAGCGTGAAGAAATCGTATTCGATTGCGGCATCGAGGATCTGGCTGTTGGCGAAATCGCCCAATATCCGCATCAGCGGACGCGGTGAAAGAGCTTGCGTCGAATCTGGCCCGGACATGATTAAGCTTTGTACAGCCCTTCTTTTTTGACGTACTGATAAACGCCCTCGAAAAACCAAGCAAAGTACGCCGTGCCCATGCGCAGGCAGTATTCCAAGTTAAAACCTGGTCGGGTTTCGGCCCTGCCTTCTTCGAGCATTTTTTTGAGTACCGTCCAGTCAAGATCAGCGTGCGCCATGACGCCGTCATGCTCCTCGAGATCCGCTTGGGCGTGCACCCGGAAATAGACGATCTTGTCTTCAGGCATTTTATAAACTTTACGCAGCGCGCCGCCGAAGAATCTCGCCCAGTGGCCCACCGCCTCTTCGACACAGAAGGACGCCCACCACTCGACCATGGTGCCTTCGTAGAGTACGCCGCGGTAATATTCGAGAAACGCTCGGCACTCTGCCAGCATCTCATATTCGATCATTTCATCGTTGGTCAAACCAAAGTTGCGACCCTGCTCAAGCACAATCTGGATATGACCCGGCGGCGTGGGATGGATCATCTCGTCAGCCACGTGGTTGGCAAAATGTTTTTGCAATTCCGGATGGCGTTTGAAGAAAGACAGGTGGCGCTGATAGGCGACGCCGTGGAAATTGTTAATCTCGGCGACGAACCCGTACCAATTTTGCCAAAAGACTTTGATTGCCTCCATCGGCAGCGTGCCATCGGCCATGTCCGAATGAAAGCGTCCTTTGAGCAGCCAGCGGTCGGCAATATCCATCAGATATTTTTTAAGATCAGCGACCACCGCGTCGGCCTCTTGCGGTGAGACTTTCTTGCCGGAAAAATCTTGCCTCCCGAGTCCCATGCTTTTCTCCTCAGCTAGCTAAGCTAATAAAGTGCTCCGGGGTTAAGAATGTTGTTCGGATCGACCAGCTGTTTGATCTCTTTGATCACGTCGTACAAGCTGCCCAATCGATGATATGGTAGCGGTCCCTTGGTGCTCAGTGTCGGCGCGGTCCAGACGACGCCGCGTTCATTGCTAAACTGCTGCACCATGCCCATCCATTTGCGCAGTTTGCCGACGTCCTCTTCGTCGTAGGGATTGTAAAAGACGAAATACTCTTCCTTGATCGCTAAGTCGCGTGTCACATAGCTATCGTGCTGCGGTGAATGGGCCGCGTCCCAAATGCCGCACTCTCTTTTGGCAGCTTCGTCAAGATCGTACATTTCTTTGAGAAAGGTCAGCGGATACATCTTCGACGTAACCGCGAACATGCCGGTATGGCGCACGACCGAGCCGCACCAGCCGCCGGGTCCCATGATATGCCAGTCGGGCCAACCGTGCGGGCCGTACTCCTGCGCCTTCGCGCCCATCGACTTATTGGCGATCTCCGGCACATCGATGCCGCCCGCGTCATGATAGATTCGGCGCATTCGTTTTTCTTTGAACTGCAGCTCTTCATCGTCCCGCGCCATGAGAACAGTCTTCAAAAAGAACCAACCGTCGGCCGGAACTTTACTTTTGTCGTACAGCCCATCCTCCATCGGCCAGTGGTATTGCCAGCGGTCAGTGAAATGAATGTCGTAGACCACTTCGCCTTTAACCAACTCCATCAGCGAAGTCTGACCATTGGCCAGTTGATCGCGGCGAAATGAATAGCAGTAGTCATGCAGCCACGCACGCTTGCCCTCAATGGCGCGCAGGCAAACTTTGCTGATAATTCCCATCGAGCCGGCGGCGAGCGTAAAGAGTCCCAATAGGTCCGGCAGATGGATCCATTTTTGAAATGGCCCGAACTGCGTACCTTGATTGGCGAGAGCGCCGAGACGAATGATTTCACCGTTGGCGAGGATCACTTCCAAACCTAGCACCATGTCGGCGATCCAGCCGTAGCGGGTCATGCCATAACCGATGCCGCCTTTGTTGATCATGGCGCCGATCACCACCGCCGGGCCGTAGGTGCCAAAGTTGGGCAGCATGAGCCCATGCTGCCGCAGGGCGTGATGGATGGCATAGACGCTGGTGCCGCCTTCGGCGATCACGTACTGCATGGTCGGATTCACTTCGAGAATCTTGTCCATGCCGAGCATGTCGAGGAGGACGCCGCCCTTGAGCGGCGAGCTAATGCCCATACCGACGCCGCCTTTCGCGACGATGGGGATCTTGTGTTCGTTGGCGAATTTTAAAATCTCGGCAACTTTGTGATTGCCCGCCTGATCCGACTCGATTCGCACGATGACGTCAGGCAAAGCGCTATAGGCGCCGTACGCCAGGGTATGCTGGTAATTGATCTTGTCGATGGGATTGGTTGAAACGAGCCGGGAGCCGACGATCTCCTTCAATCTGGCAACGATCTCGTCGAGGGTTAACATTAATCTAAAGACTTAATCGAGAGATGCAGAATGAGGATTGCAAAAGTCGAAAGCACAACCACGAAGGTACTTAATGCAGGAGAAACACCGCAGTTTTTCATTTCTCACTTGCCGTCCGCCCCTTTTCTTTGATCTAAAGTTGCAGGTGACTGCCCCCGGTAATCAGAATGTGGCTCCCGGTGAGCATGTTTGCTTCATCGCCGGCTAGGAACGCGATCGCTCCCGCCACGTCTTCAGGGTAAAGATGTTTTTTCAGAGGTCGAGTTTCTTTCACCCGTTCGCGGTACGCCTCAGGCATGATCATCGACGCGTCGGTTAGAGTAAAGGCGGGCGTCACCACATTGACGGCGATACCCAAGGGGCCTAATTCGATCGCCATCGTGTTTGCCATGGATTCCAGCGCGGATTTCGCCGCGGCGTAAGCCCCCAACTTCGGAAGTGGCTGCTGCACCAGGCGCGTGCTGACGACAATGATCCGCCCCTCTTTTTTCTGCTCCATCGCTGGGAGGCAGGCGCCAACGCAAAAAAAGAAAGCCGCAAGCTCATGTTCCACGGCGCGGTGAAAGCTCTCCCACGAGAGATCGTGCAACGGACCTACTTCGAAGGGAAAGTAAGCATTGTTCACGAGTACGTCGACCGGACCAAGCTTCTGCTCAGCGGCTTGCACCATGTGCTCGGCTTGATCTCTCCGCGTCACGTCCGCTTGGAAGATCATCCCTCGAGATCCGGCGCTTTCGACCTGTGCGAGTACTTTCCGCGCCGCCTCTTTGTTCTGGTGGTAATTCACAACAACAGCGGCGCCGCCTTCGGCAAGGCGCTTGGCGGCGGCTGCGCCAATACCGCGGCTGGCACCGGTCACCAGCGCAACTTTTCCTTCAAGCGGGCGGGTCTGGCTTAGCGAGGCCATTGATGCACGACCCCAGCTATATAGCGACGGCGTCTTCCGCAGCGCCCTTCTCGTATTTGGCGGCGTTGTTTTTGAACGACAGGAACTTCATCTTTACATAGGGCGAGCTGTAACCATTCAAGATGCGCTCGATCCTTCCAGGCTTGCTGTAAAACGATTGAAATGCCCAGCCCGTGAGTTCGCCGAGCTGATGACGCGTCAGATGTTTAGTCGGCATGACGCAATGCTCGAGATCGTACAGGCTGAGATTGTCGGTCTCGATCACATTATCCTTAACCGCCTTTTTGTAGATCGGCGAGCCGGGAATCGGATTGAGCACTTGGATCATGACGATGTCCGGATCAATTTCATCCACGGCTTTGGCCCGCTGGCGAATCTTTGCTTCGTCATCTTCCCAAAAACCGTTCAAATACGTGGAAATCGTCGAGACGTCGTTCTTGCGCAGGAATTGTATAAGCTCTTTCAATTCCTTCACGCCTACCTTCATGGGCCCTTTGTGCGCCTCGGCGATCTCTTCGTCCGTGCCCCCATCGATGCCGATCAAGACCTGATACATCCCAACCTTGCGCAGCCGCGGCACCAGATCGGCGTCACGTATCATGTTCTGAGCCCGGCTTAAGCAAAACCAGCTCATGTCCAATTTCTTTTCTTCGAGCGCTTCCACCAAGTCGACCATCTTTTGCCGATCCGAGCTGAAGTCGTCATCCATAAATGTGAGCGCCTTGACGCCGTACGTTTTGTTGAGCAGCTCCATTTCTGCGGCGACAGCTCTGCCGCCACGCGTGCGGTGAGTGGTGAAATCACGGGGGTTGCGCTGATCGACCAGCCACCACTCGTAGCAAAAATGACACGCCCCTTCGCAGCCTCTGGAAGTTACGGCTTCGTTGTAGTTCGGAATTACGGAGTAGCCGTAATATTTGTCCATCGGGAAGAGATCGTAGGCAGGCATCGGTAACTCATCGAGGTTCCCGATCACTGGACGGCCTGGATTCAATACGACCTCGTCGCCCTTGCGCCAAGTGAGTCCGCGAATATCGGCGAAATTCCGTGCCGGCTTCTTGAGCTCCTCGAGCAATTCCCACAACGGATATTCGACATCACCGAACACACCGACTATCGCAAAATCCAATTGCGGGTTTTCCGTCATGATTTTTTTTGGGATGGCGGTGTACATCAACCCGCCGCCCACCGTGATCGTTTCCGGCAGAGCTTCCTTGATTCGTTTCATCGCCTCGTGGAAACGGTTGAGCTGCGCGGCTCCTCCCGCCGCGGCGATCATGGCACCGAAAAATACCACGTCGGGACGGCGCTGTTTAATTTCGTCCAACATTTGGTCGTCGTTCAATCCGAGGGCGCGGCAGTCAAGCACCGAAACCTCGGCACCTTTCTTTTCGCGGATGAACCCGGCAACCTGCGAATGGAGCGAATTTACCGCCAAATGGCGATCACCCCATGGCGCCCAGTTCCCCATGGGCGGCGTAGTAAATAGGAGTTTCATGCAGTCTCCTGCTATTGAAGGATTGTTGAAAATCAAAATATTTAATACCTAAAGGATTGTCAAGGTGAACCGGCAGAAATGCCTTGCGTTCGGGCTTCAATCAGAGGCAATATGATAGCGAAGAACAGTATTGACAACGTCCAGTCCATTTGGTACTGGTTCGCAGGCTAGGCGACTGCAGGCTTTTTAACCAATTCAATAGGAGGGTCTGTACATGGCTCAAATCGCACAAGAAGAACAACTATTAGACGTACGCGTCGCGGAAGCATCGGCCGCGTATAAGTTCTATCTAAACCAGGAAAAGAAGATTCTCGGCACGACTGCTGTAGTCATATTCCTGACCATTTGGGAACTGACCGGAAACACCCTGCAACTCATAAATCCGATGTTCATGAGCGCGCCCTCCTTGATCTTTAAAGCCGCCGTTCAGCTTTTCACCTCGGGCGAGATCTGGAATGACCTCTATGTCAGCGGCATCGAATTTTTCTGGGGCTATTTTCTCTCGATTATTTTCGCGGTCCCATTCGGTATCGCCATCGGCTGGTATAAGAAGTTCTCCTATGTTTGCGATCCCTTCGTCAACGCCATGAATGCCACTCCGCGCGTCGCTCTATTGCCTCTGGTCATCATTTGGCTGGGCATTGGGATCCTTTCGAAAGTTGGCATCATCTTCTTGGGTGCCGTCTTCCCTCTTTTGATTAACACCCGCGACGGCGTAAAGACGACCCCTGCCAACTTGCTTACCGCGGCTAGAAGTTTTGGCGCTTCCGAATGGCAAATCTTCAGATCCGTGGTGCTCCCTTCAACGGTTCCGTTCATCCTGACTGGACTGCGCTTGGCGGTGGGCCGCGCGCTGATCGGCGTCATGGTCGGCGAACTGTATGCTGCGACGGCTGGCATCGGATTCATGATCACAGTCGCCGGCGCCACGTTCCAAACCGATAAAGTCTTCGTCGGCGTCTTGATCTTTGCCATTACCGGAATGATCATGACCGATATCATCGACCGCTACGAACGCCGCTTCGACAAGTGGCGTCCAAAGGTCGGTGCGGAATAGATAAGATAATAACAACTCGATCTTAACAAAAAGTGGCGCTGGAAATTTCCAGCGCCACTTTTTTTTGCTCATTCTTGTCAACGTGCTGCTCACGGAAATACAGCCCGTAGGTATGGAGGATCGTCCGCGCCGTCCTTGATCGGCGTCGCGGGTAAAATCGTTGCTCGTTTTTCATCGCTTTTGTTGTTATAAAATTGCGATGACCAACCAGCGCCGCCGACTCGCCATACGGGGCATCATCTTTATCGTTTTGGTGGCTCTACTATTCTTCTTTAGCCGTTATATCCCGAGGCCATTCAGCGCGTTTGCGCCTCCCGGCGAGGACTTCGACGATTTCGAGGGAATTTATTCCAGTAGTGATAAGTTAAGTAAGTTTCTCCAAAACCTAGGACCCTATTCGCCAGCCGTGTTCGTGCTTTTGCAAGTGTTGCAGGTGATCGCGGCGCCTTTTCCAGGAGAACTCACTGGAGTTGCCGGGGGTTATGTTTATGGCCAAACCGTTGGCTTTATTTTGTCGACTGTCGGCCTATCCTTGGGTTCTTGGGTCGCCTTCGAGTTGGCAAGTATTCTCGGTCGCCCATTCGTCGAGCGTTTCATCAAGCGGGAGGTGCTAGAGAAATTCAATTTTCTCACGACCAAGACCGGCGCGCTGATTTGCTTCGTGCTGTTTCTTTTCCCTGGCTTTCCGAAGGACTATCTTTGCTATGTTCTCGGACTTAGTCGGATGAAACTGAGAACGTTTTTGTTGGTTTCTATCATCGGCCGGCTTCCGGGCACCTACCTTCTCACCATGCAAGGCGCAACGATCCGAAACGAAGAATACCACACCTTCTTGATCATCTTGCTTGCATCTATCTCCATCGTAATTGTCGCCTATTACTATCGCAACCAACTCTTTGATTGGCTCAAGCACCGACACAATCAATAGTATGATCCGGGCGCGACGGGCTGGAAAATCTGATTGCAGTCTTCGGTTGTTTTTAGAAGCTCAGACCCCGCGTGAGATAATAGAAAACTGGGGCGATGACGATGCGGTACCAAGCGAATGGCGTAAG
>WNFZ01009946.1_pt1 | contig 13280 bp, 12 predicted proteins | sample 5400081 | NCBI WGS metagenome assembly WNFZ01 (sample SAMN13153365, study PRJNA577476) | soil metagenome | isolation source: 80 cm soil or saprolite under grassland replicate 1 | place: USA:California | collected 2016-06-15
GAGCGCTGACCAAGAGATGGGAGCAGGACGCGTCGCGATCGCAGCGCGAATTCCAATCTGTTGCCGGCGCCAGAATGTCTCGGGCAAATCAGCGGCCTGACGGGTGCACGAGGGCAAGTGCGCCAGCATTTGCCTCATTTCTCGTTCATTCTCTTCGAAGCTCTCGAGTTCAGGTTGTGTTTTCCAGTTCATGATGTTCCTCGCATTTGCCTCCGCACCGCAGTTGTGGCGCGCGATAGCTGCGCCTTGACCGTCCCGATGCTCAGACCCAGAGTTTCGGCAATCTCAGCCAGCGGCATCTCTTCCGCGAAGCGCAGCAGAAAAATGCTCTGTTGCCGCGGCGAAAGCAATGCAGTCATTTGCCACACCGCCTGCAACTGCTCCCGCGCCAGCAGAACGTGCTCGGGAGAGGGTTGCCGGGCAATATAATGCGCATCCGATTGCTCTTCGGTTTCCAACCCAATCAGCCGCTTCCAGAACGACGCCCGCCGGTTCTTTGCGTGATCTCGAGCAAGGTTCACTGCTATCCGCAACAACCACGTGCCGATGCTGCACTCGCCGCGAAACTTCTTCCGGCCGTTGTAGGCACGCAGAAAACACTCCTGAGTCACCGTGTCGGCGACATCGGGATCGCGTACCAGAAGGAACACGACCCGGTAGACACGCTTCTGGTGCTCGCGGACGACCTGGTCGAAGTCGTCGAGGAGACCTTCCGCCATTTTCGCCACTGGCGTGCTCAATGTTGTCGAAACCGCAGCCACAGTTTTTGTCCTGCTGGAAGTATGGACGAAATTCGGAGGGGGAATGAACGGCCTTTTTACCCCTGATGCCCAGTGGAGCAGGACCATTCGCGGGCTGAGCTTAAAGAGTTGCTGATCGCACCGCGATCAGATTCGCAATTCTGTCTTGAAACTCCTCAACCGTCATGTCTTCCGTCTTCTCTTTCCCCCGCGTGCGGACGTTCACCTTGCCGGCTTCGGCTTCCCTGTCGCCGACTACCAGCATGAATGGGACCTTCTGCATGGCGTGTTCGCGGATCTTCGCGTTCATCTTTTCGTTGCGGGCGTCGACTTCGACACGAACACCCAACTTCCCCATGTCTCGCGTTCTTTGCGAGACGTGGGGAATTTCTCCACGTAAAAACGAAGCGACTTTATTCGCGTACTCCACGTGCCGCTCGGCGATCGGCACCAGGACAACCTGCACCGGCGAGAGCCACACCGGAAACGCGCCCGCGTAGTGCTCGATCAGCACGCCGAAGAATCTCTCAATAGACCCATAGAGCGCCCGATGCACCATGACCGGCTGCTTGCGCGTACCGTCTTCCGCGACGTATTCCAATCCGAAACGAGCGGGAAGGTTGAAGTCGAATTGCACGGTCGAAAGCTGCCACAGGCGTCCAATCGCGTCCACCAGCTTGATATCAATCTTCGGCCCGTAGAACGCCGCTTCGCCGGGGATGGTCTTGTACTCAATTCCCAGCCGCTGCAATACTTTCTCCAGCGATCCCGTTGCCAGGTTCCACTGCTCTTCCGATCCGACGAAATTCTTCTTGTCCTCAGGATTCCACGTCGAAAGCTCAGTCTCGAACCGATCGAAACCGAAATCGTGCAGCGTGTCCCGCGCGAACTCCACGCAATCGGCAATTTCTTTCTCAATCTGCTCCGGCGTGCAAAAGATGTGGGCATCATCTTGCGTGAAGCCGCGCACGCGCAGCAACCCGTGCATCACGCCCGACCGCTCATACCGATACACCGTGCCCAGCTCGCCCAGCCGCACCGGCAAATCGCGATACGACTTCAGCGAGTCCTTATATATGAGAATGTGGCCGGGGCAATTCATCGGCTTCAGGCGATACTCGGCGTCGTCGAGCTCCATCGTGTCGAACATGTTCTGCGAGTAGTAGCCTTCGTGCCCCGAGGTCTGCCAAAGCTGTTTGCGCATCACGTGCGGCGTGTACACCAGCGAATATCCGCGCTTGATGTATTGCTCGCGCATCCAGTCTTCCATCTCTTTGCGGATGATTCCGCCCTTGGGATGCCAGAAAATCAGCCCCGGCCCGGCGAGCTCCTGAATGGAAAACAGATCGAGCTGCTGCCCAATCACGCGATGGTCGCGCTTCTTGGCCTCTTCAATCTGGTGCAGGTACTGGTCGAGATCTTTTTTCGAAAAGAACGACGTGCCGTAAATGCGCTGCAGTTGCGGATTCTTCTCGTCGCCGAGCCAATATGCGCCGGCAATGTTCAGCAGCTTGAAGGCCTTGATCTTGCCGGTCGAAGGAATGTGCGGCCCGCGGCAGAAGTCGAGAAACTTGCCGGTCTTGTAGATCGAGATCTTTTCATCAGGCTGGGTGAACTGCTCGATGAAGTGGCACTTCATGAAGTCGCCTTCACTCTTGAAGCGCAGCAGGCCTTCGTCGCGCGGCAGAAACTCGCGCGCATACGGCAGATTCTGCTGCACCAGTTCCTGCATTTTCTTTTCGATCTTTTCCAGGTCCTCGGGCGTAAACGGCGTCGGACGATAAAAGTCGTAAAAGAATCCGCTGTCGGTAGCCGGGCCATGTCCAAGCTTGGTCTCCGGAAAAAGTTCGAGCACCGCCGCCGCCAGCAAATGCGCAGACGAATGCCGATAAACTCCCAGCGCCTCCGGATTCTTTTCCGTGAGGATGGTCAGCTCAACGTCTTTCTCCAGCGGACGGGTGAGATCGATCAGGTCGCCGTTAGTTTTGGCCGCGATCGCCGCATCCGCCAGCCGCGGGCTGATTTCCTTTGCGATGTCGAGCGCCGTAGTTCCCTTAGGGACTTCCTTCTCGCTCCCATCGGGGAGTTTCACATGAATGGTTTCCGACATGGAGTGAACTCAAGTTTATGGGAGCGGGAAATGGGGGTCAATCGTTGGGTTGATGGCTCATTCGGAGGGGCTTGATCACGGTTTCGAAATCAATCGTCCAACCTCTCCTAGTTCCGGATCGAGCAATGGCCTGGAGTTAAGGTACAGACCCCGTTCCCGAATAGCGGTCAAGAGCGACTGATAATTGCTGTTATTAGGCTTACCGAATAACAGGATCACATCGGGTTGAAGCGTCTGTATGTCTGCCAAGACACTTGATCGTTCTCTCGCCGAGGGAATCTTCTCGCCGAAGCCTATTACGTGGCACTGCGCAAAGTAGCTTGCGTAGATTCCCGCTTCCCACCCGATGCCGTGCTCAGGAAATGGACCTTCTCCGATTGTGACTAGCCTATCGCAACTCGGAATCTGTCGCAAAGCTATCGCGGTCGAATAGAGGCTAGTCTGATAATCGCGACGCAAGTTCCGGAAAGGGGAAGCATGGTAAGCAGCGAAGAAGACTACGCCCGCCGCGAAAAGACCACTCGCCAGTATGCGCCATGACTGATTACCACGAACCGGAAAACTCGGGACGAGGAAAGGGACTGTGAATGCGATCACCAATGGTGCAAGCGGCAGCACATAGCGCCCATCAAAAACCAGCATGCAATAGCCAAGGATCAGCAATATTGAAGTCCCCGCGGCAATCCATGCCAGAGTTGCCTGAGTTCCACGCAAATGTCCCAACGCCAGAAAGAAAGCTAGGACGCCTCCCGGTGTGATCAGAATAATGATTTGCTTAAGTGCTTCCGGGACGTTCTTGAGTTCTTTTTGAAAAATCTGAGAAATAGCCTTTCCTGGATTCAGGTGTGCCCCCCAAAGTGGAGACCTCGGATACATCGTATCCACAACCATGTACCGGTCGTACCTGTTCGAAGTATCGTCGAGGATTTTGAGCCCTCGCCTATCTGCAGATTTCTTGGTCTCTGGATCGAGCAAATTGTACTTAGCCTGATAGCCGGCGGTGAACTGGCCATATTTCACTCGCAGTAGACTTCCCCAGCTAACCCAAACTAGAAATGGAATCGCCATAGCTGCCACAGCAGAGATGACGACGTGTTTGGAGTTGCGTCTTCCTGCGATGAAGGCCGCAAACACAGTTGCAACTGTCAGCAAGGGCATCGCGAAGGCTTTGGCGAGGAATGCCGCCGCATGCGCGATGCCCAGAGCCAGCCAGTGAATAGGCTTAGGGTCTTGAAGGCATCGGTGCAGCAGAATGAAATAGCTGAGAACGGCAGCGATTAGGAGAAAATCGGCCCCGATGAAGTAAATGGAAAACGCCGGGACTCCGCGGCAAAGAGTGAAGCACAAAACTGAAAGGGCTGCCAGTGTGGAGGATGACCAAAGTCGCAACGTCAGAAGGTAAAGCAGAGGCAAACAAAGAAGGAAGCTCGCAACGGTGACAACTCGTCCCGCGAGCAAGAAATCATGGCTGAACACCCACACACCCGCGATGCACCAAGAAATCAGGGGGCTCCAGTATCCGTGCAGCGATGCGGAAAAATTGCCATCTGTGAGATGTCGCGCAATCCCGATGTACGATATCGCGTCAAAGTTGACATTATGCCCGGTGTAGCGCCAAAACCAGAAGATTTGAAACACGCAGTTTAGGCCAGCTAGGCCAAGCGAGATCGCGCACCACGGGAGGGGCCGGTTTTCCCCTGTGGGGGTCGCACGGAAGCTAGCACCCTTCGAAGGCACGGTCTGGAAAGATTGGGGAGCCACTGTTGCAGAGAATCTTAGTCGCAAAAGCAACGCTGGAGGATTGCTTCATCGGTGACCTCCGGATGGGTAGGCGACCTTCCCGGCGTTTCGAAAGTGGAATTAGGTCGCGCCGAAAAAAAGGGTCCCGTTCGACTCCTTCCTTCGGTTGGTCGCTCAGGGCAGGCTCTCAACTCAGCAGGACAGTTCGCTCCGCGAATGACCCTGCCTCGGACCGAAACGACACTGGTGTGGAACGCGATTTGGCACTTTTCTTCATTCCAATGTCATCCTGAGCGGAGTAGCTGCTTCGCTCCGCGAAGCAGCCGCGCGGAGTCGAAGGACCTGCTGTTAGTACGCGCCAAGAAAAACGCCGAGAGGCATTCTTACGATCGAGCCTGCACGATGAGAATTCCCCGAAGTGCCACTGCTCCGCCGAGTGACAGCAGGTCCTTCGACTTGGAATCCGCTCGCAAGCGAGCGAATTCAGGCGCTCAGGATGACATTAAGTTGGGTGGTATTCGCGTTGTCGTACGCTTTGCGAACGACAACTTCGCTCAGGATGACAGAGTCTGTGATCGCACGAATCGGAGGTTGGCCACCCTTCGCGGTTTGCGATTGTTCAGCTTTTTCCGAAAGAGTTTCATTGTTCGGGCACCTGCTGCGTTGGCAACAATAGTAGCCCATTTGCGGCATGCCCGGATGCCTTCTGCGGTGAGATTTCCCGAAACGCTATTGCTAATCTTCCCAGGCGCGTCTAAAGGCCTGTCCGGAGCACAGACTTCCCCAAGAACAGCAAAAGCTCAGTTTCATCTGCAGGCAACAATAGGGTCGCTATTTCTTTTCGCGCTCGCCCGATTCGGCTTCCAGCAAGAATTGCTCGCCAACACTCTTCGCGACCGCATGCAGGCCTGCCGACAGCTTGAGGCTCCAGCGTTCAACCGAAACCTGCGCCATCTCCTGCGTCGAGTGCTCGAAAGCTTGCAGTGCATTCGCCTTTTGCGCATCGAGTGATTCCGAAACTAACCCAACAACATCTTTCTGGGCGTGTGCCATATTCTCGCTGGCCTCGGCAAGCCGATCCTCAACGATCTTCACACTCTGGGCGGTTAGTTCTTCGAGCACGCCGTTCGTCACGCTCTCAAGTTGACTGCGTACATCCGTCATGGTGTTGCTGGCCAAAACGCCGAGACGTTTATCCAGGCCTGACTCAAGCGAGCGAGTGGATTCGTCTAGTTTCGCGATCCGACTATCCAGACCCTCGACCTCTTTTCGCAACCGGGACGATTCTGCGGCCACCGACGCGCGAAGTTGTTCCAGGTCCGCGCGCCGCGCATTGTGCTCGTCGTTCAGGTCCCGTTGAAGATACCCAAGAAGTTCTTCGCTCAGGTGTTTGAGAGAGTTGCCTCCGTCCAACAACTTCTGCCGGAATTCCTCCAACCCGTGGCGTAGGTGCTCCTGAGTGGTGGCAGAGATCTGGGCGGAAACATCGTGTGCCCGTCTTTCTACGATCTTAAGTTCTTCAGAGGCCCGGCGCGTGAAATCGTCGCAGCCTTGGCTCATTCGCCGGTCGATCATTACCTTGGCGGTTTCGAGCAATTGCGCGTACTGGTTGTGCGAATCCTCAAGAACTTTTGGCCCGAGATGTTTTTGCAGACGGATCTCCAATTGCTGTTCGAGCTCCGGCGGGATGCTCGATAGCGACACCTCAAAGCGGCTGGGATTGGCTTCGCGTCGTGCCACCGTTTCCTTCACAGTCGTGAGTTCGGCTTGGAGTGGGCCCAGTGATTCTGCAATCATCCTCCGCATGGGCGCTTCCAGGCGCTGCGCGACCATGTCGAGAGTAGCCTCTGGACTCAGACCCAGGCGCGCGGGCAACTTCTGCGAGGTTCCATTCGTGGGCGATGCAATTTGCGGCAGAGTCGCTGTCGCTGGCAATACCGGAATGGACCAATCTTCAGGACACTCGGTCAATCCCCAGAAGTTTTCCGGCCACTCCAGCTTTGCCCCCAGTCTCCAAGTGCCATTGTCCGAACCCATAGGTAGACAGGAGACGACGCGAGCTGTTGTCTCGCGGCCGTCTTTGCGGTGGAAACGCAATGGAATGCCATTTTCGAACTTTACAGGCGAAAGCAATGCACAACCGTGTGCATTCACCACCAGGGTTTTGCAGACTTCAGAAAACTGTGCGCCCGCGAGAGTTGTCACAAGTATGGGTAGGGCGGTTGAGACTCTGGAACTGCGCCTAAGTGCCGTAGGGGGATGTCCGGTGTGCATCGTTGCTCCTCGAGCGTCGGGAGTTTAGCTCCTGTGCAGGCACAGGGGCTACGTACTTACTCACGATATCCCGAATAGGGCTTGTTCCGGACAAATCTGAAGTGTCAGTGCGGGCTGTCCGTTGGTACGGGGTGCGTTGCAGCGTTCGTACATGTTGCGTGTGGCCATCGGCGCGTACTACTCAGTGCTTGCCATAGCCCGTTGGAGTTCGGAGATTGACATCACGGACTACATTGTCGTCGGCTTCGCGAACGGCGCCTCCGCTCAGGATGGCCAAGTTATGGGGGATTGCGAGACGCGGAGCCTATGAACACGTACCCTGATGAGCCTGCCAGCAAAATCAAAAGCCCCGGTCGTCAACCGGGGCTACATATTGCCGTTGGTACGCCATCCATCAAAAACAAGTATAGCAGGCGGTACCTTAATTTCATCGAGTGGTCGTGCGGAGGACGACGGAGTCGAACTGTAATGGCTGACGAGGCCACTCGACCATTTGACGGATGGCGTCCAGTACCCGCTGGCAACGTCCTCCCAAACGCTATCCATCCACATCGAGTGTTGGACTTAACGTCGTTCAGCGCAAGCCCACGAAAGTAGACGATTGGAATTCCCAAAATGGAACCAGTTGGCGCTCACTGAGGGTGCTGCTCCTCTCAGATCACCACAGTTCCAGCCAATCTCCTGCCCGGTGACGGCCTATTCGCATCCGCTGCCCTAGTCCTTCGGACAACTGTTTCGCCACGCCTGGCCCCGCTAGACTTGCGCAGTCCCTCCCCCAAACAGAAGAGAGGACCAAACTGCCATGCACATGCAATGGTTCAACCAGCACAGCATCCCGTTTCAGGTGATCGTGGCTTACATTCCGTTAATAGCAACCATTGCGACCACGGTCCTCAGCATTGTGCTGGCGCGTGCCACTCTGCGCTATGCCGAGACGACGGACAAGGGCCTGGCGCTGGCTCGCGAGGAGTTCGAGCGGCAGTGGTCGCCCGAGCTGCACGTCAAATTGGAGAAGCTCAGCAACCGCCAAACCAGAGTCGTGGTCACGAACCTTGGGCGTATTTCAGTCCTGCTGCAGATGGTGCAATTGCGCCAATTGTCGATGGCAGTCCCAGCCCTGCGCTCTTTCATGAACGAGCCTCTCGTCGGTGGTTGTACGTGGACAGACGAATTGGGCAAGCATCTATATAGCTGCACGGGCGACGACTACGACGGCCAGATTGCCGCCTCGGTTACGTTCTATGCTTCCGGCCGCATGTTCCGCACTGACTGGTTCCGCTTCCAGATCGAAGTCAGCCGGGGAGAAATCCTGCGGCTTGAGCCGGTGAACATTGCCGCCCGCCGCGTGCAGACCCTCGACGCCGAGGAAGAGCTGCAACAAGAACTGGTTCAGGACGTGGTCAAAGCCAACGCCGCGAGTGCGTAATCCTTGCGGCCAAAACCGCGATCTCGAGCCACGCGTCATAGAACGACTGTAACCTGCCCAAACCGCGAATTCAGCATCAGAATGGTGGCGATGCAGATCCGAGCCAAGCTGACGGTTGCGGCGGTGCTTTGCGGACTCTCTCTGTGCGGCCTGTGGTCGCAGGAGCGGCCTCGGCAAAGTGCATCTTCCCACGCCCTCCCGCGAAATGCTGGTAAGGAAAGCGATACTGACACGACGCTGAGCCAGGACGATCGCTTGTCCGTGATTGCCGCTGCACTCGACAACAGGGTCCGGGTGCACGCTGAACGCGACTGCTCTCACCTGGTGCATGTAATCTACGTGCGAGCTGGATTCCCTTACGCTTACGCGCCTTCTTCGGACCTCTACGCCGGCGTCGAAGGATTCCAACGGGTCAAGGTGCCCGAGCCCGGCGATCTGGTGGTGTGGCGGGGACACGCGGGGATCGTGATCAAGCCCTCACAACACATCTTCTTCAGCTTCCTGCGTGCTGGCCCTGGAGTTGATGACTACGAAGCCCCATATTGGAAGAACCGGGGGCATCCGCGCTTCTACCGTTATGTCAAGAACGATATCTGTGTCGGTTGCGACCACCGTCCCCGCCAACTCCTGAAGATAAAGAGGTAAGCCGGTCCACCGACTACAATGATCAGCGGTGCTCTCCCGCACACTCACATTCTCGCCAGATCAGGACCAGAGTTTCTTTCAGAAACTCCCGGCAGCGCCTGCTGTGTTCTCAATCCGTGGCGATGGGGAGCCGTACGTCAGCAAAACCGCGAACCTTCGCCGACGGTTGCAGCGACTCCTTGGACCACCGCTCGAGCGGAGCAGGCGGCTCAATCTTCGCGATCGCGTGCGCGAAGTTGAGTTCACTCCAACGGGCTCGGACTTTGAGTCGCAATTCCTGCTGTATCAGGTGCTGCGCGAAACATTTCCAGAGACATATTCCGCGCGTCTGCGTCTGCGCCCTGCGCCGCTGGTGAAGTTGCATCTGGAGAACGAGTATCCGCGGGCTTCGGTGACAACGAGGCTGGGAAAATTCGCGATCCACGACAGATCGCAGTCTCTCTGTCATTCCGAGCGAAGTTCCATCGCAAGCGAAGCGAGTGATGGAACGCAGTCGCTCGAAATGACAGGTTTAGAGAGAGATCAAAAACGATCAGGAGCACCCGGTAATCTCTATTACGGTCCCTTCCTCTCTCGCACCGCAGCCGAGCAGTTTGCCAACGACGTACTTGATTTCTTCAAAATGCGGCGGTGCGTCGAAGATCTGCATCCCGATCCATCTTTCCCCGGCTGCGTCTACTCCGAAATGAAGATGTGCCTCGCTCCCTGTTACAAAGGCTGTACTGACGAGGAGTATCGCGCGGAGGTCGGGCGCGTGCAGGAATTCTTTGATACCGGCGGCGAATCTCTCGTCCGCGAATTTGCACGGCAGCGTGATCGCGCCTCTGCCGAACTTGCGTTCGAGGACGCAGCCGCGGTCCATACCAAGATCGACAAGCTCAAGCCGCTGCTCTCGCAGCTGCCCGAAATCGTACGCAGAATCGATCAGTTGAAAGCACTGATCATTCTGCCCGGGGCGCAGGGGCGACTCCCTGCTGGAGAACCTGCGGTGACCGAGGCATCAGAATCCGCCGGCGAGTCCAGCATCGAAGAGCACGCACAGTGTGTCTGCTTCTTTCTTTTCGCGGGTTGCAGCTTCAGCGGGCCGATCGAGTTCAGCATCAAGCCGCGCGCGGAATCGCAGTCCATGGAATCACGAGTGGCAGAAGTGATCGCAACATTCCCCATTGCGGAGGCACATTCAACCACCAAGCGGATGGAGCATCTCTCGATTCTGAAACGCTGGTACTACCGCTCGAATCGCATAGGCGAAATCTTCTTCCCTGACGACAAAGGAGAGTGGCCTTTCCGACGGATCGTGCGTGGGATTAGCAGAGTTTATCGCGGAGAGAATCCGCAAGAACCTGCTTCATTTTCTGCGACGCAGAATCCTGCCCCGACATCGTAGTGTGGAGAGCTTTTCTTCTTGGCGCTCTTTGCGGCCTTTGCGGTCAAAAGCCTCTAAAGCTGTGAAGCGCAAAGGTCGCAAAGTACGCCAAGGAATTCGGGGCCGAAACTATGAACACCGATCAATCTCTTCGCAAACACCTCGTCAAGCTTCTTGACGGCGGTCAAGCCCACGCAAACTCCATTTTCTGCGACGCAGAGTCCTGCCCCGACATCGTAGTGATTGAGTGCTGTTCCCCTTTGCGCTCTTTGCGGCCTTTGCGGTTAAACCTCTGAAGCTCTGAACCGCAAAGCTCGCAAAGTACGCCAAGGAATTCGGGAATTCGGGGCCGAAACTATGAACACCGATCAATCTCTTCGCAAACACCTCGTCGAGCTTCTCGACGGCGCTCAAGCCCACGCGACATTCGACAACGTCATGGACGATTTCCCGGTGAAAAAGCGCGGCGAAATCCCCAAAGGCCTGTCTCACTCCGCATGGATGCTGCTCGAGCACCTGCGAATCTCCCAGTGGGACATCCTCGACTTCAGCCGCAATTCAAAATACAAATCCATGAAATGGCCTGACAATTACTGGCCCAATAGCGCGGCGCCGACGGACGCAGCCGCGTGGGACAAGAGCGTCAAGTCATTTCACGACGATCTCGAAGCCATGAAGAAACTGGTCGGTGATCCGAAAACAGACCTCTTTGCAAAGATTCCGTGGGGAGAGGGACAGACCGTCCTGCGCGGGGCCATGCTGGTGGCCGATCACAACTCGCATCATTTGGGGCAGTTGATCGACGTGAGAAGGCTGCTCGGAATCTGGAAGTAGGCCGATCAGTCTGTTACGAAACTCGGTGATGATCACGGTCGGTGGGATAATGCATGCACCAGCCGCGCAGCGGCGGCATCTAGATAGCGGCACGTAAGAGTCTGCGTGAGAACTCAGTCGTGCCTACGGCACTCGGATATTCTGCTCCACTTTTCCCGGCGCTGAAGCGCCGGGCTATTAGCAGTCGCCCACTATGCGGGCTTAATTCGGCAATCGTGTCCCACCGCAAGCGCCAACGAATCGAGTTCTCGCACAGACTCGTGAGTGCCGGGAAGGCAAAGTGGGACGGATTGAGTCCGCTTTAGCGGACGGCACGCGTTTCGTAACAGACTGCGATGCTCTCGCGCGGTTAAGAGGCTTTGCGCGAATCCAGCAACGCCATCATTTGCTCGGGATAACGTGGCCCGGCGGCAGCACCGTGTGGAAAGACCTGTTCCAACATTCGGAGGTCCTCGGGCGTAAGCGTCAGGTCGATCGCTCCGACGTTGTCCTCGAGATACTTCACGCGCTTGGTGCCTGGGATCGGGATAATGTCCTCACCTTGCGCCAACACCCACGCAAGCGCCAGTTGCGATAGTGTGCAGCCTTTGTCGCGCGCAATCTCTTCGACCTTCCCAACAAGATCCAGGTTCTTCTGAAAGGTCTCTCCCTGAAATCGCGGCCAGTTGCGACGCTGATCGCCTTGCGGCAAATCATCGAACGTTCTGAACTGTCCCGACAGGAAGCCACGCCCCAACGGGCTATACGCGACAAATCCAATCTCCAATTCGCGGCAGGTTGCCAGAATCCCAACCTCCGGATCGCGCGACCATAGCGAATACTCGCTTTGCAGGGCAGTAATACGATGCACTTTCGACGCCCGGCGAAGGGTATCCGCGCCAGCTTCCGACAGTCCCAGATACCGCACCTTGCCTTCGCGTACCAGCTCCGCCATCGCTCCAACGGTTTCTTCAATGGGAGTGTTGGGATCGACGCGATGCTGGTCATAGAGATCGATGTAAGCGACGCCCAGTCGCTTCAGGCTGGCTTCGCAGGACTTGCGAACATATTCGGGGCGTCCACTGATCGCGCGGGTCGCAGGATTGTTTGGATCACGGACGATGCCAAACTTGGTTGCAAGCACCACTTCATCGCGCCTGCCGACAATTGCTTCACCGACGAGCACTTCATTCTTGAACGGGCCATACATATCCGCGGTGTCGAGGAAGTTGATCCCGAGGTCCAGTGCGCGGTGAATGGTTGCTGTGGATTCGCGGTCGTCGCCGGTGCCGTAGAACTCGGACATGCCCATGCACCCGAGGCCGAGCGCAGACAGGGTGGGGCCGTAGGCTCCAAGTTGGCGCATCTTCATTGCGTGCTCCTGCTCATCCGATGAAATCTTAGATGGCAGAGCGCAAGTTGGCGATTCACGACCCTCGGCTATCTCGGCTGAATTGGAGCCCCGGCCGAGGTCATCGCTGCCTCGTACTGCTGGAGCGCCGAAATTCCGCTCATGCCGGAGTAAATCCGGTACAGCGCGTAGGCATGAAACGCAACTGCGAGAAGGTCTCGGAAATAAAGCATGACGAGCGCGTCAACCGCATACAACCCCATGCCTACCAGAAACGCCCACTGCTGGCCTTTGCGCGCAAAATTCCAGAAGATTACGAACACGCCCGCAACGAATCCATTGATGATCAGGTCGAGCGCGAATCCCGTTTGTCCCGCTTGATGCGCAACGGCATCCACGAACTCAGCAATGCCCAGGCCGAAAATGAACCGGATTTTGGCCCCGCTCATCGAGAGCACAGAATTAATGATCGACAGCGCAGCGACAGTCAGAAACCAGCTTGCGCCGGCTTTCACGACCCGCTCGGCCCGCAGTTTCTTCTCGACCAAATTGGTCATCGAGGGCTGCGGCGCGCCGCTGAGCCCCAATCCAGGACTGGACATGGTTCCTCCCAAGGAAATAGATAGTGCGTGGGGAAGTGGCTGAAATCCTAAGCACAACCAGGGAGCGCGTCAAGAAAATTCGGACGCCGAGAATTGCGCCGGATGCATCGGTCTTGGTCACAACTCTTCGTGGTGACCATAGGCAATAGATAAACGAGGGGTGCCCCATTTCTCCCTGGTTTTGGGAGAAGTGGGGAAAGCGTTATTTCGTAA
>WNFZ01020508.1_pt1 | contig 13279 bp, 14 predicted proteins | sample 5400081 | NCBI WGS metagenome assembly WNFZ01 (sample SAMN13153365, study PRJNA577476) | soil metagenome | isolation source: 80 cm soil or saprolite under grassland replicate 1 | place: USA:California | collected 2016-06-15
TCCGGGCACCGCGCGGACCTTCGCCGCGACCGCGATGGGATCGCCGTTGTGGTCGACGAGGACGTCGAACGGCTTCATCACACCGGGGCTGATGCCGGCTGCGGCGAGCTGATCGCGGCCGGCGATTGCCGTGCCGGAGCCCGGGAAGTTCTTCAGCTGGGCCTCGCCGGCATTGAGCTGTGTCCCGAGGCCCGCGAGCACGGCCACGATCGCGAGCCCGGCGAGCGCGACAGGCACAGGCCGCCGGAGGACGAAACGAGACCAGCGGCCCCACGCGCCGTCCTCGGGGTGGCCGCGGTCGACGAGCCGCTTCGGCAGCAGGCGCACGCTGTTGATCCGCTCGCCCAGCGTGGCGAGCAAGGCCGGCAGCAGCGTGATCGCCGCGAGCACCGAGACGGCCGGGATCAGCATGCCGCCGATCCCCATCGAGCGGATGAACGGCAGCGGCAGCACGACCATCGAGAGCAACCCGACGGCTACCGTCGAGCCGGAGACGATCACCGAGCGGCCGGCGTGGGTCATCGTCTCGACGAGTGCGGTCTCGACGTCCTCGCCCTCGCGCAATTCGTCCCTGAAACGGAAGATCATCAGCAACGCGTAGTCGATGGCCACGCCGAGACCGACCAACGCGATCAGAAACTGGACGATGATCGAGACGTTGGTGAGGTATGTCAGACCCCAGACGAGCGTGAACGTGTTCAGGATCGCCGAGATCGCGACGGCCATCGGCATCAAGACGGCCGGCAGCGTCCCGAAGACGAAGAGCAGGATGATGAGGGCGCCGAGGCCGCCGATCATCGCCTCCAGCAGTACGCTCGGCCCGCCCGAGTCGCCGTGCGAGCTTGCCTCCTCGAGCGGATCGTGACCGGTGACGTTGACGCTGATTCCGGCCGGCAGCCCAGACGCGGCCGCCTCCCGGGTCTCTTTCGCGCGACTCTTGGTGCTGAACTTCGACAAGCCCGGCGGATAGATCTCCATGAAGGTCGTGTGGCGGTCGCGCGAGACGTACGCGAGGCTGCCGGTGGAGAAGTAGGAGCTCGTGAGCGCTTCCGGGCTTGCCTTGGCGGCGCGCCGCATGGCGGCACGGATCGCATCGCTCTTCGTGGCGTCGCCCTTCGTGTGGAAGACGACCACGTTTGGCGGGCGACGGCCGACGCCGAACGCTTTCAGCGTCCGCTGGCTCGTCTCGTAGCCGGACTTGCCGGGGATCGAGAAGCTCTGGTACCAGCGCTTGGAGACACGCGCGGCCGCGAAGCCGCCGAAGATCGTGAGCACGAGCCAGGCGCCGATCACAGCCCAGCGATGACGAGCGACGAAGTGAGCGAGCCGTGCGAGCAAACGAAACCCCCCTTTCGGAAGCAGAACCCGGACCAAGAACGTTACAGAAACAGAATTATTTCTGCAGCTGTAAAATTCGTTACAATTGCGGACGTGGGCCTTCGCGAAGCGAAGAAAGAGCGAACTAGACAAGAGATCGCCGACGCAGCGATGCGCTTGTTCGTGAAGCGCGGCTTCGACCACGTGACGGTGGCAGAAGTCGCCGACGCGGCCGACGTCTCCGAGAAGACGGTCTTCAACTACTTCCCCACCAAGGAGGACCTCTTCTTCGACGAGGTCGACGAGCGGGAGGCGAGGCTGCTCGCCGTGATCAGCGGACGCCGGCCCGGCGAGTCGATCGTCACGACATTGCGGCGACTACAGGCCGGCGAGTGCCCGCGCCTGTGTAGCCCGGGCTTCGCAGCCTTCGCGCGGGTCATCGAGGACTCGCCGGCGTTGCAGGCGAAGGAGCTCGAGATCATGGCGCGATTCGCCGAGTCGCTGGCCGCCGCCATCCGGAAGGGGCTCGGCGTCCACGAGGTCGACGCGAAGATCGCCGCGAACGTGCTGGTCGGCGTTCACTGGCAGCTCTTTCGCAACGCGCGCGCCCAGGCCCTGGCCGGCCGGCACGGCCCCGGAGCCGTGCGGCGCCTGCGCTCCGACCTAGCCCGGGCGTATGACCTGCTCGAGCATGGGCTCGCGGGTCTGGGAACCGAACGCCGCGCGCGAACCTCGAAGGCGGCAAGCGGCTCGGGCTAAGGCCCGCGTTTGCGGGCCGTCGTGCGCGTCTGGCGCGTGCGGCTGCTCAGAAGCTGCGCGCAGGCGACGTCCCCGCACCACCGCTCGTATTCCTCGGGAGTCCAGCCGCGCTCCCCGACCAGCAGTTGCCAGACGCTCGGGTTGTTCAGCGTCCAGAGGATGTCGGCGGCCCGGTCCACCGAGAGGCCGGGCCGGAGCGCCTTCTTCTCCTCGAGGCTCTCGACGATCACGCGCTGGTTGGCGTGGAATTCCGTCTGGATGCGGTTCCAGAGCGCGTCGATGTCCGGATCTGTGGGAGCGGCGGTGCGAATCACCTCCAGCACAGCAGCAGATTCCAGAGCCCGCGCAGAACACCGCTCTTCGTCTCGAACGCGACGTAGACCGTCTTGAGCGCGACGCGCGCCTCAGCCGCGATCGCCGCCATCGTCGTCCCCGCATAGCCCTGCCGCTCGAACAGCCGCTGTGCTGCTTCGAGGATCTCCCGGCGCGTGGCGGCCGCCTGCTCGCGCCGGCGCGGGGAGTGGTAGCGGCGGGTCTGCTTGACACGTTCAGCCATTTCGGTATTCTAGCGGTCGATTCATTACACTAACGGTGTACCTAAACATGGAGGTGGGTTGTGGAAGCAGGAAGCATCATCGAGCAGTCGGACAGGAGCACGGACGAGCTGCGGAACCGCCTCCACGGCATGTGGGCCGCCGTGGCCGGGTCCTGGGAGGAGCATGCTGATTACCTCGACTTACGCGGCGCGCCCGTGACCGAGAAGATGCTCGAGCTGACGCTGCCCCGGGCCGGCGAGCGCGTGCTCGAGCTGGCATGCGGGCCTGGGAGCGTCGGGCTGGCAGCCGCGGAGCGCGTCGCTCCGGGGGGCGAGGTGGTTCTGTCGGACGTGGTCCCCGAGATGACATCGATCGCGGCGGCGCGTGCCGACGCGCTCGGGTTGAGGAACGTCAGCGTGCGCGTGCTCGACCTCGAGCGCATCGAGGAGCCGGCTGCCTCCTATGACGTCGTCCTCTGCCGCGAGGGGCTCATGCTCGTTCCCGACCCGGACCGGGCCGCCCGCGAGATCCGGCGCGTCTTGCAGCCCGGCGGACGGGTCGCGATCGCCGTCTGGGGGCCGCGCGCGCGAAATCCCTGGCTCGGCCTCGTCTTCGACGTCGTGAGCGCGCAGCTGGGAGCGCCGATGCCTCCGCCCGGGATTCCACACCCGTTCTCGCTCGACGATCCCGACAAGCTCGCCGGCCTGCTCTCCGACGCGGGGCTGTCAGAGGTTGTCGTCGGCGAACTGTCGACGCCGTACCACGCCGCCTCCTTCGAAGAATGGTGGGAGCGAAGCTCCTCCCTCGCGGGGCCGCTCGCGCAGAAGCTTGCGTCGCTGCCCCCACAGGCCGTGCAGGCACTTCGCGCCCGCGCCCGCGAGGCGGTCAGCGTCTACGAAACGCCCACCGGGCTCGAGTTCCCCGGCGTCAGCTTGCTCGCCGCGGCACGCCGCGTCTAGCAAGGGTCGGGACTGGACGCCACGAAGGGCCCGCACACGCGGGCCCTTGGTGTTCCAATCGGCGTTCGCCTCGAGAAAGGGGAGACAGTACGTGCACGCGTCCTGTAGATTCGCGGCGTGGACAACGAGGGCGAGCTTCGCGCGGAGGCGATTCGGCGGCTCAAACGCCGCCGCGACTTCATGGGGAACATCGGCTCGTTCCTATTGGTAAACGGGCTGCTCTGGCTGATCTGGGCGCTGACGGGGCACGACACGAGCGACTTCCCCTGGCCGGCGTGGGTGACGGCGATCTGGGGCTTTTTCATCCTCATGCACGGGTTCCGCACGTTCCTGCGGCGCCCCATCTCGGAGGCCGACATCCAGCGGGAGATGAGCAAGCGCTCCGGCTCTACTTGATCTTCGCCGAGAAGCTCCGCGTCATCGACTTGCCGGCATAGGCGACCGTCTCCGTGCCGGCGATTCGCTTGCCGCGCAAGCGTCTCGGCACCTGCCACGAGCAGCGCGCAATCGTGCCGGAGAAGCGGCTGATCGAGGCGGTCGCGGAACGGGCCACCTTGGCGCTGCAGAACACGTTGCCTTCCCGCAAGAGGGCGCCGGTGTCTTCCCGGCGCACTTGCATCGCGGTCCTGAATGTGCGCCCGTGCTGTGAGGCGGCGAACGAGGCGACCGCGAGCGTGACCGGGGGAGGGCGTGGCGGTGGAGGCGGTGGAGGCGGAGGAGGGGGAGGCGGCGGCGGGGGCGTCGGGTTGCTGGCGAGTTCGAAGACCGTCACGGAGCGGGCGGGATAGGTGGTCGTGAAGCCGTTTCCGGATACCGCCTGGTCCGCCAGTCTGTCGATCTGCGCCGCGCCGCTCCAGCGGTACACGCGGGCGGTTGACGGGAGGTCAAATGTCGCGATCGACAAGGGGCTCGTCAGCGGGTCGGTCGTCTTGTTGATCACCACCACGGTCAGCGCTCCACCCGTCAGCCGCCGCGCCGCGTAGACCGCGAGCTTTTCCTGGTCGCCGCTCATCGAGCGCACCGAGGTGTCGCCGAAGCGCGCGCCGTGTCCGTCGTAGTCACGATAGAGGCGGAAGGCCCACGGGATGAGCGTGCCGTCCGTGTCCAGCGGCCAGCGCGTGGCGAGGTCGACGCCCTCGCGCGCGAAGACGCCGAGCGCGTCGGCCTGGATGATCGCGTTCATCTGGGCGTCGCCGTTCGGCAGCGAGAGGTTGTATTCGCTCAAGGCCACCATGGTCCCTGGGTAGTTGTCCGCGATCCAGCGCTTCACCCGTGGGATCAGCTCGATCGTGTCGTCGATCCAGCTCGGGTCCCTGTAGGCCGGATCCCAAAGTGAACGAGTCGGGTCGCCCGAGCTTGCCTGGTTGTAGTAGTGGACGTCGAGATAGTCGAGCAGGCGCTTTCCCTGTTGCTGCGAGGCCTCGCGAAATGCCTTCAAGAACCACTCGACGATCGGAAGGTTCCCGTGCGCCGCCGCGTCCGGACCGGTCGGATGGGTCGTGTTGCAGGCCCCCCAACCTGCGCTGTCTAGGTCCGCTTGGCCGCAGAAGTAATTGGGCCAGCCCCACTCGGAGAAGCCCGCCGTCAGCGCCGCCGGATCGGCGCTCTTCACCGCCTCGGCGGCGGCGATCGACTTCTGCGACAACTCGTCGTAGGTCAGGCCCTGAGGGTGGACGTCACGGTGCGTGGAACTCCATAGTCCCGGCTCGTTGCCGAGCTCGTAGATGAAGACACCGCCGTTCGATGACGCGCCGTAGCGCGCGAGGAGGTCGGACACCCAACCGGAGAAGAAGCCCGGGTCCGTCCGGGGATCCTCGGCGACGTTCGCGGTCGCGGGATCGGCCGTGTACTTCGTCCCTTGGAACTGCCCGTTGCCGCAGTTCGGATCCCAGGAGTCGAAGGAGTCCTGGTTCGGAAAGGACGTCTTCAGATAGCTGCAGTCGAACGGATGCTCCGGGCGCGCCGACTTCGCCACCCAGCCGACGAGCGGCAGGTTGATCAGCGTCCTTGCGCCGATCGCACGGTCCCCGTCGACAAAGCGGCGATAGCCTCGATCGGTCGCCATCCACGAACCGCAGGCATCCCACTGCGTGCAGTCCGCGATGTTTTCGAAGTAGTAGTCGGCGCCGGTATTCCAGCCGCCGATCCTCCAGTTGTAGCGATCGGTGGAGTTCCCGCCCCAACGGTCGATCGGCAGGTCGATCTCGCGGGCGAACGCGATTGTCTCGGCTGAGCCGGAGGCGCTGAAGTTGCTGCCGTAGATGTACTGGCTAATCGGGTGGTTGTCGGCGCCGGCGTCGACCGTCAGCGGCGGCCCGGCCAGCGTGCGGCCGCTCGCAGCTCCCGCCGAGAGGAGCACCAGCAGACAGACGACCCCGAGCCAGCGCACGCTTCATCTTGACATATCGACATTTATCGTTATGATGAACGTCGATATGACTACCACGTTCCAATGTTGCCGGCCGCTCGGGGCTCCCAGCCTCTCCGACGAGGAGGTCGATCGCTCTCCGAAGAGGAGCTGGACGCGGCCGCGACCGTCTTCAAGGCGCTCGCCGACCCGGCCCGCGTCAAGATCCTGAACCTGCTCGCCACGCATGACGAGCCGGTGTGTGCCTGCGAGTTCGAGCCCGCGCTCGGGCTCAAGCAGGCGACCGTCAGCCATCACCTGAAGAAGCTGACGAGCGCGGGTCTGCTCCATCGCGAGCAGCGGGGCAAGTGGGCGTACTTTTCCCTCGACCGCGAGGCGGCCTCCCGTCTCGCCGACCTGGTGGAGGTGGACCGGAAATGACCGAGTTGCGCGAAGAGGTGCGGCAGCGCTATGCCGAGGCCGCGACAGGCGGCGGCTGCGGCTGCTCGAACAGCTCCTGCTGCGAGAGCGGCAACTTCGGAGAGACCTTGTACACGATCGAGCAGCGCGAGGAGCTTCCCGACTCGGCGGCGCTCGCCTCGCTCGGCTGCGGAAACCCGACCGCGGTCGCCGACCTGCACGAGGGGGAGACGGTGCTCGACCTCGGCTCCGGCGGCGGGATCGACGTGATTCTGTCCGCGAAGCGGGTTGGCCCCGGCGGGCTCGCCTACGGCCTCGACATGACGGACGAGATGCTCGACCTGGCGCGACGCAACGCCGAGGAGGCCGGGGTCCGGAACGCCGTCTTCCTCAAGGGCGTGATCGAGGAGATTCCGCTGCCGGCCGCGTCCGTCGACGTCGTGATCTCGAACTGCGTCATCAACCTCTCGACCGACAAGCCCGCCGTCCTCGCCGAGATCGGCCGGGTCGTCAAGCCGGGCGGACGTCTCGGGATCAGCGACGTCGTCGCCGAAGACCATCTCTCGCCCTCCGACCGGGCAGAGCGCGGGAGCTTCGTCGGCTGTATCGGCGGTGCGCTCTCGAAGAGCGAGTACGAGGCGGGGCTCGAGGCCGCAGGCTTCCGTGACGTCAGCGTCGAGTTCACGCACGAGGTCGCCGACGCGATGCACGGCGCGATCGTGAAGGCCGTCAAGAAGTAGAGTCGCCTGCATGGTCAGGCGGGCGGCGAGGCTCGAGTCGGTCCACGGCTTCGGGATCGACCAGGTCGCGGCGGCGGCGGATGAGCCCACCCGCTCGAACCCTGACTGGCCCGTGCTGCGGATGGAGAACCTGGACACGGATCTCCCGCTTCCGCCCGAGGCGATTGCGGCGACGATCGAGGGGCTCGAGCGCCCGGAGGCGAACAGCTGGCTTCCGTTCACCGGCGACTTCGGGCTCCGCGAGTCGATCGCCGACTTCACCGCCGGGCGCACGGGACACCGCTACGACCCCGAGCGCGAGGTCGTGATCACTTGCGGCGGAATGGAGGGGCTCCTCAACGTCCTGCTCGCGACGGTCGATCCCGGGGACGAGATCGTCGTCACCGACCCGACCTATGCGGGGATCGTGAACCGGATCCATCTCGCGGGAGGGACGCCTCGGTTCGCGCCCTTCCGCGTCGTCGAGGGCGAATGGCGCCTCGACCGCGACGCTCTCGGGTCCGCGGTCGGCGAAGCGGCGACCGGAATGCTGCTGATGAGCCCGTCGATGCCGTCCGGAGGGACCTTCGACCGCGAGGACTGGGCGCTCGTCTGCGACCTCTGTCACGAACGCGACCTGTTCCTGATCTACGACGCCGCGATGGAAGGGCTCTTGTTCGACGGGCGACCGCTCGTCCATCCGCTCTCCTTCGACGGGATGGCGGAGCGGACGATCGTCGTCGGCTCGCTGTCGAAGGAGCACCGGATGATCGGCTGGCGGGTCGGGTGGATCGCGGGGCCGGCAGAGACCGTTGCCGATTGCGGCTGGGTGCACGTCTACAACACGACGACGCCGGTCGGGCTCGCGCGAGCCGCGGGGACGGCGGTGCTGCGAGGCGACCAGGGTCACGTCACCGAGTGTGTGGCGGAGCTCGAGCGCCGGCGCGACGTTCTCCTCGACGGGCTCCCCGACTGGCCGTTCGTGCGGCCGGGCGGCGGCTGGTCGCTGCTGCTCGACGTCGCCTCGCTCGGGTTCGAGCCGGAGGATGCCTCGCGCTCCCTGCTCGAGGACGCCTCGGCTCTTAACAGGGACTGTCCCTTACAGGGACTGTCCCTCGGAGGTGACAGCCGCCGGCTAGGGGTTAGCTCTTCTTGCTCCAGTCGGCCTGGTCGGCCGCTTCGAGCTTCGCCTTCAGCTCGCGGATGTGCTTGACGTAGGGATTGAGCGTGGTGTTCTTCAGCTGGCCCTTGTCGATCAGCTCGAACGCCTTGCGGCCAAGATCCTCGTAGGTACGGACGATCTCGTTCTTCGTCTTGAGCTCGCCGACCTCGCCCTTGACCGTGTCGGCTGCGTCCGTGGCGCCCTTCTTGACCTTGTCGAAGAAGCTCATCGCCGCCTAGTGTACGACGCCCGCCGAGATCCGCGCGGGCCTGAAGCCCGGCAGCGTGAGCGCGAACGTGGCTCCGCTGGCGGACGATCGGACCGTGCAGCGGCCGTCGTGTGCGGTCGCGATCGTGTCCACGATCGACAGGCCGAGGCCGACGCCGCCCCCGTCGCGGGTCCGGGCTGGGTCGGCACGGGCGAACCGGTCGAAGATCCTTCCGAGGGCCTCCGGTTCGACGCCCGGCCCCTCGTCGGCGACCTCGATCACGACCTCGCCCCCGCGCGGCCGCACCCGCAGCTCGATCCCGTCCCCGGGCTCGGTGTGCTTGACCGCGTTCTCGAGCAAGGCGTCGAGCGCATTCCTGAGCGCCTCGGGGTCGGCCGTGAGCGTGCCTGTCGGAACCGAGCCGAGCTTCCACGACCGGGGAGCGATCTCCGACCAGCGCATGAACACGTCCTCGAGGAACGGCTCGAGCGCGATGTCTTCCAGGACGATGAAGTCGGGCTGGTCGGCCTTCGCGAGCAGGAGCAGCCGGTCGACGATCCGCTCCATCCGGTGCAGCTCGTCGAGCGCGACGCCGACCTCGGGCGCGTCCCCGTTCAGCCGGCTCAGGACTTCCAGGTGGCCGCGCGCGATCGTCACGGGCGTCCGGAGCTCGTGGGAGGCGTCGTGGAGGAACCGCTCCTGCCGCTCGAGCAGCGAGGCCCGCTCCTCGGCGAGCCGCTGGACGTGCGCGAGCGCGTGCTGGCGCCGCCGCGCGTGCCAGACCATGGCGAGGAACATCAGCGACATCAGCGGCACCTCGAACAGCTCGCCCCAGGGCTGGTCTCCGTGCGAGGCGTCGATCAGGATCAGGCTCCCGGTCGCCGCCCAGACGAACGCGAGCAGCACGGAGGTGCTGAGCGGCCGCCAGAGCCGGAAGCCGAACAGCAGCGTGAGGCTGACCCAGATGAAGTGGAACGGGATCGTCTCCCAGTCGGGCCACGCGACCATGGCGGCGATGTTCACCCCGGCGAAGGCGAACCACGCGAGCTCGAGGCTCCTACGCCGCAACGCGGTAACCGGCATGGCGGACGGTCTCGATCGGCGCTTCCGGGCCGAGCTTCTTGCGCAGCCGGCGGACGCAGACGTCGACGACGTTCGAGCAGGGATCGAAGTGGTAGCCCCAGACCTCGGACAGCAGCCGCTCCCGGCTGATCACCTCGCCGGCGTGGAGGACGAGCTCATGCAGCAGCATGAACTCGCGATGGGAGAGGTCGGCGACCAGCGTCCCGATCCGCGCCTGGCGGCGGGCGAGGTCGAGGGCCAGGGCACCGGCCCGCAGGACGCTGTTCTCGGTGGCGGCCAGGTTCGTGTGCCGCAGCTGCACGCGGATCCGGGCGATCAGCTCGTCGAGCGCGAACGGCTTGGCCACGTAGTCGCTGGCACCGAGCTCGAAGCCGCGCAGCTTCGTCGCCAGGTCCGAGCGCGCCGAGAGGATCACGACGGGCAGGCCGGGGCGGGAGCGCTGCAGCTCGCGCAGCACGCTCAGCCCGTCGAGGCGCGGCAGCAGCAGGTCGAGGACGACGAGGTCATAGCGGCGTTTCGCGGCGCGGAGGAGAGCCGAGGCACCGTCAAGCTCCGAGTCGACGCTGAAGCCCTCCGACTCGAGGCCACGGACGAGGAAGGAGAGGATCCGCGGCTCGTCCTCGACGACCAATATCCGCATTCGCGGGCTCGACCATAACCGGGATGACACGAAAATGACGAGCGCATGACACGTTTGTCATTTGGGCCCCAAGCCGGCCGGACCGCTCGTACGTTTCCGCCATGGCGGAGCAGGCCGTTTCGCCAGGTTCCTCGGCAACCGCGGAGACGGAACCGCAGGGTCGGCGCTGGACGTTTCCGGACGGCGCCGCCAAGCACTGGCTGCTGTCCTCGATCATCTGGCTGACCGTCGTCGACCTGTTCGGCCTCGTGCTCGCGACCGAGTTCGTGACACCGGAGGCCTTCGGCGGGACCTCGTGGCTCGCGTTCAGCCGCGTCCGCCCCTCGCACGTAAACGGGGTCATCTTTGCCTGGCTGACGATGATGTACTTCGGCGCGCTCTTCTACATGCTGCCGCGCCTCGTCGGCACGAAGGGGATGTGGAGCGAGCGGCTCGGGATCTGGTGCGCGTGGGCGTGGAACCTGATGTACCTGCTCGCCGTCGTCGGCCTGTTGACCGGGCACAGCCAGGGCCGCGAGTACGGCGAGTTCATCTGGCCGATCGACATCGCCCTGGTCGTGATCTGGGGTCTGAACGTGTTCAACATCCTGGCGACGGTCGCGATCCGGACGATCAGGCCAATCTACGTCTCGGTCTGGTTCTTCATCGCGAGCCCTCTGTGGCTGGTGGCCGACTACGCGATCGGAAACGTGATCTGGAACCCGGGCCACGTCTGGAGCTCTCCGTCCGGCGCCTTAACCGGGAGCCTCTCCGACGCGATGTTGAACTGGTGGTACGCACACAACCTGTTCGGGCTCTGGCTGACGCCGATGCTGCTCGCGCTGACGTACTACATGGTCCCGCGCGTCACCAACACGCCTCTCTACAGCTACACGCTGTCGCTGATCAGCTTCTGGGGGATGGCGTTCTTCTACACCGGCGTCGGCGACCACCACATCCTGCAGTCGCCGACCCCGTCGTGGCTGAAGACGATCGCCGAGGTCTCATCATGGATGCTGCTCGTCCCGGTCTTCGCCTTCACGGTCAACATCCTCGGCACGATGAAGGGCAACTGGGACCGGTTCTTCACGAACTTACCCCTGCGCTTCACACTGACGGCCTTCTTCTTCTACTTCCTGACCAACATCCAGGGAGCGTTCGAGGCGTTACAGCCGTTCAACAAGCTCACCCACTTCACGAACTTCGTTGTCGCCCACGCCCACTTGGCTCTGCTGGGTGCTTTCACGATCCTGGGGATGGGGGTGATCGACTACATCGTCGCCCAGATCTACAGACGTCCGTTGTGGAGCCGGAGCCTGACGGAATGGCAGTACTGGCTGGTCACGATCGGGTTCACCGGATTCTTCAGCGTGCTCACGCTCGCGGGCTTCCAGCAGGGCTTCAGCTGGACGGCTGGGATCCCGGAGGTGAACGTGCTCCCGCAGATGCACGCCTACTTCATCGCGCGCGGGATCTTCGGCGCGATGATCGTCGCCTCGGGGATCGTCCAGATGGTCAACATCGGGATGACGATCTGGACCAATACGATCGAGCGGCGCCGGCGCGAGACGCTGAACGTCGCCACTGCGATCGCTCCGACCGTGGAGGTGTAGGTGGACGAGTCCGACCGCACCTCCGCGACGCCGCCCGTCCCGCGCGGCTGGTCCCGCCACCCATCGGAGCGGATGTTGATCACGCCGCTCGTCGCCGGGCTCGGCGGGCTGATCGCCTTCTTCGTCGTCGTCGCGGTCGTCGTCTGGCTTCCCATCCACACATTCGATCCGCCGCCGTCGGCCGACTGGGCACCGCTTTCGAACGACGCGGAAAAGGGGCGGAACCTGTTCGCGTCCAACAACTGCTACGTCTGCCACTCGGGCTACTCACGGCCGCAGGACGTCCGCTATCAGCTCTACTTCCTCTATCCGAAGATCTCCCAGCCGGGCGACTTCTGGGGCGGCGATCAGACGCCCAACCTGCTCGGCTCTGAGCGCACGGGCCCCGACCTGTCCCAGGAGTCGGGGTGGCATCCCGACGACTGGCAGTTCGCGCACTTCTACGACCCGCGTTTCACCGACCCGATATCGCTGATGCCGCCGATGAAGTCGCTCTTCTCCGACCGGCAAGTGGAGCAGCTGACGGCATTCGTCGAGCAGCGAAGCGGCAAGTCCGGCCTCTTGCGCTACGCGGGCCAGCTCTACGCCAAGCACATCGTGCTCGTGAACCAGGGCTTCCCGCCGCCCTACGAGGGTTTCCAGGGGGCGCACAAGCCGATCCTGGAAGGCAACGACAAGATCCTCCACCCACCGAAGGGGCAGTTGGAGGAAGCGCCCAACCTCGCCCAGATCGACCGCAGCTACTGGCTCTCCGGGGATCCGCTGCCCGTCACGCAGAACAACCTGCTTCGCGGCAAGGAGGTGTTCTTGCAGCGCTGCGTCGGCTGTCACGGCGTGAACGGGGACGGGAAGGGGCCCGGCGCCAAGTTCATGTCCCCGTCGCCGGCGGACTTCACCGACAAGGACGACGCCTGCTGCGGCGGCGATACCGGGCCCGGCGACTTCTACTACCGGATCCTGCGCGGCTGGCCGGGAACGGCGATGGAGAACTTTGGCGAGCGCCTCTCGGTGGACGACATCTGGCGCGTCGTCCTGTTCGTCAAGACGATCCCGAACGACACGCTGAAGCCGCACGTCGTCCCGACGCCCGCGGACTACATCGTCTGGCAGCCGTCGAAGGAGTTGATCGCCTGGCTGAAGACGCGCCAGAAGCTCACCAACAACGCCTCGTTCGACAAGAAGCCGGTGACCGACCCGTTCATGCAGGAGGCGATGCGGGTGATGCCCGGCCTGTCGCCGGCCGACTCGTTCCTGGTCAACGACGGGAAGACGCGGTTGTCGTTGAAGGACGCGGCGGCGGGGATCAAGGCGATCTACGACCAGCTCCTGAACACCGCCTGGGACGAGGCTCGCGCGCGCGGCGAGAAGCTGCCGCCTGAGTCGCAGAAGGCAATTCCGCCGACGGTGCCGGGGCAGCAATGAGACGGCTCGCGTACTCCGTCGGCATCCTGGTCGTGCTCGCGCTTGCGGCTCCGGCCGCCGCGCTCGCCCACGACGCGCCCGAGAGCAAGCAATCAAAGTGGGTGATGGCCGACTG
>WNFZ01007119.1_pt1 | contig 13278 bp, 10 predicted proteins | sample 5400081 | NCBI WGS metagenome assembly WNFZ01 (sample SAMN13153365, study PRJNA577476) | soil metagenome | isolation source: 80 cm soil or saprolite under grassland replicate 1 | place: USA:California | collected 2016-06-15
TGCTCTGGTGGCACAAACACCTCAACCTGACGCGCTGGGCGCCTGCCCGCGGGTGGGCGATAGTCCGGCAGTAGGGGGCGACGCAGCATCGTCCATTGCACGATCGGACGCACCGAACCGCGATAGCCTCGTTCGCGCATCTCCTGTAACAGTTGCCGATTGTCGTGCTGGCCCGCATCCCAGCGCTCTTGCAGATAGGCAACATACGGGTCGAGCATGCTCTTTTGGCGCGCCGCACGGGCCACCTCTGGAAAAGTGTCACTGGCCATGTACTTGCGTACGGTTTGGCGGCTGATGTGCAACTGGCGGGCAATCGCGATGATCGCACGACCTTTGGCCTGCAGCTGCTTGACCTGCGCATAGCGGGCGTAGCGCCGCTGCCGGCTGGCCTGCTGCCGAACCTGATCCTTCGTGCCACGGCGGGTGTCCCGCTCATAGATCGAGATGGCAGTGGCCGGAGGATCGGGAGCAGCAGCCATGGCGCTGCTTTGAAGCTGCGGCCGCAGACGGTCGAGCATACGTTCGAGCGCTTCGCGCAAGTTGCCTAACACATGCCAGCGGTCAGCCGCCTGGATCGCATCTGGTGCGCCGTCAGTTGCACCGCGGGCATATTCGGTCGACCGGTCACGCGTGATGATCTCGACACCAGGATGCTGCTCAAGCCACAGCGCAACCGTTTCGGCTGTCCGCTCCGGCAGCAGATCCACCGGGCGATGTGTCTCGTCATCTACGAGGATAGTGCCATACACCCGACCACGGCACAATGCGAAATCGTCTATCCCAAGCACGCGTGGTGTCGGACGCATCACTGGTGGGGTACGATGGACAAGCCGCAAGATTGTGGCAGGACTGGCAGGCATAGAAGAGCGCTGACTCTGCCGAGATCCGGCGAGACCGCCCATGGCCAGACCGAGGTCGTGGAGCGCGCTGGTCAGTCGCATGGTGCGCTGGGCCTTTGGCGCCAGCAGACCAGCCAGCCGTTCGGCAAAGGTAACAGTTGGGCAGGCTGGGTTAAGACAGCGAAAGCGGCGCACGTGGAGGATAAGTCGAACGGCGTAGCCTATGAGCGGCAGATCACGCGGCGTGCGGGTGTAGTGAGAGTGGACGCGAGTCGAGGCGCTGCCGCAGCCTGGGCAATTCGCCGTCGAGGTGGTAGCAGTGGCAGTCAAGGTCAGATGAGTTTCGTCCACTTGCATATTGGTAATCAGAAAGCCGGGAACTAAAAACGCCAAAGGATGAGAAGGTATCGTCACAGAAAACTCCAGATCGAAAATCTACGGAACCCTGTAGTATACCTGTTTGGGAGCCATTCTGCCCAAGCACGGAAGATGATGGAGAGCCAATATTTTGTGTCACTCCGACGCAAGGTACCCGGCGATCACCGGGTACCTTGCGTCAATCCGACACATCGCCACCGCTCGGCGCGTTCTGGGTCGCGAATAGGCGAACGGCCCGGCGCAGGTGACCGGCGCTGCCTTTGTGCTCGAAACGCTCGGCGACGCCCCACCACTAATCGCCCGGCGCGGACCGGTGACCCGCCTGATCGAAGGAGGCGGTAACCAGATTGCTCGCCAACCGCGCCTGCGGGACGGTTCAGAATCCTTCGCTCAGCATGTGTACTGGCAGCGCGGCGCCGTGCTGCCAGCGTTGCTCTCATTGGACCCGCGGCCTGGCGCGATCTGGGACAGCCGCGTTTGGAGTTGACGCAGTTCGCACCGCGCCTCGTGAGCGGCATCAAGCGCACGCAACTTGACAAAAGTATCATAAGACGATATTATTCTCGTATGTTACTGATGTCCCGCGCGGCCGCTACCACTTTGCTTCGCAACCGCAACCGAAAACGGGGCGCACACGCTCCTAATCAGGCGTACACTACCATTGGGGAGCAGGTCCCCAAGCTCAGTCGATGAGGCATTCGATTGGGAGCGCCTAACGAGCGTGCTCGGCGGCGACCAGAAGCGCGCGTGTGAGGTGCTGACAAGCGTGTTCGACCTCAAACGTGACACCTGAACCCGAGGTAGCCCTATGTGCTTACAGTGGTGCCACGCCACCCACCAGCTTATCGATAACGACATCGCCTGCACCCACTGCGTGCTGAGTGGGGCGCTGCGTCCCGACCAGTGCTGCGACACCTGCTGCCACCGCGTCGAGCGCGACGGCAAACCGCCGATGTGCCGCCTCACCAGCATGGGCCTGCCGCTCTCGGGCGGCTGCTGCCACGCCAATATCGTCCCGGACACTCCTGACGATGGGATCATGTGGCTCGATACGGACGACGTCGCGCCGAGCGCGCTCGCCCACCACCGGGTGGCCACGATCGCCGCGCTGTTCGAGCACAGCCCGACCGCGCCCGACTACACCGCCACTGTCGACGGCGGCGTCGAGGTCAACATCGAGGATCTGGCGCGCCCGGAGGTCTACGGGGTTCCTGCCCCGGACTGGGACGCGGCGCTCGGGCGCGAGCGCCCGCAGTTTGTGTGGACGGATGTCGCCGAGGCCATTGCCACAGGCCCGCGCTACAGCGACGCGGTCATGCCGCTGATCGACGCGATCAGCCAGGCGCAGGCCAGCGGTACGCTGACCCTTGAGCGGCGCGCCGAGCTGCTGGCGGAGGCGCGCGCGCTCTTACCGCTCCCCGACACGTGGGCCAGCATCGTCAACGAAGCCATCGAGATCCTGGAGGACTTAACATCGTGATCACCATCGCACTTGCCGGCAAGGGCAGCAGCGGCAAAAGCACGCTGCTGCCGATCCTACTCGAAACGGTCCGCGCACTCGCGCCGGATCTGTGGGTCCTGGTCGTCGACGCCGACCCGCACATGTCTGGCACGCGCATGCTGGGCATGGCGGTGGAGCGCACGCTTGGGCAGCTCCGCAGCGCCTACGAGCGCCAGTTCAAGCTGGGGCCCGACGATGTGGACGAAACTCGCGAAGAGTTCGCCGAGCGCAAGATGGGCGAGGAAGCGCTGGTTCGCGCCGGCGGCTTCGACCTGCTGGCGATGGGCCACTGGGAGCTGGTCGGGAGTCAGTGTACCGTCAACCGTGTGCTGGAGCGTGCCCTGGACGGCCTGGCCGGCCGCTACGACGTTCTGATCATCGACAACGAGGCCGGCGTCGAGCACATCGGCCGCTACGCAAGCCAGCAGGTCGACCTGCTGTTGGTCGTCTCGCAGCCGGACGCCGAGTTCCTGGAGGTCGCGCAGCAGATCTGGGCGCGTTGCCGCGAGGTCGGCCGCCGGGTCGACGCGGCGCGGCTCGTCCTGAACCGCGTGCAGGACGGCGATCTTGAGGACCCGGGCCTGCTCGCACGGCTGGAGGGTCGACGCGGCGCGGCTCGTCCTGAACCGCGTGCAGGACGGCGATCTTGAGGACCCGGGCCTGCTCGCACGGCTGGACGAGCTGGGGCGTGGCGGCCTGGCGTACGCCGGCGCGCTGCCCGAGTCGGCGGGGCTGCGCAAGCTCAGCCGCGCCGGCCAGTCGGCGAGCGCGCTGCCTGCCGATGACCCCTGGCGAGTCGCCGCGGCGGAACTGCTCGGCCGCGAGGTGCAGGAGACAATCGGGATCGAGGTTGCCTGAGTCGCGGCGGCAGAAGCCGTCCTATTGCGTCGCCGAGCGCGCCCGGGCATCGCGTTTTACAGCATCGCAGCGGGGTAAGGCGGCGATGTAGCAAACCGAGACACATTGCGAGGGTATCTCTCCGCAATCGGCGCGGGCTCACTCCTCAGCGGCCCGCCTGTGCGACGACAGGCCCGCTCACGCGCGGGCCGACAGGATTACCAAACGGCGACACTTTTCGCGGTCAGAACCTTCCAAGGAGGAACGTTGGATTTCTCATCGAGCGACAATTTGGCGCTGGAGCTGCGCGTGGAGGCTCTCAACGAAAGCGAGGCGCTGGAGGCGCTGACCTACGTTTTGATTGCCGAGCTTGGCGTGTTCAGCCCGGCCAAGGTCGATGCGCAGCTCGAAGACCTATCCGATGACGCCGATCGCGACCATGGCGAGATTACCCATATCTGCGCGGTGCTGACATATACCGACCCTGACGGCCGACAAGCGCTCACCCAGGCGCTGCTCAAGGACGCGGCGAACGGCTCGTACACCCAGCGCGAGGCGCTCTCCGCCGCGATTGACTGTGTCGGCTCGGTGGGGATAGACGAGATCCGAACGACGATGGGCAAGGCTGTTCTCGCGATTGCGCGGCGATTCCAGCGCGGAGAGGCGTCTATCCAGGAGGACAGCCTGATGATTGGCGACAGCCGGGTCGCATCCTTCACATCACCGACAATTGGGGCGTTGATTTCCTGGCTGCGGGATTTGCCGCGCTGGGGATGACGGCAAAGCCTGTAAGCTGGTAAAGAGACAACAGATGGCTCTCTTCGACGATGACGGCGGCGTGATTGTCCGCCCAACCATCCTGAATTGCGTAGAGCACGAGCGGCTGAACGCCGCGCGCGCCGCGCTGCGCTGCTTTCGCGACTGCACCATCGCCGACATCGCGGCCTGGCGCAGCCGCGACGCGCAGGGCCAGCCGTTCCCTCAGGGAGCGCACGTGGCCACCGTCCTCGTCGATCGCAAGTTCTACCCGGCGCGCGCCCACCTGGCCGATTTTTACAGATGCTTGCCTTTAGGCGCGAAAGCCCAGAGCGTTTACGGCGCCGGGTACCCTCTGGGTGTGGGCACCCGGATGAAGCGCCCCGCTTTAGCGGCTTTAGCCCACAACGGCGTACTCGCACAAACTTGCGTATTTACGCAGAATGGTGTATACTAGCCATCATGCGTAAAACCTTCAAATACCGCATTTATCTGACCAATGGCCAGCGCCGCATCCTTGAGCAGCAACTTGAGGCGTGCCGCTCGGTCTACAATCAGACGCTTGCGGCCCGTCGTGATGCGTACACTCAAGGCGCTCCGCTTGGGCTGTACGACACTCAGGCGATGCTTCCCGCCTGGAAAGAGGCGCATCCATCGCTCAAATTGGTGCATAGCCAGGTGCTTCAGAACGTGCAGGTACGGGTTGATCTGGCATTCAAGGCGTTCTTTCGCCGTGTGAAGGCGGGCGAGGAAGAAGTCGGCTTTCCGCGCTTCAAACAGTTTGGGCGCTATGACAGCATCACCTATCCCCAATACGGCAACGGTGTGCGGCTTGATGGCGAGCGGCTGATCTTGAGCAAGATCGGCGCAGTACAGGTTGTCTTGCATCGGCCCATAGAAGGTACGCCCAAAACCGTCACGCTCACACGATCTCGCACGGGCAAATGGTACGTTGCGCTGTCGTGCGAAACCGAAGCGCATCGCTTGCCCCCAGAGCAAACAGTGGTCGGCGTGGATGTCGGCCTCTCGTCGTTTGCCACCTTCTCGAATGGCGAGAAGATCGATAATCCACGCTTCTATCGCAAGGACGAAGCCGACCTTAAGCGTGTTCAGAAGCGCAAGGACGCTGCTAAGAACGCCCAAGATTGGGATGAGAACAGACGGCAGAAAGCGCTCCTGGCGAAAATTCACGAGCGAATAGCCAGAAGACGCAGCGACTTCACGCAGAAACGCAGTCGTGAACTGGTGGATCGCTATCAGGTAATCGTGTTTGAAGACCTTGAGCCGCAGCAGATGGGGGCAAGAAAAGGGCGCGGCATGCGCAAAAGCATCATGGACGTGGCGTGGAGCCAGTTCATCAGCATGACAATCGGCAAAGCGGAAGAGGCTGGCCGAAGCGTCATTCTGGTAGACCCCCGCAACACGTCCAAGATGTGCTCCCAATGCGGACTCTTGGTCGAGAAGGAATTGAGCGAGCGCACCCATATCTGCCCCCATTGCGGGCTGGTGATCGATCGTGATAGAAATGCGGCGATCAATATCCTTCAACGTGGCCTCCAAACCCTTCGATTGTAGTCTTGTGGGATGGGGCGGCATCCCCTTGAAGCCCAGGAGCTTTAGCCCTGGGAGCCGTCACCTCACCACGAGCGGCAGGAAGATCCGCCGAGTTCCGATCTGCACGTCGATTGGCGCACTGGGCGCCGACTCGACGCCATCGTCGGTGAAGCTGGTGACGACATAGCGATAGTGCTGATCAAGCGCAGCGTTGATGTCGACCCAGCCATTGATGAAGCTGCTGCCGACCGGTGCGCGCTCGCCGCGCTCGCCCACCCGGTAGACCCGGTAGCCGGCGATCCGCGGGTCGTCAAGCTTCTGCCACTCCAGGAACACCAGCGGGCTGCCGCGCTGAGTCGCGGCGACGAGTCCTTCCGGCGCTGGCAGGCCGCCGAGCGTGACGCTCTGGCTGTTGTTTTGGGCGCTCTGCTCAGCGATAGCCTGGCCGGGGTTGACCGTGACGACCAGCGTATGTGCGCGATCGAGCGTGTCCGGCGGCGGCGCGATGTCGAGCGTAACACTGGTCGCCTGACTCTCCGCTGGCGCTGTCAGCGCGATCTCGCCGGCTGGCGCGCCCACGCCTGGCCGACCATCCCACGTGGCGACGAGCTTGAGCGGCGGGTCCGCTGAGCCTGCCCAGATCGCTCCACTGTTATGCACATCCACCTTCACGCTGAACGGCTGGCCCATTCGCGGGTAGCGGGTCGATGGCTCAATACTCGCGACGGCAAAATCGGGCACGCGCGGCGTAGTCGCGAAGACAACCGGCAGACCTGGGACAAGGACGCTTGTCGAGGCCGATCGCGCCGCCTTGAGCTGCGCCTGGCTCAGCCCGCTCAGCGCCGGAGCGTTCACGGCGACCGCGAGCGTGCTATTCGCCTGCGGATCGAACACGGCGGCGGGCTGCCAGTTGACCGCGCCATCCTGCGTCTTGTAGTCCAGCACCACGGTCGCACTGCTGAGGTTGACATCGAGCAGGACCAGTTCGCCGGTGTGGAAGGTCATGCCGGGCGCATCACCAGGGTAGACCTCCAGCTTACCATTCTTATCGGGGCCGAAGCCCAGCCCGCGGAAGGTGAGCGTCGGCTTGCCTGTGCCGTCCAGGGTCAGGATCGGCCGCTCGGCGTAGATCGGGCGACCGTAGGGGTCGTTCAACTGCTGATGGCTCCAGGTGCAGGCGCTGCCGCTGCACGACCCGTGAGCCACCGAGAGCGGGCGGCGGTTGTCGAGCAGCCGGGTGCTGTCCTCGGCACGCGTGAAGGCAAGCAGCGGGTTGCCGTCCGAGCCTACCGCCAGCGCGACCTCGGCGATGCCGCCGGGAAGGTTGGTGGGGACACTGGCTGGGCTGCCGTCGAGGAAGCGTAGCGCGACGCGGCGCGAGGAGATGTCGGTCAGATCCGCGTCGCTGTCGCGCACCCAAGCGACGACGGGCGTGCCGCCGCGATAGGCGACCTGCGGCAGGATATCGGTGGCGCCACTGGATGGATCGAGGGGCTGGGGCGCGCTCCATGCACCGCCCTGGTAGGTAGCGTAGAGCAGCCGGATCTGGCGCGCCGCGAAGTCGGCCGAGGTGTTGCGCTCCCACACGCCGGTGACCGCGCCTCCCGCTGGGCAGGCCGGGTTGGTACTCATGCAGCCTGCCAGAGCCACGCCACCCTCGCCGAGGCCCACCGTAGGCCCGGCCTGGGACGCCGACCAGCTTGTACCGTTCCAGACGGCGTAGGCCATGCGCTGGGATTTGATCAAATCCTCGACCGACATCGCCGCGAGCTGCTCGGGCGTCATATTCCGGTCCAGGCTGCTCTCGGTCCAGGCCGCTACGGCCCGGTTGGGGGCGAAGAAGGCGATCTGCGGCCCAGTGCTGCCCAGCCCGGTCGGGATCGTCTGTGGCGCCTTCCAGCTGTTCGTATTGTAATCGTAGAGGCTGACGGCCAGGCTCGTCGGCGATTGCGGCCAGATCGCCATGGTCGTGCCGAAGCTATCGGTCGCGAGGGCGATATCGACCTTGGCCGGCTCGCTCGCCGTCTGCGGCTCCATGGAAGAGGCTGACAGGGCCGCGTTGCTCTTGCAATCGCCCGTGCAGGGGGGCTTCTTGAAGAGATCCTTCTTCCCTTCCTTCTTGTACGCGCACCCCCAAAAGCCGCAGCCCCACTTGCTCCACCACCGGAAGTAGGCCGAGTATTGGAAATACTTTCCTTGGGGGTCGACCTGGCCCTGCGCTGTATCATACACGACGGGCATGTGCACGGTCATCGTGGCGCCGAGCGCCGCGCCGTTGCTGGTGATGATGCCGCTCAGTAATTTTGCGTCGATATACACCTCGCCGCCCGTCGTGGCCGACGGCTCAACCGTGACGAGGCTCTGCACTGAGCCATCATCCTGAACGGTCACGTTACCGCTGTAGGTCACGGAGGCGCTGTATGACATGCTCCCGCCAACTCCGACCTCGGCGATGAAAGGGATGCCGTATTTCGCCTCGGGGATGTCGAAGGTGACGGTGGGAACCAACGGCTCCGTTTGCTTGGGGATCTCTTTGTTGAATCCCGCGAGCTGCGGCGCAGAGCTCGCGGCTCCGGCTGTGCCGACGGCCGCCTGTAGACTGAACGGCAGGCCCTCGCCGTCTTTGTTGAGCGCCTGGCCGTCGGTTTTACCGATGGTAGAGGTCTTCGGATTCCCGCTCGCATCGATTCTTTGGATGAAGCTTACGTTGGCACGCGCGGCGTTGTTCAGCGGGCCAGTTTCCGGCGTCGCATCTCCCGAGGAGAGCGCGAACGTCCCGTTGCCGTCCCGATTCAGCCACGTGGTGTGCAGCATCACCCCGGAGGGCGCCCACACAGCCGTGCGGCTCTGAGCGGGAGGCGTGAACCACGACCCCGGCAGCGGATCGACCTGCAGGCCATAGTGATAAACGTAGGTCTTCCCCGATGTCAACGTCGCCGCGATGCGCACCTGATGAATCACCGGCTGGTAGAGGTGGGGGTTCTGGAGCGTGAGCTTTCCCAGATAGTAGGGCACGTTGTAGGTTTGAACGCCGTTGTTCGTACCACAGGTGATATTGGCGTGGAACTTAAACGCGAAGCTGCCGACGAGTTTGTCATCGAGATAGAACTTCATCCCCTCAGGCGCTAAGAGGTGATACTGTGGCACTGTCAGGCTCAGCGAAACGTCCGCGCTCGTCGAAGCGGGGATCTTGACATCGGCAGGCACTCCCGTTAGTGAGTAGTACGTGCCGAAGACGATGTTCCCGTCGCTCTTGCCCTGCTCAATGAGGGGGCCGGCGAATAGCGGCACAAGGTTGCCGAGCGGCGAGTCCAGGTTGTCCGGCAGCTTTTTCAGTGGCACAGGCAGCGGGTTCGCCAGCGGCTTGCCCTGTGTGTCGTGATAGGTGCCGTCGCTCGTGTGGTAGATCACGTCGAAGCTGACGATCTTCGCCTTGCCGTCCGCGCCGACTTCGCCATAGCCCTGTGCGAGCGCGTCGACGAACACGCGATACGTGATCGTACTAGCAGACTGCCCCAGCACGACCGCCGATACGCCAGGGGTGCCTGGTTGCAAGCGGGCGCTATCGATCTGCACGGCGTTCTTCAGCAATATGCCCTGATAGATCGGAATGCTGCTGAAGTTCTCTACAGCTGGATCGACGACCGGCGAGATACGATGGAACGGGTCGACGGGCCGAGTCTGGATGTATTCGCGGCACAAGCTTTCCTCTATCTGCTTCTGTAGTTTCTCCTCGTCGGTCAGGTTATTATCTCCCGCTTCGTCCATGCTGCCGGCAATTTGGTTGAGATTCTCGGCAAAGATGGCGCCCGCATGGGTGTACAGCCCTCCCTGTACAGGTTCATCGATATGTATCGCATCGACTTTCGCACCCTCGATGCTTTTCAGGGTATCCTGATCGAATTCCTCGAGATAGAGCGTCGCACCAGACGGCGGCTTGGGGCCGGCCTGAAGGAATGGCTGCGGCGGCGTCCCCGGCGCGACGAGAACCACACCCACCTGATCGCCGGTCTTTGCTGGAGCCGGGTCGCCCTTCTTCAGGCTCGGCAACTTCGCAAGCACCTCGAAGCTGCCACTGGCCGTGATCTGCGCGGGCCCGACGCCGATCGGAAACGACTTACCACGCGCGGTCTTCCAGATTGGCAGCACCTGGTACTGGCTCAGCGGGCCCTGCGGCGCCGGGGTGATTTGCCCGTGGATGGTGAACTGGCTGCCCGCCGGAAGTGCGCCGGTCGGCAGTTGCAGGCCGGTCACCTGGTAGCGCGGTTGCAACAAGCCGGCCTGCGACTGGAAGCCTGCCTCGGCCCTGCCAACCGCCAGCCCGCCGACCAGGTTGACCGCCTGCATCGTTGTCGGCGTGCCGCGCGGATCGGGCCGATCGCCAGGGACGACGAAGCTGCCGCTGTAGCTGCCGCTGCTCACTGCCAGCGGACCCAGCACCGTCGTCCCGGCGTAGTCCAGGCGCAGACTGCCTGCCACCAGGTTGCTCACAGTGACGTTGACTACCGTGCCAGGCGGGCCGGCGGTGGGGCTGAGTGTGATCCCCATCGCTGGGCGTACGGTCAGCGACGCGCGCGCCGGCCCGTTATCGGCGCAAGCTTGGCTGGCCGCCAGGACCTCGTAGTCACCAGGAGCGATCGTGGACGGGAGCGGCAGCGTCGTGGGCGCAACGGTGCCGCCGCGGTCGCTCTGCATCTGGCCGAGCGGGACCACCATCAGATCCCGCTCGGCCATCAGAATGATATAGATATCGAAGGTTCCGTCGGGCGGGAAGTCGTAGCCACTCACACGAAGATCGCCGCCAGGGGCGCTGCTGGCCGGTAGCAGGACGAGCGTCGGGCATCCTTGGGCGCGGGTGATGGTGGGCACCCCGATGCCTGGCAGCATGGTGGCGAGCATCGTGAACACGCAGAGCAACATGAGGAGCACTGCTCGATGGTGAGGTGATCGCTGACGCATTGAAGATTCCTCCTTGTGTCGTCGCTACGCTGATAACGCGCCGCAGCCGAACGTTTCAAATGATCAGACTGCTACGGGCTTGTGACCAGCGGCAGATACACCGCTGACCCCGGTATGCTGAACAGGACCGATATCGCGGCGTTGGTCGCTGCAATCTGTTTGATGTCGCCGGCGGCTCGAACGCGAACCGTGCCCGTCGCGGAGTACGTGCGCCCGAGGGTGTCGTTTACCCGCACAGCCGTCGTACCGATATACTCGGCGACCCGGTCAATTTCGGGATAGTAGAGTGCCGCGCCTGCCGGTTGCGTGCGACTTAGCAGCAGCAATGTCAACACGACCAGCCAGGCGGCGCGCGTGATGATCTGTGCTCTCATTGCCCAAACCCCACTGCGAGAATCAGGCGGCAATCACTGTTCTGACAGCCGATCGACGCGCCGCTGAGGTCGGCGGGGTCGTACAGAATGGCGAGTGTGCGCCCGGCCACCTGCGCGGTGGTGATCGTGCTCAACACGCGCGCAGCGTTTGCGGCATCGCTGGTTGCCACCGCGAAGAACCGAATGCCGTTCACCGCCGCAGCACATTGGACGTGTAAGCGGCCACTCTTGGTGAAGGTCATCACGCCGATGGGCGTACAGGAGACCCAGGTCGCCGCGCTTGGCCCGATCTGCGTGGTGTTGTCGGCGCCGGGCAGACCAGGATCGGATGGGGCTGCGGCCGCGCCGCGCTCGAGCCTTGCCGGTCGATCTTCTGCGGCGGCGGGCTGTCCGGCGACGTGGCCAAGCATCGCTGCTGCGATGATCGCCCCCAGCAACAGCATGGCCACATCTTTGATGACACGGGGCGTTAGATTACGGTTGATCATGGTGGTTCCTCCTTGATTGTTGATAACGATGAGTGTTGTGGGCAGTTCAATCATGGCCTGGCTGGTTTCCGGCCCCTGGTTACACCGACTCCCAGATACAGGTCACTGCCGTTGTGGTAACTCAAACCTAGGCCAGGTGCGCTCCAGTGTTGGGCGTCCAATAGATAGATGCACCTCCTTCATAGTGTTGGTACTGCCCTATCCCATCAGAGCAAGTACCCCCTCCAGTTGGCTTTCCAATCCAGGGATTGGTTTTGATTACCTCTGCATACTTGTCATCAATTGCAGACATTGTTGAACCTCTCCTTTCTGTTGATGTTAGAATCAGAATACGTTCCGAGTTAGGTGCTTAATCCGCGCCTGAGTAGACATCGCTTATCCTGCTGGTCTTAGAGAGTTCTACATGGCTTATATGGTATCAAGGAGTGGCGCCAGAACACACAGCAATCACCTGCAGGTTGGCTGCAGATTTCAACAGCCTGCCTTGATTGGTTTCGGACGCAGTGCATTACGCATGAGCACATAAGGGCGCGCGTCAGCGGCGCCCTGATATCTTCGCCGTTGTTGCGCTGAACCGAGTGCAGGGTCTCATGTGGTCGAGCCGCAGATCTCCCAAGCGGCGCGTTGTTCTGGGTGCCCAGGAAGTTGCTTCCATCGCTCGTGACGTTGTCGTTGCCGGTGAGCACCCAGGGCAAGGGCAGGAAGGAAGTGCCGCCTGGGCGTCCTCGGTCTGCTCAGTCAACGCCGCAGCTGCCACAACCGGGATGGCAAGCGGCAGGCGCTTGCCAAACAGCCGGCGCGAGAGGTCGGCCACCAAGCTGGCTCTCAGCGCGGCAGCGGCGCGAGAGTCGGGCGAGGGGTCGGACGACGCGGATGGGCTGGACGGGCGCAACCAACGGCGGGACATGCTAGGCTTCTTTCGACGGAGGGACGCGCAGGCACGCAACACCGACCGCGCGTCACGTAACACGCAGATAGCCAGTGCTATCCGCGTGTAGGGGTATCGACAGCACGCGAGCAGAAAGTGACCTTAGCCTGTTGGGCGCTTGGGACAGAAAACCGACATACCAGCGCCGCCGCGGCTCGGTCACACAGCTCAGGAGCACGTTGATTTGATCGTGCTGGTTCAATACAATGGACTTCCCGCGCCAGATGCCCTCAACCGCTGAACGCTATCCGCAGATATGCAACTCCGCCTCACTGCGCCGGGTGACTCACCTGTGCGGCGTGCAATGTGCTCTCATCGCGGTTCAGGTATGAGGGTCTGTTCTTCAGCGATCATGATCACCATGAAGCCACCGGTCGAAATCGCCATGCCATGCGCGACCGTCGGCTGGCCGCTGGCCGAGGCGGCCGCGGCTTGCAGCCGCTCCATTTGTCACTTGCAGAGCTGGGCTACTGGCCGATTTTACATGTTCTACACGTCGCTGAATTAGCCAATTTGCCCAGCACCAAGCGGGATCCAATCAGTCCAGCCGTTGTCGTAGAACTTGTGAATGAGTGTGCCGTCAGGACCGCGTGCGAACACGGTGAGGCGTGAACCAGCCATCACCGCAGATGGGCTAGAGCTGATCTGCCCAGCACCAAGTGGA
>WNFZ01004273.1_pt1 | contig 13277 bp, 9 predicted proteins | sample 5400081 | NCBI WGS metagenome assembly WNFZ01 (sample SAMN13153365, study PRJNA577476) | soil metagenome | isolation source: 80 cm soil or saprolite under grassland replicate 1 | place: USA:California | collected 2016-06-15
ATCAGCGCCTGCACCTCGCCCGTCTGCGTGTCGGTGACCACGACCGCGCCTTCGAGGCCCGGCGCGCCGAAGCGCTTCTCCTTGTCGAATTGCGCGATCCTGCGCTCGAGCGCCCGCTCCGCCGCGCCCTGCACGCGCGGGTCGAGCGTGGTGAACACCCTCAGGCCTTCGGAGCGCAGGTCGGCTTCGTCGTATCCCTGCCGCAGCTGCCGGTGCACGAGCTCGAGGAAGGCCGGGTGCGGCGAGGTACCCATCGAGGCCTTCTGGTTCACCCCGAGGCCCGCCTCCCGCGCGGCCGCGTATTGCTCCATCGTGGCGTAACCCCGCTCCTTCGTCTCGCGAAGCACGAGGTTCCTCCGCTCGAGCGCGCGCTCCGGGTGGCGGTAGGGGTCGTAGACGGCCGGGCCCTTCACCATGGCGACGAGGAGCGCGCTCTCGGCGAGCGTGAGATGCTCGACGGTCTTGCCGAAGTAGTAAAGCGAGGCGAGCCCGACGCCGTGGATGGCGCGGTCGCGGTCCTGGCCGAGGTAGATCTCGTTGAGATACGTCTCGAGGATCTCGTCCTTCTCGTAGTGGATCTCCAGCAGCACCGCCATCATCAGCTCGGTGATCTTGCGCTGGAGCGTGCGCTCCGGGCTGAGGAAGAAGTTCTTCACCAGCTGCTGCGTGAGGGTGCTCCCGCCCTGGAGCCCCCTCAAGCGGACGAAGTTCACCGCGGCCCGGGCGATGCCGCGCAGGTCGAAGCCGTGGTGGGAGTAGAAGCTGCGGTCCTCGTTCGCAATGAGCGCCTCGACCAGCGGCTTCGGCACCTCGGCGAGCCGCACGAGCACGCGGTCCTGGTTGTTCGCGGGATAGATGCCGCCGATCGGCAAGGGCTCCAGGCGTGCGAGCGGCAGGTCGCGCCCTTCCGCGTCCTGCACCGCCTTGACCGCGCCGCCGTCGAACGCCACCCGGACGCGCTTCGGGCCTTGAGGCCCGTCCCAGAACACGAACGGCCGCACCGCGACCTCGAGCCAGTCGTTGTCGCGCAGGAACCAGCCCGACTCGCCCTCGCGCGCTCCCTCGCGGTAGCCGGCCTCCTGCAGCTCGCGCGTCACGTCGATCTGAGCGATGCGCAGCCCCGCGTGCAGCTCGAGCGGCCGCGCGTAGATGCGCGCCGGCAGCGCGAAGCGCCGCCCCTCGAACTCGCTGCGCACGCGAAAGTCGAGGTACAGCGTGAACCCGGCCATGAGCAGGGCGACCGTGAGGAGGGCGAAGCGGAGGGTGCGCCAGAATTTTGCGCGATCGAACATCCGGCGGATTTTACTTTGTTACGGGGCGTTGGCGGGCTATCGCGACGGGGTGAAGCAGGGAAAGCGCCGGCCGCGATGCTCGAGTGTCGCTCTGCGGCGACACCGGCGGTGCCGGTCAGACGAGCGGTTGCAGCAGGCGCGCGGCCTCGGCGTGGTTTTCGCCCAGCCATTCGAGGGCGCGGCGGGCGCCGGCGCGGACCTTTGCGCGCATCGGCTTGCCCATCGCGCCGATCGCCTCCTCGAGCAGGAAATCCTGTTCCGGCGCGATCGCCGCGGCAAGCGCGGCGGCGTGGAAGGCGTCCTTGTCGCGTTTGGGATTGTCCGAGCCCGAGCGCAGCGCGTACACCGCAAGCTTGTGGACGCAGTATCGCCCCGCGTGGGGGACCGCGATGGGAACCACGCGGTCGCGCCCGATCAACACCGACTGCGTGGGCTGCTCGAGCAGGAATCCCAGATACGGCAACCCGACCGCGTGCGCCTTCAACTCCGGGATTCTGACGGAGCGATAGGGCTCGCCCTTCGCCGGCACGAGCAGATCCACCTTGAGGGCCCTGCCGCGGACCTTGTAGGAAGTGGGCGGCGCGCCGCGCTTCAGCTGGGGCACTTCGTGAAACGGCAGACCCGTCTCGCGCAGCAGGCCCAGAAAGCCGTCCTTCGGCAGCGCCGCGACCTCGATCCGCCCCGCGCGCGCGATGTCCACGTCCTCGGTCATCGGATGCGGCACCGTCGCGCCCAGCTCGTTCATCAACGCGCCGAAAGCGTGCGAGCCGACCAGCAGCGCGCCGCCCCGGAATATGCCGGCGTTGAAGAGCCGCGCTACGGTAACGAGCGTCGAGTTGTCCGCGCCGTAGAAGCCGATCTTGCGCAGGTCGCGGCTCGCGCTCGAGAAAGCCGCCGCCGCGCGGATCTCGTCCGACACGGCCTCGAGGCGCGCGTTCGTCTCCCGCTCGCCTTCCGGGCCCAGGTAATCGGCGAGGCGCTTCCCGGCCGCGTCGTAGCGGTAGCGGTAGACGAAGCGGGAATTGCCGCGCCGCTCGACCTGGATCGCGCCCGGCGTCGCGAGCGGCACCTCGCGCTGCGCGAGCGCGAGCTCCTTCGCCTGCGCGTAGGCGGTGCGGAACGAAAGGCCGAAGCGCTTCAGACGGATCGTGGCCATGCGGGGCGGCTGTTGTGGAACAGAATCGTATTCTATTCCACAAAAGGATTGGGCGCGAGCCCAGGCACTGGCCGCGATGCTCAAGTGTCGCCCTGAGGCGACACCGAAGGATCACGCGCTTCCGGGGATGGGCTGGGTGCCGGATCCGGCCGCGGCGGGGCGCTTCAATCTGAAATAGCACACCCTCTTGACAATATATGTAGATACATGTAAAGTGCACAACATTGACTGAATTGAAACCTCCCAAATGGCCTTGAAGCTCCCCTGCTATTGCGCCTCGTTGAGGCAAGCAACGAGGGCGATTTCTCAGGAATACGATCGAGCGATGCGTCCGCTCAATCTGACGGGCACTCAATTCACCCTTCTGAGAATGCTCAACGAGCTTCCGAGTGCGCGCGTCAATGATCTCGCGGAGGCGCTCGCGATGGACCAGACCACCGTGTCCAGGACACTCGCCCTGATCAAGGACGCCAAGCTGATAGAGCGACAAGCCGGCGAAGACCGTCGCGAAGCGCGATGGGTGCTGACCGCAGCGGGACGAAAGAAGCTGCGAGAAGGCTCGCCGCTTTGGGAGTCGGCTCAGAGGCGCGTCGAGTCGCTCATAGGCGCGGATCAAGCCGAACGACTCAAGGACGCGGCGTTTCGGCTAACTCAAAAACTCGCCCGATAAAATTTTTTCCGCATAACTATGCATATACATATACCTTCTACTATGAATACTTTCTCCGAACCCAAACGAACCGCCGGTCTCGCCGCAGTCTTTGCGCTGTCCTTCTTCCTGGGCATCGGCTCGATGCTCGCCGGCTGCGCGAAAAAGCCCGAGGCATCGGCCAAACCCCGTCCGGTCAAGGCGGTTCGAATTGCAGCGGATGGTGACGCTACCCCGCTGACCTTCTCGGGCGAAGTTAGGGCGCGCTACGAGACGACGCTCGCTTTTCGCATCCCCGGAAAAGTCCTGTCGCGCCATGTGGACGTGGGCAACTCGGTAAAGAAGGGCCAAGTGCTTGCCCGGCTCGATCCGAGCGATTACCGGTTGGCGGCGCAGGCGCTCGCCGCTCAGCTTTCGGCCGCGCGAAAGGACAGGGACTTCGCCAAGGACGACCTCGATCGCTATCGCGATCTCCTCGAGCAGAAGCTCATCAGCCGGGCGGAGTATGACCGGCGGGAAACTTCATTCCATACCGCCAACGACCGGGTTGCCGCGCTCGAAGCGCAACTGAAGCAGGCGGAAGACCAAGTGGAGTACGCCGCTCTGCTTGCCGACCGGGACGCTGTCGTGACGGCCCTCTACATCGAGGCGGGACACGTCGTGACGGCCGGACAGCCGATCGTGGCGCTCGCGCAGCTCAACGAAAAGGAAATCGCAATCAGCGTCCCGGAGCACCAGCTTGCCGGAATCCGGGGTGAAAAAGATGCCACTGCGACTCTCTGGGCCGAGCCCGACAAGCCGCTGCCCGCGAGCGTGCGCGAGGTAGCGCCCAGTGCCGATCCTGCCTCGCGCACCTACGCCGTCCGAGTCCGTCTGAAAGATGCGCCTGCCTGGGTGCAGCTCGGCATGACGGCGTCCGTGTCTTTTAGAGGCACCGCCGCACCCCGCACGACGATACCGCTTCCAGCCTTATTCCAGCCGCAGGACCGCCCGGCCGACAAGCCGCGCGTGTGGGTCGTCAACGAGCAGACGCATACGGTGACCTCCGTACCGGTCCGCGTCGGCGAGATGGTCGGCGAGGAGCGGATCGTCGTCGAGGGCCTCGAGCGCGGGCAGCGTGTCGTCGTTGCAGGCGCAAGCAGGCTGCGCGAGGGGCAGTCGGTACGTATTCTGGACGAGGGCAGCTCGCTGACCTACGCAAGGCGAGGAAAAGGAACCCCGGCCCAGGCGGAAGCCGTCGAGGTGCCCACGCCGCCGCTCCAGCCCACAACCACTCGCGTGGCGCAAGAACGATGAATCGCTTCAACCTCTCCGAATGGGCGTTGCGGCATCAAGCCTTCGTCGGGTTCATGCTCGTGATGCTGATACTGGGCGGCGTCTTCGCGTACCTGCGCCTCGGTCAACGCGAGGATCCCGAATTTACGTTTCGCGTAATGGTAGTGAAGACGCTCTACCCCGGCGCCACCGCAAAAGAGGTCGAGGAGCAGGTGACCGACCGCCTCGAGAAAAAGATCCAGGAGTTGCCCTATCTCGACTATCTCCGGAGCTACTCTCGGCCGGGAGAATCGGAGATCTTCGTCACGCCGCGTCAGGACGTTCCGCCGCGGGAGATTGCGGACCTCTGGTACGAAGTGCGGAAGAAAATAGGAGACATCAAGCATACGCTGCCGCCGGGTGTGGTCGGCCCGTTTTTCAACGACGAGTTCGGCGATACCTACAGCGTCCTCTACGCCTTCTCCGGCGAAGGCTTCGGCTACGCCGAGCTGAAGGACTATGTGGATGAAGCTCGGCAACAGCTGCTTCGCGTTCCGAACGTCGAGAAGTGCGATCTCATCGGAACACAGGACGAGAAGATCTACGTCGAGTTCTCCGACAAGAGGCTTGCGCAACTCGGGCTCGACTCGGTGCAGGTCGGTGCGGCGCTCCAGGCGCAAAACAGCGTCGTGCCCGCGGGCACCGTTATCACGCCTTCGCGCAATGTCCCGCTGCGCGTGTCGGGCAAGTTCAACTCGATCGCCGAGATCGAAGCGCTCCCGCTTTATATAAACGGCAACACGTTTCGCGTCGGCGATGTCGCAAACGTGACTCGGACCTACCAGGACCCGCCCGAGTTCAAGATGCGGTTCAACGGAAAGGAGGTCATCGGGCTCGGCATCAAGATGAACAAGAAAGGCGACGTGCTCGAGCTCGGCAAGAACCTCGAATCGGCGATGGCGCGCGTTCAGGCGGAGCTGCCCGTAGGCATAGACGTTGAGCAGGTCGCAAACCAGCCGCGGGTGGTCAGGACCGCGATCGGCGAGTTCCTCCGCACATTCTCCGAAGCGGTAGCCATCGTCCTGGCGGTGAGCCTCATGAGCCTCGGATGGCGGACCGGGGCGGTCGTCGCGCTCACCGTGCCGGTCGTCCTCGCCGGGACGTTCCTCGTCATGTTGCTTGCGGGGGTCGACTTTCACCGCATTTCGCTCGGCGCGCTGATTCTCGCGCTGGGGCTCCTCGTCGACGACGCCATGATCGCCGTGGAGATGATGGCGAGAAAGCTCGAGGAGGGTCTCGATCGAATCAAGGCCGCGAGCTTCGCTTACGCTTCGACGGCCTTTCCGATGCTGACGGGCACGCTGATTACCGTCGCGGGCTTCCTGCCGGTCGGGCTCGCCCGGTCCTCGGCCGGCGAATATACCGGATCGATCTTCCAAGTGGTCGGGATTGCGCTGATTCTTTCATGGATAGGCGCGGTGATTTTTACGCCCTACCTGGGTTATCGCATCCTCAAGGCGCGATCGCCAGACGCCTCGAGGTCGAGGGACGTGTTCGACACGCCCTTCTACCATCGCCTGCGCCACGCCGTCGATTGGTGCGTCGAGCATCGACGGCTGGTGGTCATTGCGACGCTTGCGCTCTTCATTGCCGGTATCGCCGCATTCAGGTTTGTCCCGAGACAATTCTTCCCGCTCTCCAACCGGCCCGAGCTGATCGTCGACATGTGGCTTCCGGAAGGAGCGCGCTTTGCCGAAACCGAAGCCGCCGCGAAGCGCTTCGAGAAAGTCCTGGCAAAGGACGGGGAGGTGCTGCACTACGCCACCTACATCGGCGGCGGCACGCCCCGGTTCTTTCTTCTCATCTCGCAGCAGCTGGCGCTCACGAACCTCGCCGAGTTTGTCGTGATGACCCAGGACAACGAGGCGCGCGAACGCGTGTTGCATCGGATACGCGCGGCGTTCTCGGACGATTTTCCGGGCATCCGGGGCAGGGCCATGCGGCTCAATGTCGGTCCTCCGTTTGATTATCCGATTCTATTTCGCGTGATGGGCGAGGATCCTGCTGTCGTGCGCCGGATCGCAGGCCAAGTCGCCGATGTCATGCGCGCCAACCCGTCCGTCATGGAAGTCGACAACGATTGGAACGAGCGCATCCCGGTGGTGAATCTCGAGCTCGCGCAGGACAAGGCACGGGCCCTCGGAGTGAGCTCGGCGGCCCTCGGGCAGGCTCTACAAGCGCATTACACGGGCCTCGCCGTGGGGCAATACCGCGACGGCAACAAGCTCGTCGATATCGTCTGGCGCGCGCGCCCGGATGGACGCGGGGCTCTGGATCAGTTGCCGAACGTCGCCGTGCGAACAGCGAACGGACATGCGGTGCCGGTTTCGCAGCTCGTCAAGCTCCAGACCGGATTCGAAGACGGAATGATCTGGAGACGAGACCGTTTCCCGACGATCTCCATGCGCGCCGACATCGTCGACGGCGTTCAACCGCCGGACGTTTCCGCGCAGATCGAAAAACAATTGATCCCGATTCGCGAGGCGCTTCCCGCGGGCTACTTCATCGAGACGGGCGGGCCTTATGAAGACAGCGCCATCGCCCAAAAATCCGTTCTTACCTGGATTCCGCTGGTCGTCGTCGTCACCCTGATCCTTCTGATGGCGCAGCTGCACGATCTGCGGCGCACGCTCCTCGTTTTCATCACGGCGCCCATGGGGATCATCGGCGCGGCGTTCGCTCTATTGGTCACGCGTGCCCCGTTCGGCTTCGTGGCTCTGCTGGGGCTGATCGCGCTTGCCGGAATGATCATGCGCAACTCTGTCATTCTCGTCGACCAGATCGAGCAGGACGAAGCGGCCGGCCGGGACACATGGACCGCGATCGTGGAATCCGCGGTGCGGCGCTTTCGCCCGATCATGCTCACGGCCGCCGCGGCGATCCTGGCGATGATTCCGCTCGCGAGGAGCGACTTCTTCGGCCCGCAAGCGATCACGATCGGCGGCGGCCTGCTGGTGGCGACCATCCTGACGGTGTTCTTCGTGCCGGCCCTGTATGCAGCCTGGTTCGGCGTGAAGCGTCCACGAAATGCCGCATCCGGTGACCTGCCCGAGCCGGTGCCCGCGCTTTCCGCACGTCTCGCAGCGAGGGGATCATGACGCGCTCGCTCGACCTAAGGCAATTTACTCTCGCATCCGCCCTCGCCGCGGCGCTCGCCTCCGCCGGATGCACGGTGACCCGGGTGAACGACGAGGTCGTCCTCCCGGTTCCCGACCGCTGGGAAAACGCAGACGCCTCGGTCCGGCCGATCGGCCGCGAGGATCTCGCGCAATGGTGGACGGGTTTCGGCGATGCCGATCTCGACGAGCTCGTCCGCGCCGCCTTGTCCGCCAACCACGACCTGAAGATCGCGCGCGAACGGGTGCGCGAAGCCCGGGCGGGAGCCGTGGTCGCCCTGTCACAGCTGTTTCCGACCCTAAACCTCGCCGCGAGCGGCAACCGCAGCAAGGACCTTACTCGCCCGGCGCCGATCGTGGATACCGCAAACGTCGGGCTCGTCGCCTCCTGGGAAATCGACCTTTTCGGCGGCAATCGTCTCGAGGCCGAGGCGGCATCGGCTCAGGCGCAGGCCGCGGAGGAGGCGCAGCGGGCGGTGCTCGTCGGCTTGCTCGCGGACCTCGCCCGAAATTACCTCGAGCTTCGCGGCGTGCAGCGGCAGATCGAGATTCTCGATCGGAACATCGCCGTGCAGCAGGAAACCCTCCGCCTCGCTCAGGGACGCTTTCGTTCGGGGTTGGCGACCGATTTTGACGTGACGCGCGCCATCACGCTCCTCGAAACCACGCGATCGAGTCTGCCGGCGCTGCAATCCAGCGCCGCGGCGAAAATCCATCGGCTGGGTGTGCTGGCGGGGAAGCAACCCGCGGCGATCGGAAAGGAACTGGCCTCGCCGAAGCCGCTGCCGGCTTCGGTCCCGGCCATTCCGGCGCTGGTGCCCTCCGAGCTGCTCGCGCAGCGCCCCGATCTGAGGCGCGCAAGAGCGCTGGTCTCCGCCGCTGCGGCCGGAGCAGGCGCGGCGAAAGCCGATCTCTTTCCGACGTTTCTTCTTTCGACCAGCGCCGGAAGGCAATCGGCGCAGATCGGGACCCTGCCGAGGCGCACAGGCGGCGTCTTTGCTCTCGGCCTCGGGCTCGTCGAGCCCTTGTTCAACGCCGGGCGGATCCGCGCGGGCATCGACGCCGCCGATGCCCGATTCACCGCGGTCACCGTGGCCTACGAAAAGGCCTTTCTTGAAGCGCTCGAAGACGTGGAAAACGCCTTCGTCCTGAACAGGGCCAGCCTCGAGCGCCGCGAAAGACTCGGCGCGGCAACCGAGTCGGCCAAGCGCGCGGAACGGCAGGCAGGCGTCCTGTATGAAAAGGGCGCGGTCGATTATCTCGCGCTTCTCGATGCCCAGCGCGCCGCGCTCGCAAGCGAGGACGGACTCGCCAGAGCACAGACCGACGTGGCGCTGTCATTGGTCGGGCTTTACCGGGCCTTTGGCGGAGGCTGGGCGATGGAGAACGATCGCGTTTCCGAGGCAGGAACCTATGCCCCGCTCGGTCACGCTCAACCTTTGGAGGGAACTCCGCATGTCCAATAGAGCAACGCTCCTGGAAGGTCCGATCGCCAAACAACTTCTTGCGCTTTCGTGGCCCGTCTTGGTGGTGCTCGCGCTTCAGACGTTCGTAGGCGTGGCCGAAACGTACTTCGTGAGCTTCCTCGGCACCGACGCACTGGCGGGCGTGGCGCTCGTTTTCCCGGTGTTCATGCTGATGACGATGATGTCGAACGGTGGAATCGGGGGCGGTGTCTCCTCCGCCGTCGCTCGGGCGATCGGCGCAGGGCGAAGGCACGACGCCCAAGCTCTGGCCATGCACGCCGTTGTCGTCGGATCTGTCTTCGGCGCGATTTTCACAATTGGCGTTTGGGCAGGGGGTCCCGCCCTATTCACGTTAATGGGGGGTCAAGGCGACACACTTGCCAATGCGCTCCTTTACGCAAACGTGCTCTTCCTCGCCGCGATTCCCGGCTGGATATCCAATCTCCTTGCTTCAGCCCTTCGCGGCGCCGGAGATGTCCGCGTGCCGGCGATCGTCACGGCAGGCGGGGCGGTGATCACCCTCGCGCTTTCTCCGCTCTTTATTTTCGGCTGGGGCTGGGTGCCCAGGATGGGCGTGGCGGGTGCGGGGCTGGCGCTCATTTGTTTCAACGTCGGCTCCGTCCTGGTGCTCGCTCTCTATATGCGTTCCTCACGCAGCCCGATCCGCCTCGCGCAGGCCCGGCTCGAGTGGCGGCTTTTCGAGGACATCCTGAAAGTCGGATTGCTTTCGGCCATCGGGACCGTCGTCGCGAATTTGACGGTGGTGCTCACTACCGGATTGGTGGGTGCCTATGGCCGCGACGCCATCGCCGGATACGGGCTGGCGTCCCGGCTCGATTACATCCTCATCCCGCTTCTTTTCGCGCTGGGGACGGCGTCGGTCACGATGGTCGGCACCAATGTGGGGGCCGGGCGGCAGGCGCGGGCCCGCAAGATCGCGTGGACGGGCGCGCTCGTTTCTGCCCTGGCGACCGGGGCGATCGGCTTGGCGGCTGCGCTCTTCCCGCAGGCCTGGATCCATCTCTTCAGCCGCGAGGCGCAGGTGGTGGAGTTGGGATCCGCGTACCTCGCGCGCGCGGCGCCGCTCTATGCCTTCTTCGGCGTCGGCATGTCGCTTTATTTCGCGAGTCAAGGCGCAGGGAAAATGGCGTGGCCCTTTGCCGCGGGTGTCGTCCGCCTTCTCGTAGTGTTCGCGGCCGGGGGCTATTGGATGAACGCATTGCACGGCTCGTTGAACGGCCTCTACTGGATCGTCGCCGGGAGTTATCTGCTTTTCGGCGCGATCAATCTGTTTGCAATGGTAAGCGGTCTCGGATGGGAACATCGGACTGCGCACCGCGAAAGCTTGGAGCCGGCCCGATGAAATCAGCCCAAATTTCGACGGCAGCCCTAATGCTGATGGTGGTCAACGGCCTCTCTGGCTGCGCAACGCCAAGCCGCGGCGAGCATACGTCTCGATGGAGCTCCGAAGCCCGGACTGAAACCGTCGAGGTGCAAAAAGGGCTCACGCTTCGATATCTTCGGGCCGGTCAGGGGCAGCCCTTGGTGCTGCTGCATACGATCAGAACGCAGCTGGACTACTTCCAGAAGCTCGTGCCGCTTCTGCAGGACCATCACACGGTCTACGTGGTCGACCTTCCCGGGCACGGCCAGTCCACGATTGCGCGCGTCGATTACACGGAAAAGCTGTTTCGAGAAGCGGTCGCGCAGTTCATCGAGAAGCTCGACCTGCGCGACGTGGTGCTCGTGGGCGAATCGATAGGCGGAGTGCTGGCGCTCACCGTGGCGACCGAGGTGCCGGATCGAATTACTCGCGTCATATCGATCAATCCTTACGACTACGGTGAGTCTTTTGGCGGCGGGATTCGCCGAAGCAGCGGCGGCTGGATCGTCGGCTTCTTCTCGATTTTCGGAAGCTACACCATCGAACCGCGCTTCCTCCTCGACACGGTGCTCGAAGGAGGTTTTCACGATCCGGAGAAGTTGCCGGCAGAGCTCGCTCGCGAGCTCTATCGAACCGGACTGCGCGAGGATTACCGCTGGGTCGAGTATTCCGTATTCAAGAACTGGCGCACATGGGTGGATGCGCGCGAGCTGTACCCCAAGATCAAGGCTCCGGTCACTCTCGTGTATTCGCACTACGACTGGTCTACTCCAGCCGAGTGGTTCCGCAACCAAAAAGTGATTCCCAAAGCGGACCTCGTCCAAATACCGGATGCAGGGCACTTCTCGAGTCTGGAAGTCCCGGTCGAAATTGCGAATCTGATCCGGGGTCGTACTGGAAGCGCTCGGTCGACGAGTGACTAACCGAAAGCATATGGCGGCCGTCAGGCGTTGCTGTAAAGCCCCATATCGGCCCGCACCCCCGGTCTAAGGGCCGCAGGCTCGTGTTCAGCACGACGCAGGCCGCGATCTCTTCGGGATGCCGCGATGCCCAGTCGAGGCTCACCATGCCTCCGAGCGAGAGGCCGAGAAGGTGGTAAGGCGCCGGAGTGCTCCGGGCGCGGAGCCACTCCCGCGCGTGCTCGACCATGGATTCGACCGTCAGCAGGCTGCGCTGAGCGTAGAACCGCCCGCCGCCGGGCGGATCGAGCTCGACGATTTCCGCATCGGGCATTACGGCGCTGAACTGCGCGGGGAAATCCCCCCAGTGGCGCGCTTCGCGCGCCCACCCGCGGAGAAAAATCCACGTGCTCACGGGGAGCAGCGTCCGGCCGCGGCTTGAAGAAAGCTCAGTGGCCGATGTCCAGCGCGCCGCCGCCGTCCACCAGCAGCGAGACGCCGGTGATGAAGTTGGCCTCGTCGGAAGCAAGGAACAGCGCGGCGTTCGCCACGTCCCACGCGGTGCCCATCTTGCGGCGCAGCGGCACGCGCGCGTCGCGCATCGCGGCGACCTCGGCCCGGCTCTTGCCGGTCTGGCGCGCGCGAGTGTCCACCGCCATCGGCGTGTCCATCAATCCGGGCAGAATCGCGTTGGCGCGCACGCCGTATTCCGCGTTCTGGATCGCCACCTGCTCGGTAAAGGCGATCATCGCCGCCTTGGTCGCCTTGTAGGCGACGTAGGGATACTTCTCGATCGCGGCGAGCGACGAAATCATCAGGATGCAGCCGGCCCGCTGGTCCCTCATCACCGGGACCACGTGCTTGCAGGCCATCACCGCGCCGCGCAGATTGACGGCAACGATGTGGTCGAAGGCGCCCTCGGTCAGCTCGAGCAGCGGCGCGTCACCGCCGGCGATGCTGACCCCGACGTTGTAGTGCAGGACGTCGATCCGCCCCCAGCGCTTTTTCGCCTCGGCGATCATCGCCGCCATCGCCGATTCCCTGGTGACGTCCGCCTCGAAGGCAAAACAATCGCCGCCCGCGTTCCGCACCATCGCCGCGGTTTCCTCCGCCAGCCCGAGCTCGCGATCCACCGCCATGACCTTCGCGCCTTCCTGCGCGAACCGCAGCGCGGTGGCGCGGCCGTTGCCCATGCCGGTGCCCGGGCCCTGCCCGGCGCCGACGATGATTGCGGTTTTGGATTCAAGTCGCATGTTGGGGCACGATGAAAAGTCGTCGAAAGGGAAACAACGTGCGTCCGTCTGCTTTAGGTTTGTAGATCCCGCCGACCCGGGTGCGATAGTCGGCTTCGAAAGCGCCGCGCTCGGGTTCCTGCAATCTGTCCAGGAAGATGGGCGTTCCCGTCCTTCATCGATGGGTCGAATACACCGAGTTCCATTTCTCGCGAGTTGATGCGAATACGGTCCTGCCCGAGGAATTCCAATCCCATAGCAAGTCCTCTAATACGGTGACTTGTGCGCTTCGGTATCGACCGTGCAGTTAATGCAATTGTGGCATTTCATGGGTATTCATAGCTTCCTAGCGTGATCAAGTTTTCGGTGAATCAAAGATGTCAAAGTCAAAATATCCAAGGCATCCTGTTCTCCCATAGGCCACTCGACTTTAGGATTGTGCGCGAGTGGATTTCTTACAGTACCGAACAAACCGACTAGCAGATTGGCAAAGCCCCTTTGTTCGCCGCGGTCTGTGTCCGTTTTGAGATCATTCAATGCAAGGAGCGGAGGACCACCATCTCTGGGTAGTCCGAACGCCCCATGGGCGAGTTCAGCACCATCGGATGTTAGCCCCGACAGTGCGCGAATCTTGGCTGCGATGCTCTTCGTAGCCTCGAAGACTGCATGAAAGTAATTTTCTTGGAGAAGTTCTGCCTTACAGTACTGAAGCACGTCCGCATGAACGCGTCTGTTTACAAGTGCTGCGTGAAGACGACCTGCGCGCTCA
>WNFZ01004275.1_pt1 | contig 13276 bp, 8 predicted proteins | sample 5400081 | NCBI WGS metagenome assembly WNFZ01 (sample SAMN13153365, study PRJNA577476) | soil metagenome | isolation source: 80 cm soil or saprolite under grassland replicate 1 | place: USA:California | collected 2016-06-15
GTCGGATACTGCGACTGGCCCGTCGCGACGCCGAACGTCCGCACGGCCTGCTCGCCGTTGTACAGGTGCAACGTGTTCGAGCCGCGGCTGATCCAGATCACCGGGCCGAACGTCGCGCGGGTGCGCTCTGCCTCGACGGGCCGCGTCGGCACGGCGATGCGCGTGCGCAGGCTGTGCTCGAGGGAGCGCTCGAGCCTCCGCTCGAGCAGCCCGCGACGTACGGCGACGCCGGGCCTCGCCTCGCTGATGACCGGCCCAGTGCTCGACACGCTGACGAGTGCGGCGTCCACCGCCGGCCGGTCGACGCTGCGGGCGATCCGGTCGACGAACCGCCTGACCTTCTTCACGGACCAGCGCACGTCGACGGCGATCTCCGTTCCCGGCCGGGCTTCGAGCGCCTTCTCGACGGCCGCGTCGATCGCCGCACCCGCGCCGAGCCGCTGTGGTGAGGCGAGCCAGCGCTGGCTTCCGCGGACGACCGGGATCGGGCGGTCGAACTCGGCGGCGAGCTGCGCACGGGCGGGCTCGGACGTGAGATCGCCGACATAGACGCCGCCGACGATCACCCCGGGCGGGATCGTCGGCATGCGCGCAGCGCCGGGCGCGGCGGCGCACGCGAGCGCGACGAACGCGACGAGAACGACTGTGCGGCGAATCATTCGACGGAAGAGTATTCCCAATTTCCAGAAAACGGTTGCCGTCCGACTGGCCTCGTACCGTGAACCGCCCATGCAACACGGCGGTTGGAAGATCAAACCTTGTCCGCCGGACGATGTGCGGACGCTCACGCTCGAGCTCGGGATCAGCGAGCTCACGGCAGCGGTCCTCGTCCGGAGGGGCTTCGGCGAGCCGGAGCGCGCGCGGACGTTCCTCGCCGGCGCGGCACCCGGCCATGATCCTTTTCTGCTCGGGGACATGGCCGCGGCGGTCGACACGATCCGCGCCGCGATCGCAGCCGGGAAGCGGGTGTGCGTCCACGGCGACTACGACGTCGACGGGATCTGCGCGACGGCGCTAGCGGTGAGCTGCCTGCGGACGCTCGGCGCCGAGGTCGACTGGCACCTGCCGAGCCGCTTCGACGAAGGCTACGGCCTCTCCAGCCAGACGCTCGACCGCCTCGCGGGCGAGGGCTGCGGGCTCGTGCTGACGGTGGACTGCGGGATCACTGCCGTCGACGAGGTCGCGCGCGCGAAGGCCCGCGGGCTCGAGGTCATCGTCACCGATCACCATCGCCCCGGCGCGGAGCTGCCGGACTGCCCGGTCGTCGCGACGCGGCCGTCCGAGTATCCGTTTCCCGAGCTCTGCGGCACGGGCGTCGTCGCCAAGCTCGCGGAAGCGCTCGGCGTGTCGATCGCGGAGCACCAAGACCTGGTCGGGCTCGCGACGATCGCGGACGTCGTTCCGCTCGTGGACGAAAACCGCGCCTTCGCCGTCGCGGGCCTGCGCGCGCTCGCGCGCACGCAGAAGCCCGGCCTGCGCGCGCTGATGGAGGTCGCGCGCGTCGATCCGGCGGCTGTCGACGAGGGAGCGGTCGGCTTCCGCCTCGCGCCGCGCATCAACGCGGCCGGCCGGCTCGGTCACCCGCGGGAGGCGCTCGAATTGCTGCTGACCGACGATGCGGACGAGGCGAAAGGTCTCGCGTTCCGGCTCGAGGAAGTCAACCGCGAACGCCAGGCAGTCGAGGAGCGGATCCTCCGCTCGGCCGTCAGGCAGATCGAGGAGTGGCCCGAGAACAAGCGCCGCCGCCACGGCTACGCGCTCGCCGACGCCGACTGGCACGAGGGCGTGATCGGGATCGTCGCTTCGCGGCTCGTGGAGCGCTACCACCGTCCCGTCGTGCTGATCGCCGGCGGCGAAGATCTGTGGAAGGGCTCCGGCCGCTCAGTCGGCGCGTTCGACCTGCACGAGGCGCTCTCGGCCTGCTCCGATCACCTCGTTCGCTGGGGCGGCCATCGGGCGGCGGCCGGTCTCTCGATCAACCCGGCGGACGTCGAGCAGTTCGCGCGTGCCTTCGCCGAGCACGCGGACGGGATGCTCTCCGACGAGGAACTCGCGCCGGTGACGCCGGTCGACGCGGTCGTTCCGCGCGGGCTGCCGCTGACGCTCGAGCTCGCGCAGGAGCTCACGCAGCTCGCGCCGTTCGGGCTCGGCAACCCGGGCGTGACGCTGCTCGCGCCCGCGTGCGAGCTGCACGATCTCGGCACGGTCGGCGACGGCAAGCACCTGAAGTTTCGCGTGCGCAGCGAGAACGGCCGGGACGCCGGCAGCGCGATCGCGTTCGGGTTCGGCTCGCACCTCGACCGCCTGCGCCGGGAGGGCCGCTTCGACGTGGTCTTCAGGCTCGAGGAAAACCGCTGGAACGGCACGGTCGCGCCGCAGCTCGTCGTCCGGCGCGTGCTCGACGGCGACGACCGGTACGCGGAGCTCGCGGCGTGGCTGCGGGCCCAGTGGAGCTCGGAGAGCCGCGACCCGGTGACGCAGGAGATCTTCGACGAGCTGCAGCTCGAGAGCGGCGTGAAGCGCAGCCTGCTCGAGTCGGAGCGCTTTCGAGCGCTGCTCGCGGAGCCCGCGGCGCTCCGAGCCGCGGCTTAGCGCCGCTCGGCATAGGCGTCCAGCGTGGCCAGGAGCCGTGCGAGCTCCAACAGCCTCCGCCTGTCACGCCAGCGCCTGAGCATGGGCATCCCCATTTCCGTCTCACAACGGCGTTTCCTCCCCGGCAGGTACGCGGAAACGGCCGGAGTACACTGAATCCATGGCAGTACTCGAGCTTGACGAGCGATATCAGAGCCTCGTCGAGGAGCTGCTCGCCGAGGTCGCGGCCTACAACCCGAACATCGACCGCGAGCTGCTCAGCCGCGCGTTCCGCTTCGCGGCGACCGCCCACGAAGGGCAGCAGCGGCGCTCCGGCGAGGACTTCATCCACCACCCCTACGGGGTGGCGCTGATCCTCGCCAGCCTGAAGCTCGACGAGGAGACGATCGCCGCTGCGCTGCTCCACGACGTCGTCGAGGACACCGACACGACGCTCGACGAGGTGAAGGACGAGTTCGGGGAGGAGATCGCGAAGCTCGTCGACGGCGTCACGAAGCTGACGCGCGTCCAGTTCCAGTCGCGCGAGCAGGCGGAGGCCGAGAACTACCGCAAGATGGTCGTCGCGATGGCGGAGGACGTCCGCGTCATCCTGATCAAGCTCGCGGACCGCCTCCACAACATGCGTGCGATCGAGTACCTCGGCAAGCAGAAGCAGGTGCAAAAGGCGAAGGAGACGCTCGAGGTCTACGCGCCGCTCGCGCACCGGCTGGGCATCCACCAGATGAAGTGGGAGCTCGAGGACCTCGCGTTTCAGGCGCTGCACCCGCGCAAGTACGCGGAGATCAAGGCAATGGTCACGGAGCGCCGCACCGACCGTGAGGCGCACGTGCGGGAGGCGGCGGCCGTCCTGAAGTCGGAGCTGGACAAGGTCGACATCCCCGCCGAGATCGTCGGCCGCGCCAAGCACTTCTACTCCATCTACGACAAGATGGCGAAGAAGGGCCGCGAGTTCAACGAGATCTACGACCTCACGGCGATGCGCGTGATCGTCGAGCGCACCGGCGACGAGGGAACGCGCGACTGCTACGGCGCGCTCGGTCTGATCCACTCGCTCTGGAAGCCGATGCCGGGACGCTTCAAGGACTTCGTGGCGATGCCGAAGGTGAACCGCTACCGGTCGCTGCACACGACGGTGATCGGTCCCGAGGGCCGCCCGCTCGAGATCCAGCTGCGCACGCGCGACATGCACGAGACGGCGGAGCTCGGGATCGCGGCGCACTGGGCGTACAAGAGCGGCAAGGGCAAGGGCAAAGGCCGCCCGGCCGACGCCGAGTGGCGCGAGTGGGTCAAGCAGCTGATGGACACGAGCGAGACGGAATCCGGCTCGATCGAGTTCCTGAAGACGTTCCGCACCGATCTCTTCGAGGACGAGGTCTACGTCTTCACGCCGAGGGGCGAGGTGAAGACGCTGCCCGCCGGCGCAACGCCGATCGACTTCGCGTACGCGGTGCACACGGACGTCGGCCATCGCACGGTCGGCGCGAAGGTGAACGGCCGGATCGTCCCGCTCCACTATCGCCTCGCGAACGGCGACTTCGTCGAGATCCTCACGTCGAAGTCCGGCCGCGGTCCGTCGCGCGACTGGGAGAAGCTCGCCAAGTCGTCGCGCGCCCGCAACAAGATCCGCGCCTGGTTCTCGCGCGAGACGCGGGCCGACACCGAGCAGAAGGGCCGCGAGGCGCTCGAACAGGCGCTGAAGTCGCAGAACCTGCCGCACAAGAAGCTCGCGGGCTCGGCGGTGCTCGCGCAGGTGATCCGCGAGGCGGGCTTCAAGAAGGCCGAGGACTTCTATCTCGCGCTCGGGTCGGGCAAGCTCGGCCCCTCGCAGATCGTCAACAAGGTGATCCAGCGGCTGAAGACGGAGCAGGTCGCCGAGGAAGAGACGATCCCGCTCCGGCCGACGAAGGCGAAGCGCACGATCTCCTCCGGCCAGATCGGCGTCAACGTCCAGGGCGTCGACGACGTGCTCGTCCGGCTCGCCAAGTGCTGCACCCCCGTTCCCGGTGACGAGATCGTCGGCTACATCTCGCTCGGCAAGGGAATCACGATCCACCGCGACGACTGCCCGAACGTGAAGGCGCTGAAGCGCAACCCCGAACGGTTCACACCGGTCGAGTGGGAGGAAGGCGCCGTCCAGCGCGGCTTCCGCGTCCAGATCGCCGTCTACTCCTGGGACCGCCCGCGGCTGCTCGAGGACGTCGCCCGGACCTTCGCCGAGCACGGCGCGAACATCGTCAGCTACGGCGGCATCGTCGATGACCAGCTGGCGAAGAACTGGTACACGGCCGAGCTCGGAGACGTGAAGGATTTGCGTGCGCTGCTGACCGCCCTCCGCAATATCGAGGCGGTCTTCGACGCGTACAGAGTCACACCGTCCTAGCGGCTTTTTCCGGATGCCGGCGGGAGCGCGCGGTGCTTCGCTTGCGGTATGGACGAGATCCTCATCACATACGCAACGAAGCACGGTTCCACCCACGAAGTCGCAGAGTCGATCGCCGCGCACCTCGCGCAGGCGGGCGTCGAGGCACACACGCTGCCCGCGAACCAGGTGCGGTCGCTCGATGAGTACAGCGCCGTCGTTCTGGGCGCCCCGCTCTACATGGGCCGCTGGCACGCTGACGCACGCGCCTTTCTGCGCCGTTTCGGCAAGGAGCTGACGACCAGGCCGTTCGCCGTGTTCGCGCTCGGCCCGGTCAAGGACGAGCCGGAGCAATGGGAGGGTGCCCGAAAGCAGCTCTACGACACGCTCGCGCATTTCCCCGGCGTCGAGCCGGTGACCGTCGGTCTCTTCGGCGGCGCGATCGTGCCCGAGACGCTGCATTTCCCCTTCTCCAGGATTCCCGCCGGCGATCTCCGCGACTGGGCGGCAATCGAGGCGTGGACGGGCCGGTTGCCGGACGCCCTGGGCTTGCGCGCGCTCGTCGCCTGACCAGCCTAACCCTCGACTAGGGGATCGTCCTCGACCGAGCGGATTACCTCGACCGAGGGATGACGAGCGGCGCGTTTTGGACTAGAACTCGAGTAAGGGAGGGGCGGTAACAAGCGCAGCGCCCGGCCGTCTTGCGGGAGTGGCCGGGCGCGCGCTTCCTACGGCAGGCAGTACGGCGAGACGATGACGGCGACTCGCGCACACAGCGCTGGATCGGCGTCTGAGCTCGTCCAGAGCTCCGCAATCGTTTGTCCCTGCCAGTCGACCGGATGCCGCTGATGCTCGTCGGGCTTCGTGCCGCCGGCGCTGAGGCGGAGCTCGACGCGCCCCTCCGCGACGAACGCGATTCCGACCCATGCGGCGGCGCGTGCGTGCAGCACGTCGACGACCTGCCGCAGAACGTCATGGGCGTCCCCACCGCGGTTGAGGATGCGCTCGACGGCTTCGAGCGCGCCCGAGCTAGACGGTGACGTCATCTCCCTCGAAGGCGCGAATCGTGTCGCGGAAGTCCTGTGGGATCTCACACGCCTTGCGTCCGTCGAGGTCGACGAGCACGAGCGTCTGCGTCGCGGTCACCATCAGCGCGTCGTCGGGTGCGCGGTAGGCGGCGCATTCATACGTCGCGCTGGTGCGTCCGACGCGCGCGACGCGAATGAAGAGCTCGAGCTCGTCGTCGAACACCGCCGGCGCGTGGTACTCGATCGTGCACGCACGCATGACGAATTCGACTCCCGGTTCGCCGATCTCCATCCCGAGCACGCCGAGCTTGCGGTGATACTCGACCCGCGCCAGGTCGATGTACGGAAGGTATCGCCCGTAGTAGACGATCCCCTGTGCGTCGGTGTCGGAGAAGCCGACGCGCGTGCGCGCGCTGAACTTGAACGGCGGCCTAGACATGTCGGTAGCGCTGCATGACATCGACGAGGGCGTCGTGGGGAAGGCGCTGGGCCGTCGCGCCGCCGCGCCCCGTCATCGTCTCGGCCGCGAGCAGCGCGTTCACGATCGCTTCTTCCGTCGCCTCGATCGCGGCATAGAAGAGCGGGTTCAACCGCTCGTTCGCAACGACGGCGACAGTGTTTCCGGCCTCGGGATCACGGTTGCCGACGGCGAAGGCCAGCAGGAGGTCGCCGCTCGAATCCTCGCCTGCGCCGCCCGTCCGTGCGATCCCCAGCGCAGCCCGTTGCGCCATACGCGCGCACTGGTGCGGCAGCAGCGGCGCGTCGGTCGCGACGAGCACGATGATCGAACCTGCACCCGCCTCGGGCGCAGGTGAAGGCAGCGGCACCCGCTCGGCATCGAGCTCGCGGCCGACCGGCACTCCGTCGATCGTCAAGCGACGCCTGACTCCGTGGTTCGCCTGGACGAGCACGCCGACCGTGTACGCGCCCGCGCGCCGTGACGCCGTCCCGGTGCCTCCCTTGAAGCCGTGGCAGATCATCCCCGTGCCGCCGCCGACGGCGCCCTCCGCCACGGCGCCGTCGCTCGCCGCGTCGAGTGCAGCGAAGACGTGCTCGGCCCGCACGTGCATTCCCTCGATGTCATTGAGCCGGCCGTCGTACGTCTCGCCCACGACCGGCAGATGCCAGCGCCCGCGGTTCGCGCGATGCTGCGAGGTGACGAGCGCATCGCGCACGACCCCGACCGAGAACGTGTTCGTGATTCCGATCGGCGTCGTAAGCAGGCCCGACTCGCGGATCCACTCGAGCCCGGTCAGCTCGCCGTTTCCGTTCAGCCGGTGCGGCGCCGCAAAGCATGGCGCGCCGTCGGGCGTGGGGAGGACGACGGTCACGCCAGCCCGCATGTCCTCGCCTTCGATGAGCGTCGTGTGACCGACGCGGATGCCGGCGACGTCCGTGATCGCGTTCAGCGGCCCGGACTCGAGCTCGCCGATCGCGATGCCGAGCTCGCGTGCCCTCACGAGTGGATCACGGCGAGCACCTCGTCACGCTTGCGCTCCATCAACGCCTGCGAGCGGGCCTCGAGGTTCAGCCGCAGCAGCGCCTCGGTGTTCGACGGCCGGACGTTGAAGTGCCAGTCGTCCGCGACGATCGACACGCCGTCGAGGTGCGAAACGGTTCCCTCGACGCCGAAGCGGTCCTCGAGCTCCTGCAACTTCGACACGACGTCGCCCACCGGTGAGTTGATCTCGCCGGTGATGAAGTAGCGCGAGCGGTACGGCTCGAGGATCTCGGAGAGCTTGCGCCCCCGCTTGGAGATCAGCTCGAGCATGAGCAGGAACGGGATCACGCCCGAGTCGGCCTGAGAGAAGTCCCGGAAGTAGTAGTGCGCCGACACCTCGCCCGCGAACACCGCATCCTCCTCGCGCATGCGGTGCTTGATGTACGCATGACCGACGCGGTTCACGAGCGGCACGCCGCCCGCGCGCTCGATCGTCTCCGGCACCGCCCACGAGGCGCGCACGTCGTAGATCACCTTGCCGCCCGGCTCCTTCTCGAGGATCGACTCCGCGAGGAGCGCGGTGATGAAATCCCCAGGCACGAAGTCGCCCGTGTCGTCGACGAAGAAGCACCGGTCGGCATCGCCGTCGTAGGCGACCCCCAGCGCGGCGCCCTCGTCGGTCGTCTTCTGGATGATGAACTCGCGGTTCTCCGGCAGCAGCGGGTTCGGCTCGTGATTCGGGAACGTGCCGTCGGGCTCGAAGAAGCACGTCACGGCGTCGACGTTCGGCAGCCGCGCGAGCACCGGCGGCAGCATCGCGCCGGCCATCCCGTTCGCGGCGTCGATCACGACGCGCAGCGGCTTGACGGCCGCGATGTCGATGAAGGCGAGCACGCCCTCGACGAAGCCGGGATAGACATCTTCCGTGCGCACCTGTCCCGGGACCTGGTCCGGAAAGGAACCCGCGAGTGCTCGGTCACGCACCTGCAGCAACCCCGACTCGCCGCCGACCGGCAGGGCGCCGCCGCGGACGATCTTCATACCCGTGTACTCCTTGGGGTTGTGCGAGGCGGTGACGGCGATGCCGCCGTCGAGGCCGAGCTCGCCGACGGCGAAATAGAGCATCTCCGTGCCGACCATGCCGATGTCGACGACGTCTGCCCCGCCCTCCGACGCACCCGCGATGACTGCGGCGGCCATCGCGGGAGCGTGCACGCGCATGTCCCGGCCGACGGCGATCTCTCCCGCCGAGAACTCCTCGACGTAGGCGCGGCCGATCGCGTAGGCGCCCTCTTCGTCCAGCTCCCGGCCGTAGAGGCCCCGCACGTCGTACGCCTTGAACGCCTTCGGGTCGAGCATCGGGTGGATGCTACGGCCGGGTGTGATAGGACCGCGCCGCCCAGAAAATCAGAGGAGGGGGGATATGAGAACGCTCGCTGCCGCAGCAGCAGTTCTTTGTGCACTCGCGTCGGCCGCCGCCGCCGGCGCAGCCGGCTGGACGACGGACGTCCCGATCGTGAATCAGGTGGCTAGCTCGCCGACGAAGGGCGGAGGCTATCCGGTGCCCGCCGGTGCGACCGCGCCTGTCCCAGGCACGTGCCGACTCGGTGACTACAACTCGAACCGCTCCGAATCGTGGATCGCCGTCAAGCCGGGGACGGAGGATCTCGTCGGGGCCTCGAAGTTCTTCTTCGAGAAGTACTCGACGTTCTACGACTTCCACCTCGGCTCGTACACGATCCCGAACGGGACGCCGGGCCAGAACACACACATCCCGGGCTACGACTGCATCTCGACGAAGACGCAGGACATGCCGCCGAGCTGGACGAACAACACCGATCCGAATGTCGACTTCGACACCAAGGGCCGCGCGTACCAGATCACGCTGCCGTTCAACGCCTTCTGGGCGAACCTGCACCCGAACGGTGCGATCGGCGCGGTCTACAGCGACAACCTCGGCCAGACGTGGAAGGTCGGCAACGGCGGCGAGTACCTCGACATGCTACCGAACTCGTCGACCTTCTCCTTCGGCGACGTCGTCGACAAGCAGTGGGTCGCCGTCAACAGGGGATCGCTGAGTCCGTACGTCGACCACGTCTACGCGATGTGGTCGGTCTTCAACGGCGACGCCGTCAAGATCCGCATGGCGAAGTCCGTCGATCGAGGCGCGACGTTCACGCCGGCGAAGACGATCACTCCGCCGAGCGACGTCGGGCCGTCGACGACGTACATCTACCCGTCCGTGGACGAGGCGGGCACGCTGTACGCGTCGGTGGCCGGCTTCCCGGCGGCATCCGGCTCGTCGGCCGCGGAACTGTACGTCGCCCGCTCGACCGACGACGGCCAGACGTTCACGTGGTTCGACACGGGCCAGGTCGCGCACGGCACGCCGACGTGCTGCCTGCCGAATACGACCTTCCGCGACGGGATCCTGGAGAACTTCGCCGCCAGCCCGACCTACCCGAACCACCTTTACCTCACGTACGAGGACTGGAACGGCACGCAGTTCGACGTGAAGTTCACGCAGTCGACCGACGGCGGCATGACCTGGACCGCGCCCGTGGTCGTCAACGACGCGGTGAACTCGGCGAAGACCGACCAGTTCCAGCCGTCGGTCGCGGCAGGCCCGGGCGGCGCCGTCGCGGTGGCGTTCTACGACCGCCGAGCGGTCTGCCCGCGCGACAGGAGCGTTCTCCTCACGGACCAGGGCCGCTCGAACTTCTGCATCGACGTCTCTGTGCAGGCGTACAAGGACTCAGGTGACGGTGCGGTCGCGGTCGGTCCGAACGTCCGCGCCTCGCAGTTCACCTGGGATCCGGAGCAGCCGGCCCAGACGATCGACGGGATCGACCAGATGGCGTGCGCCTCGCACCACGATCCGTGCCTAATTCGCTCGTTCATCGGCGACTACTTCGGGCTCGCGATCTCGGATGCGAACGTCTACACGTTCGCCGTCTCGACGCACTATCCGTCGAACGTGAGAGGCGACGGCCACGTGCGCATCTATTACCAGCAGCAGGTGCTGGGAACGATCTTGCGCACCGACCTCGGAATCTAGGAAACAAAGCGCAAAACGGGGCGGGCCCAGCCCAGGGCCCGCTCCGTACACTTGAAGCATGGAGCGCAAGCTGGCCACCGTGCTGTTCGTCGACCTCGTGGACTCGACCGGCCTCGTCGCCGGCGCCGATCCCGAAGTCGTCCGCCAGCGCGTCAACCGCTACTTCGAGCAGGTCGCACACTGCATCGAGACGCACGGCGGCACGGTCGAGAAGTTCGCGGGCGACGCCGTGATGGCCGCGTTCGGAGTGCCCATTGCGCACGAGGACGACGCGGAGCGGGCCCTGCGCGCCGCGCTCCAGATCATCCCGGCCGTCGACGAGCTCGGCCTGGCGGCGCGGATCGGCGTCGAGGCCGGCGAGGTGGTCGTCGAGGATGCCGAGTCGACGTTCGCCACCGGCGAGGCCGTGAACCTCGCGGCGCGGCTGCAGCAGGCTGCGCCCATCGGCGGGATCCTGATCGGCCCGAGCGTCATGCGGCTTGCGAACGGCCGCGTCGTCGCCGAGCCGGCCGACGAGGTCCGGGTCGGCGGCCGCGCGGAGACGCTGCGGACGTGGCGGCTGGTCGGCGTCGCCGCACAACCGGTGCGCACCATTCCGTCTGCGCCCTTCGTCGGCCGCGACGGCGAGCTCGAGCTTCTGCACAACACGTTCACACGCGCCGTCCGCGATCGCCGCGCGCATCTCGTCACCGTCTTCGGCGAGCCCGGGATCGGCAAGAGCCGGCTCGTTCACGAGTTCACCGACGGCGTCGAGCGCGCAACGGTTCTTCGTGGACGGAGCCTGCCGTTCGGTGAAGGCGTCACGTACTGGCCGCTTGCGGAGATGGTCAAGCAGTCGGCCGGCATCACCGACGACGACCCGATCGCGGAAGCGTTCGAGAAGCTGCGCGCCTGCTGCGAGAGCGACGCGATCGCTGACCTGCTCGCCGCCGCTGCCGGACTGCTCGGCGCGAGCGAACGAGAGCGCTCGCGTGAGGAGCTCCTCTGGGCCGCGCGCGCGTGGGCCGAGGAGTTCTCGCTGATGCAGCCGCTCGTCCTCGTCTTCGAGGACATCCACTGGGCGGAAGAGCCGCTGCTCAACGTCATCGAGCACCTTGCCCGCTCGGTTCGCGACGCACCGCTCCTCATCGTCTGTGTGACGCGCCCCGAGCTGCTCGAGCTGCGGCCTTCCTGGGCTGGAGGAAACCTGCGCGCGGCCGCGATCGAGCTCGCGCCGCTCAACGGGGAGGAGAGCGAGCAACTCGCCGACGGTCTTCACACCGAGGACCTGCCCGCCGAGCAGCGCGCTCTCGTGCTCGCCAAGGCCGAGGGAAACCCGCTGTTCCTGGAAGAGACGGTGCGGATGCTCGCCGAGAGCGGCGACACGGGCAACAACATCCCCGACACGATCCAGGCGCTGATCGCGGCGCGCATCGATGCCCTGCCGGCGGAACAGAAACAGCTCCTCCAGCGTGCGTCTGTGATCGGCCGCATCTTCTGGCAAGGCGCGCTCGAGCAACTCGCTCCCGAGCTCGACGTGGCCGCGCTGAGCGAAGCACTCGTCGACCGTGAGCTCGTCGTCGTCGAGGAGCGCTCCACGATCGCGGGCGAGCGGGCATTTCGCTTCAAGCACATCCTCATCGGCGAGGTCGCCTACGGGGGCCTGAGCAAGGCGACGCGCTCCGAGCTGCACGCGGCCTTCGCGCGGTGGCTGCACGACCGCGCCGGCGCCGAGCTTTTGGAAATCCGTGCGTTCCATCTCGACCAGGCCGTCCAGCTGTACGAAGAGCTCGAAGGCAGAGCGCCCGATGCGCTGCGGCTCGACGCCGCCGCGGCACTTGAAGGAGCGGGCAAGCGCGCACTGAACCGCGAGGCGTTTCAGACGGCCCGTAACCAGCTCGTGCGGGCGCAGGAGCTCGAGCCGACGCTCAAGCGCCGGTACCTTGCGGCGCACGCGGCCTGGCGCATGCTCGACATGGAGACCGTTACTGTCGAGATGGAGCAGATCGCGAAGGAAGCTGAAGCGGCCGGCGAGACGCGCATCCAGGCGCGCGCGCTGACCGCGCTCGCGGAGATGGCGCTCTTCCGCCGCGCCGACGCCGAAGCGGCGCGCGCCCTGATCGACCGAGCGGGCGAGGTGCTCGGCGACGACGACGACGTGGACGCGCGCTTCGACGTCTACTCCACCGCGGGCCAGATCGCGTCGTGGCACGGCGACCGTACCGAGGTCGAGCGGATCGGGCGCGAGGCGCTCGAGTTCGCCCGCGCGGCGGGGCGCAAGGATCTGGAGGCGATCACGATCCAGGCCGTCGCGCAGAACGCGATCGTGCGGCTGGACGTCTCGGAGGCCGAGTCGCTCGTTCGCGAGGCGGGCGAGCTTGCGGCGGCGAGCGGCAGCGTTCGCGCACGCGCCGCCGCGCTCGGCACGCAGGCGTGGCTCGACGAGATCCAGGGGCGATACGAGACGGCTGAGCGCTGCTACGAGGAGCTGCTCCAGCTCTACACCGACATCGGCAACGTCGCCGGGACGGGCGCGACGCAGATCTACCTTGGACGCCTGCTGCAGCGGATCGGGCGCGAGGAGAAGGCCGAGGCCATGCTGCGCGAAGCTGTGCGCACGCTCAAGCGGGTGGGAGACCGTGGTCACCTGTGCGAGGCGCAGCGCTTCCTCGCCCAGACGCTCGTCGCGCGCGGAAAGATCGACGAGGCCGAGCGCCTTGCGCTGCAGGCGATCGAGACGGTCGGGCCCCAGGACCAGCTCTCGATCTGGACGACTCGAATGGCGCTCGGCCTCGTCCGCGCCGCCCAGGGCCGGGATG
>WNFZ01004278.1_pt1 | contig 13268 bp, 12 predicted proteins | sample 5400081 | NCBI WGS metagenome assembly WNFZ01 (sample SAMN13153365, study PRJNA577476) | soil metagenome | isolation source: 80 cm soil or saprolite under grassland replicate 1 | place: USA:California | collected 2016-06-15
CCGCGCCAGGGCGTTCAGCTCGCGCCGCGCGGATCGGTGGTGCGGATACAGCGAGGCCACGATATCCCAGAAGCGCGGCGAATGGTTGAGCTCGCGCAGGTGGGCGAGCTCATGCGCGATCACGTAATCGATGAGATGCGCCGGCAGGAGCATCAGCCGCCAGTTGAGAAGCACGCGCCCGTTGGCGCCGCAGCTGCCCCACCGCGTCCGGGCGTCCGAAAGGCCGACCTTGGACGCTGAAAGGCCAAGCGGCCGCGACAGGACCGCAACGCGTTCCCCCAAAAATGCGAGCGCCTGCCTGCGCATCCAATCGAGCGCCCGCTCGCGCAGGCTCGCACCGTCGGCCAATCCGAATTCGAGCTCGCCCTGCGAGAGCCACACCCCGATTTCTCCGTGCCGGAGCGCTAGTGTCACCCTCCGACCGAGCCACGGCAGCTTTGCTCCGGCTTCCCAGACGAAGGGGATACGCCGCGGCCCGGCGAGGCGCTTGCGGACCCAGCGCTCCTTCTTCCGGATGAACGCCTCGATCTCGGCGACCGTGGCATCGCGCGGCGCCCGAACCTCGACACCCGCGGCGTCGACGAACAGGCCTACGGTGCGGCGCCTTGCGCGCATGAGCCGGTAAGCGAGGATGCCGGCCGCGAGCTGCACCTGGCGGAGTCGCCCCGGTTTTTCCGGCTGCGGCGGGATGTCAAACGGCAGCTGCAGTTGTCTCAAGGCCCGGGACATAGCACGGCCATGCGTTTCTCGATCCATTCCTCGACCGCCGCGTTGAGGGATTCCGGGGTGTGGGCGCTCGAGTCGATCGGCGAGCCGATTTCCACCGTCACCGTGCCGGGACACTTGAGGAACGCAGCTCGCCCCCAGAACAGCCCGGCGTTGTGCGCGACCGGCACCACCGGAACTCCGCAGTTAACGGCGAGCCACGCTCCGCCCAAGTGGTACTTGCCGCGCTTGCCGGGCCGCACGCGCGTGCCCTCCGGGAAAATGGCGATCCAGAACCCTTGCGCAAGGCGCCTCCGTCCGAGCTCCGCCATCCGCTTGAGCGCCCGGACTCCGCTGCCGCGGTCGATGGCGATCGGGCTCGTCAATGCGAGTCCCCAACCGAAGAACGGGATCCACAAGAGCTCGCGCTTCAGCACCAGCACTTGCGGCGGAAAAATCACCGGGAAAGCGAGAGTTTCCCAGGCCGACTGATGCTTGGACAGGATCACCGCGGGAGTTTGAGGCAGATTCTCCCTGCCGATCACGCGGTAATGAATGCCGAGCACGGTTTTCGCGAGCCAGATCATTGCGTGCGACCAGCCGGCGATGAGGCGAAAGCGCGCAAGAGGAGCGAGCGGCGCGGTGGCGAGCGCGAAGATCGCGTAGGGGGGAGTGATGAGAATCTGGGCGATGAGGAAGACGAGCGAGCGCAGAAAAATCATTGACACAGCGCCTGCGCCACCGCGGCGAGATCCGGATAAATGGCCGTCCCCTCCGGCAGCTCGCCGGCGGCGTGCGTCTCCCTGCCCTTTCCTGTGAGCACGAGGATCGGCTGTGCGCCCACCGCGGCCGCGGCCTGGAGGTCGCGCAGGCTGTCGCCCACCGCCGGAACGCGCTCGAGCGTGACGTTCAAGCGCTCGGCGATAGCGAAGAACATCCCCGGGCTCGGCTTGCGGCAGGCCGACTGCGATTCGGCCGTGTCGGGGCAGTAGAACACCGCCTCGATGCGCCCGCCCGCCTGGTTGACGGCCTTGTGCATCTTCGCGTGGATCGCGTTGAGCGCCGCCATGTCGAAGAAACCGCGGCCGATTCCCGACTGATTCGTCGCCACCACGACACGCCAGCTCTCCTGCGTCAGACGCGCGATCGCATCGAGGCTTCCAGGGATGGGCCGCCACTCATCCGGGTGCTTGATGTACTGGTCGCTGTCGAAATTGATGACGCCGTCGCGGTCGAGGATGACGAGCTTCATGCGGCGAGCTTGGAGATGTCGGAGAACCGATTCATCGCTTTGCGCATATCGGTGAGCAGCGCAAGCCGATTCTCGCGAAGCTTCCTGTCGTCGGCCATAACCATGACTGCGTCGAAGAACGAATCCACGGGACTCTTCAACGACGCAAAGGTTTTCAGATATCCAGAGAAATCTCCAGAGTCAAACAGCGGCTTCGCCGAACGGGATGCCGCCTGCAAGGCTTCAAAAAGCGCGATTTCGGCGGGTTCCTTGAGCGCTGAAACGTCGGCATCGACGAATGACTCGCCCTTGTTTTCCGCTTGTCGCAGTATGTTGGCGATTCGCTTGTTTGCGGCGGCAAGACTGGCTGCTTCTGGAAGTGCGGAAAACGCGCGAACAGCTTCGAGTTGCTTAGGGATGAGCGCTATCGCAACCGGGTTCAGGCTGAGAACGGCCTCGACCTCGTTCGCGGAATAGCCGCGCTCCTGGAAATAGCTGCGCATGCGTTCCGTGAAAAACATCTGGAGGTCCGTTTGCGCCTTGTTTTTGAAGGGCCCGAAAGCCGCGTTTACGAGATCCCACAGTGACAACGGAAGCTGATTTTCAATAATAATCCTGAGGACCCCGAGAGCCGCGCGGCGAAGCCCGAACGGATCCTTGTCTCCGGTCGGCTGCTCGCCGATGCTGAATAGCCCCGCAAGGGTGTCGAGCTTGTCGGCAAGCGCTACGGTACAAGCGATCGGCCCTTCGGGAAGCTTGTCGCCGGCGAAACGCGGGCGGTAATGCTGCTCGATCGCATCGGCGACTTCGCGCGGCTCGCCGTCGTGCAGCGCGTAGTAACGCCCCATGACGCCCTGCAGCTCGGGAAATTCACCGACCATGGCGGCAGGCAAATCCGCTTTGGAAAGCTCGGCGGCGCGCTCGGCCTGCATCGCATCCGCGCGAAGCGAGCGCGCAATCTCGCCGGCCAACAGCTTGATTCTCTGCATGCGTTCGAGTTGGCTGCCAAGCTTGTTGTGGAACACAACTTTCGCCAACTGTGGAACGCGCGCCTCGAGGCGGATCTTCCGATCCTGGTTCAAGAAGAATCGTGCGTCCTCGAGCCTGGGCTGGACAACCCGCTCGTTGCCGCTGACGATTGGGCGCGGATCATCGACGCGCATATTGGAGACGATGAGAAATTTCGGCAGCAGCTTCCCGTCGGAGGCGAACAGCGGAAAATACTTCTGATTCTGGCGCATGGTGAGGATCAGGCATTCCTGCGGCACGTCGAGGAACGAGGCGTCGAATTCACCCGCGTAAACGGCCGGGAACTCGACTAGTGCGGTGACTTCTTCCAGCAGGTCCTGATACTCGCCGAGGCGCGCCTTCTGACGCCTGGCCTCGGCCTGCAGCTGCTTATCGATTTCCGATTTGCGCGCGGCGAAGTCGGCGATGACACGACCGTCCTTGAGCAGCCTTGCCTCGTATTCGTCGGCGTTCGCCAGGCGAATCGACGCTGCGCCCATGAATCGGTGTCCGCTGGTCGTGTTGCTGGCGAGTACGCCGAGCACGGCGCCTGGAACCACGTGCCTGCCGTGCATCATCACCAATCCGTGCACGGGCCGCACGAACTGCTTGTCGCCGTTGCTCCAGCGCATGACCTTAGGAATGGGAAGCTTCTGGAGGACTTCGCTTACCACGTTGGGGAGTACGGAATTGAGGGAAGCCCCCTTCAACGTTGTGTGCGCGAAATAGACCATTCCTTTAGGGGTATCACGTTGCTCCAGCGCGGCGACGTCAACACCATTCTTTCTGGCGAAACCAGCCACCGCTTCAGGCGGCGCTTTGATGGACGGCCCGGGCACCTCCGTCGATCGGTCCTCCGCAACTGCGAGGACGTCAGGTACGAGTACTGCCAGTCTGCGGGGTGTGGCAAAAACTCGCCAGTCCGGAACCCGAAGCTTGAGCTGATAACGACTAAGCCTATTGCCGACCTCGTCGCCGAAGAACCTGCTAAGCAGCGAAAGCGATTTCGGTGGCAGTTCCTCGGCGAGAAGCTCGACGAGCAGGCTTGCTGCCGCGGGGGTTTTCGCCGCCTTACTCTTCGCCATGGTCGTTCAGGCCCTGGCTTTCTTTTTCGGTGTTTGCACCGGCTTCAACATCGGAAATCCGAGCTTCTCGCGAGACTCGTAATAAGCCTGCGCGACCAGTCGCGCGAGGGTGCGTACTCGCGCGATATATGCCGCGCGCTCGGTGACCGAGATCGCCCCGCGCGCGTCCAGCAAGTTGAAGGTGTGCGAGCACTTCAAGACCATCTCGTAGCCGGGCAAGGGCAGGCCCGCCTCGATCAGGCGCTTTGCCTGCGATTCGTAGTCGTTGAATTGCGACAGAAGCCAGTCGGCGTCGCTCGCCTCGAAGTTGTATTTCGACTGCTCGACCTCGTTCTGATGATAGACGTCGCCGTAGGTGACACCGTCAACCCACACCAGATCGAAGATGCTTTCCTTTCGCTGCAGGTACATCGCGAGGCGCTCCAGGCCGTAGGTGAGCTCGCCCAGCACCGGCTTGCAGTCGAGCCCGCCGACCTGCTGGAAGTAAGTGAACTGGGTCACCTCCATGCCGTTCAACCACACTTCCCAGCCCAGGCCCCACGCACCGAGCGTCGGCGATTCCCAGTCGTCCTCGACGAAGCGGATGTCGTTCTTGCGCAGGTCGATGCCGAGCGCTTTGAGCGAGCCGAGATAGAGGTCCTGGAGATCCTCGGGCGAAGGCTTGAGCACCACCTGGTACTGGTAGTAGTGCTGCAGGCGGTTGGGGTTGTCGCCGTAGCGCCCGTCCTTCGGGCGGCGGGAGGGTTGCACGTACGCGGCTTTCCAGGGCTCCGGGCCGATCGCGCGCAGAAAAGTCGCGGTGTGAAACGTTCCCGCGCCCATCTCCATGTCGTAGGGCTGCAGCAGGGCGCAGCCCTTGGCGCCCCAGTAACTCTGCAGCTCGAGGATCAGTTCCTGGAAGGTGAGCATGGACGCGCCGTGACAGCGGTGGATTCTACCGGCTTTCCTCGACCCGACCAACGCGACGACGGTGCAATGCGAGCGCCGCGAGCAGCGCGAGGCAGCAGAGAACGATCGGGTAATTCCCGAACCTCACGTACGGCGAGGCGCCGCCGTAGCCCTGCACTTCGCCGCTCAGCACGCCCTCGGTGAACTGCGGCAGGCTCGCGACGACTTTGCCGCGAGGACCGATGATCGCGGTCACTCCGGTATTGGTCGCGCGCAGCATGGTGCGCCCGGTCTCGAGCGCGCGCATGCGGGAGATCTGCAGGTGTTGGCTCGGGGCGAGCGAATCGCCGAACCAGGCGACGTTGGAAACATTCACGAGGAGCGTCGCCTGCGGCAGTTGTCGGATGATCTCCTCGCCAAAAGCGTCCTCCCAGCAGATGTTCGGCGCGACGAGCTGTCCGCCGAGCGCGAGGGGCTTGGGATTTCCCGGGCCCCGGGAGAAGTCCGACAGCGGGACCGCGAGCGTCCTCACCATCCAGCTCAAGCCCCAAGGCACGAATTCGCCGAAAGGGACCAGATGCGACTTGTCGTAGCGCTGCGCAGGCGAAACGCCCACGCTGACCAGGCTGTTGAAATAGCGTCCGTCCGGATCCCGGATCGGCACGCCGATGAGGAGGTCTGCTCGACGCGCGGCGGCGGCTCGCTCGATGTCCTGCAGGTAGAACGGGTCGACCGCGTCGAGAAACCGCGGAATGGCGGTCTCGGGCAGCACGATCAACTGCGCGCGGCTCGCTTCGATCAGCCGCTTGTAGGTCGCGAGCGTCGCCGCATAGCGATCCGCCCGGAACTTGAGGTCCTGGGGGATGTTTCCCTGGAGCAGCGCAACCTGGAAGGGCGCGCCCTGCGGCGAAGTCCAGGCGATCTGTTTCAGCAGCTGTCCGAGCCCGAACGCGAATACGAGCGCGACGCCGCCCGCGATGCGGGCCTTCCCGGAGCCGGAAACGACGACGCCGAGAAGCCCCGCACAGAGCGCAACGGCGAACGACACGCCGTAGACCCCGACGACGGGGGCGAAGCCCGCGAGCGGCGAATCCGCCTGGCTGTAGCCGACGGCGAGCCAGGGGACGCCGGTGAAGATCCAGCCGCGCAACCATTCAAAGAGCGTCCACAAGGCGGGGAACGCGAGCAGGGCGACGGCGAGCGGGCCGAGTTGCAGGCGCGCGAGGCTCCAGCCGGCAGCGGCCGGATACAGAGCGAGGATCGCGCAAAAGGCGAACGCGCCGATCGCCGCGAGCGGCGCCGGCATCGAGCCGAAATCGTGCAGGCTGACGTACACCCAGGACACGCCTGCGCCGAAAAGGCCCGCGCCGAAGGCGAAGCCGATCCGGAACGCGACTCGCGGCGTCGCCGCGCTGCGCCACAGGAACAGCAGGCCTGCGAGGGTCGCGAACGGCAGCGGGAAAGCGGCGAGCGGAGCAAAGCCGGCGACGCTCAACGCGCCTGCCGCAAGGGCCGCGACCATCGCGGCGCGCGGCGATCGGAGGAAGGCCTTCAAGCCTTGCCCGGCGGCCGCTGCACCTGGAGGACGTGCAGCCTGCGGCTGTCGCCCCGAAGCACCTGGAAGCGCAGGCCGCCGACGGTGATCACCTCGCCGCGCTTCGGCAGGCGTCCTAAGCGGTGCAGCACCAGCCCGCCCACGGTGTCGAAGTCGGTGTCGGAGAACTGGGTGCCGAAGACCTTGTTGAAGTCGGCGATCTCGGTCTGCGCCTTGACGCGGTAATACCCGCTCTGCTCGCGCACGATGTTGTCCTCGGACTCGTCGAAGTCGTATTCGTCCTCGATGTCGCCGACGATCTGCTCGAGCACGTCCTCGATCGTCACCAGGCCCGCCACTCCGCCGTACTCGTCGACGACCACCGCCATGTGGTTGCGATTGGCGCGGAACTCGCGCAGCAGCACGTTCAGGCGCTTGGACTCGGGCACGAACACCGCGGGCCTCAGCATGTCGCGCAGGTTGAACTCCTCCTCGCCCGCGTAGTAGCGCAGCAGGTCCTTGGCGAGCAGGATGCCGATGGCGTCGTCGCGGTTCCTGTCGATCACCGGAAAGCGCGAGTGCGCGGTGGCGATCACGTGCGGGATGAACTTTTCGGGCGTCTCGTTGACGTCGATCACGTCCATCTGCGAGCGCGGCACCATGATGTCGCGCACCTGCATTTCCGAGACCTGCAGCGCGCCCTCGATCATCGACAGTGCGTCTCCGTCGAGAAGATTTCTCTCGAAGGCCGAGTGCAGCAGTTTCACCAACTGCTCCCGGTCCTCGGGCTCGCGCATCAGCAGAGCGGACAGGCGCTCGAGCAGCGTGGGTTTATTCGGTTCGTTCATCCGGGCGCGCTTGCGTAGGGATCAGGATAACCGAGTTTGGCGAGAAGCCTCTTTTCCAGCGACTCCATGCGCGCCGCTTCGCGCCGCCCCGCGTGGTCGTGCCCCTGCAGGTGCAGCAGCCCGTGCACGGTCAGGTGCGCAAAATGCGCTTCCAATGTCTTTCCCTGGGCGAGCGCCTCGCGCGCGATCACCGGCGCGCAAAGAACGATATCGCCGTGTACCGCGCGACGTGACGAAGCATAAGGAAAAGCGAGCACGTTGGTCGCCTGATCGCGACCCCGATAGCGGCGGTTCAGAATCCGCGCTTCGGCCTCTCCGACGATTCTAACGGTGATGTCGCCCGATCTCCCGAGCGCTGCCCGCGCCCAGCGGCGGATCTGTGCCGGGGTGGGAACACGGGCGGCGCGCGAGACCACCTGAAGATGGAGCATTAGGCGTGGCTGGCGCGCGCGACGCGATCGCGGAGAAGCGTCGGAGGACCCGCGGGCCCGCACGGCGGCTACTCGTCGCCGTGACGCTCGTAGGCATCCACGATGCGTTGCACCAGGGGATGGCGGACGACGTCGTCGCTCTTGAATGCGCTGAAGGCGATCCCGCGCACGTCGGCGAGGATTTTCTGCGCCGCCACCATCCCGCTCTTCTGCCCGCGCGCGAGGTCGATCTGCGTGATGTCGCCGGTGACCACCGCCTTCGAGCCGAAGCCGATCCGGGTGAGGAACATTTTCATCTGCTCGGGGGTGGTGTTCTGCGCCTCGTCGAGGATGACGAACGAATGGTTGAGCGTGCGGCCGCGCATGTAGGCGAGCGGCGCGAGCTCGATCGCCCCGCGCTCGAAGAGCTTTCCGGCCTTGTCGAAGCCGAGAAGGTCGTAGAGCGCGTCGTAGAGCGGCCGCAGGTACGGGTCGACTTTCTGCGCGAGGTCGCCGGGCAGGAATCCGAGGCGCTCCCCCGCCTCGACCGCCGGCCGCACCAGCACAATGCGCTTCACGGCGTCGCGCTCCAGCGCGTCCACGGCGCAGGCCACCGCGAGATAGGTCTTTCCGGTGCCGGCCGGGCCGATCGCGAAGGTGATGTCGTGCTCGAGGATATTCTGGATGTACTGGCGCTGCCTCGGCGTGCGGCCGTGCAGGTCCGACCTGCGCGTGAGAAGCGGTGAGTCGTCTTTCGTTCCCGGGGCGCCGCGAGCGCGAGCCTCGATCAGGCCGAGCTGGATGTCGTCGACGGTGAGGCCGCGCTTCGCGTCGCCGTAGAATTTCCGCAGCACCTCGGCGGCCCGCGCCGCCTGCGCCCCGCGCAGGGCGAAGCGCTCGCCGCGGCGCGCGATCGAGACATCCAGAGCGGTTTCGATCTGCCTCAGGTTCTCGTCCAGCGCGCCGCAAAGATTGGCGAGGCGCTGGTTGTCGACCGGGGAGAGGACGAGCTCGAGGGGGCGGGTCTTCAAGAGCCTAGGCCGCGGCGCGGACCTCGCCGCGCAGCGAATGCGCGAGCGCCGCGGTGATCGTCACATCGACGAACCGTCCGACGAGTTCCGGGGAACCCCCAAAGTTGACCACGCGGTTGTTTCCGGTGCGGCCCGACAGTTCTCCCGCGTCCCTGCGGGAGACGCCTTCGACGAGAATGCGCTCTCGCGTGCCGACCATGCGCTCTGCGATCCGCCTTGCATGCGCGTCGGTCCTCTCCTGCAGCCGGGCGAGCCGCGCGAGCTTCAGTTGCCGCGGCGTATCGTCGGGAAGGTCCGCCGCGGGGGTGCCCGGCCGCCGGCTGTATACAAACGAGAACGAGCCGTCGAAGCCGACTTCGTCGACGAGTTTCAGGGTCGCCTCGAAGTCCTCCTCGGTTTCCCCGGGAAAGCCGACGATGAAGTCCGAGGAGAGGCTGATCCCGGGCCGCGCGGCGCGGAGCTTGCGCGCGATCGACTTGTATTCAAGGGCCGTGTAGCCCCGCTTCATCGCCGCGAGCACCCGGTCCGAGCCCGACTGCACCGGGAGGTGGACGTGCGGGGCGAGCTTGTCGATCCTCGTGTAGGCATCGATAAGGCGTTGCGTGAACTCCTTCGGATGCGACGTGGTGTAGCGGATGCGTTCGATCCCCGGCACCTCTGCGACATACTCGAGAAGCAGCGCAAAATCCGCGACCACGCCATCCGCCGTCCTCCCGCGATAGGCGTTGACGTTCTGGCCGAGCAAGGTCACTTCTTTCACGCCCTGGTCGGCGAGGTCCGCGACCTCGGTCAGGACGTCGTCGAACGGCCGGGACACTTCCTCGCCGCGCGTGTAGGGGACGACGCAGAAGCTGCAATACTTGCTGCAGCCCTCCATGATCGAAACAAAGGCGCTCGGTCCTTCGACCCGCGCCGGCGGAAGCCTGTCGAACTTCTCGATCTCGGGGAAGGAGACGTCCACCTGGGGCCGGCCTGAGCTGCGCCGCGCGTCGATCAGCTCCGGCAGCCGGTGCAGCGTCTGCGGGCCGAACACGAGATCGACGTAGGGCGCGCGCGCGACGATCGCCGCGCCTTCCTGGCTGGCGACGCAGCCGCCCACGCCGATCAGCAGGTCGCGCCTGCCCCGCTTGAGGTGCTTCACGCGCCCCAGATCGTGGAACACTTTTTCCTGCGCCCTTTCGCGCACCGAGCAGGTGTTGAACAGGATCAGATCCGCGTTTTCAGGCCGGTCGGTGATCTCGAAACCCCTCTCCGCGCGCAGCAGGTCCGCCATCTTGCCCGAGTCGTACTCGTTCATCTGGCAGCCGAAGGTGCGTATGAAGAGCTTCTTCGTCATGCTATCCCGGCAAGGGGAGAAATGGTGGCGAATCAGGGACTCGAACCCCGGACCTGCGGATTATGATTCCGTCGCTCTAACCAGCTGAGCTAATTCGCCACGGAAAAACGGAAAATTATCCTTTCTGCGCTCAGGGGTTGTCAAGGAAGCGCTTCGGGGTGGTGTCTCAGTTTGAGTTGTAACGGGCGAATTTGCGGGGCTGGCACTAAAAGGGTTCTCTTTTTCCAGAAAAAGGAGCCCCCTTACAAAAAACCCGCCGAAGCGGGTTATGGATTCTCGTCTATTTCTTTATGAGCCCCAACGCGTCGCAGAATGGCGACGCCATTAACGACTGCCATGGATATCTTGGAAGCGTGGTTTACGCCAAACGTAATGGTGAATAGATTCCGGCTATAGTAGCCTTCGAGATTCTTGAAATTATACTTCCTAGGAATTTCAGGCAACATCAAATCACGCATTGCCTGTTTAGCAAGTTCGAGATTTTCTGGCGATAGCTTCTTAAGACAATGCTGGAATCCTGGAAGAAACGGATTAATCGCTGAGAAAGGTTTTTGCTGCGGCATAGCGCCGCATTATAGTGTCTTGAGATACGCTTCCAGCTCGCTCGATGAAGAAATATTTGGGCCAGAGGGTTTTTCTAAGTCAGCATCATGCTCACCAATAACCCATCGGAGATGGGTCATCAAGTTATGAAGTTCCGCAATAGCGGAGATTGCAGCAGTGTACTCATCTACTACTGTTGCTTTATGCTCACCCTTTAACTCTGGCGTTTTGCGAGCAACATCGCGCTTAGCAATTAGAAGTTGGTGAAGTCGTTGAAGGTCATCTTCAACTTCTTCGAACAGGGCACAAAGCGTTCCATCTACATCAACTGGTCTTAGTCGTTCACAAGTCTTGAAGTAGTCGGCCGCTTTCTCGGCGAACTTGGCATCAGCCTTTGCGCGATTTTGAAGCCATACGAGCCAATCAACGGTCTGCTCAATAGCCTTAAGCAGTCTAATGTTCTTGGTAGTCGATTCGGACACAGACTCACAAAATTGGCGTATTTCCGCCGGAGCGGTCGCGCATACTTCTTTTGTGCTCACGTTTTCTGCCCCTGTCTCGTTGTCTCTTAGCGCTCGCAACACCAACTATTGCGGGCTTATTTGACAGAGTATAGATACAAACGTTCAGACGCAAGGAATTGCATCGTGACACGAAAATGGAGATTGATGCCGGAGTTGTGGGCAACCGTTATATCCGTGCAGGTATAGGTTGGTAGTCACTCACCGAGTCAGACACTTGCGGGTCATGCCTCGGAGGCACTACCCCGCTCCGCGGGTACAATGCGCCGATGGATTGCGACGTCGTCATCGTCGGAGGAGGGCTTGCGGGGGCGAGCCTCGCGGCGGCGCTTGTACAGGGCGGGCATAGGCTCGCGCTCATCGAGCGCAAGGCGCCGGCCGCGCCGGGTGCGGAATGGGATTCGCGCGTCTACACGCTGACTCCTGCGAGCATCGCCTTTCTCGAATCCATCGGTGCGTGGTCGCGAATCGACGCCGAGCGCGTCACGCCGATTTACGACATGCGGGTGTTCGGCGACGACGGCAGCTCGCGGCTCGATTTTTCCGCGTACGAGTCGGGCGTGCTGCAACTTGCGGCAACCGTCGAATCCGGCAGGCTGCATCATGCCTTGTGGCAGGGTCTGGAGCGCCAGCGCAATCTCACGCTGATGTGCCCGACGGTGCCGTCGGAACTGCGCTCAAGCGCCGACCGCGTCGAAATCGATCTCGAGGACGGCAGCGTGGTGGCGGCGAAACTGGCGGTCGGCGCCGACGGGTCCGACTCGTGGGTGCGCCGTGCCGCGGGCATCGGGGCCCGGAGCGGAAGCTACGCGCAGCTCGGCATCGTCGCCAACTTCGCCTGTGCGCGCGCGCATCGCAATATCGCCTATCAATGGTTTCGCTCGGACGGTGTGCTCGCCTATTTGCCGTTGCCCGACCGGCGCGTCTCGATCGTCTGGTCCACTCCCGAGGCGCACGGTCGCGAACTCCTCGCAATGGAGCCTGTGGCGTTCTGCCGGCGCGTGGCCGAAGCGGGCGGCGAAGTCCTGGGCACACTGGAATCGCTCACCGCCCCCGCGGCTTTTCCCCTGAGTCGCTTGCTCGCCGGTCGCATCGGGCAGGGGCGGATCGCGCTCATCGGGGACGCAGCGCACGTCGTGCATCCGCTCGCCGGCCAGGGAGTGAATCTCGGGCTGGGCGACGCGCACGCGCTCGCCGACCTGCTCCGCGAAGCGCCTGACCCGGGCGATCGCCTGTTGCTGCGGCGCTTTGAGCGCGCCCGCGCGGAGGATATACTCGCTTTGCGCTGGGTCACCGACGGTCTGTTCCGGATGTTCGAGGCAAACTACCGAATTGCCGTACGAATCCGGAATTCCGGATTGAACCTGGTGAACTCCAGCCCGGTCATAAAGACCTTGCTTGCCCGCCGCGCGGTCGCGGTGGGCGGGGGCCTTCACCACAAGGATCCATCATGAGTTTGCGGCTGCCGATCCTGTTTCTCGCGGCGACTTTCTCGACGGCCGCGCTCGCCGACGAGGCTTCGGTCAGGCGCGGCGTCGAGGCCCGCTTCGCCGGCGTCAAGGTGGACAGCGTGACCAAGACGCCTTACGCCGGCCTGTACGAGATCGTGGTCGGAGAGACGATCTTCTATACCGACGAGAAGGTGAGCTACTTGTTCAAGGGCGAGATCATCGACGCGCGCTCGCAGAGGAATTTCACCGAGGAGCGCCAGCAAAAGCTCTCCGCGATCAAGTTCGAGGACTTGCCGCTCGAGCTCGCGATCAAGCAGGTGCGGGGCAGCGGCAAGCGCGTGGTGGCGATTTTCGCCGATCCGTTCTGCCCCTATTGCAAGAGCCTCGACCGGGCGCTGCTGCGCGAGGACGACATCACGATCTATACGTTTCTCTTCCCCATTCTGCGGCCCGAGTCGGCGGACAAGTCGCGCGCGATCTGGTGCGCGCCGGACCGCGCCAAGGCCTATTACGATCTCATGCTGAACGGCAAGGATCCGGCGCCGGCCGCCTGCGACGCGCCGGTCGACAACTGGCTCGCGCTCGGCCAAAGGGTCGGCGTGAAGGCGACTCCCACGAGCTTCACCACGGGCGGACAGCGCATTCTCGGCGCCCGGCCCGAGGAGCTGGTCAAGCTG
>WNFZ01007963.1_pt1 | contig 13262 bp, 17 predicted proteins | sample 5400081 | NCBI WGS metagenome assembly WNFZ01 (sample SAMN13153365, study PRJNA577476) | soil metagenome | isolation source: 80 cm soil or saprolite under grassland replicate 1 | place: USA:California | collected 2016-06-15
GCAGTTTGGCGAGCGGCATCTTCACACACGCGATCAACCTAGGATTACTCGACTCGAATCCGTGGCACGATGTGAAGATCCTTGCGAAGGTCAAAGCTCCAGGCGAAACACAGCACTACACGCTCGAAGAAGCGGAGAACATCATCTCGGCGCTGGTGGACCGCGTCGATTGCCAGCTCGTGATTGCTCTGTCGTTCTTCGTCGGTCTGCGTCCGAGCGAGATCGCTGGTTTGCGGTGGGAGGACTTCGACACAGATCGTGTACACATCCGTCGCGCCGTGGTGCGCGGCATGGTCGGCGAACTGAAGACGCCAGAAAGCGCGGCGACTCTGCCGCTCATCGATCAGGTGCGTGTGCCTTTGGAACTGTGGCGTCGGAAGTCGGGCGCAGTCACAGAGAGTTGGCTCTTTCCGAATCGGTTCAACAAGCCAATGAACCTGCGCGACCTGGCGCGGAACACGATCAGACCGATACTCGCAACTAGAAAACTAGAATGGAAAGGCCTGTACGCAGGACGGCGTGGTGCGGGCACGATTCTCGTCGATCTCACTGGCTCGCTGGTCGCCGCACAGGAATTGCTGCGACACAAATCATTGACGACGACCGCGATGCACTACAAGAAGCAGACCGAGAACGCGCTACCGAACGGGATGCGACTGCTTCAGGCTGCGTCGGGAAAGAACTAGTTTCTTCCCTTCTTCGGTGGCGTAGGCTGAGTTGGCGGCGTCCGTCTCGGCGGTGGAGTGGTTCTTGGTGGCGGCGAATCTCGCACTGGAGCCTTCCTGAACGGAGTCGGTCCGTCACCGCGTTTGTCTTTCCATCCATTAGTCATCTACTGCGGGCCTCAATTTCTTGTTGTCGCTTTTCTTTAGCTACGGATCGATCTTGTCACTTCTTCTTCTTTGCCGATTTCTTCTTTGCCGATTTCTTCTTCTTCTTTGAAGTCGTTTTCGGCTCTTCTATAAAGCGACCGGACGATGCTTTGCGGAAAGCAACCTTGGAACCCTTTTTCTTCGATCGTGATTCGTTGTCTATCCATCCGTTCGTCATTTAGCAGCAACCTTCGCTTTCTCGTGTCGCTCGCGACGACAGTCATCATATTTCTTGAAGGAATCGCACGCCGATGCCATTAGCAGCAATTCGAGCGCAGCAAATCCCAAAGTCCATCCGATACTTTGGCAAAGCGAGTGGTGCCATGCTCGTATCCAACCAGCGTAGAGGATGAGTGATGCAACTGCGCAACCTCCATAAAACTGGTGGTAGCGATAATGCTCGTCCACAATTGCTTTGTGCAGTGTTAATTCCTCGGCGCTCATACCTTGATACGTTCCTTTGGGCAACGGACCGCGACGAAATATCGCTTTCTCAAATGCGAAGTAGCGAACACCACTGATACAGACACCTACACCGACCGCAATTGCGAGGAACACGAGCGACGGGCCGACCGTCGCATCAGCTTTGAGAATCGGCTGCAATGATGTGTTGATTTCGGGGAACCAGCGACTCAGCGCGTAAAGGCCGAAGATGCCAGGCAGCAGAAACGCGATCAGATAACCGAACGACGTTGCCGAAATATCCTTCACCGAATCTGATGGCTCCTCGCTCACGGAGACAGAATTCTATCAGCTCGATCAAGCGCCTGTTCTTCGCAATCCTTCGCACCTAGGCGCATCGGCGTTGCGCAGATCGCGCTCAGCGACACTGAACCGATGCGAACGCTCAGAACGAGCTAGAGGACGCCGGAAAACGGGTTGTCAAGCACTAATCGAGCACCGAGCGCGGCAAACCATTTGTTTTCAACAACCTGCAACTTACACACAGTTAATATGACGGGGATGATCGGAGCCGAGAGGCGCAGGTGCTTGAATTATGAATCAGTCGCGAACGCTCAAGGACGACGATTGTCACTTTGACAGCGTGGGCTCGATTGTTTCACAACGTTTCACGAACCGGTTGATTCATGATTCATATGCCATGTAAATGAATTATGAATCGAATCACCATACGCGTGTATCGAGCTTTAGCTCTCGATTACACGGCACCTGCAAGTCTCCTGAGTCAAAATGATGCGAATCAAATTATGACTCAATGAATCAGACCAACCTGTCTTGAGTCACTTCATTAACGTCTTCCCGCGAGAAGTCCTCAATCTTGACCTTCAGACCTTGCGCCTTGAACTTCGCAATTTCCGATCTGATCTTCGCGGTCACAGTCTCCGATAGCAACGATCCGCGTCGGCTGCGCATCTCGTACTTGCCGGTCTTGGGATTCACAACCGAAAACAGCTCGACGCTATAGACGCGCTTCGGTTCGCGCGCCTGAGAGCATTGGTAACACTCTCGCTCAAAGTTCTCCCCGCGCACCGTCACGAATCCAGTTGGTAGTTCTTTTCCGCAGCGACATCGGCCTTCGGTCTTACGCCGCAAGCGTAGCTTCGCTTGACGTGCCGCCTCAGCTCTCTGGTGAGCTGCACACAGTCTGCCTCTCTTGCGCTGCGCTCGAATACAAGCTTGACAATTCATCGTCACTCAATCGTGACACCTCCGGCGTCATTTGCACACTGCACAAAGGTAACGCGAGTAACTTCATTGCTTTTCAATGCCTTACACGAGCACTTTGTCACGACCGCTGCTGTCGATTTCGCTGCATGATGTGTTCACGTTCGTTGACACAAGCTCTGAGGACGACGTTCTCGATTTGAGTTCGTCGTCCTCAATTCTCAAGTCCAGCGAACAACCAAAGAGCTTATGACAATGGACACCAACCTCGCGCAGAAGTTCCAGGAACTATTCCGAAGCAACGAGTCAGCCGTTACTTTCGGCTCTCCTACCGATCAGCGCAAACCAAACGGCAAAGCAATCTGGAAATACAGAACTGAACGTCGCCCCGTCAATGTTGATGATGTTCGTGCTCATCTTCGCGGTGAACGCAGCGTTGTTGCGATTCCGATCCGGCAAGACTCGGCCTGCACTTGGGGCGCGATTGACGTTGACGACTATCGCGGCAAACTCAATCCGATCTTCGAGCAAAGTGTCTCGTGGCTTCATCCCATTCCTGGAAGTTTGACCTTTTACTGCTTCAGCTCGAAGTCCGGTGGTATTCACATTTTCGTATTCTTCCAGTGTCCGCAGCCAGCACATGAAGTACGGAAGCTGCTACGTTGGCTCGCAATCAGACTAGGCTATCCAACGGTTGAAGTTTTCCCAAAACAGGATCATCTGGATGACGCGAAGCAGTGCGGCAACGGAATAAATCTGCCTTTCTTCGGTGACGCTGCGGCATTCGCCGAGTTCAAGCCATGCACAAATAACGATGGCGACGTAGTGCTCGCGTCACAAGTCGCGCAGAACGAACTTCCAGAAGAATCGTCGTCATCCACCATCCTTAACTATGCAAACGACGGTGAACCTGGCTATTGGGACGCTGATGCATTGCTCGCGCTCTTGCACGCTTTCAACAAGCGCATTCCTGGATTCAAATTCCGTCCCTGCCGTCATGGTTTTTCAGTTCCTTGTCCTGGCAATCTGCCCGGTGGTTGGCCTGATGGTGCAAAGCATTCGACCGGTGATCCCTTGCTGAGTCACGAGACGCTGATATGGCTGCGCAATGGCTGGCCGGTGTACCGTTGCGTCCACGCCCATTGCGATGGCGGAGCTGGCGCGACGAAGAAAACCTGGAGAGACTTCATCGAATATTACGACCCGTTGCGGTTGTTTTTCGACCTCGACGAGTGGCAAGACCGCGTCCTGAATCTAGCAGCTGCCGAATGTTGGTCTGGTTCAACAACTTCCAAAGCGAATTGGTCACGCCCTGACTCCGCCGATTGCAGCGAAGATCACTTGCGAGGTGCAAAGTGAGCGTGAGCGAACGCAAAGCGCGGCAAGTCCTGATCGAGCTGCACAGAACAGGCAAAATCAGCGCCGAGGATCTTCGCGGCTTGGAACTGAAATCGCCGCCAGCCACGAACCCCGATTCTTGGCCAGAGATTTTCACGAATTACAAAGAACTAACTGCGGCCGAAGAGCCGCAGCCAGTCATCGAGCAGATCATGTGCTCCGGTGAAATTACGATTGTCGGCGCGTTGCCGAAACATGGAAAGACCTGGTTTCTGCTCTCGATGGCGAAGTCCTTGTTGTCTGGTGAACCGTTCTTGAATTACTTCACGATTCCGTCGATTGCGCAGCGCGTCCTTTACCTCGTGCCGGAGGCTGGGCTCGCACAAGTCAAACGCCGCCTAAATCTGATGCGCTTAATGAAATACGTCAACCCTGACAACGACGGAGGTCAACGGTTGTTCGTGATGCCACGCCGAATAAACATGGTTACCGATCTTGCAGATGCGCGAATTCTAAAAGCAGCCGAAGGTGCCGACATTTTCCTCGATACGCTCGTGCGTTTTGTCGAGGGTGATGAGAACAAGGTCGAGGATGTAAAGAAGTTTTCCAATTTATGCCTGAATTTGGCGACCATTGCCCGGTCGGTGACCATCGCCCATCATTCGCCCAAAGCGTTTGGCAATGCGGACGCGATGACGCTTGAGAACATGCTGCGCGGCAGTGGCGATCTCGCAGCGATGCTCTCCAATGCCTTCGGATTGCGGCAGATTGACAAGGATTCCAACCGCGCTCGTGTTTCCTGCTTGGCGCAACGCGATAACGAAACCTTCCTAGCCGACTTCCAGATTGAAGGCCGGCCGCACATCAACAATACCGGCAATTTCCTGATGACCAAAATGCCTGGACAAGCCGGTGAGTTTGGCGACGATTTCTCAAGGAAACCAGGTCGAACGCGTAATCCAAAGACTGAAGAATGGTTACCGCAGGCGATGGTTATGGACTCGCAAGGCATCGCGCAACGGGAGATAGCCAAGCGATTGACCGCGAAAGGATTCACGGTTAGTCAGACGACGATCAGCCGACGCATTGTCGAAGAAAGAAGGAAAGCTGGAGAGCATCAAGGAGAACTTCATGAATAACCGTACACAACCGATATTCAACCGCAAGCCGAAACCGCAGCAAGATCACGATGCTTATCTGCATGCGGCGTCAACCGCTAAGGTGCCAGTGTCGGTGTATTTTCTCGACGGTGAAGCGATTCCGTTCGCCACGATCAAACAAGTGAGCATGTTTACGATCCTGCTGTCGGTCGAAGGGGTCGGCGACGTGCTCGCGTACAAGAATGCGCTGAAGAAGATCGCAACCGCTGAATAACAAACTGCCATGAGCGAGATTCTGACCATCGACGAGGTCGCAGCGTGGCTGAAGATGACTCGCGGCCAGGTGTACACGCTCACGCGCAAACGTTCGCAGTCGCGCATGGATGTTGCGTTTCCGGTTTTGAAAATCAATGGAAATCTGCGCTTCAGAAAAGCCGATGTTGAAACATGGCTGAATAAGATCGCGCAGATGCAGGAGGCCGCATGAATCACACTGTGCCACAGATACAAGCTGTGCCCTATGGCAACGGCATCCGCTTCAAAGAACCTTGTCCGTATTGCAGTGCCAAGAGACGCCAGGTGCGACATATGCACAGTGAATTCGGTCATGTCGTGGCGCATTGCTTTGTCGAGTCGTCGCCTTATCGCGAGACTGGCTACATTCTTGTGCCGGACAACTCTAGAGAATCGCTGCTGATCGCGCTCGCGTCCTTGAGGAAGGGTAGGAAGAAATGACCAAGTCACGTGGCAACAAAACAAGTAACGCCGCACGAGCCGCTCGACGCGCTCAAGCCTTGCAATTGATGAAGGAAGGTAAGACGGCGATGGTCATTGCCGAAGAACTGCGCATCAGCCGACAGACCTTCTGGCGCGACCTTCAGGCAATCGAGGCGCACTACGTGGCTGGCGCGTCCGACGACATCAAGCAATTCAAAGAAGCGCAGTATCGGGCGCTGATGAAGCTCGAAGAAGCGACGGCCAAAGGCACGATTGAGCCAGACGTGGCGAACGCGCTGACACGCATCCGCGATTCTGTGGCGAAGTTGCTTGGACTTAACGCACCTACCAAGTCCGTCTCGATGAGCATGAGCGCGGAGAGTTCACCGCTGTTCCTGAAGTTCAAAGCAGCCATCGCTGATTTGAGCGAGGCACAGATTGAAGGTGTGCTCGCCTATGCGACGACCCTGGTCCGCGAACCACGAACAACGGTAAGGGACGCGAGCTGGTTTCCGGCGCCGGAACCGAAGCTGCTGAATGGAGGCAACAAAGATGAGACTGCTTGATTACTACGAACAGAAACGTCCGCGTACCTATATGACCAATTGGCATCATCGTTGGTCGTGCGATCTGCTGGAACGCGCCTTCATCGAACGCAAGAACGTCATCCTGGAACTTCCACCGAGGCATTCTAAGAGTGAACTGACGAACGTTTACGCGCCGTCGTGGCGACTCGACGCAAAGCCTACCGCGATGTTCGGTCTCGTGTGCAACTCTGACAGTCTGGCAAAGAAGTTTTCCGTGGCCTGCCGCAATCTGTGCCAGTTGCCATTGGAAGTTGATCGCGACTCCCAGTGGAAATCCGCAGCACTCGACTCGCTCAACTATTCGTACATCGGCGTAGGAATTAGAGGACAGTTAACCGGCCACGGCTTCGACACAGTGATCTTCGACGACTTGCTGAAGAGCGGTTCCGAAGCAAAGTCGGACACGGTACGCGAGACCGTCTGGGAGAACGTGGTCTCAGCAGCTATCAATCGTCTGACGCCGGATGGCATCGTGGTCGCGTTGCAAGCCAGACTTCACCAGCAGGACACCATCGGAAAGCTGCTCGCGCTCGACCACCTGAAGTTCCTGCACCTGCACCTGCCAGCGACCAATGACGACGGCAAGAGTGCCTGGTTCCGCGATGGATATAGCGGCGAAAAGATTGTCTTCCCACCATACGCCGCACTGTGGCCAGAACGCTATTCGCGCAAGAAACTCGATGAGCTTCGGGACACAGTCAGTTCCTACTATTGGCTCGCACAGTACATGCAGGAACCGTCGCTCGGTGACCTGGCATATTTCGATGCAGTGCACTTCGGCGTGTATCAACTCCCTGGCGTCGAGCGCCTTTGGATAGCAGTGGACGCGGCACAAACGGCGACGGCGCACGGCAGTTACACAGCATTCGTTTGCCTGGGGGAGTGCGCAGAAGGAATCAAGGTGCTTGGCGTTCGCCGCGGTCGATGGCGTCAAGATGTGATGTGTGATCACCTTGTGGATTTCTATGTCGCAATGACGCGACTGACTGGAATCTATCCAGAACACGTGATCGTCGAACAGGCTGCTGGTGGCTACGGAATTATCGATCATCTTGGCGGTCAACTTCCCATCGAGGCGATCTATCCGAGAGGATCAAAGGAGGATCGCGCTGGCGCAGTCTGCCACGTAGTTAATAAAGGTTTGGTGTTGTTGCCTGAATCTGCTCCGTGGCTCAACACATTCCGTGATGAGGTAGCGAATTTCCCTCTGTCGTCTTACAAAGACCAAACTGACGCCTTCGTCCACGCGCTCTCCTACCGCGTTCGACCGTCAGAATTCAAACCTGTGCCACAGATTTTTGAGTACGACGCAGCTCAGGACTTGCCGCGAGTTGAGGGGACGTTCGCGTCGCTCGACGAGATCGACGGTTTTCGAGGATTCGCGGAGTTGTCGCCAGCGACGGCGCGGGCACTTGCACGTCAGAAACAGAGAGGGGATTGGTGAAATGAGAATGATTTTGAATGAGGTTGCGCGATGAAAAGGCGAATCAGGTTGCGTCTCATGCAGAACGAAATGAAGGCGCGACAGCACGTGAGACGCGAGCGTCGTCCCAAGGTTGACTGGACACAATTGCGTCGTCGTGTCGCTGCGACCATGCTGATCTTCGAGCGCGGATGGTCGGCACGTGAAGTCGCGCAGCACTTCGATTGGCCGGTCGAGTATGTCGAAGCGTGGTTCGAGGCCGGAAAGCCGTTGCGCTGATTCAAATAGGCCATAGATGCGATTGCACTTACGAATTCGCGCACAAAACGCATCATCAACTGTGACACGATTGCACTCGTAACACAGAGTGGAGGCAACATTTATGACAAAGAAAATCTTTATCGAGTTCAGCGAAGGTCCGCATCCCTATGAACGCGAACTGACCGTTTCAGAAGCTGCGAAGCTCGGATTGACGATGACCGAGCAAGACACATCGACCGATCTCACCAGCATTCGGGCACGACAGGTTGAGAACTACAAGGGAATGGGTTTGACCGAAGCCGAAGCGAAGTATGCCGCGGAGCTCGAAACGAAAGAAGTCGCGAGTTACGGAATCGGTTTGAGCCTTTAACGACGTTGGCCAGTGGTGGCTTCTGCTCCGCCCTTGGCGACCAGCGAGCGACTCGAAAAACTCGGCACCGAGACGGGTCGCTCAAAGTTTGAAGTACAGGAGGACTGAACATGGAAACGCTCGAAGCGCAACGCGATTCTTTCGGCAAGGAACTCACTCCCGCAGTTTATGCGGTACGCGAACAGAAGATTCAAGAACTGATGGCCACGGGCCGTGATCGATGGTCATCCGAGAACATTGCGGACGGTCGCCAAGAATGGTCACAGAGAACTGACAATTCTGGCAAAGATCACACCAAGAATCCTGGATACGAAGCGAACAGCAAGGCGCAAGAAGGCACTCCATCGCTCGGTGCGCTGTCGCTGTCGGACCTGGAAACGCGATTGCTCGACATCGAAGAACAACTCGACTACTGGAAGGGCGTGCGCGACACTGCGCGTCAGAATGTGACTGAGTGTGAAGCGCGAATCAAGGCTGCAAAAGAAGTTGAAGTTGCGACCGCATTTGCAAAAGGTTCATCGTCGCGACACGACCGCGAGCAAGCATTGCGTACCGTCGAACGCGTGACAGCTAGTCTGGAGTTTTCGCGAAAGCGATTGAAGAACTCCGAGGCACAGATTGCGTCGCGTGCGAAGCAAAAGAAAGAATTTCCGTTCGCCGAGTTGAAACGTCTTCGCAAGGAAGACGATCTACGGCAAAAGATGAAAGGTCGTTTCTGATTTAACTCCCCGTTGCGAGCGCGGTTCGCAATACCAGCGAATGCTAGCTCGTCCAGGTCTTCGAGCGTACCTGGTGTTTGAAAAGCGCCGGTCGAGTGGAGACGACGATCTCCACACCTCCAACCTTCCATGATTGACCTCACCAAAGAGAACGCACAGTTGAAGCGCGAGAACCAGGCGCTCCTCAACATCTTGCGAGCGGTGCTTGACGAATCACGCTGGCCGGACCTCGACGAACTGATCCAGGACGAAACGAAACGCATCCCGACGACCGTGCAGTGAACTACGTGCCGAGGACAGATTGATATGATAGAGAAATGGGAATAGTTGCACAACGGCGTAAGGCAGAGAAGGCCCTGCGCGAGCGCTGGGAGTTCTGGTCACGTTCAACGAGGTGGCTCGTCACGTTCGTGCTGTTCGTTGGGTTTGCGGTGTTCGACGCGAAGTGGTTGTATGATTTACCACCTGAAATTGGCGCTCCGGTTTTAGCGGGATGGGGAGCTTATACGACCGGATGCATTGCGTTAGTGGACACGTCACAGATTCTAAATCTTCAGGATACTCATAGGATTTATCTCTCTTGCCAACTCGTGGATCCTACAATGGATCCGCTCGAAGACACGCGCATTACGATCAGCAATCCGTTTCGAATCGTCAAGGACACCTTCAAGATAATAGTTAACTACGATCCACACTCTCCGATGGCAACACTTTCGAGGCCTGCGAATCCACCGAACCAAGCACACATGAGTTTGTTCATTCTTCCTAACGATGTTGATATTTCGAAAGTGCGGAAACTCTCCGACGTTCCAAAACTAGGAGGGATACTGTGGCCGACTCGTGATGCAGCGAGCGCCATCACTCCGTAACCGTAATTTGGTGCTCGTTTGGTGCTCAATAATGACGAATGAGACCAAAACGTGCGCTTTTGAGCACAAACTCGACGTTGTAAGCTACTGAAAACATTCAAGGACAGCGTTGATCGTTAGATTTGAAGACCGAGACGATCACCGGACCGCATGCGCTTCCGTTATCTATTTACAACAACATAACACTGACGACTCTGTCCCGGACGGATATCATCATTTTCCTCAATAGGACCAGCCGACTCTTATGCTCGATCCACGAGGGACGAGGAACGACGAACTCAGCGATATCGGGGAAGGATCGTTAGTTGAGGTGGAGAAGCCGACGATCGGACTAAACCCAGTTGTTTTCATCGACGCAAGTTACGGTAGCGCATGAAAAGCCTCTCATTCTGCAGAGATCGGACAGTACGGGACAGGCGGAAGCCACTGCACCTCTCAGGAATCATTGCGATACACAACCCTCTTCGCAACATCAAGACGGACCTCGCAAATTGGCTGCGAGTGGTTGAACAAACATCCTCGAGATGGCCTTCCCCCCGGAAGAAATCACATTTCGCGCACCAGCCCGTTCCTCGTGCCTTTGGTATTCCGGACGAGCAGAAGAACGAGAATCATTCCGACGAAAGGAATCAGCCCTGCAACAATCATGATGGGATCGAAGACGTGGGTCGCTGTGCCCTGCCGCAGATCCGAGTGGTGGCCGATCAGTTCGAAGACAATGATGGTGCCGATACTGGAGGCGCTTCCACCGAGTCCGCTGACGCTGGCGACGGATCCACTGTCAAAGAGGTCCGAGGGAAGCACGTTGGCGATGGTGCTGAACGCGGCGTAAGAGAAAGTGGCCAGCCCGAACAACGACGCGATTACGAAGAGGTGGGTCGTAAAGATGGTTGGGATTAGCAGCAGGACTCCGACTCCGCCGAATATCACGACAGCTTTTCGAGCTGCGCCGAGAGACCATCCTCGTTTGATCAGCCATCCCGAGACGCCTCCGCCGAAGAAGTTCCCTAGATCGGCGGCGATGAATGGGATCCATACGGCGATAAACCCACTTCTCAGGTCAATGCCTTTGGCCACCAGATAAATCGGGAACCAGTCAGTGACGAAGTACCATACGGGATCGGTAAACAAACGGGCGACAATCGTTCCCCAAGTCTGCGGCAATGCGAGCAGGTCGCGCCACCGAGGACGGGTCGTAGTTGCCAGATCCAGATCACGCTTGTCTTGCGCCAGCATGTTTCGTTCAGCGTCAGAGATTCGTGGATGGGCGTCAGGCGGATGATAGACCTTGCGCCAAAGCATAATCCAGAGAAAGCCGAGCAACCCCGGAACAGCGACTGCGGGTCGCCATCCCCAGCGGAAATAGATAGACAGAACAATGTAGGGGGCGATAGCGCCGCCGACTGAAGAACCACTGTCGAAAAATGCTGTTGCCAAACCGCGCTCCTGTTTAGGAAACCATTCGGAAACGGCTTTGGTCGCGCCAGGCCAGTTGGCAGACTCTCCCGCTCCCAGCAGAAAACGACAGAATCCAAAGCTGTATAGACCGCGTGCCAGAGGGGTGAACACCGAGACTAGCGAGTAAAAGGCGACAGTCAGGGTCAAACCGCGACGGGTTCCGACTTTATCGATCAGGCGGCCAAACAGGGTTTGGCCGATTGCGTACGCGACTCGAAACGCGATCACAATGTGTGCGTAATCAGTATTCGACCAGTGGTACTGAAGCTTTAAGTACGGCGACAGCCACGAAAGGGTTTGGCGATCCAGATAATTAATGACAGTCGAAGCAAACAGGACAGCGGCAATCCACCAGCGCAAACCTGAAACGGTGCGCCGGATGGAATTGGATGGAGCGATGGATGTCATATGGTTGACTTCACGCCCCCCGAGATCGGGTCGCAACCGCAACTCGGAAGGCATTAATGTACGTAGGCGCCACCTGGCAGCAAATACTCGATCGGCCATAGCTCACGTTTCTGGTTCACAAGGTCAGACCACGTGAGGATTTGAGCATCGGGCTGAGAAAGAAGCCTGATACCCGGAAGAGTCTCAGAAATTGCGCTCGCCAAGGTGTGAGCATTATCCACACCAGTGACGGTAACCTCGCCGTGAGGGTTAACTCTGGCGTGAATGAAATGAGTTGCAATCTCGGCATCTTCGATCATTTGCAGGAAATAGGGGCGTCCCGTCAGCAGCGAGTTATAGACGTAGTCAGCCAACACGCCGGAAACTGGATTCACATAGGCATGATCGAAGTCCACCTTCGCCAAAGCTGGATCGTCTTCAGAAACCGCCTTGTATCGCATCCGCGTTTCGCCCAGGCCCCGAGGATCGATCGAAGCAATGTCGTAGCCCGCGTCGAGATACTTCGTGATGCTTGGCCAATCTTGAGCTGTGACTTTGCCGTTTTCACCGAACCACAGCAACACCGGTCGCCGATTGTCCCCTGTCCTTCGGATGTACAAAAGCGGCAACTCAAGATAACGGCTGTGACGGAGTAAATATCGGTCAATGGTCACATCATCGGATTGAACACTGCCAAGAGCTTCCCAGCAAATCTCATCAGGGGCGGGCAGAACTCCTGCATATTGCGCAACACTCCACGAACGAATTCCCGGATAAAGGCGTGAAAAATAGAGTTGCTTGAGCGTAGTCGGTGGGTGGTCCTTGTGCTCCAGATAGTAGTCCCGGATCAAATCCACAAGAGACCGAGCATCGCCGTAGTCGAGCATTACCTGGCCAGTGCGCGTGCATTGCAAGGTCTTCTCGTCGAGTTCTTTGACGGGTGGCAGGGCTCTGCCTGCGGGCAGTCCATTGAAGTGATCCAGGAATGCGATCACCGCCTCCTGGTTCTCGGGAGAATATTGATGCTGGTGATATCCCTCGCTCATCGCGATGCGGTCTGGGTGACCGAACTTCGCGTATAGGCCGGCTACCTCACGGACAGTTTTGTGCGTGCCTTCTATCGGGAAGAAGTCGAGGACGGCGGCCGCCACGAACACGGGCCGCGGATACATTAAGAGCAAGAGTCCCGAATGGTCCACTCCCTGGGAAATCATCCCGTAAAGGTCCTGCTCCGGATCGCTGTCGGGATCTTTGAAAGTCCGGTTGTACACGCGCATGGGAAGCGCGGTGATGTAGCAGGAAGGCGCTGCAACCTTAATACGCGGATCGAGCGCGGCAATGTGCGCGGTCTGAAATCCGCCGCCGCTGGTGCCGGTGATATTGATACGCTCGGGATCAACTTCGGGGCGGGTCAACAGGTAGTCCAGCGCGCGCGTTCCGTCCCAAACTTCCCAGCGAGCGAGATTGGTGCCTGCGAGATACGCCAGGTTTCCCAGCACAGCGTGTTCGGCGCAAATTAGGTTGTAACGGCTTTT
>WNFZ01007139.1_pt1 | contig 13256 bp, 10 predicted proteins | sample 5400081 | NCBI WGS metagenome assembly WNFZ01 (sample SAMN13153365, study PRJNA577476) | soil metagenome | isolation source: 80 cm soil or saprolite under grassland replicate 1 | place: USA:California | collected 2016-06-15
ACCGTGCTGGCCTGTAGCGCGTCTTGCGGCTTCTTCTCGCGCGGCGGTATTGCCTGCGGGTCGCCAGTCTTGCCCCAATATCCGTGCGTGGGTGAACTTCCGCCTCGAAGAGCACCTCCTGCTCCGTCGTGGCGGAGATGCCAATATGCCTGGTACCTGCATCGACGCCCAGTTCGACCTCCTGCCGATAGCCGCTACTCCCGTGGAGCAGTTGCAGCGTAAAAGGGACCGCATGAACCACTTTGGCTTGACCTGCCTTCAGCAGCAAGCGGGCTTTGCGTGGGGTGCATGGCATGAGTGGTTGCCTATGCTGATTGATCACGTAGACGAACATAGCGTCTACCTCCCTTCGGAGTAAGGTGCTCTTCGCCAATGTTCAACGAGCTTGTTCGGCCTGGGACACGGCTCCTACCCATCAGAGCGGTTTAATCGCAGACGATAGAGCTTCAAACTAGAGCAAGCATTTGAAGGTATCCTGACTTGTTGAACGGAGTGCTTACGCACCAAGGCTAGTCAATCAAGGCTTTTGCAAGCCTCCGGCTTCAGCCGGGGGTCATTGACGCCGAAAGTATAACATATATGAGCTTAACGCGCGCTTTTCTGTTCAATAACAGCTGACACGCGCTCCAACTTCTTGCTAGTTTCGCACTCTGTTAGTATGGCCAGCACTCTTTCTCTCTAAGCAACTTCTCAATATACGGAGTCACTTCCCAAAATACTTTCAACGCTTCATACTCCAGCAGATACTTCTTGTCACCCCTGCTTGTCCGTTTCACCGCCCGAATCATCAGGTTTCTATCGGTATGCTCGGTTGAGATAAACTCAATCACATCCGTGTTATAGCCCATCATTTGCAGTACTAGCGCTCGGAACGTATCGGTCAGAATATCTGCCATCCGCTTTTTCAATATGCCATGCCGCAACACGGGATTAAATGGAGCCCCAACGTGAAGCTGTTCGTGTAGTTCATGATGACAGCAGGGTGCACACAGTATCAAGCGCGCATTTCCGCGTATACCCTGTATAAGGGCCTCATCCGTTGCTGTATCACAAGCGTGTAAAGCCAGCACTATATCAGGTGCTACTTCAGGGACATAGTCGATGATCGCTGATTGCTGAAAATATATCTTGTCGAAGCCCAGTTCCCTACCATGCTGGTTACTTTTCTCAACCAGCATCCTATCGGTATCAATTCCCACCAGCTTCGCGGGAAGTCCACGTACATCGTTCAAATAGTGATACATTGCAAAACTGAGATATGCCGATCCGCAGCCGCAATCCAGGATATTCAAAGGCGACTTCTCGAAATGCTCAAGTTCACCTGTATGTTCCAGCAGCTTTAGAAACTCATTGATCTGAGAAAACTTATCCCGCATCGCTAGGATAACTTTTCCCTCATCGTTCATAATTCCCGTTGCATGCAAGAATGTATCAGCTTTATCAGCCGGCAGCGGTAAATTTTTCCTGGCATCGTGCGCGAGGTCTGGGACTCTCTCCCTCTGTGAAGCCTTCTTGCGCGTGAAGATACCTCTACCCTCTCTGGTTACCTGGATATGCACATCTTCTAGCGTGGTCTTTACTGTTACACTACTGAACGGCAGCGCAAGCGCCTCGTCCAACTTCGCGACAGCCTCGCCACCCCGGTAGTTCTTCGTAATATCTTGCCTGGAATCAAAGTATGAGAATTGCAAGTGCCTTGCCTGCTTGATCAGCACTGGTCGCACAACCACCCTGCGCCATTTTACCTCATGTCCGCGAAGCTGCCCCTTGAGCGTTATGCGCAAAAAGATCTCTTCATCTAGTACCAGTTTCTTAATTGACTCTCTGTAATCGCTGCTCATCCGACAAGGCACCTCAATATAGATCGCTCTTCATGATCTCAAACACTAACTACGTTAGCATCTGAGATCAAACCCGATAACTACTTTTCCATGTGTAAGGCAAGCTCAGCAAGCGTGCGCACTGCCATGCCTGTCGCGCCCTTCTCCTGGTAGGGCTTCTTGCTATCAACATAGCTTGTACCCGCGATATCCAGATGCGCCCACTTCGCATCGCCCACGAAATTTTCCAGGATTTTTGCCGCCGTCACCGAACCGGCTGCGCGTCCGCCGGTCTGTTTGATATCTGCAATATCGCTCTTGATCTGTTCTCCATACTCTTCGTCCATTGGCATGGGCCAGAACTTCTCGCCGGCTGTCTTTCCTGCTGCAACGATTTCCTCGCTGAGTTCAGCGTCATTCGAGAATAATCCAGCCATGGTGTTACCTAGCGCAATGACTACCGCACCTGTCAGCGTTGCCACATCGATAATCGGCGATAATCCCTCTTTCGCAGCATAAGAAAGAGCGTCGGCCAGCACGAGCCGCCCCTCTGCATCTGTATTGACGATCTCGATCGTCTTGCCATTCATGATACGCAGGATATCCCCTGGATGATAGGCTGTACCACTGGGCATATTCTCTGTAGTCGAGACCAGCGCGGTCACGTTAACCAGCGGTTTCAACGAGGCGATCGCCTGCATCGCACCAATCACAGCCGCTGCCCCTGCCATATCCCCTTTCATCTCGTCCATGCGATCAGCTGGCTTGAGCGAGATACCGCCGGTATCAAAGGTGATACCTTTCCCAACAAGAGCCATCCCCTTATGCGTGCTATTTGCCGCGCCCCGATAGCGTAATATAATGAATTTTGGCGGTTCTGCGCTTCCCTGTGACACACCAAGCAGTCCGCCCATGCCCAGCTCTTCCATCTGTGGGCGATCCAATATTTCGCACTCCAGCCCAAATTGCGAAGCCATCGCGCTGGCGCGGTTCGCCAACTCAGTAGGTGTGAGTACGTTTGGCGGTTCATTCACCAGGTCACGCGCAAAGTTTGTTGCCTGCGCCAGGGCACTTCCTCGCCGAATAGCCTCCTCCAATCCAGCGCCATTTCCCTTACCAGCAGCGAGCCAGATCTTCGTAATGTCTCGTTCCTCACCTTTGTCATCGGTGTGCTGGTACTTCCTGAACGTATACAATCCGAGCAACGCACCCTCTACCTGCGCCTGCATTCCTGTTTCTACTTCAATGGGCGTACCTTCCAGGGCTAATGCCAGGGCGATCGTGTGTGCGCCAGTATTTTGCAAGTGGCGCGCCGAAATTGCGCTGGCTCTGCGCAGTATCTGCGCATTCATTGCCTCTAAAGAACCCAATCCAACCACCAGGACGCGCTTTGCCGCCAGCTTTTCCATGGTATACACTGTCGTCATCTCGCCTAGATTGCCTTTGAATGCCCCATCTGCGCAAATCTGGCTAATGAGGCCATCTAATAGGGTATCCACTTCTTTCGTCATCTCAGGCAGCACGACGCCATTGCTGTTCTGCGCCTTCTTTGAGCGAGCTGCGCCCACGACAAGTGCATCACATACTACGTTTTCTAATGCATTCCTTGTTACTTGAAAATCCATACAGTCACTTCCAATCTTCTAGTCATGTATTGATGATCAAAAAGACATTGACCGACCATTTCTACTTTGGTCGGTCAAATTGATCGCCTACGCTATGGCCTATAATAGCAAATTCTGCCAGAAATAGCTATCTTTGCTGTGTCAGTCTGGGAGATCCTTCAACTGGTCTCTCTTTTCTCCTGCCTCTGTGGTAACAAACGATCCACTAACTCTAACAGTTGACGCGGTTTGAATGGTTTGGTCAGGTATTCGTTACAGCCAATCTGCATCGCCGCCTCGTTCTCGTCATTCAGCGCATAAGCTGTGACAGCGACAATTGGTACATTCGCCAGTTCCGGACGAGCCCGGATCAACTGCGTCGTACGATAGCCATCGAGGACCGGCATAGAGAGATCGGTAAGAATAAGGTCGACCCGTTCACGGTCAAGTATCTCTAACGCCTCTCGTCCATTCGAGGCAGTAAGGCAGTAGTATCCGCGGGTAGATAAAACTCTTTCTATCAGAATGCGATTTGAGACCTCGTTCTCGACGACCAGTATGGTTGGCTGGCCTTTGCCAGGGATATGTGTATTCATAATCCATTACTCTTTTCAATAAAAGCCATAACACCAACGCTTTAACGCAGAGAGGATACCGCGGGCAAAGTAAATGAAAAAGTAGAACCTTGTCCTAGTAGACTCTCTACTGCGACCTCGCCACCTTGTAATTCAATGAGCTTTCTTGCAATAGTCAGGCCCAGGCCTGTGCCGCCGAAACGCCTCGTCGTACTGCCATCGGCCTGGCGAAACGTTTCAAAAATATACCCCATTGCCGCTGGTGAAATGCCGATACCGCTATCATGGACAGATACACGAATCATGTCATAGTTTTCCAGCAGCATACAGCGAATAGTCACCCCGCCTGTTTCTGTAAACTTCAAAGCATTTGAGACCAGGTTGATGACGATCTGACGGATGCGATGACTATCAGCCATCACCATCAGTTGAGGCTCAGCCATCTCAAGAGACAGGCTTAGCCCTTTATTATTAGCTAGTGGCTTGAGTTTATTCAAGACTTCTTTCAAACATGGTTCCAGGTCCAACGGCTCAACCTTGACCTCAAGCCGGTCTGCTTCAATCTTTGACAGGTCGAGCATGTCATCTACAAGGTGCGTGAGATCCTCGGCACTACTTACCATGAACTGGATATGTTCTTCCTGTTCAGCCGTAAGCTCTCCATCCAGGAATCCCTCTAAAATTAACGCACCATAACTGATAATACTGTGTAACGGAGTACGTAATTCATGTGTAACTGTGGCTAGAAATTGTGACTTCAAATGATTAACCCGTTCAAGAGCCGCGTTCTTATCCTTTACTTCCGCGAATAGCAGTGCATTTTGAATAGCAATTGCCGCTTGCACTGCTGCATTCTTCAATAGAAAGGTATCTTCACTTGTCACCTGGTGCGGTTTGTCGTCATAGAGAATAAAGACTCCCATAGATTGTTCTTGTAGCAGCAGAGGAACCGCCATTACTGAGCGGAACCCGGCTTCAAGTGCCATAAGCGCCCAGGTTTCGCCACGTTCCTGGTAGATACTGGCAATATCTTCACCATAGACAATTTTTTGTTTCTGCATCGTGATATATGCCAGGTTCTGATCCAGTTCACGCAGTGCTGGGCGTGGAATGCGTGGCCGCCGCATTCCATAGGGAATCGTCGTTTGATTAACCTTTGTTGCATCAACAGCCTTGTGATTATCGCTTGACGTGCCAATCCGTGCTGAGGGGATAGCCACTAATTTTGTCGTTACTGCCAATGTGATATCGCTGACTGGGTCAGCATGTACAGTTACCGCTCCCTGCTGTCTGAAGGGTTGGGTATTGGTTGTACTGGCAATATTCTGATTTGATGCTTGATCCGATGACCAGTGTGCTACCGCCCAGGGTTCTAGCATCTCACGTCCATAAAGCAGCAGGGACACATTTTTCACCTGCGTAATCCAACCCAGGCGGGACACGATTTCGCCTAGCAGGTGCTCCAGGTTAAGAGTCGAGATGAAAGCATCGCTCATTATCAGCAAATCTCTCATCTGTTTTGTCATCAGTTGACTTTCGCTCTCCTGGACAGAGAGTGACTGCGAGAGTAGATTAAATGAGTGCGCTAGCATACTCAACTCATCACTAGTCGACGGCTGTCTCCCTATGCTTGCATTGCCGCTATCTGCCACCAGAGATCTCACACCCGCTTGAATGCGCCGTAGAGGTCGGATAAAAAATATAAGCGTAATGAATGCAGAGGCTGTTATGCCAAATGCAAACACAAATATGCCAATTGCCAGAAGAATCAGCACATAACGCTCTATATGAGTGTTCACGCCGTATAGAGGTTCGACATCTACGATCGCCAGGGAAGGCGAAGACTTCAATTGATTTATTGCTCTGGCAGTTTTTGCAAAGATCAGATAGCGTTGTGGTCCATCTATAAAATTGACTTCATCAGTGCTACAGAGAGCGCTTACCGATATCAAATGATCGAGGTGAAACCCTCTCAATGTTGATCCAAGTACACGTTTTCCCTGGCATAAGACCACGTTGAACCCTGTCTCTTGTACCAGGCTCAGCGCGAAATCATCATCAATAACTTGTGCCGCTATAAGCACACCCTTCGGTGCGTTGTTTTGATCCACGATCGGCACCGCGACATCGAGCATCCATTCATACGACCCGGAAGTTGATGGAACCTGTTGTAACGTTGAGGTAGCATGTCCTTGCAGCGCCAGCTTTACCAAATCTACTGCTGCAGGCGCATTGTTATCGATCGTATGGTGTTTATCTGAAAGTTGGGCAACTAACTGGCGATTCTTGTCAAGAATATCAAGTGCAGCGAGGAATATATGATATTGCGTGGGAACATAGGCAAGCACATTTTCCAGATGTTGTCGAGTGTGCTCTGTTATATGATGGGATAACGAAGAAGACACATCGCTATTCTGTGCTACCTGATCTAAATCTTGCATCAGTGTAACAGATGCTGATTGATACGCGTCCTTGAGCATTGTGAGGTGTATCGCAGCGTCACTTCTTGCTTTTCGCTCCGATAGATATTTCAACGCACCCAAAGATAAGGCTGAAAAAATAATCAGGCACAGCAAGAGTGTTAGCGCCACAACAAGTATGAGTTTTCCCCCCAATGACCGCACTTTGAATCTCATGCGAACCTTTCTCGCAATGTAAAAGTAAGGGTAGGACGGGGTGCCAGCTCGTCCTACCCCTACCGCACGAATGCCAAAAGCAACGTGAGACTCTAAGAGGTGCGCGTGCAAACCCCATGGGGAAAAGGTTGCACGTAAATCCAGATGAACGTTACAAGCTGCTCGTCGAGGTGGATCTGCTTGCTCACGGACATCCCGCCTTCCGTCCTAGGCCTATGTATTATAACGTATAACTGAGCACATTGATATCATATTCCGGAGCAATTATCCCCGATCGCCAAATATCTGAAAAATTGTGAGTTAATTGAGATTTTTGCTCATTTTACGAAACTTTTCCCTCTTTTTTCTCTTTGCTAACCTGAATGAGTAGGAGCCATTCTTCGCGCAAAACTCCCATGTATAGATCATCCACATATTGACCATTGCTCCACACGTGTTTTCGTAGACGACCCTCTTCTACAAACCCACACGCGCGATAAGAGCGGATTGCTCGTTCATTGTTCCCATTGACCCTCAACCAGACCTTGTGCAAGTTGCGCTGACGGAATGCATAATCAAGCAGTACCCTGATGGCATCACGCCCATAACCCTTCCCCCAATATGCCCTGTCTCCAATGCCTATTCCCATTTCACAGGTGCGAGCGATCCCGTCGAGATGAAATAGACCACATGCCCCGATATATATTCCATCAGCTTCTATCGCAAAATTCGTACCATCGCGTCCGCCCTTGCGTGTATTTTCGTCAAACTCTGCCTCCAGGCGTTCTATGGACTGCGGTTCAGGTGGGTCACCCCCACCCAGAATCTCGATCTCTAAATCGTTATTAAAGATCAATTGGCGTTGTAAATCCTCGCGTTTGATGGCGCGCAAAATAACTTTTTCGCCTTTGAGCACGGCAATACAACTCCTGTTTCAAACTGCTCCCTGCTAGATGTAATGCAGTTTGAGGTTGAGCTTGGACGAGCAGAATCAAGCCTTTACTCAGACAACTCTTAGGGAATCTCGGTCCATATAATAGGGCCATTGATGGTTTCTTGATCCACCTGGAGCGCCGTATTATGCTGCGTATCTACCAGGTAGATTCCTGTCTGTACATCATTTAACGCTACAATGAGCCGGTGCGGTGAAGAAACAGACCAGCTAAATGTAGAGGCAAGTCCACGTAATGTGAGAGGGTGCAATTTCAAACTGCCCTGTATATCAACCCTGACGGACTGTTTGCCTGTGCTGTAGACCAGTTGCTGACCATCCTTTGACCATGCCGGAGTTGGCTCACTGGTTACTCCTCCAGCAACGAACATGTCAACCATCGTGGTCACATTTACTATATGCAGTGCTCCTATACCAGATGAGATTGTATCAAGGTAGTCGATGTGCGTGCCATCCGGAGACCATTGGGCAAAATTAACCTGCTTATCCCTGGTTAAAATAGTAGGTATCGCCCCGGGAATGAGATCGATACACCACAGGTTGGCCGCCTGCCCCATAAATGTTGTCACCAGTAGCCAGCTTCCTATACCACCATGTCCACCAGCCTGGCTGTAAATCGCTTGTACGTAATCCCCCTGTATAATCTCTTGCGGAAATGCACTGCCCCCATTTCCTACGCGGCGCAACCAGATGCTATGGACATGTCCAATTGTCCCTACACTCCAGGTAATCGCAGGAGTATCTGTACTCGGCGACCAGCCAAGGCTAAGCACTGTATCATTTGGCCTGCCCTGGACAGTGACATTATCTGTAATCACTAATAATCCGTGATTCTGAATATTATAGTCCAGGATACTCGTTACCCCATTATGGCTTAATTCAAATGCAATACGTATGCCATCGGGAGACCAGACGGGACGAGTAACACTTCCTCTGATAGGGAGTGGCACTATCTGTACAGTACCCGTCTCTGTGGAGAGTATATAGAGGCTTGTTGCACCTGTACCCGTAGGATCAGCTACAAATGCTAACATGTTACCATCCTTTGACCATGCCAGGCTACCCAAAATCGCTTCACCCGTACTTGTATCCCAAACCGATGAAGGGGATATTCCCGCTTTCAGCAGCGGTTGGCGGATAGCAGTGTCGCTTTGCCCATCGCTGCGAATCGTATGCACAAATGCGTGCTGCAGGTCGATATAGGCCAGCATGTCGCCTGCGGATCGCCCTGGTAAAGGTGGACTGACAACCCAGTCTTCAGCTACTGTAACCTGTTGAGGTGTCAACTCTTTAGCTTTTGTGGTGCCGTCAGCAGGCGCACTCCACAGTGAGCCATCCCGTAAGAATACAAAATAGATACCTGCGGGTAGAGGGCCACCGGAAGCAGGTGCTGCAGGAGGTGTAATCGCGCTACTGCTACTGACCGGGTGAGTAGTATTTTGCAACCAGAGGTTCCAGCCAGTCAAACTACCTACTCCAAGCGTCAGCAAAAGTGTAGCAGCGATGGCAACCTGCATGGCGCGTAATCCCCATCGTTTGTGGCGCTTTTGCATTCCTGGCTGTAGGGATGGCATTGTTTGAGTCGTGGAAGTTGAGGATGAATCAGCTGTGGCGCGACGCCCACCAGGTAAAGCTACCAATTGTGGACGACTTGGCGTATCCCGTCGCACAGTGTTATAGGGGACTGTAAGGTCGAGATCTGTATCCACTCTGGTACCATCGTGTGTACCCGTGAGTTCAAGGTACTCAGGCGAAGAAAAGATTCTTTCGCGTAGAGCCGGACCTGGTTCGACACGTGGCATTTGCTCAAGGAGCGCATCAAAACGGCGGTAATCGGCGAGAACTGTACTGCAATGGATACAATCCTGTAGGTGTGCAGCGATTTGTGATTCAAGTTCTGATGCAGACTCTGCTGCTTCCCCCCAGGCGAGCGAGTCGTCAAGGCAAGCACTTAAAAGCTGCTCGACTTGCTCGCAGTTCATTTTGTGCCTCCTTGCTCCAAGGACCGATAATGCTCACGAAAAGATTGTCGCGCACGTGATAAATACATTTTGACACCGCTCTCCGCAATATTTAACGTCTTGGCAATCTCGCTGTAAGAGAACCCTTCCTGGGTATAAAGCAGCAGGGCCGCCCGGTATTGTTGTGGCATGCGTCGAAGTGCCGCACGTACCAGTTCCGTCGTTCCATATATTTCTTGTGGGTCCGCGCTTTCAACATCTGCTGGCTCGTGATCAAGGTCCTGCCAGGGTAGCCAGGAGATCAATTTCCTGCGACGAAGCGCATCATACGCTGTATTCGTCGCAATTCGATAGAGCCAGGCCGACAACTTCAAGCTCGCATCCATTTTAGGTAACGCCCGAAATGCCTTCAGAAAGGTATCTTGGGTCAGGTCGTCAGCCTGTTCGCGATCCCCCACCAGGTGATATACATAGTTGTAGATAGGGTTTCGCGCAGGCTTACCTGGGACTGTTCCTGCGGTGCTGGAAAGGCTTACATCCTTCTGTGTAGTGGAACGGACAACCAACGCTTTCAGTAACATGGCGAACATTCCGTTGACCTCTATTCGCTCGGTACGTTGAGTACATGGTAGCATATTTTTATTTGAGCCTTGAATTGACTGGCCTTCTGGTTAGTACTTTTGGGCAAAGGAGCAGGAATCCTTCTTGAAAAAGCAAAGTCCCATCAAGTTGCCCACAACTCTCATGTATGGTACCATACACCCATGAACCTTTGATTCACTTGGACTCCCGATAATGGAAGACGTCTGGAACGTGCCCGATAGAAAGCAAACACAAGGCGTGCGCACTGTCTGGTGGGAGGAGGACGCATCTGAGGCGGCTGTCCGCCTGCTGGACCAGTCACTTCTTCCCCAAAAAGTTGTCTATCTCAGGCTAACGCAAGAACAAGAAGTCGCGGAAGCTATCAAATCCTTGAGAGTACGCGGTGCGCCTGCAATAGGTGTCACCGCCGCTTTTGGTATGGCACTCTCGCTTCGCAGTTTGCTCAGGGAGCAGAATGAAGCACTGACGCTTAGTGCGATACAACAACACCTGCGCTTCGCTGGTAAATTGCTTGCTCAGACTCGTCCTACCGCGGTCAATCTCTCCTGGGCCATAGACCGTATGCAGTTGTGTGCCGAGCAGGCGATCAACGATCATTGTTCGCCGCATGACCTCGCGCAGCTTTTGTGCAATGAGGCCCAGTTAATTGCTGACGAGGATTTTGATGCCTGTATGTCAATGGGCATCTACGGGGCGGAACTGATTGCAGATGGTGATACGCTCCTGACGCATTGCAATGCTGGCGCCCTGGCTACTGCTGGCTGGGGAACCGCCCTGGCTCCTATGTATGTGGCACATAAAGCAGGGAAGCATATTCATGTTTTTGTCGATGAGACCCGCCCAGTCCTTCAAGGAGCCCGTTTGACCGCCTGGGAGCTTCAACAGGAGGGAATCCCACTTACCTTGATCACTGACAATATGGTGGGGCATTTTATGCATTGTGGCGACATTAAGGCTGTTTTCGTCGGAGCGGATCGCATTGCTGCTAACGGAGATGTGGCGAACAAGATCGGCACATACGGCATTGCTGTGCTGGCACAGGCCCATTCTATCCCGTTCTACGTTGCTGCCCCATTATCAACCATTGACCTCAACATACCATCTGGAAACCACATTCCTATAGAACAACGCGACCCCTCAGAAGTGACGAGTGTGGGTGGAACGTCCATTGCCCCGCCTGGCATACTGGCCGCCAATCCCGCTTTCGATGTTACCCCTCATGACTATATCACTGCCATAATTACCGATAGGGGTATTATCCGTCCTCCTTATGTGGAGGAACTGCGCCGGGTTTGTTCAGATTCAGAAAATCGCAAAAGTAGGAAGCAGGTTGAATAGGAATGGAGACAGGAGTAGCATCAACCGTTGCGCAACATGCTCAGAGCGTTTTGGGCAAAGAAAGGTATCGTTATGTCAGCGCCGTAGTAGCAAACTGCAAAATGCTTGCCCTGGCATTAGAGTCATCATTGCTGCTTACCTGCATGATATTTCTACCGTGGCACATAGTTTCCACGACCATCAACTCAAGTCAGCAGAAATGGCCGTTGAGTTTTTGCGCGGTCTCGAATTATCCGAAGAGCAAATCAAAAAAGTTGAACAGGCGATTCTGGTACATACTACCGCGTTTACTCCTGAAGAACGGCAAAGTGTGTCGATAGAGGGCCGAATCCTCTATGACGCCGATAAGCTCGGCCGGATGAGTGGCCTGGCTGTTGTCACATCGTTGATCGAGTTTGGAGCTCGCTATCCTGATCGAGCCGTCACCGGCGATGTGCTCGCTGCCATCCTTCGGCATATCGAGGAACGCTTTGTGGAGCTTTATCAATCACTGAATACGGCTCCTGCCCGAGAAATGGTCCAGGTGAAATTTGGCCATACTCTGGCCTTCCTCGATGGGGTTATTGAACACCTGGCCGAATCCACGCCTGTCTGACCGGTTTTGTTATACAATGTACTCGCATCATAGTTTATTATGGAGGGTTGGAAGAGTTGTCCATTTTGGTTGTTGGTTCTGTGGCCCTGGATACCGTGGAAACACCGTTTGCCAGGAAAGAAGAGACCTTGGGAGGCGCTGCATCCTATTTTACCACTGCTGCCTCGCTCTATAACCAGGTGAATCTTGTCGCTGTAGTTGGGAGCGACTTCCCTGAGGAGTACCTGGATTTTTGGCGCAGCCGTCCCGTCAATCTTGCTGGTCTCCAGATCCAGGAGGGCAAGACATTTCGCTGGATTGCGCGGTATCACCTGGATATGAACTCCCGTGATACCCTGGATACCCAGTTGGGAGTCTACGCAGGATTTCATGCCGTTATCCCTGACGAATACCGTCAAAGTCCGCTGCTCTTTCTAGCGAATATCCAGCCGGAGTTGCAGCTGGAGGTGTTGGAACAGATACCCAATGCCCGTTTGACGGTGCTTGATACGATGGAATTGTGGATAATGACTGCGCGTGCACAATTGACTGAGGTGATTAAACGCGTTGATTTCCTCTTGATGAGTGAAGAAGAGATTCGCCAGTATACTCATCAAGCCAGCATAGTAACAGGAGTACGCCAACTCCTGGCGATGGGTTTGAAATACGTCATCGTTAAACAGGGGAGTTATGGCGCACTCCTCTTTGGAGCTGATGGTACCTACTTTAGCGCACCCTCTTACCCTCTCGAGGAGGTCATCGATCCCACCGGTGCTGGCGACGCTTTCGCGGGCGGTTTTCTTGGCTACCTCTCAACTGTTCAGCCCGCGCCTGATGGTTGCTACTCTATCGACGATATCAAATGCGCTGTGGTCCATGGCAATATCATTGGTTCATATGTCTGCGAAGATTTCAGTATCGGTCGTTTGCGTACCTTGACCATAGATGATATCGCAGCACGGTATCAAGCCCTGGTTGATTGTTCTCATTTCGAACCTAGTTGGCGAAATACTATGGGGATGCAATTTATTGCTCCTCGATAAAGGAATGACAATTTTATGACTACTTCATTTCGTGGAGATGTCAAAGACATCTCTCTGGCTGCTCGCGGTAAAGACCGCATTGAGTGGGCAGCAAAAGATATGCCCGTGCTACGCCTTTTGCGGGAGCGCTTTGCTAAAGATATGCCTCTGAAAGGCGTGCGCATGTCGGGT
>WNFZ01004293.1_pt1 | contig 13251 bp, 19 predicted proteins | sample 5400081 | NCBI WGS metagenome assembly WNFZ01 (sample SAMN13153365, study PRJNA577476) | soil metagenome | isolation source: 80 cm soil or saprolite under grassland replicate 1 | place: USA:California | collected 2016-06-15
ATGCTGACCATTTCTCAAGTCCAATCGGAAGAAGAAATTACTGCTACTCAGGAACTCCTACGTGAGTACATCGCTTGGTGGGCGGAAGTAGAACCTGAAGACTTTGCCCAGGCACCCACTTTCCTTGATTGGGAGAAGGATATTAATACGCTGCCTGGTATCTACGTGCCGCCAGCAGGACGATTGCTCCTGGCTATGCAAGATGGTCAAGCAGCGGGGTGTGTATGTTTGAAAAGTCATGACTCGACCACCGCTGAACTCAAGCGGCTCTATGTCCGTCCTGCCTTCCGTGGACAAAACATCGGTAAGCAATTAGTCAACGCACTCATTGATGAGGCGCGTCAATCAGGCTATCAGCGGATCGTGTTGGATACTCATATCTCAATGAAGAAGGCGCAGGCAATTTATGAAGGTCTTGGTTTTAGGAGAGTAAGTACCCCCGATGATATTCCAGATACGCTAAAGCCATTTCTAGTATTCATGGAATACAACTTATCGGCAAACTAATGATGAAAACAACCGCGAAGGTCAACGCGCTGCGGGAGTTACAGTCCGCGAGCGGGGAGGAGTTGTGACCTCTTCTGTCCTTCGGACATCTTCCCCTAAAGGGGAAGACTCCTCTCGAGAAGTCTCGTGTGCGAATGGTTTATTGTCTGATATAAAATCGCCAGTGCAAAGAGCCTCCCCTTTCGGGGAGGTTGGAGGGGTTGGTTTTGTCCATATTACTGCCGTCAATTTTGGATAAGGCGTTTAAGGGAGAGTTATGATGTCGAGGGTCAACGTGATGCGCGAGTAACAGTCCGCTACAGTAGATGCAGGTGGAGGGGTTGTTTCAATCTTTCTTGAGGGAGAGTTTTGGAGGCTTAGGAGAAGTGTCGCTATGACTGACAAAATCCTTTTAGTAACTGTAACGAAAATTGAAGCTAATTCTGCACTGGAAATTTCTTCTAAGGCGACAAATATGAAGCGGGAAAGAAAAGTATTCATAACAAAACTTATTATTTGGGTAATATTGGAAAGTCTGAAATTTATATGGTACAGTCGGAAATGGGTATTTCCGGATTAGGCGCGTCGCTATGCCATTTGTAATGATTCGCACCCTATTTTGAGAAAGATGGTTAGAAAACTAGGAACATATGAATTCATTCTTCAAACGTCATTCGTTGCTAATATTCTTTGTACTGGCCTACAGCCTCTCGTGGGGGAGTTATTACATTCTGTCTGGTCCCTTCCTCTTCCCATTTGGATCAATTCTCGCAGCGCTCATCATGGCAAGCATTACGGCTGGAAAGGATGGTTTAAAAGATTTATTGAGCAGTTGTCTGCGATGGCGTGTCAGGTTCAAATGGTATCTGGCAGCATTGTTCGTCCCTACAGCCATCGGTCTGGCTACAGTGTCAGCAAACGTTCTGCTTGGCGCGCCGATGCCCACAGCAACTCAACTCGGTCCCTGGTACAACATCTTCTTACTTTTTCCAGTCGCTATGTTTGACGCTCCCCTATGGGAAGAAACGGGTTGGCGTGGCTATGCCCTGCCCCACTTTCCGGCCAACCGTTCGCCGCTTGCCAACACCTTGATCCTTGGGGTTCTTCTGGCTGGCTGGCATTTGCCTATTGCCTTGAGTGGTGGCGTCCTCGCTGTGCCATACTTAATCGCAGCTGTCGCTTCGGCTGTGGTGACCAATTGGGTGTATTACAACGCTCGTGAAAGTGCCTTACTCGCCATCTTGTACCACACTGCGGCCAATACAATTGGTTTGTACTTCGCCCCAATGTTTTCAGGCCCAGATTTGGCGAGGCAATTCTGGCTATTAGCCGCCATGAATGTTGTAGTGGCAATTATCCTGGTGGTTGTGTTTGGGTCGCATCTCCGTGCTGAACCTCGTGCGGAGCGCATGCCAATTGTGATATAGATTTATGGGGTGAGGCTCGTCAGTTCACGCGGCAGGTGGAGGGTTGTAGGCGGAGGCGTTTGGATGCATTTCATGACTACGATTATTTCCAATACAATCCGAGATGCATCAGCAATGGTCAACGCGCTGCGGGAGCGGTGGTTGAGTAGCCCCGAATGCTCTTTGAGGGGCGTATCGAAACCACAGTCCGCGAGCGAGGAGGAGTTGTGACCTCTTCTGCCCTTCGGGCATCTTCCCCTAATGGGGAAGACTCCGCTCTGGGAATCTTGTGTGCGAAAGGTTTGTCGGCTGATACAAAATGGCTAGTGCAAAGAGCCTCCCCTTTTGGGGAGGTGGGAGGGGTTGGTTTTGTCCGCGTTGATACCGTCCATTTTGGATAAGGTGTGCAACGGAGAGCTGTGAAGAAGTCCTCAGCCCGGCCCTCTCCCATGTTGGGAGAGGGTACACCACTCCGTTAATTCCTCGGGGACCCGATAACTATATCGGGTCGTTCCTCCAGATCTCACTATGGTGGTACTGGGGATCCAGCGGTGAGGCAAACTCAGTCAAGATTGAACGAACCCATTGGCTCGTTGAGGAAAACTTGATCATTACAGAGTGCCGCACGCCTCTGGCGTATCTAAACTCAGGATTTGAATTTTGGCCTACCAGCGAAGCAGTCCTTTGGACAAATGCAGTAGAAAAGTTTAGTTACACATGTGTACATGCGTGAGACAAGCGGTAAAGAGCTCAACCATACAGGAGTTTTGGTACCGATGAAGATTTTTCTGATAAGACATGCCACGCCAAATTGGAATCGCAAGGACATTCCATACGATATATTTCCAGGTCCTCTTCTTACACCCAAAGGAGAGAAGGAGGCGGAGGCGCTGGCGGCATTTTTGAAATCTGAAGGTGTTGGCAAGCTGTATCACAGTCCATTCGCACGCGCTGCCAACACCGCACAGATCATCTCTGCCATCAATCGCATTCCCTGCGTGGAAGAATCAAGGCTGGCCGAATGGCGCATGCAGGAGGAGACGGAAAACCAGGTCCGAAGACGCATGAAAGCCATATTCGATCAGTCCCTCGCGGAAGTGGCTGGATGGGGTTCAATCGGTTTGGTGTCGCATGGCGGACCGATCGGCGCGTTATTGCTGGAACTTGGCATCGATCCAAATGAACTGGCTGTGATCAGAACCAGATTTGATACAACGAATCCTCTGCCGCCTGCCGCTGCATGGCAAGTTGAACGGAAAGATGGAAAAAACAGTTCCTGGAATTTTAGGTTAAAATTTATTCCTTCTCTGACTTGAATCAATGTCCACACCGTGTGCCACCATTATCCAACGTCTTAGGAACTACCGTAACGTCCTGCGCGACGAGCAGCGGCCGTCAGCGGTCGGGAACTCCCCTACGGGGATGATATCGAGTCTGCGGTGGATGTCGGTCTAGTCCGTGCGGCGAGGTTGGGGCAGGCAGTGCTCCAATCCGCGAGCAGGGAGGAGTTATGATGGATCTATCCCCCATCCTCTTCCCAAGGCGGAAGTTTGTGATCAGCTTGTATCCGTCTGCAAAGTGATGTAATATGGGATTATCTTCGTCGGCTCATACGAGCGACTTCCCCTTAGACAGTTAGAAAGGACAGATACATGGATTTCCAAGAACTTGCTCAAGCTACTGCTGATTCGTTCAATGACCGCAGTTATCGCGAGAAGGCCAAAGACGTGATGGACCCCAACGTCCTCATACTCGATAAGCCGACAAACCAGGAGATGCGCGGACCTGACGCGTATGTGCAATACTCCGACGGGTTTGTCAATGCTATACCCGATCTCAAAGGCACGGTGATCGAAAACAAGGCGAGCGGTAACAAGGTCACAAGCCGCGTACGCGGACAGGGTCATTTTACGGGCACCATGGTGACTCCACAGGGGAGTATGCCTGGTAATGGCAATCCCGTGGATATCGAGTACCGGATCGAACAGGAATTCGACGATGCTGGCAAGGTGGTCCGCTTTGTCATAGACTACGATATGCAAGATTTTATGCACCAGCTCGGCATGTAATTGCTGCGATCCTAATGCAATCCTCCTGCCCTGATTCAACGCATGGGCAGGAGAGTAGCATCCTATCGAATCGCAGAAGGCTTGGATAACAAAATATTGCAGCGCGCGGGGAATGACACTGGCACGCGCAAAGCGTAGTGACGCACAGTACCAGATCGTGCAGCCGGGATGTGTGCAGGCAGGTGTTGCTTCCTTTCAGGATGCTTCGCAATCGCTGCCACTCGCAATGACATAAGGGCGAAGGTCAACGCGCTGCGGGAGTTACAGTCCCCTTCGTTTCACTTCGGGGACTGCCGCTGCTTCCCTGGCACCGCCCGCTCCCTGACACCTTCCCATGAGGGACAGGTGCAGGGCAGGTGTGCGCGGCGTACGCAATCCGCGAGCGGGGAAGAGTTGCGCCCGCTCTTTGGGCGGACGTTGATGCCGTCAATTTTGGATAGGGCGTTTAAGGGAGAGTTGTGATGTGAAAGGAAATAAAATGACCCTCTTCCGAGCTTCTTGTTTATAATTGCCAAAAAGGAGAAAACATGAGACCGCTGTTATTTCTTGTTGCCGATTATGCAAACATTACGCGCGAAGGAAAACTCAACGTGATGGGCATATTCAATGATATTTACGCTCACAATTTTCCCGCTCGGCATTCTTCCATGCACCTAGTTGCCAAATTAGGTGCTGCGCTTGGCGAATACGGTCAAACTCGAGATTTCACGGTCAAACTTCTGGATGAAGATGGCAACCAAATCATGGATGTTACGGGACAATTTCAAGTGCCGAGGGGCGAGCGCGGCAGGAAACCAGAGGTAAACATAATTCTCGAATTGAAAGATGTAGTTTTCCCTAAACCTGGCGCATATCAGTTCGTCATCCTTGTTGATAGAGATCATAAAGGTGAACTAAGCCTATACGTGAATCAATTGGAATTGCCCAAATCAGTCGCGGAGTAGTTCTATGCCTTCCAAAGCTGAGAAACTTTTGGAGCGAATGCGGAACTCCAAATCAAATTGGAAAAGGGCAGATCTCGACAAGCTTTATGAAGGATTTGGTTTTATCATTTCACACGGTGGGAGTCATGATATTGTTAAACATCCAGCTTTTCCACATTTACGGGCAACTCTTCCACGTCATCGAGAACTAGCAAAGGGTTACGTGGAATTTGCGGTAAAATTGATTGATAGATTATTGGAACTTCAAAAAGAAAGCGAAGGATAACGATGGATCTACGCGCAAAAGCTGAAGAACTGGCAAAGCGTCCATATTTAATTATGACCTCCATTGAGGAGACAACAGACGATCAGCCAATTCATTTTGCCCGCGTTCTTGAAATGGATGGCTGTTTCGGGCAAGGCGTAACTCGTGACCAAGCTATTGACGATTTGAGGTCAGCGATGGTCGATTTTATCGAAAGCCTTCTTGAAGATGATTTACCCGTGCCTGAACCCACAAAAGTGTCTCCGACTATTGGAACCTCTACTCAAGGCGTGTTTACGTTTGTTGCTCAAGGTAAAAAGCTTCAAAAACAAAACGAAAACTATCAAGATGATTATGTTTTATTAGCTCAAACAAGCTAAGACCAGGTTCTTGTAACTGCCTCTCTCCACATAGAGAGGCAGTTTTTGATTAATGGAGAATATAGCTTGGTTTACAATGAAAATTCCCAATCTACAAATTAGGATTGACGAACAGAGGCGCATTGTCGCCTATCTAGATGGCTTGCAGGCGAAGGTCAACGTGCTGCGGGAGTTACAGTCCCCTCCGTTTCACCTCGGGGATGGTTCCCAATCCGCGAGCGGGGAAGAGTTGCGCCTACTTTTTGGGCGGACGTTGATGCCCTCCATTTTGGATAAGGCGTTTAAGGGACAGCTATGATAAAGAATCAAAACAATCAAACTCAAAGCTCTACTGCATCTCAGCAAACAGATGCACAACAAGAATTGCCTTCCGGATATGAGCGTGGAGTACTCAAGAAGTTTTTTGATTCACACGGGTTCATTCTTCCAGATAATGGCGGTCCAGATGTGTTTGTGCATCTAAATGATATTGGACGGGGCGTAAACACACTGCGACCAAATCAGCGTGTGATTTTCAAGCGTGGACCAGGAATCAAACCATTTAGCATTCAAGCCTATGATGTCAGAGCAGAAGATTGATGAATAAGGTTTCTAGGAGAACTGTAATAGCGAAAGTCAACACGCTGCGGGAGCTACAGTCCCCTCCGTTACACTTCGGGGACTGCCGCTGCTTTGCGCGGCGTGTGCAATCCGCTAGTGAGGAGGAGTTGTCCCCGAGCCCATCGACAAGCTCAGGATAAACTCCGCGAGTGGGATGCCGTCCGTGTTGGATAGGGCGTTTAAAGGTGAATTGTAGAAAGGAGTGAAGATGGTCTTCAAATTCTATTCAAAACCACGAGACAGGTCATTGAAGGCATTCAAGGAATGGTTCCAGGGCTATCATCATCTCAGGCTCAAGTCAGCGAATGACGTAATAACAAGGTACTGGATTAATGAAGAGCAATGGATCGATCACTGGAAAACCTTTTGGGCAAAAGTGGATGGTTCTTCAAGCTGACAGAGTCCATGTGATGGTTGACAGGATGGTGAAGGTCCATGCGCTGCGGGCGTTGATGTGCAATTTATGAGGTAGAAAGGTTGGAATATGCGACTCAAACCTGGAGATAAAGCGGTTCCATTTTCTGTAGATACCATCGAGGGCAAGAGGATTGATCTGCAACAGTTCGCCGGGAAGCCGCTTTTGCTGATGTTCTATCGTTATGCCTCATGCCCTATGTGCAACCTGCGACTGCGCGACTTCGCGCAACACTATCCCAGATTGCACGAGCGTGGTCTTGAAGTTGTTGCTTTCTTCCATTCACCCGCGCGCAATATTCGCAGAAATGCAGGAAAACAGCATTATCCCTTTCATCTGGTCGCTGATCCACAGTACAACGTATACCGCAGCTACGGTGTGGAGACTTCGTGGCTTAGGTTCTTCCTATCCATGCTTTTGCCGAGCTTCTATGTGGACTGGATCCGCTCCATGCATTACGGTTTTTGGGGAGGTATAGATTGGCGGATGGGCAAAATGCCTGCCGATTTTCTCATCGGACCAGACAGTCGCATCCTGAAAACGCATTATAGCCGAGAGATAGGAGATCATTTAGCTAAAGGAAGTTGAGGCAGTACTCACGGGGCTTGACTACCCTTCAAGTTAACGGCGAAGGTCAACGCGCTGCGCGAGTATGACCTACCACCCACAGAGTAACCAAGAGACGAGCCATAGAGGTATGTCTCTCCCATTACGGGGATTTTCTTGTGAGCTTGGTTCACACGATGCTAGCCTGAAGTATTGAATCGAACGAGCATTTGCTCTATACTCGGGGAAACTTGCCGCTATATGAACTTACGCCGCCAAATGGCATGTTAACTCCCCGTTTCGTGATAGAGAAACTATGAAAGGAGAGAAAGATGAGTCAACGGCAAGTGCGGCAATGGAGGGTTGCCATAATTTTAGGGATGCTTCTCCTGGGCGGATGCGGGAGTGCTTCACCAACTCCAATCGTAATCGCCCCGGCGCCAACATTAACCCCGCTACCACCCATCCCAACAGCAGTGCTGCCAGTAGCTACAGATGTCGCTACAGACATTCCACCAACCGCCGCCACAGCGCTAACGGCTACAGACCTAACCACCACTGCTGAAGGAACAGCGACCCTTGGAACTGTTCCCGCGACCGAGAACCCTCTTGACCAGCCATTTCTGATGAAGATCGATAAATTTTCGCTGATCGTAGGGAGAGGCATGTTGCTGGAAGGCCGTGTCGTCCACGGGACTCTACACGGAAACGACAGCGTGGAGATCCTTGGCCCTCAGAACAAGGTCCTTAGCACCAGCGTCCTTGCCGTCCTAATCTCCAATACCGCGCGTGATCAGGTTACGGTAGGCGACTATGCGGGCATCCTTGTGCCAGCCATGCAGCCCAGCGAGTTGAGTCCCGGCATGGTGCTGGCAGCGGCGGGCGCCTTTGCGTCCTACGAGGACGCACTCCAGGAACTACAGTAGAGACCGGTAAGTACTCGGGCACTGTGCCACGATTTGTTACACCGCATGATTTTTGAATTGCTATGAAATGCTAAGCATTTCAAAATTCATAGCAAATCACGTACGGTGCCAGTGAGCAAATCGAGTGCGGGTGTGACCTATTAAGAGCATTTGCAGGAGAGTTATCAGGAGTAAATAAATGACGAGTCATGATGAATTTGAATATGATGTAGCTTTGTCATTTGCGGGAGAGGATAGAGCAACTGCTGACAAATTCGCCGACCTGTTAAGGTCAAAGGATATCAAGGTATTTTATGATATGTATGAACCTGCTGCTCTGTGGGGCAAGGATGTAGTAGACCATCTGGTTAACCTTTATGCCAGGAAGGCACGCTATTGTGTACTGTTTATTTCTCAACACTATCCGCTTAGAAAGTGGACAGAAGTAGAACGAACGTCCGCGCAGGAACGTGCATTTCGAGATGCTAATGAATACATTCTCCCGATCCTACTCGATGATGTTGAAGTGGCTGGCATCACTGAGGCAACAGGCTATAGAGATCTTCGTCAGCACTCCATGGAAAGTCTTGCAAGTGTACTGGAACAGAAACTCATAGAGGCAAAGGGTCGATCTGGTCCGCCCTCTCAATCTGACGATCTACGATCTGGGAATATCCCATCCACTCATCATAAATCGGATGACCAATAATTTCTTTTTACGATGGTTGCAGTTTCCTACGAGGGAGAAGTTCTCTCCTCTGTTCCCCTTCGGCGGGACTACGCAGTCCCTAAAAGGATGGTTCCCAATCCGTGTTGATGCCAAGTATTCTTAATAAGGTATTCAAGGGTGAACTATGATAATCATGTCGTTGCGAGGAGCGTTCTTTGCGACGAAGCAATCCCTCTATTGCCGAGGAGATTGCTTCGCAAAGTACGCTCGCAACGACATGTGGGCGCGGTCAACGTGCCGTGGGGAGGAGTTGATGCTGGGAGAGGACCTGGCGTGGACTAGGATATAGAGCTCTACTCATCGGGGAGGTCATCAAAGTCCATCTCAGCCCGGCTCTTCCAAGCCTTCTCTCTGTTGTTTCGGGTTGGACGGGGTGTTGATTCGTTCACCGTAAGATTCCGTCCCTGGAACTGGGTCCCGTTCAAAGCGGTGATGACCGCCTGGGCGACTTGGTCGGGCACTTCCACAAAGCCAAAACCACGGCTCTTATGGGTTTTCTTGTCGTGCCCAATGCGGGCGCTGATGACCTCGCCGAACGGTTTGACGAGCCTGCTCAGCTCGGCAGCGGTAGTGGTAAAAGGCAGGTTTCCAACATACAATATCTTGCTCATATGCCTAGATTTTCCATGCGGGCAGTGTACCCAGATTGAGGTGGATGTGCAAGTTATTTTCAGAGCAGATGTTACTGCCTCACAATCAGTTCGTCTCTAGATAGGACGTTCAAAAGTGAACTAGGAACCAGACCCTGAAGGTTTCCTTTGCTATCGGTCGCGAGTTTGGCGAGACGGTTTTGCCTGTCACGATGAACGTCAGTGGGAAAAACCTTTAAGGTTTCGGATGATGGTGACAAAAGAGAAAGAAGTTAGGGGATGAGAGGCACGGTCATGGTGTGGTGACGTATGCATACTCCCGTCGAGCCGGGGGCATGACGCCGTGAGCCATTCAGCGTTGTCTATAGGAGCATGTTCCCGCTATGGAACTGCAATGCATCTCCAGGGGGATGGCCCGTCTAGTAAATGGTTTTCACTGCAACAGCAGAAGCCCGCAAGGCGCATTTACACTCCACCCGGTTTCGAGTCGCCAGGAGGCGGAAATTTTCGTTACAAACCCATGCCAGACACAATTCTCACTACCTCGAAAAGCAACGCTCGGCTCGCCCAGTTATGGGATGACCTGCTTGCCGACCCAGTCGCGCCTCATCCCACAGTAAGGCAAGGGAGGAAGGTGGATGCCCGTTTCGAAAGGAACTATGTGGCTTCTCTTCCCCTGACTCCTGACTGGGAACGTCCGTCCATAGTGAGCGCGCCGGAGATCCGCGTGATGGAACGGTCTTATATCGTCCTGGAGGAGGCAGAACAGATGGAGCTGGTCCTTCTGAGCCGGGCCGAGCCAGTGCCTTTCACTGGGACGGATAAACCCGAGCCCGTGAGCCGCAGCTGGAGAGCCGACCTCGCAAAGTTGTTCCACAACCTGTTGGAAGATGTCGAGTCTCCTCGACCTTCCGCAGATGAGGCAATTTCTGAAGGTGAAATGTTTTCAGGCATATCTCTGAAGGCGGCTCACGAAGAAATTCTTTCCTTCTCTTCCCCATTTCGTTGGGAGCCAAAGCCTGCCTGGATCAATGCTCCTGTCCAGTCAAACCCTCCATTCTCAAACATGACCGATCCGCGGTGTTTTGCACCCAGGCCCAAAATTCCCATCCGCCCATTGCACAAACAACCATTCTACAAGCGCTTCTTTTTCTACCTGCGCCGCTGGCTGAGCAGGAACTCCAGGAAGACAGTATGACAGATCAGCACGAGCAGAACGGTGGAGCAGATCCTGCTGCCAGATGTCGAGCAGGCCGAGATGACACATTAAGCATATGACCCTGCCGGGTCCCAGCGTTCCTGGTGCAGCCCGTTGGCAATCCCTGAGATGGATTTGCCCCGAAGGCGGATGCCAAGCTTGCGGCGACAGGCAAGGGCAATGAGTCAACTTAGCATTCTCACTGAGCCGTTCAAAAGTGCTACAATAAAAATGTAGAAACCCTACACGCTCAGGAGTGTAACAATGAGCAAAGAAGATGATATTCGCGAAATCCTTAATGAAGCCGTGCAGGAGATCGCACAGGCGCAGAACAACCCACGCACATGGCTTTCATGGATAGTCTACTTGCTGGCGCGTCTTGAGGACCAGGCAGCCAAGGCGAGCACTGCCAATCGGGAGTCCTATATGGAGATGCTCGCCGCTCTGCAGAATGAAATCAGGAACCGCACTCGCACAGGGGGCTGGAACTAAGAAAACCTGCTTCTTACGGAGTCACCTGGATAGCTTGGTGCCCTTCAACAGGGCCGCACGATCTTCCTGGGGCGCTGCGCAGTCCCCTAAGCTAAAGGGACGCTACGCGGTCTGCGTTGATGTTTCTGTGTGCTGAGCGCAAGGGAGGGTTTTAAGGAAAACTATGATAGTGTCACACGTACGGCACCTTTACCTTGGGGGTCTCGGTTTCGCAGTCGATCCTCCACGCTTCGTGCTAGCAAAAGCACTGTAAGTCTCGAACTCGGCGCCAGCACCCGCCACCATGATTTCAGGTTGGGTTCCGGCAGGTGGATCAATCCCAATTGAGCTCACGAGTTGGAACGATAATCCTATGCCACCCTTCACATGATATGGCAAATTTACTTCAGTGCCTGCAGAGACATTGAACGTGTTTTGGGCGCCTATTGTCAAATAATCCCCCTGTAATCCAAGATCGTTGAATTCCTGTATTTTCGTATTGTTATCATAAATATCAATTTCTTTAATGCTGGCTTCCACAGAACGAAAAAGGAGAAAGACGCGGTTAAGCTTGAGTGCTTCCGTCTTACTCAGGGGCGGAAAAATGGTTGGTAGGGGTAGATGAAACCAGCAAAATGGAACCGGATGTCCTTCGGTGCTGACCTGAGTACCCCATCCATAATGGGTAAGAATCAACCGTCCAAGCTCGTTGCCGTCTAAAACATACGTTGGGTTTTCGACCGTGAGCGCATTCCCGTGGATCCAACTTGTCGAAATCGCCATGGTTCGCCTCCTTTAGTCTAAATCTAGGCATCCAATTGTTAAAGTTAGGAAGTTGACCTGCTAAATCCCTTATAATATTGTACGTCAGCCAGCAACGAAAAGCAACGATAGGTTATTAGGAAAAGAATAAAGAATCAATTGTTCGAGCGCGGCCAAGCGTGCTGCGGCAGTTACAGTCCCCTTCGTTACCCTTCGGGACGCTTCGCGGTTGAGCCCGCTGTTTGGGCGGACGTTGACATCGTCCCCGAGCGTAGCGAGTGGGATGCCATCCGTGCTGGATAGGGCATTTAAGGGAAAGCTGTGAGTTTCCCAAGCGATAGTGAAATAACTTGTTTCCCAGCAAAGGACTTGATATGAACAAAATGTCAGACAGGCGTGTACTGGCAGGTTGGGCGGGCATGATTGGATCGGCGCTCTTTGTAACGGTATTTACGCTTGAAGGCTGGCTTCGTCCTGGCTATGACCCACGCAGTACATTCATTAGCGAGCTTTCCATCGGTCCACGTGGCTGGGTTCAGATCCTCAATTTCATCATTCTGGGAACGCTGTTTCTCGTGTTCACGTGGGGTGTGGCGGATGAATTTCGAAAGGGAAAGGCCTCGAAGGCTGGTCCCATTCTTCTGGCGATCATTGGGTTCAGCTTCCTCGTCTCTGGTCCGCTTGTTACCGATGTTGCCGCAACGCCACGTGACCAGATGAGCCTGCACGGAATACTTCATGGCATCTTTGGAGCGTTGGTGTTTTCACTCTCGCCAATTAGTTGTTTTGTGTTCTGGCGTCGCTTTCGTCAGGACCCGAACTGGCAGCCTCTGAAAGGCTGGACTCTGGCGGCGGGCATAATCACCACCACAGCAGTGATTCTGCTGTCCGCTTCGACAAAGACACAGGTTATACCGAACGTCTTCACTCCATGGAACGGTTTGATCCAACGAATGGTCATCATCCCGTACCTGATCTGGATATTCTCCTTTGCATTTGCGCTCCGCAAGCGATAAGGCATGATATAGTGATAGAGCCTACCAGTTACGCTCTCGGACGCGGCTGCCATCAATTCTTGATAAAGCGTTTAAGGGAGAGTTGTGATGAACATGTCGTTGCGTTCGCCGTGACAACTGCAGAGCGTGCCTGGGGCAAGCAATCCCCCGTTATAGGAGGAGATACTGGCACCGTACGTGATTTTTGAATTGCTATGAAATGCTAAGCATTTCAAAATTCATAGCAATTCATGCGGTGTTGCTTCGCTCTCGCAACAATTGCACCTGGCGTGATTTGCTTAGCAAATCATGCAGGTGTGACATGTGGGAGAAGGTCAACACGCTGCGGGAGTTACTGTAGCGGTAATGGTGAAAATAAAAGAACATCGAGAGGAATTCGTCCATGTCCGATAACACCAAAATACTTATTAGAAACGCCAGAGATCAAGATATTTTTGCAGTTGCAGAAATCAACGCCGAGGCTTTCTCTCCTTACGGAACCGCTGAAAA
>WNFZ01007702.1_pt1 | contig 13233 bp, 10 predicted proteins | sample 5400081 | NCBI WGS metagenome assembly WNFZ01 (sample SAMN13153365, study PRJNA577476) | soil metagenome | isolation source: 80 cm soil or saprolite under grassland replicate 1 | place: USA:California | collected 2016-06-15
AGCCGCATCGTGCACCAGCACGAGGTCGGGGCCGTGAGGCTGCAATGCCTCGAGACCGGCGCGCACCGAGGCTTGTCGCGATGCTCCTCCGTGGACGGGCGGCAATAACGCCAGGCCGGCGCTCGCTGCGCTGAACAAGGCGGCGTCAGCGGGATGGATGACCGGCTGCACCAGCGAAATGCCGGCGTGACCGGCCAACGCAGCAAGGCTCGGCCGAATGACGGGCTCGCCGAAAACCTGCCGGTACTGCTTGGGCAAATCCCCGCCGGCGCGCAGCCCGCGGCCCGCTGCGACAACGACGGCTGCGACGCTAGCGACCATGTTCTGCCAGTCGAAGATGACGTCGCGTCATGGCTTAGCGCGTCGCGGCCGCGCCGCAAACCTGCATATCGAGCGTCCCGCCCACTCTCGATCCGAGTGGGGATCTTTTGCACTGCAACACTTGCGCATTCGTGCAGATTGGCTAAACTCTATGCAGCCGGGATACGTCGCCTAATTCGTGTGCAACGAGGTTAAGTACCTCCAGTGGAATCATTTTTTCGGCCCCGGCCGGTTGCCATCGGCAACGTGACCTTGCTGAATTCGGTCATATTGGCCCCCATGTCGGGGGTGACCGATGCCCCGTTTCGGCGCCTTGTGGCGGGGCTGGGAGCGGGGCTGGTTGTTTCCGAAATGACCGCAAGCGCGGCGCTTGCCCAGGGCCGCCCCGACGCGAGGTTGCGCAGCGAAGGGCAGGGCCTGGGGACGCACGTGGTGCAGTTGGCCGGCTGTGAGGCACGCTGGATGGCGGAGGGCGCGCGGATCGCCGAGGCCTGCGGCGCTGCCATCATCGACATCAACATGGGTTGTCCGGCGCGCCAGGTCACCGGCGGGCATTCCGGTTCGGCATTGATGCGCGACCTCGACCACGCCATGTCGCTGATCGAGGCAACGGTCGGCGCCGTATCGGTGCCGGTCACGCTCAAGATGCGGCTCGGGTGGGACGATCGCAGCGTCAATGCGCCCGAGCTCGCGCGCCGCGCCCAAGATGCCGGCGTGCGGCTGATCACCGTGCACGGGCGAACGCGTTGCCAGTTCTATAACGGCCGGGCGGATTGGGCGGCGGTTCGTCGGGTCAAGGACAGCGTCGCAATTCCGATCGCCGTGAACGGCGACATCTCTACCTACGCGGATGCTGTGGTCGCGCTCGCAGCCTCCGGCGCCGCCGCCGTGATGGTCGGGCGCGCCGCCCGTGGCCGCCCGTGGCTGCCTGGACAAATCGGCCGCCGCCTTGCCTTCGGCCGGCGCGAAAGCGCACCGCCGCTCGCGGCGCAACGCGCGATCATCGCTCAGCTCTACGACGAGATGCTCTCGCACTATGGGCGCGCGCTTGGATCGCGTCATGCGCGCAAGCATCTCGGTTGGGCGCTCGATGCCGCAGCCGAGACGGCCGGCGCATCCGAGTCGCTGCTCAAGGCACATCGCGCCCGTGTGCTCACTACCGACGATCCGGCTGCGGTCCGACGCCACTTGGCCGACGCCTACATCGATTTCGCCTCCGCCGCGTCTGCCATGAGATCACCCGGTTGGCCACAGCAATCCGGCAACGAGAGGAAGGCCGCATGAGCCGGCACGAGCCGATGCCGACGCTTCCGTCCGGCACCGCGGACGCCGTGCTCGACGCGCTGCCACACCCGGTCATCATGATCGCGGCGGACGGGCGGATCGCCAACGCCAATGCAGCGGCAGAATCCTTTTTCGAAGCCTCTTTGCCGCTGCTGCGCCGCCACAGGCTCCGCGAGCTCGTGCCTTTCGGGAGCCCGCTGCTCGCGCTCATCGAGCAGGTGCGCAGCCGCGGTGCTGCGGTCAACGAGTACAAGGTCGATCTCGGCACGCCGCGCAATCCCGGCGAGCGCCTGGTCGACCTGTATGTGGCTCCTTTGTCGGAGCGACCGGATCACGTGGTCGTCATGCTGCAAGAGCGCACGATCGCCGACAAGATGGACCGCCAGCTCACCCATCGCGGCGCCGCCCGTTCCGTGATCGCGCTTGCGGCCATGCTCGCGCATGAAATCAAGAATCCGCTGTCCGGAATCCGCGGAGCGGCCCAGCTGCTCGAACAATCGGTCGGCGACGATGACCGCACATTGACGCGCCTGATCTGCGATGAAGCCGACCGCATCGTGAAGCTCGTCGATCGCATGGAAGTATTCACCGACGAACGGCCGATCGAGCGCGAACCCGTCAACATCCACGCCGTGCTCGAGCACGTGAAGCGTCTCACCCAATCGGGTGTGGCACGGCACATCAAGTTCGTGGAGGAGTACGATCCCTCGCTGCCGCCAGTGCTGGGCAATCGTGACCAGCTCATCCAGGTCTTCCTCAATCTCGTGAAGAATGCCGCCGAAGCGATCGGCGAGGACGCGACCGACGGCGAGATTGGACTTTCAACCGCGTTTCGGCCGGGCGTGCGCCTATCGCTTCCGGGCAGCAAGGCGCGCGTAGGGCTGCCACTCGAATTCTGCGTCAAGGACAACGGATCCGGGGTGCCTGAGGATCTGTTGTCGCATCTGTTCGACCCGTTCGTGACGACGAAATCCAGCGGATCGGGCCTCGGGCTCGCGCTGGTGTCCAAGATCATCGGCGATCATGGCGGAATCATCGAATGCGAGTCGCAACCGCGACGGACCATCTTTCGTGTGCTGATGCCCATGTTCTTGGGTAACGACGCCGAGCCGGGCGACGCTGCCTGAAGGGGATGCCAATGCCCGCTGGAAACATTCTGGTTGCGGACGACGACGCCGCGATCCGCACCGTGCTCAACCAAGCGCTGTCGCGCGCAGGTTACGAAGTTCGTTCGACCAGCAATGCCGCGACGCTGTGGCGCTGGGTCAGCCAAGGGGAGGGCGATCTCGTCATCACCGACGTGGTGATGCCGGACGAGAACGCGTTCGACCTCCTGCCGCGCATCAAGAAGGTGCGGCCGGAGCTTCCCGTGATCATCATGAGCGCGCAGAACACGTTCATGACCGCGGTGCGGGCGTCCGAGCGCGGCGCCTACGAATATCTGCCGAAGCCGTTCGATCTCAAGGAGCTCATCGGCATCGTGGGGCGCGCACTGGCGGAGCCGAAGGAACGCACGCGCCCGGCCGTCAAGCCGGACGACTTCGAATCGATTCCGCTCATCGGCCGCTCGCCGGCGATGCAGGAAATCTACCGCGTGCTCGCCCGGCTCATGCAGACCGATCTCACCGTGATGATCTCGGGTGAGTCGGGAACCGGCAAAGAGCTGGTCGCGCGCGCGCTGCACGATTACGGCAAACGCCGCAGCGGCCCGTTCGTCGCCATCAACATGGCGGCGATCCCGCGCGATCTCATCGAATCCGAATTGTTCGGCCACGAGAAGGGCGCCTTCACCGGGGCCAATACCCGCAGCTCAGGCCGTTTCGAACAGGCCGAGGGCGGCACGCTGTTCCTCGACGAGATCGGCGACATGCCGATGGAGGCGCAGACGCGGCTGCTGCGCGTGCTGCAGCAGGGCGAATACACCACGGTGGGGGGGCGTACCCCGATCAAGGCCGACGTGCGGATCATCGCGGCCAGCAACAAGGATTTGCGCATTCTGATCCAGCAGGGCCTGTTTCGTGAGGATTTGTTCTTCCGCCTCAATGTCGTGCCGTTGAGACTGCCGCCGCTGCGCGAGCGGATTGAGGACGTGCCTGATCTGATCCGGCATTTCTTCGCCCAGGTCGAGCGCGAAGGGTTGCCCGCCAAGCAGCTCGATCAGGCGGCGTTTGAACGGCTCAAGCGGCATCGCTGGCCGGGCAATGTGCGCGATGATCGACGCCGAACTCTCACAGCCCGCCATGGCGCCCGATGCAGAGGCGCCGCGCGCGGAGGAGGGTCTTTCGGCCGCCGTCGAACGGCACCTAACGTCTTATTTCGCGAGCTTTGGCGATGGCTTGCCGCCGCCCGGCCTCTACCATCGCGTGCTACGGGAGATCGAGCAGCCGCTCTTGTCGGTGACGCTCGCAGCCACTCGCGGCAATCAAATCCGCGCGGCGGATCTCCTCGGGGTCAATCGCAATACGCTGCGCAAGAAAATCCGCGATCTCGAAATCCAAGTCTTCCGCAGCAGCGGCTGATGCTTTTCTTCCGCAACAGAGGCTGATGTTTTTTCCGTGGTGCCGATCGGCCACAGGGCGCGTTCGCGCGCCCCGGAATTGTCGCAATTCGGCAACATTGTTGTATAAAAGCATCAATCGACAAGACCGTCGATCACTGGGGGGCACCTAAACGGGCGTATTTCCACGCACTGTTGCAGGTTCCCGTTTGGGACGAGACGAGTCGATGACCAGCGTCGGCCAGGCCGCCACCACCGAACTGATGACCGCTGCCGCCGCGCCGACCTCGGGATGGATCCCGCGGGCGCTTGGTCTTGCTGCCGTGGCGCTTGCGCTGCTCTCCGCGCTCCTCACCTTCGTTGTGCTCGCCGGACTCACGCCGATCGCGCCCACGCACGAGGTCGTGGTCACGCTCCTGCTCGCAAACGCGGGCACGGTCTTTCTTCTCGTTCTGGTCATAGCGCGGGAGGTGTGGAGAATCGTGCAAGCGAGGCGGCGCGGGCGCGCGGCCGCACGGCTGCACGTGCGCATCGTCGCCTTGTTCTCCGTCATCGCCGCGGTTCCTGCGATTGCGGTCGCCGTCGTGGCAAGCGTGACGCTCGACCGCGGCCTCGACCGGCTGTTCTCCCAGCAAACGCGCTCGCTGATCGAGAACTCCCTGATCGTCGCCGACGCTTACGTGCGCGAACACGTGCAGTTCGTGCGCGCCGACGCCATCGGGATCGCTATCGAACTCGCGCGCGCAAAGCCGCTGTTTGATCAGTCGCGGGAACAGTTCCATCAATTCCTTGCGGTTCAGGCCTCGATCCGGGGATTGCCGGGGGTCATGCTGCTGGACAAGGACCTCAACGTAATCGACCAGGTCGATGCACGGACCAGCGAAGCCTTCGTCAAACCATCGCCCGAGGTATTGGCCGCCGTCAACGACACCGAGCCCCAGGTGGCGATGTTCCTCGAGGACAACTATGTTGCCGCCATCATCAAGCTGCGCGGCTATAACGACATCTACCTGTACGTTGCTCGCCTGCTCGACCCTCGCGTGCTCGCGCAGCTACGGGCGACGCAAGCGAGCGTCGCTCAGTATGCCGATCTGTCCGCGCGCCGGGTCGGCATTCAGATCGCGTTCGGACTAATGTACACGGTGATTGCGCTCATCGTGCTGCTGTCCGCGGTCTGGATCGGACTGAACTTTGCCAATTACCTCGTGGCACCGATCCGGCGCCTGATCAGCGCGGCTCAAGTTGTCTCGACCGGCAATCTTTACGTCCAAGTACCGACGCGGCGCTCCGAGGGGGACCTCGCCCAACTGGGTGAGACTTTCAACAAGATGACCCAGGAGCTGCGCACCCAGCGCGACGACATCGTCCGTGCCCGTGACTTGATTGACAGCCGCCGTCGCTTCACCGAGGCCGTTTTGGCTGGCGCGAGCGCCGGCGTCATCGGCGTCGATGCCGACAGCTGCATCAGCATCCTGAATCGATCGGCGGAGCGGCTCATCGGACGCACGGAGGCCGAGGTGCTCGGACAGCCCTTGGCTGAGGTCGTCCCCGAGCTTGCCGGCATGCTTGAGGCTGCCCGCGCCGGGGCGCAGCGCTTGGTTCAAGGCCAAGTGACGATCAACCGCAACGGCCGAGAGCGCAATCTCTCGGTGCGGGTCACGAGCGAGCAGTCGGGCGCCGCCGAGGGCGGCTACGTGGTGACGCTCGACGACATCACTGAACTCGTGGCCGCGCAGCGCACCTCGGCGTGGGCCGACGTCGCACGCCGCATCGCGCACGAGATCAAAAACCCGCTCACTCCCATCCAGCTCTCCGCCGAACGCTTGCGGCGGAAGTACGGGGGCGTGATCACCGAGGACGGCGGCGTTTTCAAGCAATGCACCGACACGATCGTCCGTCAGGTCGACGACATCAAACGCATGGTCGACGAGTTCTCCCGCTTCGCCCGCATGCCGAAGCCGGTAATGACGGCCGAGGACGTCGCCGACACCGTGCGGCAAGTGGTGTTTCTGCAGCGCGTCGCCAACGCCGATATCGATATCGACCTCGAGATCGCGGAAGAACCCATGCCGGCAAAGTTCGACCGCCGGCTCATCTCGCAGGCGCTCACCAACATCATCAAGAACGCCACCGAAGCCGTCGCCGCGGTACCCCCAGGAGAATTGGGGCGTGGGCGCATCCGCGTCTGGGCCGGTCGCGAAGGCGACGACATCGTCATCGATGTGATCGACAACGGCATCGGGTTGCCGAAGGAGAACCGCAGCCGGCTGCTCGAACCCTATGTCACGACCCGCGAGAAGGGCACCGGTCTCGGTCTAGCCATCGTGGGTCGGATCCTGGAGGACCACGGCGGACGCATCGAGCTCGGCGATGCCGCCGATAAGATCCCCGGCCAACGCGGGGCATGGATGCGGCTGCGCTTTGCCGCAGAACCGGCGAGCTCAAACGAGGGCGAGCCCGCGCCTCAGTCTCAAACCCCCCAACTAGCGACGAACGCTTAAGCCATGGCCGATGACATCCTGATTGTGGACGATGAAGCAGATATCCGGGAACTCGTTTCCGGCATTCTGCAGGACGAAGGCTACATCACGCGCTCGGCGCGTGACAGCGACGACGCGCTGGCTCACGTTGCGAGCCGCAGGCCCAGTCTGGTCTTCCTCGATATCTGGCTGCAAGGCAGCCGGCTTGACGGCCTGCAGCTGCTCGATGCGATGAAAGCGCAGCACCCCGAACTGCCGATCGTCATGATTTCGGGGCACGGCAACATCGAAACGGCGGTCGCCGCGATCAAGCAGGGCGCCTACGACTTCATCGAAAAGCCGTTCAAAGCCGACCGCCTGGTTCTGGTCACTCAGCGCGCGCTCGAGACGTCGCGGCTCAAGCGCGAGGTCAAGGCGCTCAAGCAATTGGCGCCTTCGACGCTGGTCGGCAAATCATCATCGATGAACCAGCTGCGCCAGACGATCGAGAAAATTGCTCCGACCAACAGCCGCATTCTGATCGTCGGGCCGGCCGGCGCCGGCAAGGAGCTGACGGCGCGCGCCGTCCACAGCCAATCGGCCCGCGCCAATGGGCCCTTTATCGTGATCAATGCCGCGGCGATGATGCCGGATCGGATGGAGGTCGAGCTGTTCGGCGTCGAGCAGCCGACGAACGGGGGAGGGCGCAAGGTCGGCGCGCTCGAAGAATCGCATGGCGGCACGTTGTTCATCGACGAGATTGCCGACATGCCGCGCGAGACGCAGAACAAAATCTTGCGCGTCCTGGTCGAGCAGACGTTCCAACGCGTCGGCGGCACGAATAAAGTCCAGGTGGACGTGCGCATCATTTCTTCGACGGGGCGCAACATCGAAGCCGAGATCGCCGCCGGCAAGTTCCGCGAAGATCTCTATCACCGCCTTTCGGTGGTGCCGATCCGGGTGCCGCCACTCGCCGAGCGGCGCGAGGATATTCCGAGCCTCATCGAATATTTCATGCATCAGATCTCGCAGGCGACGGGGCTACCCAAGCGCTTGATTGGCGAGGATGCCATGGCCGTGCTGCAATCGCACGACTGGCCCGGCAACGTGCGCCAGCTGCGCAACAATGTGGAGCGGCTCATGATCCTCGCCGGCGGCGATCCGGAGGCGGTGATCAACGCGGACATGCTGCCGCCGGACGTCGGTTCCATGGTTCCCTCCATGCCGGGCGGCGACGGTGGCGAACATCTCATGGGATTGCCTTTGCGTGACGCCCGCGAAGTGTTCGAACGCGAATACTTGGTTGCCCAGATCAGCCGATTCGGGGGCAACATTTCCCGCACGGCCGAGTTCGTCGGCATGGAGCGCTCGGCGCTGCACCGCAAGCTCAAGGCGCTTGGAATAGACTGACAGCTGATGTCGCGCATTGCTTATGTGAACGGCCGCTATCTGCCTCAGCGAGCGGCTACCGTCCATGTCGAGGATCGCGGCTACCAGTTCTCCGACGGGGTCTATGAAGTCTGCGAGGTGAGGGGCGGCCGCATCATCGATGAGCGCCGCCACTTGGCGCGTCTCAAGCGCTCGCTCGATGAGCTTCGCATCGATATCCCGATGTCGGAGGCCGCGCTCGCGGTCGTGTTGCGCGAGTGCATGCGACGAAATCGGGTGCGGGACGGCATCCTCTACCTGCAGATTACGCGCGGCGTGGCACGCCGCGATCACGGTTTCCCGCCGCCGGGCACCCGCCCCAGCATCGTGGTCACCGCTCACGGCATCGATCTTGCGGCGAACGAGCGCATTGCCGCCGAGGGCGTCGGCGTCGTCACCGTGCCCGACAATCGCTGGCAGCGCGTCGACATCAAATCGATCTCGCTGTTACCCAATGTGCTGGCAAAGCAAGCGGCGCGCGAGCGCGGAGCGAAAGAGGCGTGGTTTGTCGATCGCGACGGGCATATCACGGAGGGATCGTTGAGCAACGCGTGGATCGTCACCAAGGGCGGCAAGGTCGTGACGCGGCCGGCGGACTACGGAATTTTGCGGGGCATCACACGAACCGTGCTGATCGACGTCATCAGAGCCCAGGGACTCACCTTCGAGGAGCGGCCGTTTACGGTTGAGGAAGCCTATGGTGCCCGCGAAGCCTTTCTCACTTCGGCCAGCCAGATTGTCATGCCCGTCGTTCGCATCGACGACCGCCCGGTCGGCAATGGGGCGCCGGGGTCCGTCGCAACCGCCTTGCGCGCGGAATTTCACCGCCACGCGGAGTGGAGTTAAGGGAGGACTTGCCCAAACCAGGCGCGGGTGTCCCCAACTTATGCTTGCGCCGCCTGCGGACGTGGCCTGTAATAGTAGGGTCCGGGTCCTGTTCAACGTGCACGAGTAGAAAATGAGCACAGCGTTGGCAAATAAGCCTCGCGGGAAGGGGCCCGCGAGCGAGAAAATGGAACAACGACAATGGCGGCAGACCGCTCACAAAATCTGCAAGACACCTTCCTCAACCACGTCCGCAAGAACAAGACCCCGCTCACGATTTTCCTGGTGAACGGAGTGAAGCTCCAGGGCGTTGTAACCTGGTTCGATAACTTCTGCGTGCTCCTGCGACGCGACGGCCATTCGCAGCTCGTCTACAAGCACGCGATTTCGACCATCATGCCGGGTCATCCGATCCAGCTGTTCGAAGGCGCCGACGAGGCGTCCGCCGCGGAAAAGGTCTGATTGGAACCACGCCGGTTCGATAGCACCACCGACCGACTGAGCCCGCCGGAGGGCCGGGAGACCGGACGCGCGCTCGTCGTCGAGCCGCATCTGCGCTCCCGGGTACCGGCGGCCCCGGACGCGCGCGCCAAGGCCGTGCTGCGTTCGCCCGCTGCCAGGCTCGACGAAGCCGTTGGTCTCGCTCGCGCCATCGACCTCAACGTGGTCTCGTCCGGTATCGTGCCGCTCGGCGGCATTCGCCCGGCGACCTTCATCGGCAAGGGTAAGGTCGAGGAGATTGCCGGCCTGGTCAAAACCGATGATGCGGGGATCGTGGTGATGGACTGCGCGCTCTCTCCGGTGCAGCAGCGCAATCTCGAAAAAGCCTGGGGCGCCAAGGTGCTCGATCGCACCGGATTGATCTTGGAAATCTTCGGTCGCCGCGCCCGCACCCGCGAAGGCGCGTTACAGGTCGAGCTGGCACATCTCACTTACCAAAAGAGCAGGCTCGTGCGCTCATGGACTCACCTTGAGCGCCAACGTGGCGGCTTCGGCTTTCTCGGCGGCCCTGGTGAGACGCAGATCGAAGCCGATCGGCGCATGATCGAGGAACGCATCGCCCGCATCGAGGCGGAACTCGACAAGGTCAAGCGCACGCGCAAGCTCCATCGTGACAGCCGCAAGCGCGTGCCGTATCCGATCGTGGCGCTCGTGGGCTATACCAATGCCGGTAAATCGACCCTGTTCAACCGCCTGACACGAGCCAGCGTGCTCTCCGCGGACATGCTGTTCGCAACCCTCGATCCCACATTGCGCGCGGTCGATCTACCGAACGGATTGCGCATCATCTTGTCAGACACCGTCGGTTTTATCTCGGATTTGCCGACGATGCTGGTGGCCGCGTTTCGCGCCACGCTCGAAGAGGTGATCGAAGCCGACCTCATCCTGCACGTGCGCGACGTGTCACACGAGGACGCCGAAGCCCAGTCGCTCGACGTCGAAGACGTCTTGTCGCAACTGGGCATCGCAGGGCGGGACGGCGAACGCCTGTTGGAGGTTTGGAACAAGATCGACCTGCTGGATCGTGACGCGCGCGTTCGCTTGCACAACCACGCCGAACGTCAACCGGCAGCGCGGCGTCCGGTACTGGTCTCGGCGCAAAGCGGGGAGGGGCTCGAGCGCCTCGCCGCCGAGATCGAGCGGCGGCTCGCCGCGCGGCGAGTGACCCTCGATTTCGTTCTCGACGCCGCCGACGGCGCAGGCTTGAGCTGGCTCCATCGCCACACCGAGGTCATGACCAGGGCGCTACGCGAGGACGGCGCGCTCGCCGTTACCGTTCGCGCCGATCCTGCCAACGCGCAGAAGGCGCAGGCGAGGTTCGCTCCATCCCACGCGCGCCCGAATTGACGCGTGCCGCCCGCGCGGACACGTCGCGAGCAGCTCAATATTTCTCGATGCCCTTGATCTCTACGATGCGGCTCCAGCGGGCCGCGTCCCGCTCGATATGGTCTTGCATCTGCTCGGGCGTGGACGGCATGGGAATGTTTCCGACCATCGCCAGCTTGTCGCGAATGTCCGGCAGCTTGAGGATTTCGCCGACTTCCCAATTCAGCCGGTCGATGATCGGCCGCGGGGTTCCGCCGGGCGCGACAAGGCCCAGCCAAGACATCACCTCGAAGCCGGGCAGCGTCTCGGCGATGGTCGGGATATCGGGCTCCAGCACGAAGCGCTCGCGGCAGGAAACCGCCAATCCGCGCAGCGTGCCGCCGTTGATTTGGGCGAATGCGATCGTGCCGGTCTCGATCATGACGTCGAGCCGGCCACCCAACAGATCCTGCACGATCTGGGTATTGCCGCGGTAGGGAATGCCGCGCAGCGAGGTGCCGGCCTCCACATTGATCAGTTCGCCAGTCAGATGGTGCACGCTGCCGGGCAGGTTCATCCCATAGGTGATGTTGAATGGCGCCGCCTTGGCGCGGGCGATGAGATCAGCAAAAGACTTGATCGGCGAATTGGGAGCGGTCGCGACCACCATGGGGTAGCCCGACACCAAGGTGATGAAGGCGAAATCCTTGATCGGATCGTAGGGCAACGATTTGGCCACCGCCGCGCGGGCGGAAAACGCTCCGGTCAACATGCTGACGACATAACCGTCGGGCGGCGCCTTGGCGACGGCGTTCCAGGCGGCTACGCCGGTATTTGTCGAATTTTCGACCAGCACGGACTGGCCGAGCCGCTCGCTAAGCTTTTCGGCGAGCAGCCGGCTGACAAAATCCGGACTGCCGCCCGCCGGTGTGCCGGTTACGATCCTGATCACCCGCGCTGGCCATTGCTGGGCGGCGGCCGGAATAGCCGGGATTGCGGCCAGCGCCACGACGAGAAGGCGAGAAAGTATTCGCATGCGATGGCTCGTTGCTACCGGTCGGACCGCTTGATTGATATTTCAGCGCGGATGGTATCATCGCCAGCAACCGCAAGGACAGGCGCTCCAGGCGACGAGAGTTCCTCAGCGTGAGGTGCCGGAGCGTGGTGCTCGTTCGGCAGCTTTGGCCTCGTTCCACAGCTCGTCCATCTCCTCGAGCGTCGCCGCCTGGGGGGTCTTGCCACGATCGGCGAGCGCTCGTTCGACCGCCGCGAAGCGGCGCTCGAATTTATGATTGGTGGCGCGCAGCATGGCTTCCGGATCGGCATCGAGGTGGCGACCAAGATTGACCACTGCAAACAGGAGATCGCCGACCTCCGCGGCGGCGGTCGCGCGATCGCCTGCGGCCAACTCGCGCTCGATCTCGTCCGCCTCTTCGCGGATCTTGGCGAGCACCGCGCGCGGATCGTTCCAATCGAAGCCGACTTTGCCCGCCTTGGCCTGCAATTTCAGCGCGCGGGTGAGGGCAGGGAGCGCGACCGGAACGCCGGCGAGGGCGCTCTCCTCGCCGTTCGGCTTGCCGGCCTTTTCGGCCCGCTCCGCCGTCTTGATGCGTTCCCACAGGCCCTCGACCGCCTCGGGCGTAAGATCTCGCGTCTCGCCGAACACATGCGGATGGCGCCGCACCAGCTTTGCCGTGAGACGTTCGACCACGTGGGCAAAATCGAACGCGCCTTGCTCCTGCGCCATGCGGGCGTGGAAGACGACCTGGAGCAGGAGATCGCCCAGTTCATCACGCAAGTCGTCGAGGTCGCCGCGCGCAATGGCATCGGCGACCTCGTAAGCCTCCTCGATCGTGTAAGGAGCGATGGTTTCGAACGTCTGCTCGAGGTCCCACGGGCAGCCCGTGCCCGGCGTGCGCAGCGCCGCCATGATTTCGAGCAGCCGGGCGATGTCGCGCGAAGGATCCATCGCAAGATCGAGGAGGGAGGGAGACAAGACGACGCGGACCATACAATGCTTGCCGCTGCCTGTCCCGCCTGCTCCCGCGGGCCCTCGTGAGACGGCGCCGGCTACGACACGGCCGGTGGCCCAAGAGCGGCACAGCGCTTAATGGCCGCTCCGCTCTGCTTGGCGGCTCGCCTCGAATAGGAACCAGCAGCGTTTTTCCGCTTCGTCGATGAAGACTTCGAGGAAGCTTGCCGTCGCCACGTCTTCGTGCTCGTCGGCGAGTTCGTGGGCCTTGCGCATGTGCTGGATCTGCGCCTTGTTGTCGTTCATCAGCTCGAGCAGCATGTCGATCGCAGGCACGTAGTTCTTGTCGTTGTCCTTGATCCGTTGCAGCTTGGCGATATGCCCGATCGACCGGATGGTGGTGCCGCCGATCCTGCGCACCCGTTCGGCCAGAATGTCGATGCTGTTTTCCAACTGGCCGGCCTGCTCGTCGAGCAGAAGGTGGTAGTCGCGGAAATGCGGTCCGCTCACGTGCCAATGGAAATTCTTGGTCTTCAGATAAAGCGCGAAGGTGTCGGCTAGGAGCGCATTGAGCGCGGCCGATATCTCGCGGACGGCGTTGGGCGCAAGGTCGGTCGGCGTGTCGAGCCTTGCGGGCGCGG
>WNFZ01008011.1_pt1 | contig 13227 bp, 13 predicted proteins | sample 5400081 | NCBI WGS metagenome assembly WNFZ01 (sample SAMN13153365, study PRJNA577476) | soil metagenome | isolation source: 80 cm soil or saprolite under grassland replicate 1 | place: USA:California | collected 2016-06-15
TTGGTTCAATCTGATCCTTCAGGTGGCCTTGTTCTACTTCGTGGGCCGCCTGGTCGACCCCAGGCGCCTCCCCGCATTCGGAGGGATCAGGCCCAGTTACGTCGAGTTCGTGACCATCGGGATCGCCGTCGCTTCCTTCGTTCAGATCGGGCTCAGCCAGGTCGTCACGACGATCCGGAACGAGCAGCTCATGGGGACACTGGAGTCCCTTCTGGTGACTCCCACAGCACCAACTACGGTGCAGTTGGGGTCGGTGATCTACGAGCTGCTCTACGTACCGGTTCGGACCGTCGTGTTTTTCGTCCTGGTGTCCGTCCTTCTCGGGGCCCACCTCGACCTGACGGGTCTGGGACCCGCCGCCGGGGTCCTCCTCGTCTTCGTTCCTGTCGTGTGGGGGTTGGGAATGGTGAGCGCCGCGGGGATCCTGACCTTCCGCAGAGGCCTCGGACTGGTCGGTCTGGGCAGCATCCTTCTGACGGCCACGTCCAGCACGTATTTTCCGATCGAGCTCCTCCCCGGTTGGCTCCGTCCGCTCGCACATTTCAATCCGATTACGGTCACACTCCAGGCCATGCGGCGCGCCCTCCTCGGACATGCGGGTTGGGGGGACGTGCTCCCGGCCATCCTGACCCTCGCCCCCGCTGCCGTTGTCTCCATCACCATCGGGGTCCTCGCGTTCCGTTTGGCGCTGCATCGAGAGCGTCGACGGGGCACTTTGGGGCTGTACTAGGGAACCGGGGTGGAAGAGGTGGAGGCCCAGACCGTCATCCATCGGAACCCTCGGGTCGTCTTCCGCAGCCTGGAAGACGGGACCGGCGTGCTGCTCCACCTGGACTCCACCGCCTACCACGGGGTCAACCGGGTCGGCGCGCTCATCTGGAGCCTGTTGGAGGCTTCCCCGTCATACAGGACGCTTGTCGAGAGCGTACGGAGCCGCCTGACCGACCCGCCCACCAGCCTCGACCAGGACGTGGCTGAGTTCATCTCGGACCTGAGGAGCCGAGGCCTGGTCCGTTTCGGGGACCAGAACAACCCCTAGGTCGGCCATCCCCGGACTCGGCACGCTGTGGCAAAGACCGTCAGTCCGGGTCCGAACCGCATCGGCCCCACTCGCCGACCGCGCTGGAGCACAGCGGACGCCCTCGCCGTGACCCTCGTAACCGGCCTCGCACTGGCCCTTCGCTTGATCCGGGTGACGACACCCCGGGGCCTCTTCTTCGACGAGCCGTACTACGCCTCCGAGGCTTGCTCGTTGGCGGGCGCCACAGGAACTCCCTGCATCCCCAACGCGATCCCCGAACACCCGCCCCTGGGCAAGCTCCTGATCAGCCTCGGCATCCGGGCCTTCGGATTCAACCCGCTCGGATGGCGGATCGCTGCAGTGGTCACCGGGACCCTCACCGTCACGCTCCTGTACGTGCTTACCCGTAAGCTCCTCGGCTCCGCCCTCGGTGCCACCGTGGCATCGGGCCTCCTGGCCATCGACTTCCTGCACTTCGTTCAATCTCGTCTCGCCATGCTGGACGTCTTCGTTGTCTTCTTCGGAGTGGCGGCTTTCCTGTTCGCCGTCATGGACCGAGATGCCCTATTGGCGGGCCGGTCCGCGCTCCGGACGGCGTCCGTCGCCGCTCGGGTCCTCGGAAGGCCCTGGCGCCTGGCCGCCGGAGCGGCGGCCGGGGCGGCGGCAGCGTCGAAGTGGTCGGGATGGCTGTTCCTGGCCGGTCTTCTGGTCCTCACGATCGCCTGGGAGAGCTCGACGCGACGGGGCACCGGGCGACATGAGAACGATCGACGGGAAGCATTCGGGCGCATGCTCCGAGAGGAGGCGCCCTCGATGCTGGTCGGGCTGGCGATCGTGCCGCTCCTCGTCTATGTGGCCTCCTTCATCGGTTCGATCCACGGCCCCTTTCTCGCCGTTCCCTGGTCGAGAGGATCCTGGGTCCGGGAGTTCATGGGACGGCAGAGGTTCTCGCTCCTTTACCACCTCCGCCTGGGGCGAAGTCACCCATACACCTCGCCAGGGTGGTCCTGGTTGCTGCTGAAGAGGCCCATCGCCTACCAGTTCAAGATCCTTCCGTCTGGTCGGTATCAGGAGGTCCTGGCTCTGGGGAGTCCGCTCGTTTGGTGGGCCGGGATCCTCGCCCTGGCCGCCGTGGCTGCCGGATGGCTCCGCAAGCGCGATCCTGCTGGGCCGGAGGGACTGATCCTGGCGGGATTCGCGTGGTCCTATCTGCCCTGGTTGGCGGCGGGCTCGACCCGCTCGACCAGCTTCCTTTTCTACCTGCTCCCGGCCGTGCCCTTCCTGAGCATCGCGCTCGCATACACCGCCACGCTGATGGCCCGTTCTCTCGCCGGGAAGGCCGCATTCGCTCTGTTCTCGTCCGCCGCGGTCCTCTTGTTCGCCTTCTACTACCCGGTGCTTGCGGCCGTGCCCCTGTCCCCGTCGTCGTGGGACCGGCGAATACTGTTCGACGACTGCAGGGGAACGACTGCGATGGCTCGGGTCGCTCTGGGCGGCAGGACCCGTCTGGTGCCCGACCTCACACGGGGAGGGAATCCCCCCGTTGGTTGGTGCTGGGTCTGACGGTGGAGAGTGCGCGCGATCAGGACAGGCAAACGGCCTGGACCCGATCGACCACATCAGGGAGGTTGCCGAACCGGAGGGGGCGGTAGAGGTTCCAGACAGGAACAGAGTCCGCGAGGGCGACGATTCCCTGGAAGCAACGAGCCCGGGCCTCTTCAGACCGCACTTTGAAGCTCAAGGTCCACAGATCCGGCAGGGCATGGACCGCGTCCACCCGCTCCAGTTTGACCTCCCCCTCGTCGAGCTCCCGGAGGAGAACGATCCCCCGGAGGGGAACGGGCAGGCCATCGCCTCTCCGCTCCTCGTCGATCCCCAGATGCACTCGATGGGGTTCCTCCAGGAGCACCTCCGTCCCGGGGAACTCGAGTCGTTCGTACACGTCGCGGCGGATACGGAGGAGCGCCGGACCGGGAAGAACCGACGGATCCGCAGACGCGGTGCAGCAGCTGATGTCTTCGGAGAGTACTCGGTGGCCACCCTGCAGGAATGCGGCGGCCAGGGTGGTCTTGCCAAAGTGACCCGGCGCCGCGAACAGCAACGCCGAGCCCTCGACATCGACCGCCGAGGCGTGCATGGAAAGATCTCCTCGCTCCAGGAAGCACAAGCCAGCAGGGATGCCCCACAGCCGCTCCTCTCTGACCAGCGGGTCGCCACCCGGTGGAACCGTGACCGAGGGGTCGGCTGTGTCGATCAGGAATCCTCCCATCGGATCGATCCAGAGGCTGAACCCCCCATTCTGGACGTACAGGCGAGCGTGGAACGGCTGCCCGCCGATCGACGTCCATTCCATGAAGGGCTGGTCGGATGGCTCCTGTTGGCGCCCGTCGCCCTCGACCACCACCAGGGGAGTCCCGGAGCCGCGGCGCAGCAGACGGAACGGCAAAGACGACCGGACCTCGTATCCGAAGCAGGTCCCTGCGCCTCGCGCCTGGTTTTGGTCCATGCCCTCCTTCCCCATCCCAGTCATTCGCCGGGCGCGTCGGGCCTGCCTGCCCTCAAGACGCACCGCCGGCCAACTCTTCGAAGAACGCGAGCATAGGGGGCATGACCACTTCGAGGCTGTACCGTTCCCGGACTGTGTCCTCGGCCGCCCTCCCCAGGTCTCGATACCCGGCTGGGTCGGTCAGCACCCGGACTGCGGCCGCGGCGAGACCCTCGACATCGAAGAAGTCCCGAAGGATGCCGTTCTGCCCGTCTCGGATCACTTCCTTCACAGGGGCAGTATCCGAGCCGAGGATCGTGCATCCACACGCCATCGCCTGCAACAGGGACCAGCTCAGCACGAAGGGCACAGTGAGGTAGACGTGCAGATCGCTCAGGTTGAACAGCTGGAGCAGAGAGGCCGGCGCGACGGGGCCCAGGAACCGGATCCGGTCCAGGTCGTAGTTGTCCTCCTTCAAAACGTGCTCCTTGAAGCTCTTCTCCTCGATGTGCTCGAGATCCGAGCCGTATTCGACCGTGTCCCACCCCGCCACAAGGAAGACCACGTCGGGATAGGCCTCGTAGATCAACTTGGCCATCCGCATGAAGATGTCGAAGCCCCGCATGGACTCGAGGCTGCGAGATACGTAGGTCACGATCCGGGTGCCCTCCCCACCGCCCGGAATGGCCTCTCGGCGCCAGAAGCTGGTGTCGATTCCGTCGTGGATCACCCGGATCTTGGGCCGATAGGACTGGGGGAAGAGGCTCTGCTGGAAGTGAGTCGGCGAATACCCGGCGGTGCAGTACTCGAGATGCAGCATGACCATGGCGTTCTGGACCCGGTGGCGGAGCACGGTTCGTTCGGAGACCGGCCACTCCGGACGGAAGTCGATCGCCGACCGGTGCGGGCGATAGAAGTACTCGAAGTAGTCGATCACTGGGACCTCGGGGTACAGCTCTCGAAGGAAGAGCGTGGTGCCCCACCCGGCATGGCCGACGATCAGGTCGGGGCGGATCGAATCTCGCGGCGGTTTCAGAGCCTCGTACACTGCCTCCGCATGGGCCAGCTCCTCCTCGAAGTCCTGCGAGAGAAAGGCGCTGGGCTTGAAGTCAGGCTTCACGTGGTACTGGATCTTCCGGATCCCGTCCACCGTCCCCGCGGGTTCCTCCGAGACGAACGTGCAGCTGAGGCCCTGCTCCTTGATCAGGTGAGCGGCGATGTGCCCGAACTGCCCAGGGAATGCGGGATGGACGAACAACACGTGCATCTTGCTGGTCAAGGCTTCAGCAGTCGAACGCGATCCGGGACACCTGCGCAGGTCAGCGCAATCATCCGTACCGGGCCAGCTCCTGGTGGCCGGCTCGCCCTGGGGGCGGACCGACGTCCACCCCGCCCAGCTCCACCCACGCATGGGCATCCTTGTCCCTCGGCTCGAGCGGTAGCCCGATCACCAGCTCGGGCCGGTCGCCCTGCAGACGGAGGAGGCGGTACAAGACGAGGGCGTTGAACAGGCATCGGGGACTCCAAGGGCCGAGGTGCAGGACCTGCCGCACGATCTTCCCGAGCCGACGAGGCTCCACGTGGTAGGAGGTCGCTCCGCCCGAGAGGGGGAGGTCCTCGATCAGCTCTGGGAGGGGCCGGCGCTTCACGGCGACGTACGTGGTGACGAAGAGGCCCCCGATGCGGAGAGCCAGAGCGAGCTTGTCCGGGGCACTTAGCCGACGAGGCGCTTCCCTCATGGGCAAAAGAGTGTAGTGGCCTTCCGAGCAGGTAACTCGGGGTCGCATCTATGGAGCGACGTGGGAGAATCGGTGTCTCGCTCGGGCTGAAGGGATGAAGAGCCGGCAATGCAGACCACGCTGAGAGCTCGGGAACTCTCCACGCGGCTTCGTAGCTTTTCCTTCCGTCGGGAGTGGTTGATCATCCTGCTGGGCGCATGGGTAGCCTGGTGGGCCGGCTCGGCGGTGGCGACGGGCGGGTCCCGCGCATCGTTGGCGGTGATGCTGAGCGGGGCGGCCCTGGGCGGCACGGTGGTATGGGCGCTGGCCCGGGGCCACGTGATGGATCGGTTTCTGTTGGTGGAAGCTCCGGTCCTACTTCTCCTCGCGAGCTCGCTGGTGTTCCGGATCCGGGACGCGGATTCGCTTGCCCAGAACCCACTCGATACTGCGGGTCTGTTCCGAGTGGGGTGCCAGGGCCTGGCGCTCCTACTGGCCGGCCTCGCCCTCACCTCTGACAGCAAAGCAGCGGTTGATCGCGTCACTAGCAGACCGTTCCGCTTCTACTGCGCCTACCTGGTTGTGGTTTTTCTGGGGGCACCAGTCTCGGTCAATCTTCCCCTTACCGCGTACAGGGGGGTCGACCTTCTGATAGGTGTGCTGGTGGTGGCGGCCGCCTACCGGGCGGAGGGGCAGTCGTCGGTTCATCGCATCGAGCGCGTGATCTACTGGTGGACGGCTGCACTGGCGGTCAGCGCATGGATCGGTGTCCTCTTCTTCCCCGGCCAGGCTCTCACCCCCATCAAGAGCCCTCTGCCATGGCAGCTCCGTGGCGTTCTGCCGGCCATTTCGGCAAACGGTCTCGGGACGGTTGGCGTCGTGCTGTTCATCTGGTCGCTCGGGCTGCTCGTGTCTCCACGGGAGCTGCTTCCCGCCAGACGGTCGGTGGTGCGTTTCATGGTCGCCCTGGGGTTTCTGAGCCTGTTATTCGCCCAATACAGGACCGGGTACATCTCGGCTGCTGTTGGTCTCCTTGTTCTGGTGCTTCTGCGAGGCAAGCTCGCCGGCCTGTGGGCGCTTGCCGCCGTAGTCGTCGTCCTTTCGCTGTGGGGAGCCGTCGTGTTCCGACAGGCGGGACCCGTGGCGCTGAGGGGCCAGACGATCCAGCGAGCAGAGGAGCTGTCCAGCCGCATCGACTGGTGGCGAGAATCGATCCCCGTCTGGAGAGAGTCTCCTTTGATCGGGAGAGGGCTCCTGACGGCGACGCGATTCGAGGTCCTGGCGAGGATCGGACGCACCACCACCTCCACGATTCACGGCACCTGGGTGGAAGCCCTGGTCGGCACGGGAATCATCGGGGTCGGATTCCTCGCTGCCTTCGCCCTGGTCCTGCTAAATCGAGCCTTCAAAGAGGCTCTCCGAAGAGATGGCAGGATCGTGCCGCTCCTTATCCTGTCGATCGTGCTCGTTCGTAGCGCAACCGGATCCACATTCGAAGCATCGGGTTCAGGTGCGCTCCTGGTCCTGGCGCTAGCCCTCTATTTCCGGGACTCTCCCAGAGTTCCGATTCGGCCTCGGCAGACCGAGTCGCAAGGGACTTCAGAGTCGTCACCGGACCCGGTTCGGTGAGTCGGAAGAGCTCCCTACGCCTCCTCGTCCTCCACTCCCGGTACCTTTCTGGACCAGCGTCCGGCGAGAACAGAGTTGTGGAGGACGAGATATCGCTCCTGTCGAAGGGGGGGCATGAGGTCCGATCTTGGCAGCCCTCTCCGAAGGATCTTGGCGGGCTCAACCTGCTCAAAGCTGGCGTCGGCGCCGTTTGGTCTCATTCAGCTGTCTCAGAGGTGGAACGCATCGTTCGCCAGTTTCACCCTGAAGTCGTTCATATCCACAACTGGCTCCCCACTCTGTCGCCCGCTGTGATCCGCGTTGGCTATCGAGAAGGATCGGCGGTCGTGATGACCTTGCACAACTACCGGCTGATGTGCCTGCCCTCGACGTTCCTCCGCGACGGTCGTATCTGCGAGGATTGCTTGGGGCGAACGCCGTGGCCGGGCGTGGCGCACAGTTGTTACCGTAACTCCCTCCTCGGTAGCGCGGCGGTGGCGGCATCGTTGTCGGTGCATCGAACGCTCCAGACTTTCGACCGCATCGCCCTCTTTCTTCCGGTGGGCGAGTTCGTCCGCAGCAAGTACATCGAGGCCGGCTTCTGCCCTGAACAAATGCGCGTGAAGTCCAACTTCTCCTGGCCCATGACGAAGCGGAAAGGGCCGGGCGATCACTTCCTATTCCTGGGTCGTCTCTCCCCTGAGAAGGGAGTTCGGACGATCATGGAAGCCTGGAAGAATACGGAAGCCAAGCTGCTCATCGTGGGCGATGGCCCTGACGCGGTCCCCCTCCGGGGATCGGCTCCGCGGAATGTGGAATTCACCGGGGCGCTTCCTCCGGGAAGGGTGGCCGATATCCTGCATGGAGCAAGGGCGCTCCTGGTGCCCTCCGTTTGGTACGAGGCTCAACCTCGCGTGATCCTGGAGGCGTATGCGGCTGGCGTTCCCGTGGTGGCCAGCCGGATCGGTGGGCTCCCGGACCTCGTTGCCGAGGGGGAATCAGGGTTCCTGGTGAGACCGGATGACCCGGCGGCGTGGGCTGCCGCCGCTGGTCGACTCTTTGATGACGAGCTGTCGATGCGGCTCGGGGACGGAGCATATGGGCTGTGGCAGCAGCGGTACAGCCCCGAGCGCGGCCTCGCGAACCTGGAGGACGCCTACCGGGAGGCGCTAACTCGCAGGGAAGAGCTCGAATCCAAATGAGCGAACGAGTGAAGCGACTCCAGCGGCGGGCTCGGCTGGCTGTGGGCCTGTTACTGCACCCGACGATGATACTTCGCCGTCTCCGACACGGCCCGGTCTACCAGCGGGCTCTGCGATACGCCAATCTGTGGCGAGAGGTCAGAATCTTGAAGCCGAGACGTATCGTGGAGATCGGGGTCTGGAGAGGGATCACGGCGAGCCGGCTCATCGAGGAGGGTTTGAATGCTCGAGGTGAAGTCGAGTACTGGGGATTCGATCTCTTCGCTGAGGGCATGACGCCAGATATCCTCGCACTGGAGTCTGCCATCCAGCCTCTATCCAGGGACGAGACCCTGGCCCGACTTGAACGTCCGGGCGCGAATATCCACCTTGTGGAGGGCGACACCAAGATCACCCTGGCCCAGACCGACGTTCCTCCTGCGGACCTGATCTTCATCGATGGCGGACATTCCTATGAGACGGTCGCCTCGGATTGGGCGAACGTCCAACGGTTCCTTCACCCGGATTCGGTCGTGTACTTCGACGACTACACAAACGAGGTTGGAGAACGGCGCGGATACGGGATACGCCGACTTGTCGACTCCATCGATCGGTCGAAGTGGGAGGTTCAGCTTCTCGAGCCTGCCGACAGCTACAGGATGCCAGAGGGCCTACAGGAGACGCGGTTCGCCCGAGTCAGCCGAAGAAAGGCTAGGAATGGCCGCCCCGAGATTCAGCCCTTCTCTTCGACAGCGGTTCGATAGACCTGTTCCCAGCCTTGAGCACATCTCCCGATGTCGAACTTCTCCCGAGCAAGCCGCTGACCCTCACGGCCCATGGACTCGGCGAGAGCCCGACTGGCCGCGAGCTTCGCGACGGCCGACGCGAACGCCTCTGGGTTCCCCGGCTCCGCGAGATAGCCGCTCACGCCTTCTTGGATGAGCTCCGTGAGTGGAGCAACCATGGACGCAACCACAGGTTTGCCCGCAGCCATCGCTTCAGCGACGGCGATGCCGAATCCCTCGTAGCGCGAGGGAAATACGAAGATGTCGCTCAGCGCCATCAGCGTCCCGATGTCCTGGCGGCTTCCCAGAAGAGAGGCTGCTTCAACGAGCCCCGACGACTCGATCTCCAGCTCAATTGCGGAGCGATCCTTCCCCTCCCCCACCAATAGCAACCTCGTGTCAGGGAATCTCCTCCGCAGGATCGAGAGCGCCCTCAGGAGAGTGAGCTGATCCTTCTGGGCGATGGCCAGCCTGGCCACATTGATCAGTATCGGGTACGCGGCTTCTAGATGGAGATCGGTGCGAAGCCGCAGCAACGCTTCCTCTTCAGGAGCCCGGCCCCCTCAGGGATTTCCTCTCCCTGAAGTCATGCGCGCGCTCGTACACCATGTTCAAGGTGTGAACGACGGGGATCCGCGACACGAGTGCCGCAGGGTGGGCGAACAGCCTATCCAGGAAGCTGTGGGTGTGGACGACGTCGACCCGCTGTTCGTGTATGAGTGGGACGAGCTTCATGAAGGTCAGGACCCCCCGCCGGCCTGGCTGGTGATGCAAGGGGATCACCTCGATGTTGGCACCACCCGGCCCAGCCTCCCGGTTGTCCAAGTCTTCGAGGCATGCCACGAGGAACTGGAACTGCTCCGAGTCCACGTGCTGTGCCAGCGTGAAGACGAAATGCTGCGTGCCTACCCTGAGATCAGGGAGTACATGCAGAACTCGAAGCCGCCTCACGGGGACCGGGCGCTCATCCCGTGAGCTTCGCATCCTGACCCAGATCGCATCGAGGATCGTCCCGCCGTGGCAGCCCCTGATTCAGTCAGTCTCGAATGTCGGCCGTCCAATTGGCATGTGACAACGGTGCGACAGAAGGAATCGATTTCGGCTCTCGAAGCGCGCCCAGGGAGATCGTGAGCGTCGATATCAAGGCCCCTGCTGCGGCTCCCCACGCCGCTCCAATCAGTCCGTACTTGCTCGCGCTCATTGCCATGATGCCGATCCCGATCAGCGTCGCGGCGAGTCGGGACAGAAGCAGGAACTGACCCCGCTGCTGTGCCTTGATGAGGAGCGGGAAGCCGACTCCAGCGGCAGCAAAGACCTGGCTGAGGGCAATGGGTAAGATGAGCTCTCGGTACTGCCTGAAGGACTTCCCGAACAGCAACGGCAGCAACCGCCACCCCCCGAGAAACAGCACGGCGAAGAACACGAGGGCAGCTGCTACCGCAATTCCCGACAGACGCGTGGCCAGATTTCTCGCTTGCCGGAATCCCACGGCGTAGGCCCGGGCAATGGCTGGAAGGCCCGGAAGGCCGACGGCGGGTCCGATCACGCTGAGTGGAGCGAAGAGCGACTGAACCGCCCGAAAGCCGCCTAACGCGCTTGCGCCCACGATCGCGGCCAACACAAATGCCCCTACGCTCCCCCCCACGTTCACAACGATCCCTGCTGCCGCATTCCATCTCCCGAAGGGCCAAGCCTCCTTCCACCACCAGGCCCAGGCATCCCGGATGGACGAAGGCCAGAGCCGGGTCTGCAGGAAACCGACGACCGCTCCTCCGAGTCCCCCCACACCCCACACGATCATGACCGACCACCCGGTCTTGAAGAACCAGGCCACCGGGACGGCCATCGCCATCGCAAGGATCCACACGCCGTCGTTCGCTGCGGCCGCGGACGCTCGACTCTCCCGGAAGAGGAGGTTTCGCCAGAAGTCCTGGACCAGGACTACGACCAGCCAAGGTGCTACGAGGAGGAGACCGGTACGGCCGGAGCCGGAAACCAGCAGTCCGAGACTGAAGACGACGGTGGTGGCGACGAGGCCTGCAAGGAGGGACATGGTCAGCCCCAACCGGGCGGTACGCGCCCGACTCTCCGCATCGAGGGCCGAGGTGATCGCGACGAGCGTATCGGTAATGAGCGCGCGCTGTAGCACCAGGACGATCAGGTACACCGAGAACGCCAGGAATACCTTGCCCAGTCCCGACGGTCCGAGAAGTCGTCCGGCGAGCAACGCGAGACCGAAGTTCGTTATCGAGGAGAAGGCCTGATCGAGGAATCCCCACCCGATCGCTCGTCGCTGCCGGCGCGTTCCGATCCAACCCGTCAACGCCATGAGGTCCTGTCAGCCGACAGCCGGAACGGGTCCGTCGAAGGGGGGGCGGACCTGGTAGCCATACCTCGGCAGTAGGGGGAGGGTGAGGGCCGTGGTTATGAGGCGATCGCGTGAGTTGAGTTCGTGTGCCCAGTCGCCACCGATTCGAATGTGGACCGGGCCAGTCGTGAACCGGTCTGGATTACCCGAGACGGTGTGGTTGGTATTCAAGACGACCGTTCTGGAGTCGACGAAAGGGGTGGTGGAGGAGCGTTCTCCAAGGAACTCGGCGATACGGTCGACCGTCCTCTTGGGCTCAGCTACGAAGTCCTCGTACCGGAGCAACAACGAACGGCCTGCCTTGTAGTGCCGGCGCACATCCTCCGCCGCCAGGTTCCTCGCCAGCCAATGAACGGCCGCAAACTTGGCCGTCGTCCTCGGCATCTCGGCCCCACCATCCCTGTCGGGATTCGACTTCAGTCTGAGGTTTGAGTAGGTGACGGCTCGGGGGTCGCGAACAAGATGAAGGAAGTAGGGATCCACTCCCCGGATCAAGCGCATGACCGCGCCGTTGGAGGCTCTCTTGGAGGAATCCACGAGGACGCGGGCCGCTGTGACCTTGGCCAATCGCTCGTACACGTCGCTCATGGCGGCGACATAGCTGGCAAGGGACCTCGATCGGAGGAGTCTCGCCGGAGACTGCCTGAGCAAGCCAGGCGTCCTATGGAGTCGGATGCCTTCTCGTTGAAACGCGCTGATGGCTTCGATGTGTTCGCGATCTTGCCCGTTCGCCGAGAGAACCGAAGCCCATATGTCACATTGATCCACAGGACGTTGACATCCGCATCGACGGCCCTGCAACACACGCTCCCAGAGATACCGAATCTCGCCTCCGGAGAAGAAGCCGCTGAGCTCTCCCAGGATGTTGGCGAGAACCGTGCTCCCGCACCGCGATGACCCGAGGATGTAGAGAACCTTAACCAATGACCGGCTCCGCGCGTTCACCTATCAGGCGGAGGTCCTTCCGCGCCTGATACATCGCCACCCGTACCGTTGCCGTTAGATCCTGTTCGGATGTACCGAGAAGCAGGATGGTCAGTTTACCCATCCGTCGAATGCCTGGAACGCCGCTAGGGGTCACAGGAAGCCCTTGTAACTCCGAAGCCTCGGACAGCCTCCCTCCCTGGTGCCCTAGGCCATAAGACCAGCATGGGATCCCGCCAACCTGACTCTTCGCATGGCCCGCATCCTCCGCCAAATGGGCCGATCCCCCGATCAAAGAAATCCAGCGCAAGCCGATGACCCTCAGTACGGCCCAGCGATAGGGAGGAACCGCATGCGTCTTCCACCCAGAACGCGCCAGCACCCACCACTCCATCCCCCCCGGCGAACCCCAGACTGGATCACGCCAGGGGAGGCTGCCTTCCTAACGGGAGTGGCAGCAGCGACCATCGACGAACTACTCGAGTCGAGACGCATCAGGTCAAAGGTGCTGTTGAAGCAAGAAGGACGCCCAACGCTCGTTCTGATTCCGACCCATGACCTGGTTGAGCTGGGACTGATGCCTCAACAAGCCGTTAGGGCAACGACCTTCGCCATTTCCTCGACAGGAGACCGCCGGTCGATCGTCAGCCACTTGGCCCACGCACCTTCTCGACCGGTTTGGGCCGCGATCATCCTCATTTCCCTGTTCGTCAGCTTGATCGCGGCCTCACCGCTCGACTTCATCTCGTCCACTCTCAACGCGTCTCTCGACGCATCATCCAGTGTCGCGAGATCACCGAAGCTTCGGTCACAAGAGCTGTGCAGAGAGAAGGGGAACAGCAAGAATTGCGAGGCAGATTCGTCGAAGGCGCGGCCATCGCCTAGACCTCGCCCCGGCCCCAAACCCTTTACATCTCCCTCTCCTAGCTCCTCACCAGTCCCATCTCCTTCTCCATCACCCGACCCATCGCCATTCCCATCTCCCTCACCTCCACCCGACCCCGGATGGGACGGCTCGGCGGGCCCAGCGGGCGTGACCTGCCCTCTGGGAGTCCCGGAGGTGGGCCCCGCCGACAGCATCCAGGCCGCCCTGGACCGCTACGGACAGGGAGCCACCATCTGCATCCTGGGAGAACA
>WNFZ01004321.1_pt1 | contig 13213 bp, 11 predicted proteins | sample 5400081 | NCBI WGS metagenome assembly WNFZ01 (sample SAMN13153365, study PRJNA577476) | soil metagenome | isolation source: 80 cm soil or saprolite under grassland replicate 1 | place: USA:California | collected 2016-06-15
TGAACTTCGTATGGAAAGCTGGTCTCTGTGGGCCGAACGGGTCATGTGTCCCAGAACGCGCACAGCGAGCGAAGGAGCACAGCAACTCGAAGCGGTGCTGCGCGCCCTGGGTGGGACGCTCGCAATGCTGCCTTGGGGAACACACTAACGGTGCAGTACCCTGCCATGCTGTGTATGCGGCAAATCTGAGGAGTCTCGCTCACTAACTCGGATTCCCCGAAGACTATATGACATCAATTCGCTGAAACGCTTTTGCATGCGTGCTTTTGCACGCATAAGGAATGACACATGTCGCATGAAGTGGTCGCGGCGCTCATCATCCGCTCACAAAAGATTTTGTTGGGTTTACGATCTGCCAGCCGCGCGTTTTATCCGAATGTGTGGGATGTGTTTGGTGGGCATATGGAGCAAGGCGAGCAGCAGCACGAGACGTTAATCCGAGAGCTACAGGAGGAATTAGGCATCATCCCCACCCAGTGGATGTATCTGGAGACGCTCACCCTCTCCCCTCTCGCACCTCGCAACGAACCCTCTGATCCGTTGCGCCTGCATCTCTACCTTGTTACAGATTGGGCAGGGACACCAATCAACCGCCAACTCGACGAGCACAGCGCGATCGGCTGGTTCTCGCTGGCTCAGGCAAAAGGATTACCTCTCGCGCATCCAACCTATCCGACGCTCTTTGCACGATACCTTGCTTCTGATCTCAAGCCCTGATATTGACTACTATGTCAATCCGAGAAGGTGTCCAAATAGGAGACGGAGGCGTCGGGCAGGTTGAAATGTTTTCGTGCTTTGCCCCAAAGTGCGGGGATTTACGTGCACGTGAGAAGCTAGTTGTAATGAATTTATACCGCCTGTGCTATTAACTCACCTTACACAGTTACGCTCAGAGGCGGTCTGTGACCGCTGCATTTCACTGGGAAGTCGCAGGGTCACAGACCCAGCGATAGCTTAGGGGTGCGTAAGGTGACTTATTAAGGAGGAGCAATAAAATCGCCCGCCGAAATGATTCAGCGGGCGACATGTATTAAGAAGAGGCTCCAGCCCTGTAAGCTTAGTTCTCTGAGAACACGACCTGATCATCAGGGTGTTCTGTATTCCATTTCAGCACCAATTCTTCCGAGGTCTTGCCGATGTTCTCGCGGTTGATAATCGTGCCTGTGAAGATGCCAGGCACATTCAAACCATTGCCAAAGGCATTATCAGGACGAAAAGAAATTGCCAGCCCCCCTTCGAGGTCGATGCTCGGAGTGAACGTACCAAGCCCTTCCACTTTGACCGCGCGGCCTGCGCGGCAAAATTCGATGATTTGGTCGCGGAGTTCCTTGATAGCTTGATCGATTGAACCCTCGACCAAGCCTGTGGCGCGCGAGAGGGCGCGGACCAACTCGGGTTTCTGAACAGTGTTCCCCTGCTCAATGCGGGGTCGGTAGGCATTGACTGCCTTAATTCTGGGTGCCATAGTGATGGCCTCCTATAAATTAGATTTGTCTTACCAGTGGTGATGACTTCTGCTATGCGCTTCCGTACCCCGCGGGTCTGACATGGCCGCCATTATAGTAAACGAATCGCAAGCTATGCTTTGCATCTGTGTTATTTTTCACAACTCCCTATAAGCCTTTTACATAGCATAACATTTCTGTAAAGGTTTTTGACCATGCTCAAAAGGCTTATAGGGATCGAGTCGATTCCTATAAGGAATTGAGGCAAACCCTTGTAGGAATTGACTCGTTTCCTTATAGGGATTGAGGCAAACCCTTCTAGGAATTCAGAGAAAGGCTTATAGGGAATTTGGTTCCATGTAGACCATCTGTAAAGTCTATTTTCCTGTTTGTGAAGTTATACTGTTGCTGAAGATTTGGGCAGGTTTCACGATAGGCCCTGCGGCTCGGACTTAGCTAGAAAGTCCGAGCCGTACCCTTTAAGACCCCCTCCTAAGCCTCCCCCAAATCCGACGATTTGACGTTAAATACGCATCCTGAATTTTCATTGTCGTATTTGGGGGAGGTGCCAAAGGCGGTGAGGGTGAAACGGGTTGTAATGAATTTACAAGCCAACACTGTGCTACTAAAGCTTTGTTTTGCCGTCATGTGGGTGGTCGACCGCTTGTCAGCGGCGCTATCAAGACAACCTTGCAAACAACCATCATTTCTTTATTGAAAAGCAAATTTGTGATTTTTTCGAGTATCTTAATGACACGAAACGTGTCTTGTTTGTAAGACAAGTTTATCAGTACACATTGTAAGAACGGCGGATCGTATGCCAACAAAAAACTTTACTATCAAAACTCTCTGGGGGGAGGCAGGTTTCGAGCCGAACGATGAACAACGTGCGGCAATTGAACACATTGACGGACCTTTATTTTTAACAGCAGGACCAGGCTCAGGCAAGACCCGCGTTCTCCTCTGGAGGACAGTTAACCTGCTCGTATTTCATGGGGTAAAACCAGAAGAAATCTTTCTCTCGACATTTACGGAAAAAGCGGCGCACCAGCTAAAAGAGGGACTTCGGACTTTATTGGGTCAGGTAACAAATAAGAATGGCCAGCCATATGACCTGACGCCGATGTACATTGGCACAGTTCATTCGCTTTGCCAACGTATTCTTTCAGATCATCGCCATTTTGTTATGGATCGCCATCGAAACCGGCCTCCCCAGTTGCTCGATGAATTAAGCCAATATTTTCATCTTTCACGAAACCGCAACTGGAGCAAGATTATAGAGTCTGCGGGACTGAACGGAACGGCAAATGAGATTGTAAATGCCGTTTGGGATGCAAAATATCCGTCTCTGTCCAAGCATGTTGCGGTTGTGAATTGCATGTCAATATTCAATCGTTTTTCCGAAGAATGTATTGATCCAAAGCAAGCAGAAAAACAGATCAAGAAGTTAACCAATTATTATGATCAATTAGGGCTCTCAACAGACCAAGTTGATTTACTCATCAATCTTTACGAAGCATATCGAGATTCTCTGCAACTGGCCGAAGGCACTCGATTAACTGACTTTGCGCTCTTACAGCAGGAAGCATTCAACCTGCTTAATACTCTTGATAGTGCAAAGAATGTATTCAAGCACGTCATTGTGGATGAATATCAAGATACGAACTCAATCCAGGAGCGTGTCTTCTTCAGGCTTGCTGCGGGGGCAAAAAACATTTGTGTTGTTGGCGATGATGATCAGGCGCTTTATCGTTTTCGTGGGGCCACCGTGGAAAATTTTGTTGAGTTCCCTGAGCGGTGCCAACAGTACCTTGGTATTACTCCTAGACGCCTTTCATTGGACATCAATTATCGTTCCCGCCCAAATATCGTTGAGTTTTATACTAGTTTCATCGATCAGATTGATTGGAGCAAACCAAAAGGTGGCTACTACCGCGTTGCTGATAAAAATATTAGCGCTGACCGCAAAGACAAAGCCACAGCAGTTGTGGCAAGTACACCATCAGACCCTGAAACTGTATGCAAGGAAATTGCCCAGTTGACCAAAGGTCTTCTCGATGGAGGCAAGGTACAAAACCCTAATCAAATTGCTTTCCTGTTTCCAAGCATGAAATACAATGGCGAAATGGTTGCGTCTGTACGTCGGATGAAATTCGCGTTGGAGGAAGTTGGTTTGCAAGTTTATGCGCCGCGCGCAGGACGCTTCCTTGAAGTGGACGAATCCATTGACGTCTTTGGACTTCTGCTCCACGTCCTCGGGCATCCACCCAAAGGGGAATTTCATGGAAAAGATTATGATCATTTTCGCGAATGGGTTGAAATTGCCGAGACACGCGCGCAGGCATTGATGATGAGGGACCAACTCATGAAGCGTTATATAAAAGATCGCAAGGATGAGTTGGAAAATGCCCGTGCTGATTATGAAGCACTGCTCAAAGTGGTGGAGAAAAATCGCTGGAATCTAAGCGAGAAGTATCAACCAGATAAAATGAGGTGGCTGCTTGTTAAGGCAAGTGGATTATCCGAACAGGGCAAGAAACTTCTTTCAAGCGCCTATTTGAGCCGACTGATTGAGGAACGTGCAAAGCGGGGAAATCCGTTTTCATTGCTGTACATTATAAGGCGCGTAACCTCTATTGATTGGAACTTGTTGGACATTTTCTATCGCTTATGCGGCTTTGAACATTTCAAGAAGATGTTTGATGCAGCAGAAAACAAGGGAGATGAAGGTCCAGTTGCCAATCTCGGCTTGATCACACAGTATCTCTCCCGCTTTTTGGATGAGCGAATTTCCATTATCACGGCTGATTTGCTGAAGGAAAAAACTCTCCAGATTGTTTTTTTCTCCTATCTCTTTTCGCTATATCGTCTGGGTGAGACAGAATACGAAGATGCCGAGGATCCCTTCCCTAAAGGTCGCATTCCTTTCCTGACTATTCACCAATCCAAGGGATTGGAATTCCCAGTTGTGGTCTTGGGCAATTTGCGTAAGGATGACCGCGGACCCAATCAGATTGAGAAAATAGTTCAACCTCTGCTTGATAGACCTCAAGGTGAACCGCTTGATCGCATGTCCGAGTTTGACATCATGCGCATGTATTATGTCGCACTGTCGCGCGCAAAGAACCTTCTGGTGCTCGCTCATTTCAAAGGACAAGGACAGCGAATCAATCAACCGTTCAAAAACCTGCTCAATGATGACTTTCCCCACATTAAAGATCTAGGTCTTGACAGCGTTAAGGAATTCAAGAGCAAGGAAGAGAACTTGCCAAAATCATATTCCTTTACCTCCGATTTCTTGTTATACAACAAATGCCCGCGCCAGTATATGATCTTTCGCAAGTTCGACTTTGCACCCTCACGATCGCAGACGATGTTCTTTGGCAGTTTAGTTCACCGCACCCTGGATGATTTACACCAAGAACTCATTAGACGCAGGAGCCAAGCATGATCAATACAACATCTGAACAGCAAATGGAAGATTTTATCCGCCAGGTCTTTGAGCAAAATTACGAAGAATTACGGGTCGAATCAAGCCATGCTCTTGCCCCAAGTGTGAAGGACGCTGCATTGGACCAGGTCGTGTATTACTGGCGTAAACTGAATGACATTGCAAGAAGCGTAACTGACACTGAAGTAAGACTCAGTTTGCCCAATCAACAAACACCCAACGGCCGAGAGTACGCTATTGAAGGCATTGTGGACATCGTGCAGGAAAAGGACTGCACGGTCATGTATGATATCAAGACACACAACGCGGACTTTGTTCGGGACAATATCGAAGCTTACGAGCAGCAACTCAACGTATATGCCCACATCTGGCAAAATCTGCGGGGTCAACCATTGAATAGTACCGCCATCATTGCGACAGATATTCCGCAAGAATTGGATGAATCTAAATCCGAGGATGAAATCAACGAAATCCTGAAACAGTGGGAGCCTGTAGTGCCAATCAGGTTCGATCTCAAGAAAGTGGAAGAAACGATTGATAGGTTCAGTAAGGTCGTAGATAACATTGAAGATGGGTACTTCGCGCCACCACCAATGCAGCGTTTAAATGAATTTGTCTCCAGCACAAAACTAAGGGTTCGCTTTGGAACTCAGGTTTGTCGAAACTGTGATGCACGCTTTTCCTGCAAAGCCTACCGCGAGTACGCTTGGCGCGGCGGACGCACGACGGCTGAACGCGTGATGGCGCAATACTTCGCCGAAGCTCTGCCTGACGACGAGCAGGAAGTTTGGCGCACTGGAAATCTTGACGTCTTGCCTGCTGCAACTGACCTACGCGCTGACTTCACTTCACGATAAAATCACTGTCACTGCGAGGGCGCTGCTGCTCTTTGCCCAAAGCAATCCCCAAACAACATAGTGTCATTGCGAGGAGGGTTCGCTGCGACGAAGCAATCCTCTTATAATTAGGAGATTGCTTCACTTCGTTCGCAATGACATTGGAAACTCACATGCCCCTCTCCAAACTCCGCCCCTCCTTCACCTTGACTGAAGACCGCCTCAAAGAACTGCAAGCCGTCGTTCCCGAAGCCTTTGCAGACGGCAAAATCAATTGGGACACGCTTCGTGAAGCCCTCGGGGAATACCTTGAAGAAGATGATGCTAAAGAACATTTCGGACTCTTCTGGCCCGGCAAGCGCGAAGCCCGTAGACTTGCTGCCATGCCATCCAAAGGGACGCTCATTCCCCAGCCTGGCGCAGGCGTGGACGAAGAGAACACCCACAACCTCTTCATCGAAGGCGACAATCTCGAAGTGCTCAAACTCCTGCAAAAGAGTTATGCGGGACGCGTCAAGATGATTTACATTGACCCGCCATACAACACGGGTAATGATTTCGTTTATTCAGATGATTTTACTGAACCCCTAGACGCATATCTAAAGAGAACAGGGCAAGCAGATGAAGAAGGACAACTTCTTACAACTAATAAGCGCACTGGAGGACGATTTCATTCCAACTGGCTAAGTATGCTTTATCCTCGATTGCGACTTGCTAGGAATTTTCTTACAGACGATGGGGTTTTAGTAGTAAGCATCGACGACACAGAAGTTCATAATCTGAGGGCAATTCTTGACGAAATTTTTGGTGAAGAGAATTTTATATCTGAACTTATTTGGAAAAGCAGGCAATTCCCAGACGCAAGAGCGGTAACAAATGTATCAAATGACCATGAATACATTTTGGTTTATTCGAGAAGTGATCTTTTTGGCTTTCGTGGAATTAGTCGTGATGAAACAAAATTTAGCAACCCAGACAATGATCCAAGAGGGGATTGGATGTCCCGAAGCATGTTAGGTTTAGCAACAAAAGAACAAAGACCCAATTTGCACTATATATTTAAAGACCCAAAAACTGGCAACAAGTTTTCTCCACCAGCAAACACAGGTTGGCGATATTCAAAAGACCGCATGGAGGGATTAATTGCTGAGAATAAAATTCTTTTCCCACCAAGTCCGTCTGGAAGACCAAGAGAGAAAAAGTTTAGGTCAGAAATGACCAAAGAGTTCATCTCATTTCCAAGTATTATCGATGATGTATATACGTCACATGGCACTTCAGAAATAAGAGAGCTATTTGGGGCAGACGTGTTTGATTTTCCAAAGCCATCAGAATTAATAAGGCGAATTGTTGAACAATGCTCAAGTAACAACGACATTGTGATGGATTTTTTTGCAGGCTCTTGCTCAACAGTTCAAGCCGTATTTGCACAAAACATAGCGGATGAACAATCAAGAAACTTTATTGTTGTTCAGCTTCCAGAACCAACTAAGCAAGGCTCTGAATCGCAAAAGGCTGGATTTAGAAATATTGCAGATATTGGACGAGAAAGAATTCGCCGATTGGTTAAGAAAAATCGAAAGAAAAATAGTCAACCTGAGCTATCTCAAAAAAGAGATTTTGGCTTTAAGTCCTACGAACTTGATAAGTCCATGTTCAATGAGTGGCAACCATTTTCTGGCAAAGACACATCGCAACTTGAGTTGCGTTTTGAGAAAGCCGAAACTCCGCTTGTCGAAGGCTGGCAACCTAAAAACCTGCTGGCTGAAATCCTACTCTTGCAGGGATTCCCTCTCGATAGTAATGTGCGGTCCTTGCCCGAGTTCAAAGGCAACGATGTACAGCAGGTCACGTCCGAGTTTGTTACGCATCCGCTTGACGTGTGTCTCGATAAGAAGATCAAAGCCGAGACCGTGTCCAAGCTCAAACTAGGCTCCGAAGATATCTTCGTCTGTCTCGATTCCGCCCTCAGCGACGAAGCCAAGGTCAAATTGGCGGATCAGTGCAATTTGAAGGTGATCTGATGTTACCTCTTCTAACTCCCGCCATTGAAGCATTCATAAAACTAGCTGAACGCCTTATCACTCTTGAAAAGACAAAACTTCAAGATAGGAAAGATTTGTTTAACGAGATTGTCAAACCAACGTTCGAGGTATTGGAACCTGTAGCATCAAATTACATTGAATTTTTTCGAAGATCCCAAAGAATAGTCAAAGAGGCTAAAGTCGTAAATTTTGAAACAGCAGTGAATCAAATTAGTGAAGCACGCGACCAGATGGTTATTGCTCGAATTAAGGTGCGGGAAATGGCTGCCCAAATCAAAAACAACATCGAAGATGAGAACTTTGCAGAGTTTGCGGATGCTGTTTATGAATTTTTTTACTATCGTCAAGACGATCTAGGGCAATATTCATCCATTCTCCGAAGGTTCACAAGGCAAGATCAAACGAGCCCCATCGGTTCAAAAGCTGCAGAAATTGTGGACATTGCGAAATCTATTAATTTTTCTGATAGGGAAAGAAAGCAAGAGTTTAACGAACTGCTCGAAGCGATAATCGATGAGCTTGAGAAAAACTGGAGCATAATTGTTAAGTCATACGAAAAAATAAAGATTTACGCCCTAAGCTCGCCAAAATTCATCCGCAAGAGCCAGACAAATAAACCCAAGTCTCAATGACACTCACACTTCAATTCGACCCCAACCAGCCCTATCAACTTGATGCCGTTGAAAATGTTGCGCGTCTATTCGAAGGCTTGCCGCGCCAAACGGCGAATTTCGCTTTGGGCGACGAGATCAACCCCAACCTGCCGCCCTTCGAGTCGCTCAGCGAATCCTGGCTCTATGACAACCTGCGCCAGATCCAGCAGGATGGCAACATCGCCACCGACCTGGCAGGCATGCTCGACGTGGATGACGGCATGGTCATCGAAGGCGTAGGCAACGAATCGTGGCGGCATCCCTCCTTCACCATCGAAATGGAAACAGGCACAGGCAAAACCTACGTTGCTTTGCGCACCATCTATGAACTGCGCAAGCGTTATGGCTTCAGCAAATTCATTGTGGTGGTTCCCAGTATCGCCATCTACGAAGGCTGGATCAAGAACTTCAAGATCACCCGCGACCACTTCCGCGCCCTATACGAAAACGAAACCGTCAACCTTATCGAATATGATGGTTCACGGCTCAGTCAGTTACGGGCCTTTGCCACCTCCACCTTTGTGGAAATCCTCGTCATCACCCTCGACTCCTTCAACAAGACCTCCAATGTTATCTTCAAACCTTCTGAAAAACTGCCCGGCGAACGCCTGCCCTTTGAATACATCCAGCAGACCCGCCCCATCCTTATTTTGGATGAACCGCAGAATATGGATCATCAAAGTCATTGGAAGCCCTACGAACTCTCCATCCCCTATTTTCCCTACGATACAGCGCGACACATTTGACCTCGCCCAATCTTGTTTACCGCTTGACGCCTTTTGATGCCTACCGACTGAACCTTGTCAAGAAAATTCAGGTCTTTGGCGTCACGGAACGCGAGAACTTCAACCAGCCATTCCTTGCTTTGGAAAAGATTTCCCTTGGCTCCCCCATCAAAGCTACTGTGAGAACTTATGTTGCTGATCACGGTCGCTTGAAAGAGGTGCCTGTAGTTCTAAAAAAGCCAGATAACCTATATTCAAAAACGAATCGTGATGAATACAAAGGTTACATCGTCAGTGAAATTGATGCTGCAAATAAATTCATCGAATTCGCAAATGGTCTGCGCCTGTCTCTTAACGATACGATTGGTCCCTCCCGCCCAGACATTTTCCGTGCGCAGATCCGCCAGACCATCAAACAGCACATGGAAATGCAACAACGCATGGAGCGCAGGAATGTCAAAGTGCTCTCGCTCTTCTTTATTGATCGTGTTGCGAACTATACTTCCAACGATGGCATCATTCGTAAAATCTTCGATGAAGAGTTCAACAAACTTCGAAAACAATATCCCTTCTTCGAGAGGATGAAAGCCGAAGAAGTGCGCAATGCCTACTTCGCCAGGAAGAAAGCCCCCAAGGGTGAAGAAGCCGAAGCAATTGATACCACCATCGAAGAAACTGAGAAGACCAAAGCAGAAAAGGAACTGGAAAAACTTGCTTTCGAATTAATCATGCAGGAAAAGGAAAGACTTCTTTCCTTCTACGATGGTATTGACGAGTTAAAGAAAACATGCTTCATCTTCGCTCACTCCGCTCTCAAAGAAGGCTGGGATAACCCTAATGTGTTCCAGATTTGCACGCTCAATCAAACTGTCTCCCCCATCAAGAAGCGCCAGGAGATCGGACGTGGTCTGCGGCTCGCCGTCAATCAGGAGGGCTTGCGCGTGATGGAAGACGAAGTCAATATCCTTTCCGTCATTGCCAACGAAAGTTATCAACGCTACGCTGAAACTTTGCAATCAGAGTATGTAGAAGAGGGACAGGCTCCACCGCCTAAAGTGACCAACGCTGCGCGTGCCAAGGTCACTCGCAATGATGAGATTATGCAATCAAAAGCCTTCCGTGACTTCTGGGCAAAACTGCAACGACATACAACTTATAAAATCAGCATTGATACTCCTGTTTTGATCAAATCTTGCGTAGAACGGATTAGCAATCGCTCGCTTCCGCAATCAGTCATCGTTGTGGAAAAAGGCTCGTTTGTGGTTGCAGAGTACACAATAGAACTCAAGAGTGTGAACGGCGACGAATCTTGTAAACTCAAGATTACCGTCAAAGATACTCGCGGTGATGAGAGCGTTAACACTCACACGTTCACGAATGGCACTGATCTCTCGAAGGCATTACGAGATGATCGTCTGCGCGGCTACAAGATCGTTGAAATCATCGATGACGGTGATAATTCTCATGTTCTGTTTGGCAATAACCAGAAGGTCTACAATTACCAGCCTATTGTCTTCCAAAGTGAACAGGGTCAAAAGCCAAGCGAGCGCGCCGCGCTTGCCGAGAAAACTCGCTACCCTGTCTTCAATCTCATCGACCGCGCCGCTAAGGAAACAGGACTTACTCGTCCAACGCTGAATGAAATCTTCCGCCGCCTGAGCGAGAAACGCAAAGAAGCCATCTTCTACAATCCCGAAGGCTTTGCAGGTCTCTTCATCGGCGAGATCAACAACGCCATGAAAGACCACATCGCCGAACGCATCGAATTCGAGATCACGCCCGCTCCCGTCAAATGGACTCTTGATCTGGAAGATGCCTTCCCTGCTGAAAAAGAATTTCCGCAAAGAGAACTTGTCGAGGGTTCAGGCGCAAGCCTTTACGATAAAGTGCAATTTGATTCAGAAGTGGAAGAAAGATTTGTGCGTCTGAAACTCAACGAAGACGATAAGGTTCTCTTCTATTTCAAATTTCCGCCCAGCTTCAAAATTGATTTTCCACGCGTCATCGGTGACTACAATCCCGATTGGGGCATTGCAAGAAACAAAGATGGCAAGGTCTTGCTTGAACTCGTCCGTGAAACTAAAGGACGCGAAGAACTCGACTTACTTCGTTTTCCTAGCGAAGCGCGGAAAATCCGCTGTGCTCGGAAAGTATTTCAGGCCTTGGGCGTTGATTATCGTGTCGTAAGAGATGATACTGCCGATTGGTGGGAAAGCCAGATGGAACAGGATAAATTGATCTAAATTGCGGAGCAGATTGGCTTGGAAAAATTGTGACTTTCTAGGACAACATAATGAACAGCAAAGAAGCTCGAGAGATTTCGCAATGGAAAACCAATCACCGCTCATTAGGGGAATTGTTTGATGAAGGATTAGGTTGGATACATCATAGGAAAAAGAAATGACGAAGTATCACGATCTTGCGATACGGTGGAACGATAAGAAATCATCAATCCGTCGATTGATACAAGTTGGCAGCGTTTCTGTCCACGGCCTTCCGCATAATCTCAATGTCGGCAGATGGGTAGCAATCGTGTCCCCAGGCAATAATATTCAATTGATATTTAGGGCATCGGCAATCGAAGGACCACAGAGAGTGAAGTTAGCTAATGGCGAGAGCTGGGAGAAGGGCTATATTATCAAAGCCGATAAGCGAACGATTCATCAACCGAAGGCAACCCCCTCGCCTATTAAGCGTTGGCGTGCTATAGGTCAATTCCGGTACTTCGATGCAGCCAAGATGAAGTCAATACAGTTAGACCCTACGTCCCGTTCATCTGGCAATTACATCAACAATGGCACAGAAGAAGTTTCGGGTACGAGATCCAAACCGCATACCAAAGGTATTCCAGGAATGCCTCATAATCATCCAGAAGCCAGGCTTGTCGAACAATATGTTCAGTGGATGGGTGATAACACGCGTTTTGGGCATAACTATATTCATGCATCTTATCTTTATGTAGATTTGTTCGATGAGACTCACTGGCAACTACTTGAAGCAAAGGCGTCAACCAATCGAAAGGACATACGAATGGCAATTGGACAACTTAGGGACTACAAGCGTTACTATAAGCGGCCCGCTTCACTTGCCGTTTTGCTGCCTTCTCGTCCATCTGACAGTTGCGTTGAGCTTCTGACTGATAACCATATCTCAGTCATATGGAAAAACCATCGAAAAACTTTCACCACGAAGAGGTGGAGAGACTAAGGCATTGGTGATGGTTACAACTTCCAGTTTTGCAAGGACAGGCGGAAATATAACAAAAATCATCTTGTTCAGATGAGATTTTGTCAGTATGCTCGCCAATATTTTGCAATATAGGAAAAAGCTGAACACTTTATTCTTAGTGTCTTCAAATGCAACGCGGTATGAAGCAAGAAAAGTAATTTGTTCAGATTAGGATTATTGGAAAGATTGCTACAGGAGACAACATGGCACTAAAACTTAAATCTATAAGCATTGGCGAACGAGACGAACTTGAGCCAATTCTAATTGAAAATCCAGATGTGATTGAAGAAGGATTACGAATTATTTCTCATCAACAAATGACGAATTCTGGCCCGCTTGATATTCTCGCGATTGATGCTGAGAAGACTTTAGTGGTTATAGAGCTAAAAAATGAAGCCGCAGAAGGACACATCGATCAAGGTTTACGCTATTACGATTGGTGTAGACAAAACCTCGCATGGATCACACAAGCGTTCGCAAACTTCGAAATAAATGCTAAGTCATTGCCGCGACTTTTCCTGATTGCGCCCTCTTATACGGAGACAGTCAAACAAATCGCCAAATACGTCGCTGTCGGAGTTGACCTGCGTCTATTCGAATATCATGCTTTGGAAAATGAGAAAGGTGAACATGGCTTAATTTGTAGGGAAATTGACTTCGGCTCACCTCCTGAGCCGCCACGCATCATGTCAATTGCAGATAAGGTGAAATACTTTGAGGATGCAAAAGTAAGGAAGTTATTTGAAGAAATTCTCGGATAATTACAAAAGCAAGGTATTGAAGTTAAGCCGGTCTCAAATTTAGCTATGACTGTTTGGTACCGTGGCAAG
>WNFZ01013390.1_pt1 | contig 13210 bp, 4 predicted proteins | sample 5400081 | NCBI WGS metagenome assembly WNFZ01 (sample SAMN13153365, study PRJNA577476) | soil metagenome | isolation source: 80 cm soil or saprolite under grassland replicate 1 | place: USA:California | collected 2016-06-15
CGGCAGTGCAGGTGAATGTGGGTCAGATAGCGGACGCGGTCTTTATCGTGCGAGCGAAAGATTGGCAGCCGTCCACGCTGCGCTTGAATGTGCGGGCTGAAGCGGCAAACCGCACATACGAATTGACTGAAGATCTTTCAGAGGTGTTGAGCCTCGCTCAAGTTGATCCGAAGATCTTTGCTAACGAGACGGTTGCCCTAGCGCCCACCCCAAAAGCTTCGCCTCAAATGAGTCCTGCGTCGGCTCCACTGGCTAAGCTGAATCCCAGCGTTTTGCCGCTGGTGACAAGTCCGCTTGCTACTGCTGATCTGGAGGTTGAGGCACTCCAGTTATTAAACCAAGTGGGCGCCGATCTGGGTGAGCAGATTAGCGTCAAGAGAACTCAGGAAGGAACGCTTCAAGTCAGCGGTATCGTTGAGACCGAGCAGCGCAAGACTGAGATCCTCAACGCGCTGGCTCCCATCAGGAATAATCCAGCGGTCCGCGTTGAGATTCAGACTGTAGCGGAGGCCGTCGCAAAACAAACCAATACCCCTAATCCGTCTCCGAGCACGCGAGCAGTAGAAATCGCCGGCAACACGATGGCTACCGAACCGGAGGTGCGCGCTTACTTCGCGCGCGAAGGCGCAGACACGGATCAAGTGGTGCGTAGGTTTGCGGCGCGGATGGTCGGTCTATCGAATCAGGGAATGGACCACTTATGGGCCATGAAACGCTTACTTAGTCAGTTTTCGCCAGAAGAGCAGCGCTCGCTAACGCCCGAGGCGAGGACGAAATGGCTAGCTATGATCCGCGCGCATGCGCGCTCGTACCAGCAGAACACGCAATCGTTGCGTCGAGAACTACAGCCCATTTTCTTTCCTGGTCAGTCGACTGCCGGAGCTTCGCCGGAAGGAGTGATTGCCGATACGAATGAGTTGGGTCGTGCCATAGAACAACTCTTTGAATTAGGTTCGTCGAATGACCGCGTGATCCGCTCGGCATTCACCACCTCGACGGGCGGAGTAATGACGACAGTTATCAAGGCGCCGCAATTCTGGCAATCGCTGAAGAACGCCGAAGCACAGGCGGCGAGAATCGGGGCAGTAGCCCGACCGTAAGGGAGGGCTTTGTCAGAACCGCCTGCGGTAGCGGGCGGGTGGTTCGTTGCAGTCTTAACAAAGACCAAAGGCCCAAGACCTAAGACCAATTGATCGAGAGGACCAACATCATGACGCGTTATCGTCGGTTTCGCTTTCTGCCTACTGCCTCCTGTTTACTGCCTACTGTTCTTCTGCTGCTCACCGCTCACTGCTCACTGCTCACTGGCTACGCGCAGTCCACTAGCGCAACGCTCAGCGGCACGGTTACAGATGCGCAAGGGGCTTTGGTTCCTGGCGCTCGCGTCACGGTGACGAATGCATCGACGGGACTGAAAAGAGAAGCGACCACGAGCGGCTCTGGCACTTTCACAATACCGCTGCTTCCACCAAGCACTTACACCGTCTTGGTCGAAAACCAGGGGTTCACCCCAGCAGAGATCAGGGACGTGGTCCTTAACGTCAATGACAATGTATCGCTAAACATCGAATTGAAGGTTGGATCGGTCGGCGCGACTGTTGATGTGAAGAGCGATGCGCCGCTGATTAATGAATCGCCGGCGGTCGGGACGGTTGTCGATCGACAGTTTGTCGGGAACCTGCCGCTCAATGGCAGAAGCTTTCAATCGCTGATTGCGCTCACCCCTGGAGTCGTTTTGACCACTAGCAGTTTTCAGAATCTAGGGCAGTTCAGTGTCAACGGTCAGCGCGCCAATGCCAACTACTTTACGGTGGATGGTGTGAGCGCTAATTTTGGCGTCAGCAATTCGTCTAGTCTTGCCCAGGGTGACAGCGGCTCGTTGCCAGGGCTGACCGTCTTCGGGGGCACGAACAACCTCGTTTCGGTAGATGCGTTGCAAGAATTCAGGATTCAGACCTCTACTTACGCGCCTGAGTTTGGGCGCACGCCGGGGGCACAAGTGTCAATTGCGACCCGCTCCGGGACAAAGGACTTTCATGGGACTGTGTTTGATTACTTTCGCAATGACGCGCTGGACGCGACCGATTGGTTCGTTAATAGTAACCCAAATCTAAAGAAACCTCCGATGCGCCAGAATGATTTTGGTGGTGTGTTGGGAGGGCCTCTATACTTACCGCGCTTTGGCGAAGGCGGGCCGTCCTTCCATAACGGGAAGAACCGCACGTTCTTCTTCTTCTCTTATGAAGGGCTGCGGCTACGGCAGCCACAATCGAGGGTTTTGACGGTTCCCTCCGTCAACGCACGGCAGAACGCGGTGCCCGCGATGCAGCCGTTTTTCAATGCGTTCCCGATTCCCAACGGCAGCGATTTGGGGAACAACTTGGCACAATACTTCCTTTCCACGTCAAATCCAACGACACTAGATGCCACCGGCATTCGGGTGGATCACACGCTGAGCAGCAAGTTATCTTTCTTTGCACGGTACAACCATGCTCCGTCCGAATCGGTCAACCGCAAAATTGAATCAGACACCACCCAGGCCAAAACACAGACTCTGACGGCAGGCATACTGATGTCATTGACGTCGTCTATAGCTAATGATTTCAGGGCTAACTATAGTCGGAACACAGGGAGAAGTTTTTCTGAGTTTAATAACCTTGACGGTCAAGTCCCAGTCCCTGATTCACTTCTCTTTCCGTCACCTTTTTCAACCCGGGATAGCCGTTTCGCATTCTTTGCAGGCTCAGCCATCTTTGTGGTGGGGAAGAATGCCGATAATGTCCAACGTCAAATCAATCTGGTTGATACTCTCTCTGTAGTTTCTGGTTCCCATCAATCAAAATTCGGCATCGACTATCGCAGAATCTTCCCAATCTTCGATCCAATCGCATACCAGCAGCAGGTAATCTTTGGTAGTGTGACTGCGGCTATGACGGGAACAGCATCTCTAGGTGTGATTCTAACTTGGAGCCAGACGTTCCCTATATTCAACAACCTCTCCTTGTTTGGCCAGGATACATGGAAGGTGTCGCCAAGGCTGACCCTGACATATGGAGCGCGGTGGGAAGTGAACCCGCCTCCATCGGAAGCCCACGGTAATGACCCCTTTGCGTTAACCAACCTTGATAATCCGGCGGCGATAGCGTTAGCGCCGCGGGGCACGCCGCTCTATAAAACCACCTATCGAAATATCGCACCGCGAGTTGGAGTCGCCTACCAGTTGTCGCAGGCGAAGGGCAGGGAAACGGTGCTTCGAGGCGGCTTCGGCATTTTTTATGACACTGGCTCCGGCCCGATTGCGGATGCATTTGGCAATACTTTTCCAATTAGACTTCTTAAGATCCTGCCAAACGCACAGGTTCCTGCCCCTTTACAGTTTCCTTTTACCGCAGCCGCAGCAGCTCCACCCGTTTTCAACGCTAATCCTCCATACACCGACATCGTTGCCGGAGCTGATCCGAACCTTAAGCTGCCGTACACGTACCAATGGAATGTTGCCGTGGAACAATCACTGGGTGCGAGCCAAACGGTGTCCGCGTCTTATGTCGGCGCCGCCGGCCGCCGCCTTCTGGGGCTGGAAAGCTGGGCAAACCCCAATCCGAATTTCACGGGCAACGGCTTCATTATAGCCACAAGAAACACCGCCAATTCCGACTATCACGCTATGCAGCTCCAATTTCAGCGCCGCTTATCGCGCGGGCTGCAGGCTTTGGCTTCCTATACATGGTCAAAATCTCTTGACAACACTTCGAGCGACTCGTTTCGCACGATTCCTGGTACAAGCCTTGACCCGAAAATAGATCGAGGTCCATCGGATTTCGACGTACGCCATACCTTCACTGCCGCGGTGACTTACGATCTGCCAAACCCGAAGTTCGGATCGTTTGGCAACGCTATTTTTCACAACTGGTCACTAAACACAATCGTTGTCGCCAGGTCCGCCCCGCCGGTAAATGTGAACACCGGAACAAATTTCTTCAATGTGTTCGGGGTATTGCGCCCGGATCTGGTAGCGGGAGTTCCGCTCTATATCAACGATTCCTCTTTGCCGGGCGGCAGGCGGCAGGTGGACTTCGCTCTGGGTCGCCAGTTCAAATTAAACGAAAGGGTCAATCTGTGGCTAAAAGCGGAGCTTTTTAATGTCTTCAACCATCCCAATTTCGGCAGTCCGAGAAACGCATTGAATTCCGGCGCGGCCTTTGGAAAACCGAGTTCGATGCTGGCGGGAAATCTGGGGGGACTGAGCGCGCTATATCAGCTCGGCGGCCCACGGTCTGTGCAGCTATCTCTGAAGATAGGGTTTTAGGCTAGGCGGCCCTCAGGAAGCCGAAGCCGCCTCTTGAGGGGCCCGATTCTCAAAGTCTTCCCAAGTCAGTGACCCCATAAGGCTAAGCCGCTTGGAAACCATCGTGACGAAAGCCTTACTAAGAATGCTCGCATTGTGCTGGGCCCTCGCGGGCACTGCCGTGTCAATGACTACCTCAAAAGGGCCAATATCTCAATCTGCAAGCTCCTTACAGGTAGGAAGATCAGAGAAGCAAATCGTCGTCGGCCCAAATATCCAGGTAAGTAAAGAACTGGGGAGTCTGGCGCATGGGGAGATTCTTTTAGCGGCGGATGCGAAAGATCCAAGCAGACTGCTTGGCTGCTCAATGGTGTTTTCGGAGGAGAAAAACACGAATTCAATTGTGGCTTATGCATCCTTCGATGGAGGAAAAACGTGGTCGCCAACTTTAAAGATTTTTCCGGAGGAAGACGTCTGTTGTAACACTGACCCTGCCGTCACCTATGGTCCTGATGGAACTGCTTATCTCATTTTCTTTGGTCCCACCAAAGACAGAAAGAAGTATGACCTTTATGTGTATCGCTCTAAAGACGGTGGCAAAACCTGGCTCCCACCAACCAAAATTCCCGTGATAGATCGTCCTTATGTAGTCGTAGACGACACGGGCGGCAAATTCCATGGGAATATATACATTCATGGTATTAGCGGTTTATTGACATATGAGCGAGGCTTTGGCGCGTACGCCAGCTTTAAACTCTTCCGCTCGGTAGATGGGGGATCTACCTTTGAACCGCTCACACAATTGGTACCGGTTGGCGACCATTATCCCATTGGAGGTGCCCCTGGCGTTGTTTTATCGGATGGCACGTTAGTCTGCAGCTTTTTTGAGTATCAAAGCAGAAGGAGAGAGGATTATTTGGAATCCCCGGAAGAGAAACCTGGCAAACCGAATGACGAGGATGCTCGTTCTGGCCGTGTCGAAATCATGTTTGCTTATTCATCAGACAAAGGCCGAAGCTGGTCAAAGCCAATGGCCTTGAACGATGACCGGCCGCCTGTTGATCCCGCTAAAGGGCCGAACCATTTCATGCCAGTAATGGCCGTAAATAGAGACGGCGTGGTGGGGGTCGCGTGGTATGACAGACGAGAAAGCGTCAATGATTGGGATTATACGGTCCGTTTCAGAGGCTCGCTTGATGGCGGAGAGACTTTTCTTCCCAGTGTCAAAGTGTCCGAAGCTTCATTTACTCATGGAGGTAAGGATGAAAAATGGGCTGTGACGGCATGGGGTGGCGATTTTTGGATTCATTGGATGGGGGTGAAACCAGGTGACACGGCGGGCATGGCCGCCGATGCCAGCGGAGCATTTCATCCCTTCTGGATAGATAACCGGACTGGTATCGCCCAAATCTGGACGGCGCCCGTTACAGTTAAAGGAACTGTCATCCGAAACGGCGCTATAGACCTTGCGGGTCTAGATGTTGTGTCTGAGAAAGTGAACTTCAAATACACGAACATAAAATATGATCGAGCAGCAAATACTCTCACCGTTGACGCACAACTTGAAAATGTGTCTAACGAAACAATGGTTGGACCGATCAAAGTGCGAGTGGTTTCATTAAAGTCAAGTGTCGGTATTCCAAAGATTCTGGATACCGATAATGAAGAAAGTGGTGTTGGGACAGTTTGGGATTTCACTCCGTTGCTTACAGACAATAAACTCAGACCACAGCAAAAGTCGGCAGTCAAGCATTTGAGGTTCAGTCTTTCCGACGTTCGACCGCTTAAGATCCCCCCAATGTCTGACTGGGGCATTGGCTTGATACGCATGGAGACGAAGATACTCGGTAAGGTAGAGAAGCAAGCCGCCCCATCAGGCTCAAATGTGCCATGAAAACGGAGTCGTTGAGAGAAAACAGTAAGCCAGTTGATTAATTTATGTTGATTGAAAGGCATGTAAAGAACCAATCGAAGCATGCGTACGAGATATATCAGCGATACTTGGACTTGGTTTAACGTCTGGCTTCAAGACAAAGAAGATCCCGACCCCAGCAAGCAGGAACAATACAAGCGGTGGCCGCAATGCGTGAAGAGTTTTAAGAAGCGGCACGCCGCCCAACTCGTCCGGCCGCATTGAAACAATTGCTGCTGGTCTACATGTTCCATTCCAGCAATTCTAAGAAACGTAATTCACCGTGCGAAGGGGAAACGATGTGCAGGTCAAGAAGAAGCTGCTATTGATACGTTTGGCGTAGCGGCTCTGTTCGTCTGTGGCTGATCATTTTGCGCCTCAAAGTGAAAGAGTATGTTCGGAACAGAACACAGTGTCATCATCCTCCAAAGAACCGTCCATTACGATAGCGAACCGTCTGCTGGCTGCCCTCCAGCATGACGAATACGAGCGCCTCCTTCCAAACTCACAAGTAATCCGGTTAGCAAGAAACAGAATTGTCTACGAAGCGGGAGATGAAGTGCGCTCCGCGTATTTCTTAAGCGAGGGCATGGTCTCGTTATTGGCCATAACCGAGGATGGACAGACCGTCGATATTTGCACAATTGGAAATGAAGGTGTAGTTGGATTACCAATAGTCCTGAATGTTCCAATCATGCCCTGTCGGGTGGTCACCCAAGTGCCATGCGAAGCTTTGATCATCAAAGGAACGCAGCTACTGGCGGAGTTCAACCGCGGCAGCACACTTCACAGAGTATTACTGAAATACGCATATGCCCAGCAGTCTCAGATCATTCAGTCGACAGTCTGCCACTCACTGCATACTATCCGAGAGAGACTCTGTCGTTGGTTATTGGTCATCAGCGAGAGTGTCCAAGCAGATAGCTTCGACGTTACGCAGGAGCACATCGCCAACATGCTGGGCCATCAGCGTAACCGCATCACTCTGGCGGCTCGCGACTTACTGCAACAGGGACTAATTGAATACGGTGGTGGGAGCATGAAGATTCTCGATCGCGCCGGATTGGAAGCTGCGGCCTGCGAGTGTTATCGCATTGTACGAGAGGCAATCAGCAACACAATGGCTGAGGTAGAAGCTGCGCCTGCCAGACGTACTTAACTCATGCGTAGAATCTCCGAGTGTTCGCGCCTTACGTCTCTTACCTAACGAAATTCGATTGCTTCCCCGTTAAAATTAGACTTTCCTAGTGTCTATGGACACCTGGCACAATCCTGCGAGGCTGAGCCTGGAATTTTTCCAGAAAAAAGTTCAACTTCCATTTAGGTTTTTTTCACTAAAAGCGTCTTTATTAGTGAGACTGAAAGAATGCTGAGACCTGCGCCCGTTCCGGGCAGCCATGACGACCTCTTTATGGCCCGCTATCAGCGGCTGGCTGGCTGGGCGCTGCGTTTGACCGAGGGTGATCACCATGCGGCGGAAGACCTGGTGCACGATGCATTTATTCAATTCACTCTCAAGCAGCCGAATCTCGCGGTGATTGAAAACCTGGACGACTACCTCTATGTGATGCTACGCAACCTGCACATCTCACAGGCCAGGCGAGCATCCCAGACGCCGACAATCCAACTGGCAATCTCCGATTACGACACCGCCGAGATCGGGCTGCGCTTGATAGATGCACAGCGACAACTTCAGGCCCGAGATGATCTCAGAAGTATTTGCGGCTACGTGAATCAGCGCAAGGAGACTTCCAAAGCCGCCAGTGTCCTGATCCTTCGGTTCTTTCATACTTACTTTCCGGCAGAGATCGCCTCCATCTTGCGGACCAGCCGACAGGCAGTGGAGATTTGGTTATTGAACGCTCGGCGTGAGTCGCGTCTCTATCTGGAAGATCCCACGGCCTTGCACCTGATTGGCAAGCAGGCGGCCGCGAAAACGGTGGTGCGCCTTCCACAGCGGCCAATGGCCGTCAGGTCAGCGGATATTTTCCGCGAATTGTGTGAAACCATTTTTGCCTCTCGTCAGGGCGAGTGTTTGAACAAAGATCAATTGCGCGCCTTGTACGAAGGGGAAGAAACAATTGAATGCGAGCGATTGGCCCACACCGTTAGCTGTCCCGAATGCCTTGAGACGGTTAACCAGTTGCTGGGCCTGACCTCGCTGGATGAGCGATACAGAATGGAATCCCCAGATACTGACAAGCCGCCGTCAGGCCAGGGCGGTCCTCCTGCAACGTCCGGTGGCAATGGTGGTGTAGGTGAAATCGGCAGACGTTTGCGCCGCCGCCGTCGCGATACGATCGAGCATCGGCCACACGAGTTGCGCATTGCCGTTAACGGTTTCTTCGTGAGCCGGCAGAAGGTGGGAATGCCGGTCAATGAGTTAGCGTTAAAGCTGAACCTCGAAGAGAAGATTAGCTTCATTGAGGTGTTTAGTGAGCAGGGACTGCTGCTGTCTCACTTCACGGTAACACCACCAACAGACGGAGAGATCGAACAGCGAGAGGCAGTGGAGTTCGGTGAAGGGCGCGCGCTGGAAACGACGGTTAGCTTCAACACCCAATGGCCCACGCTCCATGTCGTCTATCGTGATCCGCTTGTTGCTTACTTACAAAATGCCCTGGTTGACGGCGGGTTAGATCCAAGCAGCGCCGCATTCGATTCGCAGGACGGAGAAACTCGGGTTGTGGAGGCGGGGCCGGACAGCCTCGTAAGCGAGCCCCACCGCCGCTCGCCCGATTCCCAGAGAGGCTTGGGCCTGCAGGATCTGGGCCAACAGTGGCGCAATATCTTCCGCCTTCAATTCTGGCTCCGGCCCGGCGCCATCACGGCGGTGTTTGCGCTTTTGCTGTTGGCGACTGTGGTGATAGTCATGCGCCGACATCAGCCGGCCGTTCCCGTCACCGCAGCTGATCTCATTCAACGAGCGACAACTGCGGAAGAAATTGCCGCTGCGAATACTTCGACGGCGACGCACCGCACGCTTCAAATAGAAGAGCGCCGCGGCTCACTCGATGGCGAAGTGATCGCGCGTCGTCGGGTTGAGTTGTGGCAGAGCGCCGCGAGAGGCGTGACCGTGCGCCGGGTTTACGATGACCGAGGTCAATTGCTCGCCGGTGAATGGACCAGGGCGGATAACGTGACCACGCTTTACCATCATGGCGCGCGACCGCAACTCCGGCCTTCCAGTCCGACGCGATCGTCTTTGAACCTTGATAATGTTTGGCAGCTGTCACCTTCGGCGAAGGATTTCACCCAGCTCGTCGGCGAGGTTCAAAGTGTAAGGCTGGAAGAGCGCACCAATCACTATGTCTTGAGTTTCGATAACGCCGGAGATGCTAGTCCTTACAAGCTGGTGCAGACGCGACTCATCCTGGGCCGTGAAGATCTTCATGCTGTTGAGCAGAGTCTACTGGTCCAGCAGGACAATGAGATACGGGCCTATCGCATCATCGAAACCTCCTTTGAACGCCGGCCGAATGACGCGGTAGCGCCAGCCATGTTTGAGCCGGAGTCGGAACTCCTTTCGTCAACCGAACCGGAACTCCGAAACCCGAAAGCCGAAACTTCGGCTTCGGCCCCAGATCCTCGAACTCCCGCTCCGGTAATGGCGACCGCGGCCCTTGAAGTCGAAGTGCTCCAGTTGCTCAACCAGGCGAATGCGTTTATGGGAGAACAAGTAACCGTCACGCGCACGCCGGAGGGCCGACTCTTGGTCTCCGGATTAGTTGAGACGGAGGAAAGAAAGTCGGAGTTGCTAGGTGCGCTCGCTTCAGTCCGCAATAACTCAGCCGTCAAGATTGATGTGGAAACAGTAAGCACCGCAGCGCAACGGGAGCGTCCCAAAAGTCCTGGCAACGTTACTGTCGACCGGGTTGAAGCGATCGAAGGCACCAGTCCTCTTTACGCCGAGCTGAAGAAGAAATTTCCTGAGGATGAAGCACGAAGATATGCAGATCGGGTGATGGTGCGATCGCGACAGGCACGCCGCCACGCTCTGGCTATGAAGCAATTGACCCAGAGATTTTCGCTCAGTGATCTGCGGACGCTGCCCGAAGCCGACCGTGCCCGCTGGATCGGTTTGTTGCAAGAGCACGCGCGTGCCTTTCAGGTTGAACTCCAAGCCTTGCAGCGTGAGTTACAGCAAGTCTTTCCCGCTCTGTCAGAACCGGGAGCGGTAGCGACCGGGTCGATCGGCGGAGATGCGGACATTCAAGAGGCCGTGCGCCGCCTATATGACTTTAGTGTGTCCGTGGACGAGGACGTGAGACAGTCGTTCGCCCTCTCCGTTCAGGGTAATACGGCCGCACAAGTGAAGACAGGTCATTTCTGGCAATCGCTGAAGAGTGCTGAAGGGTTGGCCGCTCGAATTCGGACCGCGCATTAAAACTGGGAGCGCAGACGCCTCGTCCGCATGAGCGCGTGATCGCTAACAATCTTCTTACTTATGAGCGAAAGGATTAAAGCCATGACCGGCCATCCCCTATCACTTACGAACCGTTGCGTGGTTTTTGTTTGCGCGGTCCTGCTTACTGTCTACTGCTTTCTGCCTACTGCTGTCGCCCAATCCACCACTGCCACCCTAACTGGAACGGTCGAAGATCAGAACGGTGCGGTAATTCCTGGTGTTAGCATCACGATCCAGAACACTGCTACGTCGTTTGAACGTCAGACGGTCACAAGCGATGCGGGAGGATTCATCGTTCCGCTGCTCCCACCAGGTAATTACACGGTCACGGTCAAGCGAGATGGATTCACACCCGTTGAGATTAGAAACGTAATTCTCAATGTTGGGGATCAGAAGTCACTTCCAATTGTGCTCAAGGCAGGAGGTGTAACTGAGACGGTACTGATAGATGCGGACGCGCCGCTGATAAATGAATCACCGGCGGTGGGCACGGTGGTGGACCGGCAGTTTGTTGGGAATCTGCCGCTTAACGGTCGGAGTTTCCAGTCGCTGATCACGCTCACGCCCGGAACAGTTCTGACTAAGACCAATCTAAACGATCAAGGTCAGTTCAGTGTCAACGGTCAGCGATCAAACGCCAATTACTTCACTATTGACGGGGTCGGTGCCAACATCGGGGTTGTTGCCGCAGTTCCTCAGGGACAGTCGGCACCCGGGAGCCTGCCCGGTCTTAGCTCCTCGGGCGGCACCAACAACCTTGTTTCCATAGACGCTCTGCAGGAATTTAAAGTACTCACATCCACTTACGCTCCTGAATTCGGACGCACTCCGGGCGCTCAGGTCTCAATTATTACACGCCCGGGGACAAACAAATTTAGCGGCACTGTTTTTGAGTATTTCCGAAATGAAGCTTTAGATGCCACCGATTGGTTCAATAATGCCAAATCCCTGGCGAAGCCGGCGCTTCGGCAGAATAATTTCGGCGGCGTCCTAGGCGGACCCATTTTACACGACAAAACCTTTTTCTTCTTCTCGTATGAAGGATTGCGGCTGCGGCTGCCCAACACGACGACGACGCCCGTGCCGACGTTGGCAGCGCGCCAGGCGGCTGTACCAGCCATTCGACCGTTCTTCGACGCCTTCCCGATTCCGAACGGCAGGGATTTTGGGAACGGCACGGCAGAATTCATCGGCAGTTTCTCGAACCCGTCATCCCTTGACGGCAAACTAGCCTTGTTTGGTCGCTACAATTACGCGCCTTCGGAAACATCGGAACGCGGAGTAGCTATCGGGGGTAACAGCTTGAACAGCATTACCGCCACGCGCCTCAAAACCCAGACCCTGACCGCGGGGGTAACCTATTCTATAGCGCCCGCTATCTCCAATGAGTTACGTTTCAACTGGAGTCGAAATAAAGGTAGCGGTAATTTTCTACTCGATGATTTTGGGGGCGCGGTGGTCCCTTCCGATTCAGTGCTGTTCGCCCCTGGTTCTCCCGCCGGCAACTCGACCTTGGTCTTTCTGATTGCGAACCCGCAGATGGCTCTCACGGTAGGGAAGATCGCCGATAATGAGCAACGCCAGTTGAATATAGTTGATAACCTGTCGATGGTCACCGGCTCTCATACATTGAAATTCGGTGTTGATTACCGGCGTCTATCTCCGGTACTTTCCCCGACGGGCTATAATTCAACTGCGGTCTTCCTTTTTTCAGGGGCGCAAGCGGGAGTGGCACTCCAAACGGCAATTAGCGCCGGAGCTGGGAAGATTTATCCGGTATTCAACAACTTTTCCGCCTACGGGCAGGATACCTGGAAGGTTACGCCCCGGCTCGCCCTGACCTACGGTTTGCGCTGGGAGGTGAATCCACCCCCGACGGAAAGCAAGGGCAAGCATCCGGCTGTTGTTGCCGGATTGGAAAACCCGGCGACAATGGTCCTCGCCCCCTTTGGAACGCCATTGTATAAAACGACTTACAACAATTTTGCTCCGCGCTTCGGATTATCCTACCTGCTTCGCACCCAACCGGGGCGGGAAACCGTAATCAGAGGCGGTGTCGGAGTATTTTACGATCTCGGGACCGGTCAGGCGGGCAATGCCTTTAGTGGGTTTCCGTATACGCGTTCAAAGACCTTGATTGGTAGGCCATTTCCGCTGAGCGCTGCTGACGCGGCTCCGCCCTCGTTTGCGACTCTTACTCCGCCATTTAATGTTATAGCCTTTGAGCCCAATCTTGAGCTGCCACGCACTTATCAATGGAATTTAAGCCTTGAACAATCGATCGGTGCTAAGCAAACGGTCACTGCCTCTTACGTCGCCGCGCTCGGTCGAAAATTATTAAGAACCGAGCAATTAATACGCCCGAATCCAAATTTCGGTAACGTTTCGATTACCAGGAACCTGGCTACGTCCGACTACCACGCATTTCAGCTGCAGTTTGCGCGCCGCCTGTCACGAGGACTCCAAGCTCTCGTTTCGTATACCTGGTCGCATTCCATCGACATCGCTTCTTCGGATTCATTCTTAACTGCTTCCGCTAATTTTTCCGATCCAAATTTGGACCGCGGATCATCCGACTTCGACGTGCGCCACGCATTTAGTTCAG
>WNFZ01016299.1_pt1 | contig 13208 bp, 13 predicted proteins | sample 5400081 | NCBI WGS metagenome assembly WNFZ01 (sample SAMN13153365, study PRJNA577476) | soil metagenome | isolation source: 80 cm soil or saprolite under grassland replicate 1 | place: USA:California | collected 2016-06-15
GATGAGCGGTCCGCCAACGACTTGCTCGAACATTTGGAAAACCAATTGCTCGGCCAGTATTTGCGAGCGCACGCATCTCGTTGCGCTGTTTATCTTGTCGGTTTGGCAAGAGAAAGGGAATGGAATTCGCCCGATGGAGATCGCTTAATCCAGTTCGATGAATTGATAGAGCTCCTAACAACACGCGCGAAAAAGTTGGTCGAACAGCGTGAAGACGTTGAAGACATCGCAGTCTTCGGAATCGATTTTCGACAACCTGGTTGAAAGGGAATGGCGCCTTCGTTTCCAAAAGCGCGCTTCCCATTTTGATTCCGGTAAGCCGAATTCTGGCGACGTGATTGCTCACGCGGGTGATCATCTTCTCTTCCACTTCCAGTTTTGCTCTTAACGATCGCGGCGTAGCTTCAAACGTTACGCTCCATTTTTCATCCTCGGTTTATGCCTGCGATTGAAGCGTCCGGTTTAACTAAAGTTTATCGTACGTACCGCAAGGAGCGCGGTCTCTGGGGTTCGATCAAGGGGCTGGTCTGGCGACGCTACGATGAAACGCGGGCGGCCGATCATGTCTCCTTCCAGATTGAGGAGGGCGAATTTGTTGGCTTTCTCGGCCCGAATGGGGCGGGTAAAACCACCGTGCTCAAGATGCTGTCGGGCTTATTGAATCCGACTTCGGGCGATGCGCGTGTGCTCGGCTTTGTTCCGTGGGAGCGGCGCAACGAAATGAAACGGCAGTTTAGCCTGCTCATGGGACAAAAGAATGCGCTCTGGTGGGACCTGCCCGCGCAGGAATCGCTTGAGCTCAATCGCGCCATCTATGGGATCGATCGCGGCCGATTCAAGAAGGTTGTCGATGGATTATCGGAGCTTTTGGAAGTGCAGGACAAAATGAACGTGATGGTGCGCGAACTTTCGTTAGGCGAGCGGATGAAAATGGAGCTGATCTCCGCGCTCATTCACGAGCCGCGCGTGCTCTTTCTCGACGAACCGACGATTGGACTGGATGTGGTTAGTCAAAAACGCGTCCGCGAGTTTTTGCGCATTTACAACGAGGAACATCGGATCGTTACCCTGCTGACGAGCCATTACATGCAGGATATCCAGGAACTGTGTCATCGCGTTCTGGTGATTGATCACGGCAAAATCTTCTTCGACGGCCCTCTTGCCCAGATCATCGATCGATTTTCCGGGCATAAGATTCTCAGTCTCACTTTTGAAAAGGAGGCGACGCGCGATCTTTCGGCGTTTGGGGAAGTGACCGAACAAACGCCTGTTTCAGTGCAATTGAAAGTCCCGCGCGCAAAAGTCACTGAGACCTGCCGGCAATTGCTCGAAGCATGTGACGTTAGCGATATTAATGTCCAGGAAGTGCCAGTCGAAGAAGTAATCCGCCAACTCTTCGGTGAGCGGCGCGAGAATCATCGCGCTGCCAGTCTGGCTGGCGCAGAAACCGCGCTTGTAAGCTAGAAGTGCCGCGCAGAACAAAGGAGGACAAACATCTCGAGTTTTTGGAGTACGGCGACATGCCGCCGCTTTAAAAGCGCGGACATGTCCGCGCACTCCAAAGAGCGGCTACTGCAATTAACTCCGTGCATCGGCGGTTGAACCTTCATTGAGTAATCTCCGCGAAGCTTGGCAGAATGCTTTTCTCCATGGCTTCCGCGAATTTGGGATACCGGAGACTCCAACCCAGGCGACGCAATTTAGCATTGCTCACGCGCTTGTTGCTATCACCGCGCTTGCGCTCCCCTTCCCGTTTTCCAAGCGGCGGAAGCGGACGATTCAACTTCTCGGCCAACCAGCGATAACATTCGCTTTGCAAAATCGGTTGATCGTCAACCACATTGTAAATCTCACGCGACAGTGACGGCCGATTCAGCAAAAGAAACAGAGCGGCCGCGATGTCGTCCCGATGGATCTGGTTAACAAATCGATCGTTTCCCGGATCAACGATTGCTTCGCCCGCCAGAAATTTGCTCAGCAGCGCTGAACGTCGCGGTCCATAAACCCCGGCAAGCCGCGCAACAATGCCACCACGACCGAGCACGAGTTCTTCTGTCTCAAGCAAAACTCGGCCGGTCTCGCGCCCCGGTTCGGTCTGGCTTTCTTCGGTGACCCAGCAACCATCACTTTGCGCATACACGCTCGTACTGCTCGTGAACAGCATCCTCGATCCGCCAAATCGATCGAGAAGATTACGCGCCCCATTCAAGTAGATTTGCCAATACGTATCGACGTCGCCGCCGCCGGAGCTGGCGCAATGGATTATCGCGTTAAACACTCCCGCATGCATAGCAATCTGAGCCCGATCCGTGATATCGATCCCGTAAACAGGATACGGTTTAGCGGCTAATTTCGCTGCGGATTTCCCGGATAGCGTCCAGCATTCTACTGCCCAGCCGGCCGCATGGAACAAATCGGCGGTGGCCTGCCCGACATAACCACATCCGGCGATCAAGATTCGCGGCATGATTGATAATTTTCACGCCGTTGCGGCCGCGATTTCGATTTCTTCAAAGATGTTTTTCTGAATGGCACGGACTTGTTTGAGACGAATCAGCTCGAGGAGCGCAAGAAAAGTTACCACCACCTCTATGCGCGATGCGGCGGCCCCGAACAAATCGGAAAAACGAATGGAACCAGCCGCCACACGCCGCAAAATCGTGTCGATCTTCTCCGAAACACTAAAACGTTCGCCGAAAATCTCCTGCACGTCCTGTCGCGCTTCTACCTTTTTGATCACCGCCTGGAACGCGTTGATCAATTGAAAGATTCCAACTTCTCCCAGACGAAGAGATTCCTGCGCAGTTGGAGATGGGCCTCCTTCTCGTGCGAAAATGCGCTCTTGTTCGAGTTCGCGCTGATGCAATTCCTCCGCAGCCTCCTTGAATTTTTTGTACTCGATCAGCTGCCGGATTAAATCCCAACGGGGATCATCTTCCTCGGCATCTTCTTCGGGCGGTTGTTGATCAACAGGGAGCAGGCTGCGGCTTTTAAGGTAAATGAGATTTGCCGCCATCACGATGAATTCGCCGGCAAGTTCGATATTAAGCTCTTTGAAAGCCTGAAGATATTCGAGGTACTGGCGAGTGATGCGCTCGATCGAAATATCGTAGATGTCGATCTCGTCCTGTTTGATCAAGTAAAGGAGGAGGTCGAGCGGCCCCTCGAAGACCTCAAGCTTGACTTTGTAATCGGCTTCCATGCGTCGCGTCCGATTTTAGGCGACCACAGGCCAAAGTAAATCGCGTGGCTGTGAACCAATCGCCGGCGCGCCCTCGCCACGGCGAGCAGGCTCAGGTCGCGCCCTACCAATCTATGCCTTCAAGCGGGAACGTGCCGGTGGACCCAAACACTGTTCACGAGCCCGAGTCCAAACATGATCATCAGCACAAACGAGCCGCTGTAGCTGATCAATGGCAAGGGCACGCCGGTGATCGGTAACAGCGCGATCGTCATCCCCATATTCTGGAAGATATGGGTGAAAATGAGCGCGGTCATTCCAACGACCAGGAGCAAGCCCAGTTGATCGCCTGCAAAAAAAGCAACGAAAAGACATGTCAGTAAGAGCAGCGCAAACGCGCCGATGAGAAAAATTCCTCCGACAAATCCCCATTGCTCCCCGATCGCGGAGAAGATGTAATCGTTGTGCACGGCAGTAGAGGGAAGAAAGCCGAGCTCGATTTGGGTATTTGGCGCCTTGAATCCTTTTCCTGACCAGCCGCCCGAACCAATGGCGATAAGCGATTGATTAATTGCCCAGGCGGCTCCCTGTTTGTCGATCTCGGGATTAATGAAAGCCGTAATTCGTTGCTGTTGGTATGGTTTCATACCGAGGTGGAGCGCGATCGGAACAAAGGCGATGCCGAGGAGAATGACGCAAATCAAATAGCGCAGCGGAAGGCCGGCGACGAACAGCATCGCCAGGAGCACCGGTATCCACATGATGACTGAACCGAGGGCGGGCTGCATCAGGATGAAAAGGCAGGGCGCCGCGGCAATCGCTCCACAGAGGAGCAAACGCAGCATTGGATGAATCTCGCGGAATTGACTTAAGAACAGTGCCAAAACCATGATTCCGGCCACGATCGCGAGTTGCGCGGGTTGAAAATTGATCGGCCCCAGATGGAGCCAGCTGCGGGCGCCATAAACTCTTTGTCCGATAAAGTGCGTCAGAATCAAAAAGACGATGCCAGCCAGATACATTGGCAACGCGCCCCAGCGAATCCAGCGATAATCGATCAGGCTGGCGACCATAAAGGCGAAGAAACCGACCGCGACCCAGTTTGCCTGCTTTCGCCAAAAATCCGCCGCGTAAGAATCTCCGCGCATCGGAGTCGCGCTGTAGATTGCTATCACGCCGAAGATGGCAAGCGCGAGCATGTTCACCAGCAGAAGCCAATTTTGGCCAAGCAATTTTCTAAGAAAAGGCGTCATGCTCTTTGATTTCGCTAAAACTTCCAAGGTTCTCCATCCGGAAGTCAGAACGATTATACGCAAGTTGCGATCTTCGCAAAACTCCGCTGTCTCTCTATTGAAAATAGGGGCTTTCATACTTCCAAAAGGCAGATGTGCGCGTTCTCCTTTAGCTTCTTTGCCAGTCGGAGTGGAGCCAGCCTACCACGCAAGGAAGACCGCAATTTTTTGATTAAGCGCCCGAAAACCTGGAGACGATATTCTGCCATTCCAACGCTTTCAATGTTCATGTAATCATCTGGAGTTCAATGACTTGTCGAATTTCATCGCAAAAATCTGCGCTTTGCTTGTCACCTCATTTAAAGCCCGTTACATTAGTCTCCACTTGTTCGTTTTGGAGGAACTGCGGATGGCCAAAAAGACAAAGAGAAAGAGCAAACGAAAACTCGCGCATCCAAAACTGCCGATGCAAGGGCAGCTGAATTTGCGGCACGAGGGAACGCATTTCGATTTGCGCCCGATCTTTGACGATTTAAACGAACGGTATTTTCGCCGGCGTCTTCGCGGTTACAAAGTTACCTGGGGCCGCCGGCGAAAGCATCGTCCGAGAGAATATTTTATCTTTGGCACAATCCAGGAAGAAGATCGCCTTATCCGAATCAATCCGGCGCTCGATCAGCCTTTTGTGCCGCCATGGTTTCTGCGGTATATCCTTTACCACGAGATGCTGCATTCTGTGGTGCCGGATGAAACCTTGTCGCAAGGCCGCCGGCGAGTTCACACGGAAGAATTCAACCGCCGAGAGCGCGAATTTCCAGGCTACCGGCGCGCGCGACGCTGGGAACAAGAAAATCTGTCCCGCTTCCTGCGTTAAGCCGCAGCTTCAGCGCGTTTCCGTAGCCGGCGTCGGGAACGGCCGGTCAGACGGCGAGGGCGTCGTCGCTACGTTCTTTTTGATCAGGTACCAGAGTGTTGTCGCGAGCAGGAGGGAGATCAACTTCGCGCGCCAGTTTGTCAGGATCAGTCTCTTCATAATTCGTGTGCAACAAAATTTCCGAGATGCGCTGGCGGAATGTTTCCGGAGTAAAATTGCGCTCGATTCGCCGCCGGTGACAAATGGAAATGCCACCCGTCTCTTCGGAGACGACCACCGCGACGGCGTCCGATTCCTCGGTAATGCCGAGGCCGGCGCGATGACGTAACCCCAGGCTGCGGTCCAGCGTTTCCCGTTGACTAACCGGAAAAATGCATGCCGCGGCTGCAACCCGTCCGTTGCGGATGATCACTCCGCCGTCGTGAAGAGCGGACTTTGGATGGAAGATCGACAGAATGAGCTCGACAGAAAAATCGCCATCGATTGTCACGCCGGTTTCCTCATAAACGCGAATAGAGGTGTCGCGCTCCAGCGCGATGAGCGCACCGAATTGTTTGTTCGCCAGTTGCGTCACGGCCTCGGCCAGAGCGTGCACCGTCTCGCGTTTTTCGCTCGTTAGCGAGAAAATCGGATGTCCGCCGAGCGCGGCCAGCCCGCGTCGCAGTTCCGGCTGAAAAATCACTACCAGCGCGACTGCGAGGAAAACTGAAAAACTTCGGACAATCCAGCCGATCACAACAAGGTTCAACAGTGTCGAGATCAGCGTCAGTGTCAGAAAAACGATCGCCAGACCGGTCAGGACTTTCGCGCCAGGTGATCAATCATTTCGTTTTTTAAGGATTGGTTCTGTTACTCGTAACGCATCTACATTTTCTTTCACGTCATGAACACGGAACACGTCCGCGCCCTGCGCGCGCAAAAGCGAAGTCAGCGCTACTGCAGGCGCGAGCCGATCGTTGACCTCCGACGAGCCAACCAGTTTCGCCAGAAAGGATTTGCGGGAAACACCCACTACCAAGGGCCGATCATGCACGCGAAGCCGGTCAAGCTGCGCGAGCAACTCGAGATTGTGCTCAAGCGTTTTCCCGAAACCGATTCCCGGATCAAACGCAATCGCCATGGGATCAATGCCACACTCTATGGCGCGCGCATACTGTTGTCGAAAGAAATCAGCCACTTCCGAGACGACATCGTCATATCGCGGTTCAAGTTGCATTGTTTGCGGGCTCCCCTGCATATGCATAATGACGAAAGCCGATTTGTTTTCGGCAACCAGCGGCATCATCTCCTCATCACCTCGCCCACCAGTGACGTCGTTCACAATCGAAGCGCCTGCTTGAATTGCTCTGCGCGCCACCTGAGCCTTTGACGTGTCGATTGAAACGAAGAGCCTGTTCTGAGCGGAGCACGCCGAAGCCGAAGGAATCTTCGCGCGCAACTCTTCGATCACCGGAATCACGCGGCGCAGTTCTTCTTCTGCGGGGACAGATTCGGCGCCGGGTCGCGTCGATTCGCCACCAACATCAATAATTTGCGCGCCTTCTGCGGCCATTCTCAGCCCTTGCTCAACTGCCTTTTCCGGCGTGAAAAATTTCCCGCTGTCAGAGAATGAGTCCGGAGTAACGTTTAAAATGCCCATGATTAGTCCCTGCCGGGAGAGATCGAAAATGCGATCGCCGATTTTCCAGAGCCTCCCACCCATCATGGGGTGAGACTATCACAGGACGTGGATTATTCGAAGTGCGAGCGGGAAGAAGAATGACGAAAGAAGCTCGAATAATCAAATGACCAAAGGGCAATCGGATGCCCCGTTTGTCATTCGGATTTCGTCATTCCTTCGTCATTCGACATTCGTGCTTCGTCATTTCTGCTTTGAATAGCGCCCCATTAACTCCCCTTGGGCGACAATGTGACCTTTCATCGCTGCATCCAGTTGGCCGCGCTTCGCGCCGAATGGCAAATCCAGCTCACGATCGAGCGCGAAAACTTTAAAGTAATAACGATGCGTCCCCGAGGGCGGACAGGGGCCGCCGTAACCCGATTTGCCGAAGTCCATCCGGATCATCAACAATCAGCGCGAGGCTCTTTGCTCCGGAAGGAATATCCGCAATTTGCAATGGCGGGCTGGTATCCCCGCCGTCACACGTAAATTTTGATGGAATGTTTGCACCTTCTTGAAAAGCAGAACTTGTGATTTTCATCTTGGCTCCTCCTGCAGCGAACGAACCGATTGCCGCCAGTGCAATCGCAAATGCGCCGGCGATAATTGCTTTTTGCATTTATTCGATCCTCCGGTTGAAATCGCGTTACATCGACAATAACTCGACGACATTGTTTCGCAGCCATGGCTTCAGACGGACGTAAGATTCAACAACAAATCCTGGCCCTTCTGGCTCGGAAAGATTACCGGCCGCTCGATAAGGATGGACTGGCAAAAACGCTCGGGCGAAAGAGCGGCGTTCGAATGGGCTTAAACCAGGCTTTGCGCGAGCTGGAACGCGCCGGGGAGATCGCGAGGATCCGAAAAAATCGATATGTCCTGGCAGCTGAGGCGGATCTTGTTGCCGGCAAGCTATCGATTCATCAAGTCGGCTACGGCTTCCTCACTCCAGAGAAACCGGGCGAGCCGGATATTTTTATTGCGGCGGAAAATACCGGCACAGCCATGCACGGGGACCGCGTAGTTGCTCGCATCTCGCAGGATGCACCCTATGGCCGCATTAGAGGACGGCGCGAAGGACGCGTAATTCGAATTCTGGAGCGGGCGCACGATACAATCGTTGGGACGCTGCAACATTCGCGCAATTTTTATTACGTTGTTCCGGATGATCCGCGACTCGTCCACGACGTGTATGTGAGTCCTAAGAAGGCCGCCGCTGCAGTAGGCGACAAGGTCGTCGTGCGTCTGGAGGCTTGGGAATCGCGTCACGTCAATCCAGAAGGCGAAATCATCGAAGTGCTCGGGCCGGCGTCAGCGCCGGGCGTCGATATGCTGTCGATTATCCGGAAATATCATCTGCCGACCGAATTTCCGAGAGATGTTTTGGAGCAATCGGATCGGATTTCCGAAAAGATCGATGCACGCCAGCTCGAGGGACGCGAGGACCTGCGCAAAGAATTTACCGTCACCATCGATCCTGATGACGCACGCGATTTCGACGACGCGATTCACGTCGAGAAGATCAAGAATGGCGGTTGGCGTCTCGGCGTCCACATTGCCGATGTAGCGGCTTACGTCGAGCCGGAGAGCGCACTCGATCGCGAGGCGCGGCGCCGCGGAAACAGCGTTTATCTGCCCGACCGCGTGATCCCGATGTTACCGGAGCGATTGAGTAACGGAGTGTGCAGTCTCAATCCGGGAGTCGATCGGCTCACTCATTCGGTTTTTATTCAGTTCGATAAAAACGGAACCGCGAAAGGCGCGCGCTTTGCCCGCAGCGTGATTCGCAGCGCACACCGCCTCAGCTACAAACAGGCTTACGCAATTCTAAAATCTCCGCCTCGCGATCGATTGAGTGAGCGACTGCACGCTGCCTGGGAGCTCGCCCAGTTGCTTCGGCAAAAGCGATTCGGGCATGGTTCGCTCGATCTCGATTTTCCGGAAGTAAAAGTGTGGCTGGATGAAGCTGGCAAGCCTGTCCGCCTCGAGCGCGTCGAGAACGACGAATCGCATCAGCTAATCGAAGAATTCATGCTGGCGGCAAACGAAGCAGTCGCACGAGAGCTAAAGAACCGCGCGATTCCCACGATCTATCGCATCCACGAAGACCCCGACCCGGAAAAGCTGGCAGAGTATCGCGAGTTCGTACTCAGTTTTAATTACAAGGTTGGCGACCTGACGCATCGGGCTGAGGTGCGGCGATTGCTTGAATCGATTCGTGGAAAACCAGAGGAACAAGCGCTCAAAATCGGTCTGCTGAAAAGTTTGAAACGTGCGCGCTATTTTCCACAGCCGCTTGGTCATTATGGGTTGGCTAAAGCTAATTACTTGCATTTCACCAGCCCGATCCGCCGTTATGCCGATCTGGTTGTGCATCGCGCACTGGCGCAACACGATGGGAAATACCGCTCCCGGACCGACATGAGCCAGGTCGCATCGATCGCGGAGCATGTTTCCACAACCGAGCGCACAGCGGCTGATGCGGAAATCGAATCCGTTCGGATGAAGAAGCTCGAGTTTTTCCAACGGCAACTCGACGAGCGCAATCCTCAGATTTTTCGCGCCGCAATTGTCGATGTCCGCAACTACGGCCTGGCGGTTGAACTACCCGACATCCTTATCACGGGTCTGGTTCACGTCTCCTCGCTGAGCGACGATTTCTATTTATTTGAGTCGTCTCGGCGGCAACTCATTGGCAGGCGATCGCGCAAACGATTCAGCATCGGCGATGGAGTCCGCGTCTTCGTTGTGCGTGTCGATGCCTTCAAACGGCAGGTCGATTTCGCGATCGCGTCGGATGCGCCGTTGAAAAGCCGCCACCGCAGACGCTATTCGCGCCTCCCTTCTTCCTCCGGCTAAAACCTTTCCTCCCAAAGGGTTGCCATTATGGCGGACAAATTAAACAAACAGTCTGAGAATGCAGAAGGACCTTGGTACGTGGACACGAGTTGCGCGTTGTGCCGTCTGTGTCTCGAGGAGGCGTCAAATCTTCTAACGTATAACCGCGATGAGACTGCCGTTCATTTTTTTAAACAACCCGAAACGCCGGAGGAAACAGACGCTGCGCAGCGCGCAATGGATGTCTGCCCTACTCTGGCAATTGGAAACGACGGATGAATAATTTGCGACGATCAGAGATCGCCGCTACAAGACCGCTATGCCTGTTGAAGCTACTGTCGCCGCACCGCCCTACTCTCGTGCGAACCCGTTTCCTGCCAGACTGCTTGTAAATCGCCGCCTGAGCGGCCCCGATTCCGCAAAGGACACGCGCCATTTTGAAATTGACCTGGCCGGCTGGGGATTGAGTTACGAGGCCGGCGATTCTCTGGCCGTTTATGCTACAAACGATTCTCAACTGGTCGATGAAATCATCCTCGCGATCGGCGCAACGGGCGATGAACAAGTGCCGCGGCCGAAAGCGCCGACAACGACGCTGCGCGAAGCGCTGTTGCGAGATTATGGAATCACGCTGCCGACGCCGAAGTTTTTGAGAGCCATCACAGAACGCGCAAACTCTTCGACGCTGCTGAAAGATCTGCTGCAGCCGGAACGCAAAGAAGATTTAGATCGATACCTTTGGGGAATGGAGGTAATTGATTTTTTGAATGAGCATCCGTCGGCAAAGTTTACGCCGCAGGAATTCGTCGGATTGCTTACGAAATTGCAGCCCCGGCTTTATTCAGTCGCCTCGAGTTTGAAGGCCTATCCAGAGCAAGTGCACTTCATCGTGGACGTGATCCGCTACGAAAGTCATGGGCGCATACGCAAGGGAGTGTGCTCGTCCTTTCTCGCCGAACGCGCCAACGGTGTGCCCGTTCCGGTTTTCCCCAGCGTGGCAAAACACTTTCATTTGCCAGAAAATCCGGACACTCCCATCATCATGGTGGGTCCTGGAACGGGAGTCGCGCCCTTTCGCGCGTATTTGCAGGAACGGAAGGCGGTCGGGGCAAAAGGAAAAAACTGGCTCTTCTTTGGGTCGCAGCATGAGCACTGCGATTTCGCTTATCGCGATGAGTTCGAGGCGTTCAGGAAAGAGGGAATTCTGACCAGACTCGATTGTGCCTGGTCACGCGATCAACCTAAGAAAATCTATGTGCAACATCGCCTGATGGAAAACGCCGCCGAGGTCTGGAAATGGCTCGATGCGCAACGTGCGCACTTTTTTGTGTGCGGCGACGCGCGTCGAATGGCCAAGGATGTGGACGCAACGCTGCGTCGAATCGTTCAGGAGCAGGGCGGCAAGAACATTGGTGAGGCGAACGAATACGTTGAGAAACTAAAGAGTGATAAGCGCTACAAACGAGATGTGTACTAAATCAATGACGAAATCTAAATGACGAATGACGACAAATCCGAATCACGAAATTGTAGGGCGTCTGTGTCAGACGCCTGGCGTTTCGCAGAAACGCCCTACAATTATTCAGGCTTCGTCATTCAGCATTCGTGCCTCGTCATTTTGTCCATTTGTGGCATAGTTCTCTGTTCAACTGAATAGCCATGTACGAGAACACCGAATTCACAGTGAGCCGCGATTGTGAGGCGATCCAAATCCCCAGTGGGCAAAAGACGACGATCCCGGCTGGAACACAGGGCGTGATAACGCAGAGCCTTGGGGGAAGTTACACCATTGCCACCTACCAGGGGTTGGCGCGGGTTGCCGAGAAAGATCTTGACGCTCTCGGTTTAGAAAAACCGCAGACTCAAGCAGCTCAAAAAGCTGCGAGCACTACAAACGGCGAAGTTTCAGAGGAAGAGGTTTGGAACCAGCTTCGTCAATGTTACGACCCGGAGATCCCCGTGAACATTGTCGATCTCGGCCTCGTTTACGATTGCCGCTTGATCCAGAAACCGGAAGGCGGCACCAAAGTGGAAGTGAAAATGACTCTAACGGCCCCGGGCTGTGGCATGGGACCGGCAATCGCCCACGATGCGCAGAGCAAGATTTTGTCCGTCGACGGTGTGGATGAAGCCGATGTCCAACTCGTTTGGGACCCGCCTTGGAACCAAAACATGATTAGCGAAGCGGGTCGGATGAAGCTCGGCATGGTTTGAATTCCTTTCAATTTTTCCAATCCGCACGGGTGAGTTAGCCGGTTGCGTCGCCCGCTATTGGAGTCAACGCATCTCTCGCGCATTTGACTTGCTTATTTTCCTCCAACTGAATAAAAACGTCGCATGCCTGCGACGTTTGCCACCGAAACAACGCGCGAAGGTCTGTTCGCCTCCACTCGCTGGACGATGGTCCTCGACGCCGGGGAATCGCAAACACCGCCCGACCAGGCGCTGAGCGCGTTGTCGGAGCTGTGCCGCATTTATTGGCGACCGATCTTCCTGTTCCTTCGACGCCAGGGCTCAAGCCCAGACGATGCGCAAGATCTGACGCAAGGCTTTTTCGCGCATCTGATCGAATCACGCGCCTATGCCCGAGCCGATCCAGATAAGGGACGCTTCCGTTCCTTTCTGCTCGGCGCACTCAAACATTTCGTGGCCCACGCGCGCGCGCACGATCGGACACAGAAGCGCGGCGGAGGCATGATCCTGGGGCCGCTCGACACGGCCGCGATCGCCGAGGCGGATGCACGAGCCGTGGGCTTGCAGGCCTGGAGCGCCGAGCGCGTTTACGAACATGAATGGGCAGAGACGCTGCTCCGGCAGGCACTCGATCGGCTGGCTGAGGAATGCGCGTTGGCGGGAAAAGATGAGCTGTTCAAGCAGTTAAACTCACACCTTTCGTTCTCAAGCGAAGCGGCAGTTCCATACGAAGAAATGTCTCTCCGGCTCGGCCGGCCGATCACAACGCTGCGCAGCGATGTGGCCCGGCTCCGCTCGAGATATCGCACGATTTTGCGGGAGGAAGTGGGTGGCACCGTGGCGGAAGCGTCCGAGGTTGACGCGGAACTGCGACATCTTTGTGAAGTCTTGGCGGCGGACTAACAGCTAAGAAACGTCCAATGCCCAACCCAAAAGCCTCTCCTACCATCCGTGTTTCATCCGTGTTCATCTGTGGCTAAAAAAGGTTTTTCCTGATGCTGACACAGGAACCCACCGTACCAATCTGCCCTGAGTGTGGGACCCGGTTGGAGGGAGGATTCTCCCGCAATCTCGGGCGCTGCATGATTTGCCTGCTACGCGTCGGATTTGACGGCGCGGAAGAATCTAACGAAGCCCCGCTTTCTTCCGTAGCGGATCGACTCGGGCATTACCGGATTGAGCGACGCGACGACGGATCGTTATGGGAACTCGGCCGCGGCGCCATGGGAG
>WNFZ01016782.1_pt1 | contig 13207 bp, 10 predicted proteins | sample 5400081 | NCBI WGS metagenome assembly WNFZ01 (sample SAMN13153365, study PRJNA577476) | soil metagenome | isolation source: 80 cm soil or saprolite under grassland replicate 1 | place: USA:California | collected 2016-06-15
AGACAGACAGAGAGGGCAGCAAGGCGAGTCCAAGAGCGGCGCCCACCAGGAGGACGGGCAGACCCATCAACTTGTTCCCCAGCGCCAGCAAAGTGATGCTTCCCGGCGCCTGATGCGAAGCGAAGAACCGGATCAGAAACAGGTCCGCATATCCAGTTCCGCAGTCGCCACCCAGTCCACCCACCAGCGCAAACGCGCCCATGCCAAACAGCATGCTTCTGCCGGGCCCGGGCTTGAATGGATCAGCCCAGCGCTCGCGGAACCCGTCGCTCCTCGCTGTGCAGGCCTGCACGAAGAAAGCGATCAGCGCGCCCGCAACCGTTCCAGCCAGGAGCCCATTCAGCCCGAATCGTGCCCCGACGACAACCAGGACGATCACCAAAGTGATGTTCTGTATGGCGGGAATTAGTCCCCAATGCGCGACCTGGTTGCTCGCACAATGAAAGCTCGCAAGCCCATAGCTGACGACGAAAAGAAAAACCAGCGGAGACAACGCGCGCACGGCTGCTGACGCAACTGGAGAGTAGGCCAAACCCGGCGCAAATATTCTTACGAAGAATCCCGGAAACGCAAGCACGCAAGCTGAGAACAAGAGACCACACAGTGCGGCCCCGCTGAGGAATCGTGCAAACATTGTGCGACCACAGTCCGGATCTTCTTTCATGAGTACCGAAAGCCTGGGCACGAGCGACACGTTCAGTCCAGAGCCAAAGAACAACGCGTAAATCAACGACGGGACCGAGAGAGCCACAAGATACGAATCGGTTGTATGGCTTGCTCCAAACCTGCCTGCAATCAGAAGTTCACGCGCGAATCCCAGTGCGCTGCTCACAATGGTGAGTCCCCCCAACTTGGCGGCCTGGGCGAGAAAATGTGTTTTCTTCATGGGCGAGACGGAGATCGGCGCCTCAAGCAGCCTCGGGTTCAGCCCCGGCGGAGTTTGTTGTGGTTTGTATCGCCAGCAAACAGGAGAACAGAATTGCCATCGAGCTGCCGCCGAGCGTGAAGTTTGCGTCAAACAATTCCTGGGTGAATAAGCAAATACCCGCGCCTGCAATTGCGCCCAGCACCCATTTCTGTGAGGTGGATACCACAGTACGCAGGGTTTCTCGCGATCTCCGGACAAACGCCCAAAGGAACAGAAGATATGCAAAACCGCCGGCTGGCCCCTGTTCCACCAGTGCCTTTAAGAATCCGTTATGGGGATGGAGCGGCATGTCAGCAACTCCCGCAATTCCCCGCGACGCTGTTTGGAATTGGTACAGGCCGATGCCGAATACCGGATTCCGTTTCAGGATCACTTTGGCAGCTTGCCATGCGCCCACGCGCTCGGGAGAAACCGAGACGAGGTCGGCGCCGATTCGCAGATACTTGCGAACGTTCTCGGTCGCAGCCAACGAGGCCAGCGCAACTGCGGAACATAGGGCAAGAGCGACCAATCGCCTTCTCGATAACAGGCGCATCGCCCAGCAGGCAAATGCCAGTCCCAAGATGCAGATGGACGATTGCGTGAGTCAGCGCGGCGATTGCCGCGACAGCAAAGAATGCACCCGCCGCATTCGGCCCATTGAAGGCGGCAGACGCCCGCGAGATTCCCGGCCACACCGTGCCGAAGGCGTCTTCCGCTTCGGCGGCCGCGCTTGTCACTCCGCTATATCCGGTCGTCAACTGCAGAAAGCAGAGCGGTGTCAAAAGCACGGCGCTCCATATCAGGACGCGCAGGAGCAAAGTGCCTTTCCCGGTGAGCACGGCTGATCGCCGTACGGCTGTGTAGGACAGAACAAAGATTGCGATGGACGCGAGTCCCAGAAGGCTGGTTAGAGGCGATGCCGCCAGAAGTGAGGAAAAGAAGCCAGAGATCACGATCAGGGCAAACGGCCACACATACGAGTCAGGTTGATTGGTTCCGTCCTTCCGTCTGGTCAGGAGCAACGCTGTTGCCACCAGCAGTGTGAGCGCCAGTTTCGCCGCCTTACTCATCGAGAAACTTAATGGACCGATGACCTCAAGAGGGGTGAGCAGAATAACGAGCCAGACGCCCAGTTCGGGGCGCGCAAGAACGAACAACACAAGCAGAGGTCCCGCGATGAACGCAAGCACAACGCCAGCATGCAGGACGGCATTAGCGGCAATTATGCCAATGGCACCGAGAAATCCGACTGCGAGGGAAGCTTCTCTGACTGCGCCTGCGCGAGGAATCGCGAGTTCCATCTTTAAAGCTTCCCGTGATTCTCGCCAGTTGGAACTGTTGCGACCGGACTCGGCGCTATCTCGCAGGTTTGTCGTTCCGCGAGAAACAGCCGGAACATGCCCTCCGCCTTGGCCAGCGAATACTGCCCGGGGCTCAACCACGAAGCGGATTTCACCACTGCATGCGTCGCACGATTCACAAATGGCGTGATAGCCGGGTGGAAACAGATGCGCTGTTTTACCGGTTGAGCTTCGTATCCCATGCGGAACTTGAACTCATCCACGCTCTCCGGGGCATCCAGCGACTGCAGTCCGTAGAACACCCCGCGGACACCCGGTCTGCGAATTAGATCCTGGGTCACCGCAAAACTCAGCGCATTGGGAGCATGCGCGCGTAAAAAGTCGCGATGGCACTGCTGATAGACCATGTAAAACCAATCGTCCATGCGAAAAATGACTAACGTGGCGGCCAACCGCGACCCGACCTGCGCGGCCCAAACCTCAAAACCCGGTAGATCTGCTGCCGCGCTGTACTTCTGTTGCCACTGTTCCTGCGTCTCCTTCAAATGCCGGTCCTGCCGGGCAAGCGTGTCGATCCGCATCTCCCATCCGTCGCGGACGTATCGCTCGAATGAGATGGGTTCGACCCGGCACTCGCGCAGTCCCCGGCGGACGTTCTTGCGCGCCCACGCGCTCAGGCTCTCGAAGTCGTAGTCAGCGCGGTTGTACACGGCGTGATAGCTTGGAGTTCCAATCTCGACCTCGGGTGGCATGGAGTAGCGCAGTCCTATGAACCGGTGTCGCAACATCAGTTCGCGCAACTCCTCTTTCCCCGGTTGGATCCGCCAGTGATAGGGGAACGCCTTGAAGACGCGCATGCCCTGGTCATGCCAGTAGCTGCTGGCGGTCCGAAACACCTGATGGCCGGCTCGGCGTAACCACTCGGAATAGACTTCAGGATTCATATCGACCGAACTTACTTCTCGACACGACCGGCTTTGCCCTAATCGGCGGCCGCATGCGCTGCCGCCACCCGTGGCTCGGCCCGGCGGTCATTGTTGCTCTCGCGCCAATTCACGCGCGGGAAAAGGATGGATGCATCGATGTGGTCGCGATATTGGACCGCAATATTCACCAGAGAATCGACCAGCGATTCTGAGAGCAAGTGCGGTTGCAATCCCAAGTCGACCAGTTTCGTGTGCTTGGCATTGTAGTAATGCTCCTCGGCCTCGACCCTCGGATCGGGAATGTGATCGATGGTGACGTGCAGGCCGAATCTTTTTGCCGCCGTCTGCACCATTCGCGCCAGCTGCAGAATTGAGAACTGCTCGGTGAACTGATTGAACACGCGGAACTCGCCACGGGCAGCGGGATTCAGGCACGCCAATTCAATGCAGCGCACGGTATCGCGAATATCGAGGAAACCCCGCGTCTGGCCGCCTTTGCCGTAAACCGTGATCGGATGTTCCAGGGCGGCCTGCACGCAAAAACGATTCAAGGCGGTTCCAAAGACATCGTCGTAGTCGAAGCGATTCACCAGCGTCTCGTCGTGCGCGGTTTCGGGGGTCACCGTGCCATATACGACGCCCTGGTTCAGATCGGTTGCGCGCAGACCCCAGATCTTGCAGCAGAAATGAATGTTGTGGGTATCGTGCACTTTTGAGAGGTGATAGAACGAACCCGGCTGTTTGGGGAAGGGAAGCACGTCTTCGCGCCCGTTGTGCTGGATGCGTATGTAGCCTTCTTCGATATCGATGTTGGGCGTTCCGTACTCGCCCATGGTGCCGAGTTTTACGAGGTGACAATCGGGCTGGAATTCCTTGATGGCAAACAGAACATTGAGCGTTCCGACAACATTGTTCACTTGAGTGAAGTTGGCATGGCGCCGGTCGATCATCGAGTAGGGAGCAGACCGTTGCTCCGCAAAGTGCACAATCGCTTCCGGTTCGAACTCCCGCACCATAGAGCCGACGAATTCATAATCGGTAATATCGCCGATGAACGAGGAGATGACTCTTCCGCCCGCCTTCCGCCAGGCACGCAGCCGGTCCGGCAAGGGACGAATCGGGGTCAGGGTTTGCGCGCCTAACTCGTAGTCCCACAGACGCCGCGAAAAGTTGTCAACGATCGTGACCTCATGGCCTCGTGATGACAAATACAACGCCGTTGGCCATCCGCAATATCCGTCTCCACCCAGGACCGCGATTCTCATGGTGCTCTCCTTTGTTCTGGTTTGCCGTTGGTTGTTGCTTCTAGTGCTAGAAAAGTGATGTGCAACGATCGTGCTACGACGAATTCGGGCGTCCATTGAGTCCGAGTTTCACCCACACCCGGTGTGTCATTGCCTGCAAACGCGATCCGTTTGGCTGCGCCCAAGGCATGCGCGAGTTGACGTCGGTGAAGACTTCTTCCGCTAACACTTTGCCGGGGACCGATTCACCCATCTGCTGCCAGCGCGCTTTCCCCAAAATCCAGGCGCTCGCGCCGGTCATGCCAAGGAAGATTCCCGCCAGCATGATTTGCAGGCGCGGCGGGTAGGATCGACGTTCAGGAACGTCCGGCGCATCGAGTGTTTTGACGCTGGGTGTCTCCTTTGCTTCCTGGACCTTTGCCAGTTCGTATTGTTCCGTCAGCGTTTCATACACCGCTTCCTGGATCTTGGTCTGCCGATACAGGTCGGAGTAGGCGACGCCGATCTGTGGCAGCTTCCGCAAGGTTGGGAAACTGTCCGGTGTGGTGTCTGAGGAAGCGGCCTCATTGCCACGCAATTCAGCAATCTTGCTGCGCAACTCGGTAATACGCGCTTGAGTGCTGCGAACTCGCACATTGTTCGGGTTGTAAATCTGTTTAAGGCCGCTTAGCTCCGACTCGGCTGCGATCAGTTCTCCTGTGACCCTCGAAGCCGCTTCGATCATCGCGCGCCCCTGTTCCTTGATGTCGATAGCGATGTTGCGGCTGGAGAAGTCACTGAAGCGTTGCGAGGCGTCGTCCAGATTTCGCTTCACCTCAGTCAAGCGCTGTTCCAGAAAAGCACGCTCCCGGTGCGCCGCCGAAGTCGAAAGCTCGGAGACAAGGTGGTTCAACTCGTCAACGTAGGCTTGCGCAATGGCAGCGGCGCGCTGCCGGTCATGATCGGTTACATCGATGGTGATGATTCCGCTCTTGCGGTCTTCGAAGATGCCGGTATTGTCGTCGAGTTTTCTGCGCGCGTCTTGGCGAAGCTTGTATCCGTATTCCTTTCGCAAATCGAAACGATCCACGATTCGTTCCTGCACTGTCCGGCTGCCAAGCACTCCGATGAACAGTGCGCCAGAGCTTTTGACTCCGAGCAGATCGCCGGGGATCGACCCTAGCAGGTCGCCTGCGCGGGCGCTCAATGCCGCCATCATCGCGATCCCTGAGTTTGAGCTTGTGTCTGGCGGCATTAACTGTGCGCGGGATTGATACTTTACCGGGAGCAAGAAGGCGACGGCGGTCGCCAGGAGCAATCCCGTCAACGCCGCTCGCTGCAGTAGGTTTCGGGAAAGCCAGAGCAGCCGAAGACTCGATATGAAATCGTGGGCCGAGGCGGAGGTCTCGACAGCAATCGGGAACGGATTGCCGTGTTCCCGGGAAGGCCCGGTCCGGAGTTCAGCGGATGTTTGCATGTGGAATCGAGCGAATTGCTATTTCTTTTTCGGCCAGAACGTAAGCTGAAACGTTCCCAACACATTCGACTGGGTTGCGGAAGAAAGCAGCGGAAAACGCCAGGTCTCCTGCTGCACAAAAGCCGAGATCCCCACGCTGCGAGTGAGCATCCAGTCGGCGCGTGCGGTCAGGTCGCGCAGCGAGCCGCCTTCCAGAAATCCCTTGTCCACATTGTTGTGCCGGAAGCCAAACTGAAACTGATTTCTCGCAGACGCATGGTAGGTGAGCCACGCCTGTTGGCCGCGTCCGCGTCGGCCAATCCAGCTGCCAATCAGGTTGCCGTTGCTGGTGTAACCGGAGTAATAGCGGCCATCCCAATAGAAAGCGCCGGGACCGTAAGACGCAGGGACGTTCAAGTCAGTGGTGATCCCTTCCATCCTGAGGTCCATCTTGTGCAGGTATGGCAGGCGGGGAAAGTATATGCCGGGATTGATTGCCGGCCTGGTGGAGCCGACGGGGGAGTACTCATCGATCACCATCGAGTCCAGATAGAATAGTGCCCAATTTCTCAGGCCCGGAAGGCGATAGTTGAATTCAAATTCGGATAGCCGCTTGCCGGGATTCCGTTCGACTCCTACCCGATGGGAATAGAAAGTGCGCAGGAAATTTCCCAGAGTGAAGGGGTTCCCCTGTCCGCCAAACTGCGCCGTGAACCCCGCGCCAATCTCCAGGTACTCGGTCGGATGAAAGCTGAGCTTGGTTCCGTGAATGAAGGGCTGCGAAGTCAGCCCCGGCCCGAACTTTCCTTCGAACATCTGGCCTGACATGCGCGCCAGGAAAAATTCCGATTGCACAGGGCCCAGCAAACGCGAGAACAGCGGTGCCTCGTAAGGCGAGACCGATGCGATGCGCAGCATGGTCATCGGCTCAGCATTGGAGCTGTGAAGAAAAGGGCCAGCGTGATTCGAGCCGAGCCAAAGAGATTGCTGCCCAAAGGAAAGCTGAACATTGCCGTGCGTGAGTGCTACCGTGCCCTGCAACAGTCGAAAACGATCGAGTGGCGGGCGTGAATTCGGAAGTGGCTGCGTCCCGTCAGCGTTTGCCGCTGCCGCCAACGCGTTCGCTGGTTCCGATGGTAAAGCTGCCGCGTGCTGATATTCACCCTGCACGAAGATCGAGAGTGGCCCTGCGTCGGCGTGGGCAACGACTCCGGCACTTCCGTTAAAGCCTTCTCCGTACGGCCTGCCCTCGTCGTTCACAATCGTCTGACCGAAGTGGTATCCGTCGCGGAGGACAGGCCCGGAGATGTTGCTGCTTCGAAAATAGATCTCATCCACGCTTGCGCCGAGATTCGCCGCGCCTTCAATGCGGCGAGCTTCGCTGGCGAATTCAGAGCGCAGCGCGACCATGAGGTCTTCGTCCGCGGAGTTGTCGCTCGCGTTCTCAGCAGCTTCTTCGAGCAGACGCGCACATTCCATCCGTGTCCATGGGCGTATTCCCGCATGCGCCGATTTCACGTGGCCTAGGGCGCTCAACCGGTCGAAGGCGCCGTACACCCAACTGTCCAGCGGAACATCGCTCGACCCCATGTTGCGAGGGTCACGCGTTCGTTCATGCGGAGTGTTGTCGATCAAAGTGCCCCAGGGCGCAAAATGCTTGCGGCCCGTTACGCGGGTTGCGGTCACCGTCGCCGCCAGACCGTAGGCGAGACCCTGACTGAGTGTTCCTGGATACTCATGTGCCCAGACGCTGGCTATCGACCAGGCAAGAGCCGAATGCTCTGACGGAAAAGACGTTCCGCTTGCGAACCAGCGCCCTGTGTCCTGATCGGGTCGCTGTCTTCCAAAGCCTTTCTTAAGCACCGAGGAAACGGCAAATGAATCGAGCGCTGCCTCGCCGCTGAGCAATCCCGCTTCGCTCAAGTGATCGTCGGACTTCATTACCCCAAATAGAAATGACGCAGCTCCGATTCCCACCAGCGAATAGGTGGCATAGTTCGAAACTTTCCTGCTGTCGTTGGTATAGCTGAGCGGAACTTGCTTCGTAACCCACGGATCAGCGGTAACAAACCCCGAGGTGGCAGCCGCAAAGGGAAAAATCCACTTCGCGTCGCGAGAGCGAAGGCGGAGCGGAGCCGTCCAGAACGCTTGCTGGTCCTGCGCAAGATGTTTCAGTAACGTCATTCCGAGGTGGTTTCGTGGATCCTGTCCAGGTTCCAAGGTTTCGCGGAACATGCCCGACACGATCTTCACGTCAGGCAGATATGAAGAACCGTTATTGCGAGAAGAATTTTGACCGCACATCACAGTGCTAAAGGACAACAGAGGCAGCAGCAACCAGGCCCGTGGAGGTTGCGAAATCATGAGCGCGCCCCGCTTAGAAACTTCTTGCCACTTGAATCGCGATTCCGACGGCGTAGGCGAGTTGCGCTGACTCCAGCGTGGCCTTCCATTTCGTAGTACCGCTGAACGCTCGCTCCGGGACCATGATTAGATCTCCGGGCTGTAGTGCTGTGCGTTCAACTCCGCCACTGAACAATCCAGAAACCCCTCCGCCGACCGAGCCGTCCGCATGTATGACAAAGATGGCGCGCTTGTTGGCTGTATTGGTCGGGCCGCCAGCTTGCCGCAGATACCAGCCAGCGTTCTTGCCGGGCTTGTAGAGAACCGCGGTCGCGTTATAGACGGAACCTTCCACCATGACGAAGTTCGGTTTCTTGGGGATGTAGACCACGTCACCCGCGCGAACCGGAACGTCTGAAGCCGTGTTGGCCCAGCGCTTCATGTCCGATGTAATGTGGATTACAAGCCTGCCGCCCGGCGGCGTCTGCTTCAGCCGTTGCAGCGCTGACTGCCACTGGCTCACCGCGGCTTCCTTGGCGGCTTTCTGGTTCGAGTCGGATTCGGGAACCAGATTCAGGTTTGTGCCATCGCTTTGCACTTGCCGGATCAGTTGTTCTCGGTTTTCCTGCTCCAATTCCCGAATCTGTGCCCGCTCGAAAATCGCTCCGTAGGGATACGCGTCCGAACGGAATCCACCAGCGCGGTTCAGGATCGAACTCAACTTCTCGCCTTCCTGCATGCCGTAGGCTCCCGGATGCATGACTTCCCCGCGGACTGAGACGGTTGCGCCGATGTCATTCCATCCCGTGATCTGTTTGATCGTGAGCACATCACCATCGCGCAGACGCACGTCAGTGTCGTCTTCACCCTCCAGCGCCTTCGCAAGCGGTACGTTGATGTGTTCGCCTTCGACCTTGCCTGTTTTCGAAAAATCGTAATGCACTAAGTCGGCAGCCTCGGTATAGGCGCCTCTTTTCAGGCCTCCAGCCACCTTTACCAATTGGGCGGCGGTCATGTTCTCGCCCAGTGGATACTTGCCTGGCCGGCCGACTTCTCCTTGAATTGCGACCGTTGCCGGATCCAGCCTGCCCTGATTCTTGTGAATCACTATCCGATCTTTCGGACTCAGCAGCAGATTCTCGCGCTCGTCCCCGGACAACGCCTTCTGCAGGCTGACGCTGAAAACCTTCATCTTCCCGTCGTCGGTATGGCGGAACACCTGCGCGTTTTCTAATTCGGCATCAGCAGTTACGCCGCCCGCGAGATACACGGCGTCTCGTAAGTGAATAGCGCCATTAGTGATGTGATCGCCGGGATCACGCACCTCGCCGCTCACAGTGACCTGCGGAGCGTCCTCAAACCCGTAGCGACCAAAAATGCGCACTGTGTCGAAAGGCCTGAGCGTGACATTTGCATTCGAACCGCTCATCGCGTCGGCGAGATTGAAGGCCACCACAACCGGGGAATAGTCGGGCGCCATCAATCGGATGATTTCTGCATGCTGCTTAGAGGGTTCAGGAAGCAGATCGTCATAGGAGCGGATCAGGTCGGTGAGTTTCATCCCTTCGCGATATGGATACTTGCCAGGATGAAACACGTGGCCATCGAGATACACAGCCTGATTGGCATAGGGCAGAATCGGTGAAATCTGGATTTTGTCGCCATCCTGGACAAGGAACTCGCGAAGAGGCTTGCCCGACTCCATCGCAGAGGCGCCTTCCGGCAGCTCAACCCGCAACATGGTGCGATTCTCGTGAGCAACGACGCGCTCGACATCCACGTTCCGAAGCATGCCGGACGCAAGAACGCCACCTGTCAGCTCCAGTACCTCAGCCAGACTCTTCTCATTGTTCAATTCGTAGATCGCTGGGCGGCGCACCATCCCTTCGACGGTAACTTCAGGCCCAACTGGCGGGACAAGGATTGTGTCTCCCGGCTGCAGGTTCGCAATATTGCTATGAATGCCATGCAGCAGGAGATCGTAGGCGTCCACCTCTTGCACAAGTTGTTTCCCACGAAGCTGCTGAAGATGGCGAAGCGAGCCGCGCAAGGTTGGCCCCCCGGCGGCATACACCGCATTCAGCGGGGTCGAGAGGGAACTGATGTCATACGCACCAGGGCTGACGACGTCGCCAACCACGTACACGCGAACGCACCTCAGGCAGCGGTATGCGGCCTTCACGGTCCACGACACGCTGCAGACGTTGCGAAACCGCTCCCCAGAGCTCGATGCTTAAGCCATCACCCGGACCAAGCACGTACTCGGGGCCGGCGGGGAGGTCCATGGGGAGACGCTCAAGGTTCCCGGTTCCGTTTCGGAAGATGCTGGCGCCAAAGTGCTCAATCACCGCGGGACGCTGCGATACCTGTGAATAGAGTTCGGTCAATGACGGGACATCGGAGTACGGCACGGGCCGGCTGCCGATCACGGGATGATCGAGTTCCGGCAATGAAGTGACTGTCCGCGTTGATCGCGCAATTGTGTCCGAAGTTCGTCCGCCTCCGATTGCACCTCCCAGGTTAGAGGAGATACTTGCCGGTATCCGCAGCGATGCGAGCGCTGCAGGATCATTCCCTTGATCTCGAGACGCCGCCGACGCTTTTAAGAGCCCTGGTAACTGCTCGGCACTGATGTGCGTTGCCGAATCGGTTCGTCGCTGAATGCCGAAATCAGCGTCGAGTCCATCATAGAAATCCTGATCGCCCGGTGCGGATGTCGTTCGCAACTGTCGGGACGGATTCTGAGGCGCCGAATTCTGCGGAAGCTCCGAAGGCGGGGATGGCCAGTTCCGTGGTTGTTCCGTGCGGATCGACCCGTCTGCCGGATCGTGCGTGGACCAGTAGGCATCTTCCTGGGTTTCAGGCTGATAGTTGTCACCGTCATGCGATGACGCCGCGAGTTCGGTTCTGGCGCGATTGGATATCCCGGTTGCTTTCGTCTCGCTGGCCAATTCTTCCCGCGTGGGCCTAGCGCGAATGTAGTTGCGGGCTTCAATTTCTCGCGTTGCCAGGATGCGAATGCCGTCATCTTCGTGCAACAGCCGGAAAAGCGCATCATCGGTAAGGTCAGAGGAGTCCAAAATGCGCCCTTGCTCGTAGGCCTTGCGTACGAGCATTCGTTTCACCTGCAACAACAGCCCCGGCTCCTGATTCAGTAAGGCGATAATTCTCTCTGCGGACAATGAGACTTTCGCCTCCGCTTCTTCTTCGGCCCGGGACTTCAGCCCCGTTGCCTGCCCACCGGCATGGGCGACCATTCCAATCAACAGAATTGCGAGTATGAGCAGTGTCGTTTGCAGACTTGGCGCGCGCCAGGACCGTTTCACGATCCGGCCACCCGCTGGGCAACAGAAATTCTTGTGGTTGACGTTCATAGGTGCAATGCCTCGACATCGGCAGCATCGATCTCGACCGCGACCGAGCGCATCAGCACGTCGAGGGTGATTACGACGCGCAGTTTCCCCTTGATATGAACGAGGATTCCTTGCGCTCCGATCAAAGGCCCCCGCACGACGTGTACTCTGTCTCCGGTGTGCAGGTACGCACACGGTTCCATATGCATCTGCCGAGTGAATCCGGCGCGAAGTGCCTCGACCTCAGCGGTCGGCAGCGTTGCCGGCCTGCCATTGAAACTCACCAAATGAACGACTCCAGGAACCTGCAAGACTCGCAGTCGCTCGGCGGGATCCATGCGGACGAATACATAACTGGGGAATAGCGCCACTTCGACCGTCTTCCGCCGGTCTTTCCACTGGTGCACGCTACGGTAGAGTGCTGCGAAGCTCTCCAGCCTACGGTCGTTGAGTTGTTTGGCCACATACTTCTCGTGACGTGGGCAGGTGTATACCGCGTACCATTCCATCAGCGAAGTAGGTGCTACTTCGATTGGCGTTCCCCAAAGCCTTGCATTTTCGAAGTTGAGTGTTGCTGCGCTCATGGTCCAGGTGTAGCTTCGCCACCTAACTTACATTTGGTTCTGTTTCAAACTCTCCCAAGTCAGTGCTCGTTCCAAATTCCCGTCAAAGCTCAGAACTTCAATTCACGCGGTCGGGTGGCGTCAGCACCTTAGTTCCGCGCAAAACTCCGAGCAGCCCCGCCTCTGAACTCTCGAACGTTGCCGAATGGATATCCACCGCTGTCCAAAAACAGGAACTCTTGTTCACGGTTGGAGAGATTGCCAATACCCGTACCTGTGGATACAGCGACAGCAGGTGATCGCATAGCGCCGGACGCTGGTTGGGTTTGTCGAACGTAATAATCACGAAGTCCGGCTGCTGTTCCGCGACCGCACGTTCGACATCAGAGTCACGCTCAATCTCTCCTCCGATGACTTCTATGTCGGGCTGATCGGCAACGGTAGCAATTACCAGGTCGCGCATCATTCGCGAACGGTTCGCCACCAGCACTCGGATCTTCTTCAATGCGAGCTCCCGTTCAGACCTGCGAATTATGAAGGGAAGACGACGTCGCGAACAGGGTCAAAGGTGTTTGCAGGCAACGGCTCTGGGCTTTGGTACGAAGCTTGGTACAACGATGTATTTCTGTACTGCTCGCACCTCGCGGCGTACCGGTACACGTGGACGGGCAGGGCTGATGGGTACTGCGGGACGGTTCAGTGCCATCACTCGTAGTTCGACTCGATATTTCAGATGGGCATGAATGGGATTAGACCGCCATACCTTGCATGCGGCACATTTCAACAACCGTGTACCGGTCACTGGCGCCAATCTTCCGCAGAATGCGGTGCACGTGGTTGCGCACCGTTTGTTCAGCGAGATTGAGCTGACTCGCGATCTCCTTATTTGTCATGCCGCGTCCTATCAGGGCGATCAGTTGTTGTTCGCGGTTTGTGAGTCCCATGCTCGTGCGGGCGCGAAAGCTTGGCAACTGATTTTGCTTCGCTATATAGCGAAATAGCGAAGCGCACAGCTGTGGCGGACACACCGCATCCCCGGCCGCGACCGCGCGCACGGCCGTCACAACCTCCAGGGCCGAAGCGTCCTTCAGCACGTACCCAGTCGCACCGTCGCGAACTGCTTGTAGAAAGT
>WNFZ01004324.1_pt1 | contig 13200 bp, 6 predicted proteins | sample 5400081 | NCBI WGS metagenome assembly WNFZ01 (sample SAMN13153365, study PRJNA577476) | soil metagenome | isolation source: 80 cm soil or saprolite under grassland replicate 1 | place: USA:California | collected 2016-06-15
TCTCACGCATTACGAAAACGACCCCGCCCTGCGCGACATTGTCATCCTGCGCCCCGATTGGCTCGCCTCCGCCATGAGTTATGTTCTCGACGATGAGCAAACGCGCACCGCGCACGGCTTGGTGAAACTTTCACGCCTCGGTCAATTATGGTATGACTCCAAGCGTGAGGCGGATACCCGCTATCCAGCGACTCTCCACCCGATCTTTCTCCGCCTGATGGAACGCTTCGATCTTTCCTACCGTGTAGCGGGTCTTTCCAAAAACGACGACTCTGACCCTGTCAGCTTGATCGCCCAACTCGTCCCCGACACCACCCCTCAACCAGAAGATTTCAACAAAGCATGGCTGCCCGAACTCGCTCCTGGTGACATTCAACAGACTCAAATCTGCCGCATCGTTGATGCTCAAAACAATCAATCCGCCAACGCCGAAGGATTATTCTTCCAGTTGATCGTCCGCTTGCATCGTTATTCTCTCGGGCGTGTTAACTATCCCGATAGCGTCCACTGGCAGCGCGGCTTAGTCCTCGACGCCGATTACAACGGGCGTGCCCTATTGCGTCACATCGGCAATGACGTGCATATCACCGTCCGCGCCGCGTATCCGCAAGGCTTTCTCAACACACTGACTGATGAAGTCAAATATCTCGTTGAAAGTTTTTGGGAAGGCTTGCGCTGTGAAGTAACAGTACCTTGTATGGCTACTCAAGACTGTAAAGGACTTTTTGAAGTCAGCAAATTGATTGAAAATAAAAAGCGTGGCAGGGGAGAGGTGCCTTGTACAACGTGCAACGAGTGGCAAAACGTTGACAGTCTGCTGCTCAACGTTCCCGCTGCGCAACCTGCTCCTGTTGGAGAATTGCTCGCCAGTCAACAAGTGCTGACTCAACTCAGCGATTTACGTCAGATATTAATCAAACAACATGTTACTGCGATTGGTCGCTTCGATACGCTTGATGCTGGTCAAAAAGAATTACTCAGCAAAGCCGAGACCTCTTACACCAACCTCATCAAAGTCTTCACCGACGAAGCCAAAGAAGGTCCGCGTTTGTTTAGTCTGGTTCCAGTGGAGCGCTCTGGTTTCAATCCCAAACACTGGACCAGTGCCAAATTCAAATTGATTCTATGGTGCGAACATTCGCGTTGGCCCTTGCCTATTTTGAACGGCGAAGATAGTGACAAAGGTGTCTATGAACTTGAACTCACACGTGAATGGTTCAAGAAAGCCGCACCGGTATTAAAAGCCATTACAAGCACCCTGAGTCTTGTTTTGCCCATCGCCTCCTCTGCTGTCAAATTGGTGATGGATGAAACTGCATACAAAGCCATCGAGAATGAACTCGATTTTGGCAAAGATGTCATTGACGGCGTCTTGAGCGGCGCCGAGAAAACTGAATTATGGAAAGATACTGGCGATATGGTTGAACTGTCACAAGGCACAGCCATCCGTGCCGAGAACGCAACCCTGCGCGAACTCCATGCCCTACTCAAAGCCAAAGATCCTAGCTTCGGCGGTCTGGTCCGTGTGATGAACAAGCGCCAGGAATTTCTTTGGGTCCATGAAAAATTTGCAAGTGAGTATTAAGGAGAGCTGGGAATGTCAGCAGATGTCACACCCTCCACAGAGCAGGATATGCTCAATATTCTCTTTCGCTACAACTTGTGGGCAAATCTCCGCATATTTGATGTCTGTCTCACACTCGATAATGCCCAACTCGACCACTCCGATCCCGGAACATACGGTTCCATCAAGTCGACTCTGATTCATCTCGTACGCTCCGAAGAGCGTTATTTGTTTTTCCTGTCGGGGCAAGAGAAGGACCGCGATCCTGAACCTTCTATGGCTGAATTGATAGAGCGTGTCCGCCAGAGTGGTCAGGCGCTTATTCAAGTTGCCACAGGCATTCAACCGGACTCACAGGCGCGGGTTGGAGAAAAGGCGGAGATCATGCCGGCAACGATTGTGCTATTGCAAACGATTCAGCACAGCCACGAACATCGGACGCATGTTGCAACGCTGCTGGGTCAACTGGGCATCGTTCCGCCGCTGCTCAGTGGCTGGGACTTTTATGATGAAGAGATACTCGGAATAAAGAATGATGAATCAGGCTAATTTGGAGATATCAAGAATAAACGCCAGGAATTCCTCTGGGTCCATGAAAAGTTTGCAAGCGAGTATTAAGATATGAATTCCATGAAAGGCAAGCGCGCCCTCATCACAGGTCCCACCTCTGGCGTTGGAAAGGAAATCGCCTTACAGTTAACAGCTCTTGGCGCGGAAGTGATCCTTGCCTGCCGCGATGTGAAGAAAGGAAATCAAATCGCATCGCAAATAACCCGCCGCACTGGTTCATCAAAATTGGTGGTGATGGAGATCGATACCTCCAGTCAAAAATCCATTCGTGAGTTTGCACGCGAATTTCGCCGCAGATATCGTCGCCTCGATGTGCTGATCAATAATGCGGCTGGCAACCGGGGCACGCTTCCAAAAGTGGACAGTGTCGACGGTATCGAGCTGACCTTTGCTACAAACGTACTCGGTTATTTTCTGCTTACGCAGGAATTACTGGATGTGCTGAAACGGAGCGTCCCCGCTCGCATCATCAACGTGGCATCATCGTATGCCAGCGACCTCGATCTGGATGATCTGCAATTCGAGCGCCGACGTTTTGAAAGTTCCAAAGCCTATGCTCAGTCCAAAGCCTGCGACCGCATGTTGACCTGGGCACTGGCGCGTCGCCTGAAGGGAAGTGGCGTCACTGCGAATGCGATGACACCGGGACTCATCACCGAAACCGGGCTTTATCGTAATAGTGAATCAGCACTGGTTGAACGCCTCACTCAATACTCAGGCGGGCGAACAAGTAGTCAAGGTGCGGAGACGGCGGTCTGGTTGGCAAGCGATCCCGAATTAGAAGGTGTCAGTGGGAAGTTCTTTGAAGATCGTGAAGAGCTTGAATGCGAGTTTCGGAATAAAAACGCCGAAGAAAAACTTTGGCGTATTTGCGAAGATTTGGTAAAGAAAACTTAAACGACGCTCTCAGCGCCGTCACCGGCGCTGGTATTATCCAGTATTCGCCGCCGAGGACGGCGGCCTGAGCAGAGTCGCGATTAATGCTTTCACCACTTTCTATTTTCCCCACCTCGGCTGCCAATCCGAGGTCACGCTGTTCGTCAAACGCACCACGCCTGTCCCATCCGGATGCATAATGTAAATTTCGTTGTTCCCATCCCGAAAGGATGTGAACGCGATCCACTCTCCATCTGGAGACCAACTGGGACCGAGGTTATCGCCTCCATTCGTGAGTTTAACAAGTCCTGTCCCATCCACATGGATCACATAAATATTATGATCCCCAACCGGCCCCGCATAAAAAGCCAGCCTTGCTCCGTCCGGTGACCAGCTGCTGCGTCCGCCCATATCCGGCAAATTTGTCACCTGACGAATATTCGATCCATCTTTCTCCATAACATACAACTGGCGTTGTCCTGTACGGGCCGAGGCAAACGCGATCTGCGAACCATCTGGCGACCAGGTAGGGTCTATATCTTCAGGCCCATTCGTGAGCGCGTGAGGATTTTTTCCATCTAATCTCACCACCCAAATTTGCTGCGTGCCACCTGTTTCGTTAGTAAAGACAAACCTGTCATCCGTGGGAGAACGCTCCGGCGCGTAGAGGCTGCCGATACCCCCAGTAATGCGCCTCAGTCCTTTTCCTTTGAGATTCATCGAGTAAATTTCAAAATTTCCAGTACGGCGCGAGACAAAGTAAATCGTGTCTCCGTCCGGGGAAAGCGACGCGTAGTAGGATGTCCCATTTGCATCCGTAAGTTGCTTGCGCTCCGATCCATCCGCGTTCATCAGACAGATTTGGTCGATCTGTTTTACAAAACAAGTGAACACGATTTTGCCCGTTGGAGGCGAGTTATCGAAGGAAGAGCCCGGTATAGGAGTGATTGCGGTTGGAATGGTCCCTGCTTGCGTGGAAGGGATCGCCGCAAATCCCGTTGGCAATCCACTCGGCGTGGCGAATTGAAAAAGCGGAGTCGGAGTGGGTCCCGGCGTATTGGTAGATAAGCCATCAAGTACCAATGGCTGCGTAGTGGTTGGGCGCGGCTTAGGCGGATTTTGCCAAATATAGAAAAAGCCGCTCATCAAAATACAAAGTAGGATAAATCCACAGCCCAATCCTCCGAGGAGGAATTTGTCAAATAGTGGATTGATTTTTTCAGGAAATTTCATTGTGTCAACTCATTCTGAATAAAAATTACTCAAGCTAACGAGAGCATAGCATATTTTGAAACTACGTTCCAGCCATCTGATAGAAGTTTTTTGGAGGAGGTCATCCAATTCATTAATTCAACGTCGATAAGATAAAAAAAGTTTCCTGATTTTACTCGACTCAAATGGAAATAAAAAGTCTGTGGCGAAATAATAATTTCGCCACAGACATATTTTCTTCATGCGCTACGTGTAAGATCAGTTCTTATGCGTAGACAGGCTGCAACTCCAGTCGACTCTTGAGGTTCTGAAGCAACGCCTCCACTTCGTGCTCATTCTCCTGAATGACGATATCCTCCTTAATCCGTTTGAGCAGTGGGGACGGAACCTGATATTCGAATCTCAGCGTCATGTTCGTCTCCCGCCCTAAGGGCTGGAATCTCCATGTGATGGTACTGTCAAGCCCTTTGTTGGTTTTGACAACGAGACGTTCATGGGGGATATATTCGATCGTTTCGCATTTGCCTTCGAATGGAAGACCCGACATCTTGTAAGCCCAGTTAAAGTTGAAACCTTCATTGTCCTTGGACTTCTTGACATTCTTAACCTCAATGACATTGGGCCAGATCTCTGGCAGATTGTTCGGGTCTACCAGGAAATCGAACACTCTTTCAACTGGGGCATTAACCCGTATGTCGCGTACGATCGTTTTCGTGTTCATGATGAACTCCTTTCTCATTTCTGAAAACGGTTTGGTGTTACTTCAAATTTCAAGTGGAGGTATGGGTGCGCTGACCCAGCTCGATCTCGAATGTTTGGCAATAAAGTTTGTCTCTACGCGCGGACCACCACCTTTCTTCGATAGTCTTGCACAGTCGGCAATTTTAGGGAAGCCAAGTCTACCGTTCTGAAAGCATTCAAAACGGAGGATGGTGTCAATTGATTTGCTGATGATTTCTTGAAATACTAAAGGGGGGTAAGCCTTTGAAAGTCATTCATACTATACAACAGTCAAATATGAGATTCAACCCTTTTTGAGAGGGTCTAAAGTTTCTCTAATTTATATACCCTTATTTCTAAAATCCCTCTCATCTTCAGTTCATATTTTGGAAATTTTACGTAATGATCAAATTTGAAATTATCGGTGGCGCAGGATACTATACGAGCACGATATATCCTTGGAGTACGACATAGCATCTTGCGCTACTTCACTAACCCATACTGTCAGAAACGATTACTAATGAAAAGCAGAAAACCATCCTGAGCATTCTTTGCTACATGTAATAAGGAGATGGTTTTACGCCGGTCGTTATCTCCTCCAGATCACTCAGCGGGTAGTAAATGTCTGTCTTAGCAATCAGAGGAACTGGAATGTCTTTCCCTTTAAACTGCGGGAACCGAACCACCTTGAAGCCCGACTTGCCCTTCACCAATTTGGAGGTAATAATGTTCGCAAAGAACACCCTCGGATCATTATATGGATCGATTATTTCGACAGACGGAGGAAGCTTTGTACCGTCGAAGTGATCCACCTTCAACATATCGACTCCTTTACTGTTTCTGACAACTGTTCCAGTAAGGGTTGCTCCACCACACACCAAGGTGTAGATCTTGGCATCCTCCGAATCCATGCTCTCGTTCAATACGTAATTTCTGAATATTTCCAAGCCATGTCCGTTGGTAAAGGCTGTCGTGTTCGCCCCCACACTCGTCCATCGATGAGCCAGCCAGTTCGATTCTTTTTCAGGATAAGTGGGGCTATAACCATCGAAGTAGATTCGGCAGCATAGGCCGAACCAGAAGAACTGCCACTCGCGCGTCAATGCAACGAAATGACCGTTTCGATTATTCTCCAGTTCGCCACATCGGAAAACACAAGGATCAGGAGCAACAGGACGTACGCTGCCGTTATACTCCGCCAGCCCCTCCCAATCCCACTTCACTCTCCATGCCCGCAGAGGGACAGGTCGATTTGCGACATTCTTGATTTGAAGATCCGTTGCATTCTTTATGCTTATGAAGGCTGCTTCCGTTTTTCCCTTTTTAGGTTCAACGAGCATGGTAGTGGGAGGGGAAGCCGGTATCTTGCTCCGAATATTCTTTTCTCGATAGGCCGTTAACTCCTCATCCGACATCACTGTCCTTAGCAAAATATGGTTCCAATCCAGCATCTCCTCCAGGTTCTTCACGAACTTCTCCTGGTTCGCCTCGAATTTCTCCGGATCCTCTGCGAATTCATCTAGGTCTTCTGCAGAGATTTTTCCCTCCGGCACAAAGCCAAGAAACGAGGCGTTGTAACCATCTTCGCCAAAATCTGATATGAGATCACTCACCTGGCGCTTAAAGACACCGATGGTCGAGAGACGACGGTCCTCGTTCGGCAGAGCAGTTTCAAAAGTTAGAACCGTGGGCCCATCCGCGGTTTCAGTTACTTTCGCCACAGTTGATTCATGTATCCAACGAAGCCATTGATGTTGCTTGCCTCCCCTCGTTGCCCCTGTCGGGAAAAAGGTGCGGTGTCGCTCAACAGTTTTGCCCTCTGTGTAAATCCACTTGTTGGTATCCTCCCCTTTCCTACTCCAATACTCAGGGGGAACCAAGCGGTCTCCTCCACGCGTTTGTAAGGGTTTGGCAATCCTCCATGCATTGGGTTCTTCATTGACAAAGCGCAGCCACAGAATGCTGGCGCCTACCTGATAGTCATTTTTGTAGTTGGCAATATCCTTTGGTCTTATAAAATAGGGATATTGATCATCCTGTGGCTGACCCAGAGGCTTGCCAAACTTCTTATCTTCTCCCATATACCAATCAGGCTTGGAGGTTAATCCCGCGCCGCCTCGATATCCGCGCAGGTGCTGGATATGTTCAGCGACCTCATTGCAGACCGCGCGCGTCACGATCAGCCGATCCGTATCCTCATGCGCGTCGCGCCAACTGGTGAGGTTAGACTGTTTCCATTCGTTCATCATCTCTCGGTATTTACCGAGATCGGGATCACCCTCATCCTTGGGTGTAAGAGTGATAGATCTTTCCCAATCGTCACTTTTGACCTCGGTTGTCCGCAGTTCTGTCAGCTTCACAATTTCCCTCCACATCCATTCTGGCAATTCCAAAAAATCCTTAATCGCCTTCAACGTTTCCAATGCGTCCGCAGAGGTCAGCGATTCAACCTCATAGGTCGCCTCATCAACGAGCAGATCAAGCAGTGCCTTGCGCCGCTGATACGCATACGCTGATTTGAGTCCCTTCAGATGGTCTGTGATCTTTTCGGGCCAGTTTGATTTCGTCTCTGGGTTCTTTGCTTCTGTGGCGATCAGTTGCACAAGTTTAGGCAGAAGCCGGCCTGGCTCGCTCAACGCCTTCTCGGGCTCTTCATAACATTCGATCTTTTCATCGCAACGCGCCTGGACCCAATCGTCATTCTCATTCCGGAAGTCCTCTGCGATATAGGAGGTGCCTAGGTTGATCAGCAAATCCTTGGGGTCTGCCCACGAGCCATGCGCACTTGCATAGCGCATCCCTGAAAAATGGATCACCATATACTGAAGCCAGAGCGGGTAATCTTTAGGAGACTTCAAGAATCGTTGAACCACTTCTTCCAGGAGTTCAAAGTGCTTCTTGGGAGCTAATTCATTTCTATACTTCTCAATCTTGGCGTTTACGATGTCTTTTACGGTGACATCGCTTGACTTAATAGGATTCCCCGCACTGAAATTCACCAGGTTCTCATCCCTCGATACATTCAGGAATTCTTCAAGAGGAGCAAGTTTTGTACGCAAGTCATTTGCCTGCACTTCATATTGTGAAAGCTCAGCTTGGCAACCCAGAAGCTCTTTTTCTGTGGCTTGCAACATTCCCTCAAATTGCGTAGGATTGGAGGAAAATTCAAGTGCGGCTTGGAGCTCACCTAATTTATCCAACTCAGATAGTACCGCGTTCAAGTCAATCTCGTGCAACTTGCTAAGAGCAGACTCGGCTGTGGCCCTCTGAGGAGTATTAATCGCTAAATTGCCAAGGCTGGTCTCCAGACTTAAGATCTTGTTTTCAATATCCTCCTTGAGTTGTTTCATTTTCGCTATCTCGCTTTTGATGAATACCAGCTTTACATTATCACCCCTCGTTTTGGTGATGATCATACTTAATGTCTTACGAATTCCGCTGAATCTGTTGAACAAATTCACATCCGCGCCCTGGAAGATTTGACGAACCTGATCGGAAACATTCGCCATGGAAAAATATTGTTCGACGAGCTCAGGTTTTTGATGTACTTTGCGGTGCCTGACCGCATCTTGAATCTCCTTTAGCCGGGCTTGTTGTTTTATGACCTTTATCTTAAGCGGATTGAGTACAGATTCAATCGCCTGCTTTTGGCGTAGAGCATCTTCTCTGGGTTTGATAAGTTCCGATCTGCGTTGATCAATTTTGTTATAGATCGATACAAGTTCATACAGATGAGTAAGTTCTGCGTCCGCTTTTGCGAGAGCGGCATCTTGCGTATTCTGTGTAGCGAGTTGCCTTTTCCGAGCCTGGCTGGCTACCTCTTTCCGATGTGCTTCCCATTTGGTGACCCGCTGAGCGACAAAGATTTTTTCTTTTCGAACATTATTGTAAGTGTGCAGATAGGTTGTGAATGTCTGATGCAAATTATTGATCTTTGTAAGTTCATCCGCAGCCTCCTTAGATAATGGCTCGGTGGGTTCGGTTTTGACCTCCCCTAAAAAATAATCACGGAGCTTGGAAAATGATTCCTTCGCTGCCTCCATGGTCTGAAGTTGAGATTTTATGTAATCATTTATCTCAGCTTGAAGGCTAATCAGGGATCTATCTTTATATTCCGCCCACAGCTCAACCTCTTTGTAATAGACAAGGAAATCCCGCAGTTTCATCTCCCTCAGAGGATAGATCGTTTTTAATAGGAAATCGTTCTGCCATTGGAAATAAACGTCAGCCATTTTCCACTCCTTTAGATTGCGCGACTTATGAAATGGTAGTGCAATTTTATTCTAATTTTGAAAATAGAATAGGGTGAACTTTTGGAAAAGAATATATATATACAACAAAAATTTGTGGATGGCAATTGCCATCCACAATCAAATTTTTTCAATGCTTCTAAGTTAAGAAACGCTTTAGAGCATGCACGAAAATTGCCACCGAGGACGGTGGCCAGAGCAATCGTATTATGCCTTGCGAATGTATTTCTTCCGATAGTCTTCCAACTCTGCTGGGGTCATCACCTGCCTGAGCAAGATATGATTCCAATCCAGCATTTCTTCAAGATTGCTGGCTGGGATCGCTCCTTCAGGCAAATACCCCACAAATGATCCGTTGTAGGTTTCTTCACCACCATCGAACATCAGGTTATATATGTTATGTTTGAAGACACCAACCGCAGAGAGACGAGGGTCATCATAAGGCAAAGCCGTCTCAAAGGTGAGGATCGTTGTGCCATCCGCGGTCTCAGCCGCCGCTGCTACGGTCGCTTCGTGGATCCAGCGCAGCCATTGTTGCTCCTTGACTGTCTGCTTTTTTTCATTCATCCGTATACGGCTACGCATCACAACATCACTTTGGGTGTAAGTCCAGTCGTCCGCGGCTGTCTTTACCAGGTATTTTGCAGGGATCAAGCCCTCGCTACTTTTGGTTTTCAAAGGATGTGCCACCCGCCAGGGATTTGGGAGTTCATTGACAAAACGTACCCACAGAATGCTCGCACCCACATTGTAATCCTTTGCAGAGGCTGGCTTAACAAAATAGGGTCGTGGGGTTCCCGGTATTTTGGCTTCACTCTCATTCTTCAGATACCAGGGAGCTTTCGCGGTGAGTCCACCAGGTGGCGAATACCCGCGCAAGTGCTGGATCTGTTCAGCGACCTCATTGCATACCGAACGAGTGACGATAAGCTGATCCGAGCGGTCGTGCTCTTCGCGCCAACCTGTCAGATTATCCTTCTTCCACTTGTTCATGATCTCGCGGAATTGAGCATACTGGGCTTCGTTTCGTTGCTCTTCCTCATCAGGTGTGAGTTTCTCCCAATTCGGATCATTCACTTCATTCACGCGCAGATCGGTTAATTTGACGATTTCTTTCCACATCCATTCAGGCAAAGTGTCTTTGATCGATTCGAGTGCTTCCAGTGCCTCTGTCGGAGACATCGATTCGACTTCATAATTTTCCTCATCCAAACGCAGATCGAATAATGCCTTGCGCTGATAATAATCACTGGGTGATTTCAAACCTCTTAGGTGAAAGGCTATCTTTTCTTTCCATTTTTGATCTTGAGTCTGCGCGAGTTTCGGTGCATCGGGAACCGGAGCCGCTGATCCTTCATAAACACTAATTCGCTCTTGAGCCAGTGCTTCCACTGCATCATCATCCATCTTCTTGAAATTTTTTTCCAAGTCAGAAGTGCGTAAGCTCATGAGCAGGTCTTTCGGATCTGCCCATGAGCCATGTGCGGTCGCGTAGCGCATCCCTGAAAAATGGATGACCATATACTGGAGCCAAAGTGGGTATCGTCCTGGCTGTGTGATGAAGTATTGAACGATCTCTTCTAAAAGCTCAAGATGATTCTTCCCCGCCAGTGAAGTTTTGTACTCTTCGACTTTGCTGCGCACAATATCTTTGACGGTAATAGGCTGGTCTGGAGAATAATGGGTGAGATATTCTTCTTCGGACATATTGAGAACAGACGTGGTGGATTTGAGCAGCTGCTCAAGATCAGACGCCTCTTTTCCAAGCTGGGCGCTGGTTTGCTGAACCCCAAGCATTTCCTTCTCCTTGGCTTGGATCATTTGCGTCATTTCTGCGGGTGATTTTTTGGAATACTCGAACGCAGCCTGATAATCACTTAACCTATCAATTTCTGTTTGAATGGCTTGCAATCCTGCGCCTTTCAACATATCCAATCTGGCTTGACTTGCTGCTCGATTTGCCCAATTGGCTGGCATATTACGCAATTGAGTTTCCAGAGTGGTGATCTCTTTTTGGAATACTTGTTGCTGTGTCTGCAATCTGTAAAAATGATTCTTGATTGTGATCAGTTTGACCGCGTCATCTTTGATATTGAGCAATGCAACAGCTAATTGCTTATGAAGGACGTTCATTGTATTCAGCAAGGACTGATCCGCCTGTGGGAATTGTTGGCGGATTTGGTTGGAGATGTCTTGGGTAGAAAAATATTCTTGAACGGAAGCAAGGTTCGGTGGAGTCCTGAGGCGAGCGAGGGAAGCCACTATCCCTCTTTGTTGTGCCTCTACAGGCTGAAGCCGTCGATGCACATCATCTAATTTTGCACTTACGCCTTTGCTGCCAGTCTCAGCAGATTGTCTTGCCTGATAAAACTCAAGTTTGCGCTTCTCGATCTTGTTATAAGTGGAGACGAACGCGTATAATCGATCAAGCTCCTCGTCCGCGATGGCAAACATGGCTTGGAGTTTTTGCAATCCCTGCTCTTCAATAGCTTTCTTTTCAGGAACGACGATATTCACCCTGCGTTGTTTCTGCGCCACCTGTTGCAACAAATTTTTACGCTTCTGTTCCCATGAAGAGACCTGTTGCGTGACGAAATATTTTTCCTTACGAACATCCGCGTACTTGGGCAGATAGGTCATAAATGTCTGATGCAGTGCTTTGACGTCCGCGAGCGCAGTTTCATCTGTCAGCTTGTATTTTGTCATGTATGGTGTACGAACATCTGCCTGAGTGAAGTATGCATACAAAGTTTTGTAAGACTGATACGCTGTTACTAAGGTATTTGCGCTCCCCACGCTATACGCCTGGACCTGCGCTTGAAGATCCTCGATTCTCTTATCTTTATATTCCGCCCACTGATCGATCTCCTTGCAATAAACAAGAAAATCGCGCAGCTTCATCTCTCGCAATGGATAGATCGTTTTCAACAGGACTTCATTCTGCCATTGAAAATACATTGGTTCAGCCATGTTCCACTCCTTTAGATGACATCACTAATAAAACATTGATTCAATTTCATTCTAATTTCAAAAGCTGTTGTCATCAACTACTGGCGCAAGATCCTGCTCCAATCCAGCATCGTTTTCAGATGAAGCATGGGCACTTCCCCTTCGGGAGTGAAGCCGACAAAGGAGCGGTTGTAGGTATCTTCAGTGCCATCGGAAAGATTCCAGTTGAGGGTGTTGCGGAACAAGCCAAGACAGGATGTGCCGCGATCGTCGTCGGGCAGGGATGTTTCGAACGTGTAAACGTACGTTCCATCCGTGGTTTCGGCGACCTCAGCAACGGTCGCTTCGTGAATCCATCTCAGCCATTGGGTCTGAGTGACTCTCTGCTTGTTGGCATCCACGGTTGTCCGAGTGCGCGTGGTGACATCGCCCTGCTTGTATGTCCAGGGAACCGCCGCGTCTTTCGTCTGCGGTCGTTTGCCGAAGAACTCTTTGGGAAGAAGTCCTTCGCCGCCTTTGGTAGCGACGGGATGAGCAAGCTGCCAATCGTTTGGCTCGCTGTTGACGAACCTTAGCCACAGGATGCTTGCACCGGGAGTGTAATCCGTAGCCGATTTCGGCTTGACATAATACGATCCCGTCTTTTCCTTTTCGAGTTTTGCGTACCAACCCGGTTTGGGAGTCAGACCGCCCGGCGGCAGATTGCCGCGAATATGCTGGACGTGCTCAGCGGTTTCATTGCACACCGCGCGCGAGACAATCAGCTCATGCGTGCGCCCGTGTTCATCACGCCAAAGGACAGTATTTCTGGTGATCCAATCACTGATGATTTTGTTGAGCGCGGCTGACTCTTTTGTATTGCGCGCGGCCTCTTCTTCCAGCGTGAGGTTTTCCCAGCCTGCGTCTGTAACATGATTCACGCGCAGAGGGGTAAGTTTGACGATTAACTTCCAAGCCCACTGCGGAAATGAATCCTTCATTGCCTCCAACTTCGCTAAGGCTTGATCGGTGGTTAGGGACATAAACTCATATCGGACTTCTTCAGCCGCAAGCGCGGCG
>WNFZ01005125.1_pt1 | contig 13200 bp, 9 predicted proteins | sample 5400081 | NCBI WGS metagenome assembly WNFZ01 (sample SAMN13153365, study PRJNA577476) | soil metagenome | isolation source: 80 cm soil or saprolite under grassland replicate 1 | place: USA:California | collected 2016-06-15
GGACTTTACCGGGGCAGGTACCTGCGGGGCAGTTACGACGAGGTGGCCCGGGTAGGAGCGGCAGCCTGCGCGGCGGCGCTGCTTCTCGCGGCGGCCGGAAGCTGGTTCGTGCCGGATCAGCGAGCGCAGCTCGCGACGGCTGCAGGCGCCGGCCTCTTCGCGCTCGCCGCCATGCTCGGGGGCAGGTATGTCGTGTTCGCGTCCCTGCAGCGGGCCAGGCCGCCCGCGTCATCGGCCGTGAAGATCATCATTTTCGGGGCGGGCAGCGCCGGCGCCCAGCTCGTGCACCGGCTGAGCGGTCAGCCCGACGCGGAGTACCGGCCGGTCGCGCTGCTCGATGACGATCCCGCAAAGCGCAAGCTCCGCATCCGTGGTGTTCCTGTGCTTGGGGGGCGGGAGCGGATAGCCGAGGTGGCGGTCGGCACCGGGGCCACGGTGCTAGTGATCGCGATCGCGCGAGCAAGTGGCACGGTGGTCCGCGACCTTACCGCGGCCGCGCAGCAGTGCGGGCTCACGCCCAAGGTGATCCCGTCGGTCAGAGAGCTGATCAGCGGCGGCGCTCGCATCGAGGGAGTGCGCGACCCGCGGATCAGTGACCTGCTCGGCCGGCGGCCGGTGGACATCGACATGGACGCGGTATCGGGGTATTTCGCTGGCAAGCGGGTCCTGGTCACCGGCGCCGGCGGGTCCATCGGTTCCGAGCTTTGCCGTCAGCTGCACCGGTTGCGCCCAGCCGAGCTCATCATGCTGGACCGCGACGAGTCAGCTTTGCACGCCGTCGAGTTGTCCCTGCATGGCCGTGCGCTGCTGGACTCCGACGAGGTGGCCCTGGCCGATATCCGGGACCCTCGCCGGGTCTTCGACGTCTTCGGCCGGTTCCGCCCGCAGATTGTGTTCCATGCCGCGGCTCTCAAGCATTTGCCGCTGCTCGAGCAGTATCCGGCCGAGGCGCTGAAGACCAATGTGTGGGGGACTCTCACGGTGCTGGAGGCGGCAGCGGCATGCGGTGTCGAGTCGTTTGTGAACATCTCGACCGACAAGGCCGCCGACCCGGTGAGCGCGCTTGGCTACTCGAAACGCATCGCAGAGCGGCTGACCGCCTACGTGTCCGGCCGGGCCGCCGGCAGCTACCTGAGCGTCCGGTTCGGCAACGTCCTCGGCAGCCGTGGGTCCGTGCTAACCGCGCTGTCGGCCCAGATCGCCGCCGGCGGTCCCGTCACCGTGACTCATCCAGAGGTCAGCCGCTACTTCATGACCGCGGACGAGGCGGTGCAGCTTGTGCTTCAGGCGGCGGTGATCGGGCGGGACGGCGAGGTCCTCGTGCTTGACATGGGTGAGCAGGTACGGATCGCCGACATCGCGCGCAGGCTGGCCGCCGCTTCTCCCGGCCAGGTCGACATCGTCTACACCGGGCTGCGCCCCGGCGAAAAGCTGGAAGAGGACCTGCTGGGCAGCGGCGAAGTGGACATGCGGCCGAACCACCCGCTGATCAGGCATGTGCCCGTGCCGCCGCTGCCGCCGAGCCGGATCACTGGCCTCAACCCCGATGGTGACGCGGGTGAGCTTCGGATGGTCCTTGCTGCGTGCGCCGACGGCCTTGACCAAACCAGCGGCGCAGCGGGCCGGGAACAGCCTCGCCTGGATCCGTTGGGCGTCGCGGGACGGTGAGAGGGCCAGCCATACGGCGACGCCATGGTCGGCGGCCGTCCCACTACCGGAGCAAGCGCCTACTCGACCTGGCCCTGCTCTGCATGGCGGCCGTCCCTGCGCTCGGGCTCGGCATGCTTGGCGCCGCAGCGATCTTCCTTGAGGACGGCGGGCCTGTGCTTTTCCGGCAGGTGCGGGCCGGGCGGTACGGCATGCCGTTTGTCCTGCTGAAGTTGCGGACGATGCGGTGGCGCGGTGACGCGGCGACCGTTTATCCGGAGCCGGAGACCTTCACCCGGGTGGGACGGGTCCTGCGCCGGATGTCCATCGACGAACTCCCGCAGCTGATCAACGTGGCAGCTGGCCACATGAGCCTGGTCGGGCCACGGCCGACGCTGCCGTACCAGATGTGGCAGTACGACGCACAGCAGCGCGGCCGGCTGTCGGTGCTGCCCGGGCTGACGGGTCTGGCGCAGGTGCACGGCCGCAACCGGATGAGCTGGCCCGAACGTATCGATTGGGACCTGCGCTACGTCAAGAACCAGAGCTTGCGGCTCGACCTCGCGGTGCTCGCATGTACGGTCCGGGCGGTGCTGACCGGCGACGGCGTGGGTGGGCACCCACGCCAGGATCCCATTGCGCGACTGGAAGGAAGGCGGTGCACGGTGCCTGGTATCACGCCACGTATCCGGTTGGCGAAACCGGACTTGGGAGAGGAGGAGGTGCAGGCGGTACGTGAGGTGCTTACCAGCGGGACGCTCACGGGCGGTCCGCACAATGCGGCGTTTGAGCGTGAGTTCGCGGCCAGACATGGCGCCGCGCATGGGGTGACCTTCGCCAGCGGTACGGCGGCGCTCGCGGCCATGCTGCTCGCCGAGGGCATCGGGCCTGGAGACGAGGTGATCGTCCCTTCGATGACCTTCATCTCGACCGCGACGTCCGTCTGCCATGTGGGAGCAGCCCCGGTGTTCGCCGACATCGACCCACGGTCGTTCAACCTCGATCCTGGCGCGATTCCGAAGCTGGTGACGCGCAGGACTCGCGCGGTCATGGCCGTGCACTACGCCGGCCAGCCGGGGGAGCTCGACCGGCTCCTCAAGGTGTGCGCCGACTACGGTCTGCTCCTGCTCGAGGATGCCGCCCAGGCGGTGGGCGCCACGTACCGCGGCGTGCCGGTCGGCACATTCGGCAAGTCGGCGATGTTCAGCTTCACCCCGACCAAGAACATCACCACCGGCGAGGGCGGTATCGTGCTCACCGGCGACGGTGAGATCGCCGATCGGCTGCGCCTGCTGCGCAACCATGGCCAGCGGCGGCTCTACGATCACGCGATCATCGGATACAACTGGCGGCTCACTGAGATGCAGGCGGCCATCGGCCGTGTGCAGCTGCGCAAGCTGGACACCATCCTCGAGCGTAAGCGCGCCAATGCTCGCTGGATGAGCCGGAGGCTGGAAGGTGTGCCTGGCATCACCCCGCCGTATCAGGTGCCGCACGCCAACGCAACCCACATGCTCTACACCTGCCTGGTGGACGCGGGCCGCGACGCGGGCCGGGATGCCATCCTCCAGGAGCTGCTCGATCGCGGCATCGAGGCACGGATTTACTTCCCGCCCGCGCATCTGCAGCCGATTTTCGCGGGTACGTCAAGGCGCCTGCCTGTGACCGAGGCGGTCGGGGCGCGGATGCTCTCCATACCGATGCATGCGCAGCTCACCGGGGCCGAACTCGCCGAGATCGCCGATGTTCTCGAGCAGGCAGTTGACCGCGCACGGGCGCAGCGGTGATGTGGCCAGCAGCATTGCGCGCCGGCGTCGTCGGCCTGGGCACCATGGGCCGTCACCACGTCCGCGTGCTGCGCGAACTTCAAGGCGTCGAACTGGTCGGGGCGGTCGATCCGAGCCCCGCGGCCCGCGGCGCGGCACGTGGCGTCAGGGCGGTTGCCAGCCTGGACGAACTGCTTGCGCTGCGCCTCGACATGTGCGTCGTCGCGGCGCCCACGCTCGCCCACACCGACATTGGCCTGCGGCTCGCCGATGCGGGTGTGCACACCCTGATGGAAAAGCCGCTGGCCCCTGACGCAGAAAGCGGAAACCTGCTCGCGAAGGCCTTTGACGAGCGTGGGCTGATCGGATGCGTGGGGCACATAGAGCGGTACAACCCCGCGCTGCGGGCGATGCGCCCGCGGCTCCGCCATGGCGAGCTTGGGGCCATTTTCCAGGTGGCGACGCGCCGCCAGGGCCCGTTCCCGCACCGCATCCGCGACGTCGGTGTGGTGATGGACCTGGCCACCCATGACATCGACCTCACCAGGTGGGTGAGCGGTTCCCCCTACCGCAGGGTGTCCGCCTTCACCGCCCGGCGCCGCGGCCGTGCCTTCGAGGATCTGGTGGCCGTCGCCGGGGTGCTCGCCGACGGCACGATCACCAGCCACCTCGTGAACTGGCTATCCTCAATGAAGGAGCGGGTCGTCGCGGTGACCGGCGAACGTGGCTGCCTGGTCGCGGACCTGCTGGCCGCCGAACTGTGGTTCCACCGCAACGGCGCCGTCACCTCGCACGGCCCCGCCGACCGCCTGTTCCATGGCGCGTCCGAGGGCGACCTGATCCGGTACGCCGTCGCCAAGCGAGAGCCGCTGTGCGGTGAGCTCGAGAACTTCCGTGACGCCGTCGCCGGCCGGCCGGCCGACATCGTCACCATGGCGCAGGGCGTCGAGGCCGTCGAGGTGGCCGATGCGATCCTCGCGGCGGCCCGCGAAGATACGGCGGTCGAGACTCCGGCCGCAGCCGGGAGGCCCTGAGGTGAGCGCGCGGGTCGCGGTGGTCGGCCTGGGAAAGATTGGCTTGCCGCTCGCCGTCCAGGCTGCTGGCAAAGGGTTTCGCGTCCATGGTGCCGATATCAGCACCGAGGTAGCGGAGCGCGTGTCCGCTGGCTTGGCGCCGTTCCCTGGCGAGCCAGGCCTGCGGGGTCGGCTGCGGGAAGCGGTCCAGGCTGGGCTGCTTACCGCGACCACGGACACCACGGCTGCCGTCGCGGCCAGCGACGTGGTGGTCGTGGTCGTGCCGCTGGTAACCGGTCCTGCTGGTCAGCCCGACTTCGCTGCCGTTGACGCCGCGACCGCGGCGGTCGCGGCGGGCCTGCGGCCCGGGACGCTGGTCAGTTACGAGACGACCTTGCCCGTTGGCACAACCCGCAAGCGGCTCGCACCAGCACTGTCGGTAGGCTCGGGCCTGCGCCATGGGCGTGATTTCGCCGTCTGCCACAGCCCCGAGCGGGTGTCGAGTGGACGCGTCTTCGCCGATCTGCGGCGCTACCCGAAGCTGGTGGGTGGCATCGATTCAGACAGCGGTGCGCGTGCCGAGGCATTCTACGAGGCCGTGCTCGACTTCGACGAGCGCGCCGATCTGTCCCGCCCGAACGGCGTGTGGAACCTCGGCAGCGCGGAGGGCGCCGAGCTGACCAAGCTGGCCGAGACCACCTATCGCGACGTGAACATCGCGCTCGCCAACGAATTCGCGCGCTTCGCCGCCGCCGCGGGTTTGGACGTGTTCAGGGTGATCGAGGCGGCCAACAGCCAGCCTTTCAGCCATATTCATCAGCCCGGCATCGCGGTCGGTGGCCACTGCATACCGGTGTACCCATGGCTGTACCTGGCGGGTGACCCTGGCGCGCGGCTGCCAGCCGTGGCGAGACAGATCAATGCGGCAGTTCCCAAGCAGGCCGTGAGCCTGCTCACCGGGCTGCTCGGTGGCCTGTCTGGCCTGCGGGTGGCCGTGCTCGGCGCGGCTTACCGTGGCGGGGTGAAGGAGACAGCCTTCTCCGGGGTCTTCCCTATCGTGGCGGAGCTTGCCCGGCGCGGGGCAGTGCCGGTGGTGCACGACCCGCTCTACTCCGGGTGTGAGCTGGGGCGGCTCGACCTGGCGCCCTACCGCCTCGGCGAGCCGTGCGACGCGGTGATCGTGCACACCGACCATCGCGAGTACGCGCGGCTCACACCGGCGGATGTGCCAGGCGTTCGCGCGCTGGTGGATGGCCGGGCGATCACTGATCCTACCGTGTGGGAGGCGATCCCACGCCGGGTGCTCGGCATAGGGATTTCGTAACAGGACGCGCGGGGACCCCGACCACGACCACCCCCTCGGGCTGGTCGCGGGTGACCACCGCGCCCGCTCCGACCGTGGCCGAGGGCCCGATTCGCAGGCCCGGCAGCACGCTCGCGTTCGTGCCGATGGTGACACCGCGGCCGAGCGCCACCGAGCCAGCGACGTTGGCGCCGGGAAGCACCGTGACGACGTCACCCAGCACCGCGTCGTGACCAATGGTGGCGTTGTAGTTCACCTGGACATGAGCACCCAGAACCGCACCCGTCGAGACGAACGCGTTCGCGAGCACGACGCAGCCGGGGGCGATGGTGGCGCCGGGGGAGACGGCGGCGCGCGGGTGAATAACGCGGCCGGGCGACAGCCCTCGCGACACCAGGGCGCTGGCCAGCCGCTGCCGGACCTGGGGGCTGGCGATCGCGACCACAAAAACGCCAGGTCCGGCTTCGCCGGGGCGAGCCATCGGAGCGCCATCGACGCTCGCTGCCTGAGAATGCTCGTCCAAGAACACCGTGCAGGCCGCAAGCGACGGTGACATCGCGCGCAGCGCGTCGAGGGTCTCGCGGCCGAAGCCACCGGCGCCCGCGATGTAGAACGTCACTGCCGGGCCAGGGTGAGCGCGTGCAGGAACCGCCCGGCGAGGGCTGTGGCGTCGTGATGCTGGTACACCCAGCGCCTGCCGCGTTCCCCCATGGCGCGCCGGTCCGCCTCGCCCAGCAAAGCCAGCGTGGCCAGCGCGTCGGCAACGCCCTCAGGCGAGGCAGGAGAAACGCAGATCCCGCCACCTGACGCGCTCACCGGGTTATCGGGCACCTCACACGCGGCAACAACGGGACGGCCGCTCGCGAGGTAGTCGAACAGCTTGTTGGAGCTGAGGCCATAACGTGCCACCGATTCGTCGCGCAGCGAAAAGAGCATGACGTCCAGGGCCCCGAGCACGCTTACCATCGCCTGCTGTGGTACGGGCGGCCAGAAAGCCACATTCGCCAGCTCATAGTCGCGGGCGAGCCGTTCACACCTAGCCTTCTCGGGTCCAGCTCCGACAAAAACCAGGGCGATGCTGCCCACGTTGCGGTCGCGTAGGACCCTCGCTGCCTCGATGAGCACGCCAAGGCCGTTCGCCAGCCCGTGTGCCCCGGCGTAACCGGCGACCAGGTAGCCGGCCGCGCGCCATTGCCTGATGCGGTCAACCAGGGCGGCTGCCGCATCGGTGCCTGGCACGGCCAAGGCGGAGCGGTCCGCGATGCCGTTGGGGATGTAGACGATCTTCTTTCTTGGCACGCCGGACCGGATGATGTAGTCAATTGCACCGGGCAGCAGGCTGATAACAACACGTGCGCGCCGGTAGAGGAATCGTTCCAACCCTCTCAGCAGCCGGGCGGTGGCACTGCGCTCGCGCAGTTCACCCATGTCAATAAGTGCTTGTGGCCACAGGTCACGTACCTCGAATACGAACGGCGCACCACGAAGAGCGCCGATTAGCCACGCCGCAACGACCGCCGCTGGATGCACGCAGGACCCGACCACCACGTCCGGGCGGGCCAGGCGGCGGTGCGCTGCGAGCGCACCGGCCGCGTAGCTGAGCATGTTCAGCACCCGGCGGTAGTCGTTGCGCTGGTAGGGGGTGGTTCGCACCCAGACGAACCGCACGCCATCAACGAACTCGACACGCATCCGCTCGCCCGGTGCGAGCCGTTCCTCGGTCAAACTGAAATGGCTGAAGCTGCTGGCGAAGATCGTCACGTCATGGCCCTGAGCGGCGAGCACCCGGCCGAACTCATAGTGGCGGGTGCCGGCCGGCCGGTCAGGCGGCGACGCGTAATGGTTGAGGATCCAGACTCTCACGCGGAACCCCGCCCGGCCGTCGGCTCCGCGCGGGCCCGGCCCGCCAGCGCGGCGACAATGCGCCGGGCCGCGCCCGTGTCCCCGAACGGCTGTGGCGGATCGCCAGCAGGCCGCGGTCGCGCCACCGCGGCGGCGAGGTCGCGCGGCTCTGGCACCAGGACATTCCAGCCGCCGTGCAAGGTCTCCGGCCATTCAGTGCGCGCGCGCAACGTCGTGCAGACCACACCGAGCATCAATGCCTCTTTCTGCAGGCCGCCAGAGTCGGTGATCAGCCCGCGCGCGGCGAGCATCGCAGCGATCATGCTCTGGTAGGGGAGCGGCTCGCTCGTTTCGAGTGCTCCCGCCGCCAGCGGAAGGCTCAGCGCTCGCGCCCTGTCGGCGAGCCGTGGGTGGGCCAGGAGCTTGACCGGCAGCGCACAGGACGCAAGTGCGGACAGTGTCGCCGCGAGCCTGCGCGGATCGTCGGTGGTTTCCGCGCGGTGGACGGTGGCGAGCAGGAATGGCCGAGTTCGCAGGACGGCGGGGAGGTAGCGATCCGGCGCGGCGGCCACTCGCTCGCGGGTCGCCGCGAGGGTGGCCACCATCACGTCTCCAACGAGCGCCGCACGCGGTCGAAGTCCCTCGCGCTGGAGGTGGCGGACCGCCGTCGCGGTGGGCGCGAACAACAGATCGGACGCGTGATCGATGAGAACACGGTTTCGTTCCTCGGCCATCCGCCGGTCGAAACAGCGCAGCCCCGCCTCCACGTGGGCGAGAGGGTAGCCTCGCAGCGAGGCCGCCAGGGCCCCGGCCAGCGCCGAGTTGGTGTCCCCGTAAACGAGCACCCAGTCCGGCGTGTACTCATCGAGCACCGGCTCGAGCCCGAGGACGATGCCTGCGGTCTGCGCGGCATGGCTGCGCGATCCGACGCCGAGGTTGACCGCCGGCGCCGGGATGGCGAGGTCCTCGAAGAAGGATTGTGACAGTAGCGGGTCGTAATGCTGGCCAGTGTGCACGATCACGTGTTCATGGCCCTGGTGGCGCAGTGCCTGGTCGACGGGCGCGAGCTTAACGAACTGCGGTCGCGCCCCCGCGACGCTCAGTACCCTCACGTGCCCCCCGGTCCGTTGCCGCCAAGATGGTGATTACTTACAGTAGTCGAACTGATACATTCAGACATCAGTTCATCGAGGTACGCGAGGCGAGGCCCGGCCGTTGCTCACGTTTCCGAAGCGCTTGGAACGCTACAGCCGCGCCCGACGCCTGACCGGGGCCGCGGGCGAGCGTAGCCTGAACACGGCGCTTCCGGGGATCCGGCTGACGGCAGTCGGTGGCACCGTTGGCGCCAGGGTCGCTTCCTTGCTGCTCGGCTGCTGCGCCGCGATCGTCGTGGCCCGTGGCCTGCACCCGCATGGCCGGGCCGTTTTGGCCGTGATGATCGCCGTGCCCGGGATATTCAGCGTGTTCGGCGTCCTTGGCCTCGATAACGCCAATGCCCGCTTCTCGGGGACCTCCCATTCCGCGTTCCGGCAGGTCGTGCGCTTGGCAATGGCGTTCTCCGCGGTAGCGGGGTCAGCGCTGGCTGCGGCGTGGTGGTTCGCTGGCTCGGTCTGGCCAGCGCTGCGACTCGGCCTTGACCCACGTCTGGCGATTGCGGCTGCCACTGTCTGCCCGGTCAGCCTGCTGCTGACCCTGCTGGGCGCGGCTGAGATCGGCCGGGGTCGCGTGGCCCTCTACAACGCGGTGACGGCCGCCACCACGGCGGCCTACGTCGTCGGCGTGCTCACGCTCGCGGCAACCGGTCATCTCACGGTGATGGCTTGCTTCGTCTGCTGTGCCGCGGGCCAGTCACTTGGTGTGATCTTGTTCCTCGCCCTGGCCGCCGTGCGGGTGCACCCGGATGGGAGCAAGATTGCGCTCCGCCGCTACCTCGGGTACGCGCTGCGCGCCTACCTGCCGAACGTGGCGCACTACGGGATGTTGCGCATGGACGTGCCCGTCATCCAGTTGCTCGCCGGCACAGCGGCCGTGGCGCTCTACGCCGTGGCGCTGCCCGTCGCCGAGGCGCTCTTGCTGCTTCCCGCCGCGGTCGCGGTGGTCATGTTCCCTCGCGTGACGTGCGGGGCCATCGACCGAGAGGCCGCCGACCGCATTGGCGGCGTGGTCGTCGTGAGCACGGCGCTGCTCGCCGTCGCCGTCGCGGTCTCAGCTCCAGTGATCATCCCCGCCGTCTACGGCGCGCCCTACCGCGGCACGGTCGCGGTCGTGTGGTGCATGCTGCCCGGCCTCGTGATCTTCAGCGCCGGCCGGACATCGCAGGCCTACCTGGCCGCAACCGATCGCCTGCGGCCGGTCATCATCGCGACGGTCGCAGGCGCGGCCGCTGGATTGGCGTGCCTGGTGGAACTCACCCCACGGCTCGGCGCGGCGGGCGCCGGAGCGGCTGACTCCATCGGCTATGTCGCGTTCACCGCAGTCTTGTCGGCCGGACTGTCGCAAGGCCGCCTGGTGTCGCGGTTGGTCATGGGGCCGCTTCGATATGGCGGCAGGATCACGTGGCTGGCCGCCGGGACCGCGGCCGCGGCCGTGCGCCGGTGGAAGCGCTCGGTGGGCGTCGGCTGCGCGGCGGCAGCGATCGCGCTGATCGCCGCGAAGGTCTCGGTCCTGAGCCCGGCGACCGCCGCAGCGGCCGTCGGCACGGTGATCCTCTTGGCCACGCTGACCGCGCCGAGCGTCGGGATCTACACCCTTGCCATCGCCATCCCTGTGTCGCAAACATCCTTCGGCGCCAGGCTGGTTACGCAGAGGGATCTGCTGCTGCTTGTGCTCGCTTGCGTGGCCGCCAAGGCAGCCGCAGGAAGGGTGACGCGGCCAAAGGCATGGCCAATGGTCCTTGCCGCCTGCCTCGTCGGGTACGTGCTGTTGTCGACGCTGTTGGTCGGGGGAGAGCAAAACGGCACCGATGCGTGGCGCGCGCTGCTTCTTTTGAGCGTGCCGATGCTGTGCCTACCGCTGATAGCCGGCCCGGACGAGATCACCCGCCGTGCGCTCACCCTGTTCGGGTACGCGACGGCCTGCTTCGCGGTGGCGGAAGCCGTGACGGCTCGCGCGTCGCTCGCCGCGCAGTCGGGTATCTCGGCGGCGGACAGCGCGCTGGTGGCGGCGGGCCAGACCGGAGCGGTGAACCACAACGCCGAGGGCGCGCTATTCGTCCTCGCCCTCGGGGTGCTCCTGGCCCGGTTCGCAGGGACCCGCCACGCCGCCACGAAATTGGCACTGGCCGCCGCGGTCGGTGCGCTCGCGATTGGCGTTGCGTATTCCTTTAGCAGGTCCTCCTACTTCGGCGCGCTGGCGCTGATCGCGGTATTCGCCGGTCGGCGGTCGGTCCGCGGCGTCATAGCCGCGGCGATAGGCGTCGGCTGCCTGATGCCATTGTTGCCTGCCGCGGTAACAGCCCGGTTCGACACGGTGTGGAGTTCGAGCGGCCTTGACGTGTCGTCAGCCCTGCGGCTCGACCTGTGGGGCAGCGCGTTGCGTATGTTCGCCGCTCATCCGGCCGTCGGGGTTGGCTACCTGAAATTCGCTCCCCAGCTGCCCGACTTCTTCGACAACTCTGGCCGCTACGCCACCTCTGTCGTGCAGTTTCCGCTGCTCGAGTTTGCGCACAACACCTATTTGTCGGTGCTGGCGGAGACCGGGGCGGTGGGCGCCCTGCTGGTCGGCACGCTGATCGTGGTCGGATGGCGCCGCGCGTGGTCGGCCGCGCGAGCTGGTGACTGGGCTGGCGAGGCAGCCGTGCTCGGCTTCGCCGGAGTCGGGGTGTGCTCCGCGTTTGGCGAGGTACTGCTGGTCCTGCCGATCCTCGCCGGGTTTGTGCTCGTCGTGCTGGCCGCTGCCCGCTCGGGGGAGGTTGCTCGTGATCGAATCGCCCGCGGGGTGCCGGCCGTCTCCGTCTGAGACGCCGCTGCGGATCCTGCAGGTCGCCGCCACGGCGGTTGGCGGCGGCTGGTTCCATGACCAGGTGACCGGCCTGCAGCGGCTCGGTCATACCGTGCGGGCGGTGCTGCCGGGTGAGGGGCCGCTCGCCGAGAGCCTACGCGCCGCGCGGATCCCGGTCGAGATCATCCCGTTCGGGCTGACCCGCCGGGTCCGCGATTGGCCCCGGCTGAGCGCGGCCGAGCTGCGGCTGCTGCGATCCGTCCGGGCGTTTCGGCCCGACGTGATCCACGCGCACCTGATCATGGCGATCCTGGCCTGCCGAGGCGCCGCACTTGGTTGCCGGTCCGCTCTGCGGGTGAGTCAGGTCCCTGGCTCGTTGCTTTTTGCCAATCCCGCCCTTGCCCGGCTGGACCGGGCGACATTGCGCCGCGACGACGTGGTGGTTGGCTCCTGCCGGGCGATCGCGGATTCCTACCGGGCGATGGGGGCGCGGTCGGTGGCGGTCAGCTACTACGGCTGCGATGTGCACCGGATCGACCCGTGGCGGTTGGCCTGGTCGCGTACATGTACCCGTACCCGCTGCGGGCGTTCCAGCAGGTGGGTGTCAAGGGCCATGAGGTGTTTCTGGATGCGGCGCCGCTGATTTTGGCGCGGGTGCCGGATGCGCGGCTGTTTGTGGTGGGCGATGAGCTGGCCGGGACGGGTGCTTACCGGCGTTCGCTGGAGGGCCGGGCGGCTGCGCTTGGGCTGCGCGGGCGGGTGTGGTTTACCGGGTACCGGTCCGACATCGCCTCGGTGATGGCGGGGCTTGATGTGGTGGTTAACCCGTCGATGGCGGAATCGGCCTGCTACACGATGGTGGAGGCGCTGCTGATGCGCAGGGGGGTGGTGGCGAGCAACGTCGGGGGGCTGCCGGACACCGTACAGCATGGGGAGACCGGCCTGCTGGTGCCGCCGGGCGACCCGGCGGCGCTGGCGGCGGCGGTGGTGGAGCTGCTGGCTGATCCGGTCCGGCGGCAGGCGATGGGGCGCCTGGGCCGGGAGCGCTGCCTGCGGCGTTTCGACATCGACGCCACCGTGGCCCAGATCGACGGCCTGTACCGGGCCGCGCTCGGTCAGTCAACGCGGCGCGCCACCCGGACAAGGCGGCCCGCATGCAGATGACCGGCCAGCGCTTGCGCATTCTCCAGGTCGCCGCCACGCCTGTGGGCGGCGACTGGTTCTGCGATCAGGTGACAGGCCTGCAGCGGCTGGGGAACACGGTATGCGCGGTGCTACCTGGCGAGGGCCCGCTGGCGGACAGACTGCGCGCCGCGCAGATCCGGGTTGAGATCATCCCGTTCTCCGGCCGCCAGGTGCGGCAGCTGCCGCGGATTGCCACCGCGGAGGCTCGGCTGCTGCGCCTCGTCCGGGCGTTTCGGCCCGACGTGATCCACGCACACCTCATCAAGGCGATGCTGTCCTGCCGTCTCGCGGCTTGTGCTTATCCGTCGGCGCTGCGCGTAAGCCAGGTGCCAGGCACGGTTCATTTGCGCACACCGGTGGCGCGTTGGCTGGACCGGGCGACATTGCGCCGCGACGACGTGGTGGTTGGCTCCTGCCGGGCGATCGCGGATTCCTACCGGGCGATGGGGGCGCGGTCGGTGGCGGTCAGCTACTACGGCTGCGATGTGCACCGGATCGACCCGTG
>WNFZ01008105.1_pt1 | contig 13198 bp, 11 predicted proteins | sample 5400081 | NCBI WGS metagenome assembly WNFZ01 (sample SAMN13153365, study PRJNA577476) | soil metagenome | isolation source: 80 cm soil or saprolite under grassland replicate 1 | place: USA:California | collected 2016-06-15
AGTATCGAAGTGGAATCGCATACGAAACGATTTGTAAAAACTTTGGCATGGCTTCAAGAGGAAATAGAAAACCAGAAATGAACACGCCAGGCAGGATTGTAACGAACACGGTAAGCAGCGCCTCCTGTTGCGTGTTGGCGATGGTGGAAGCAAACAAACCGATACCAAGACTTGAAAGCAAAAGCAGGCCAGCCGTGGCAATAACCAGAAAGAGGTTGCTCCGCACGGGAACACCGAACCAAAAATGACCGATGATCAGCACTTCAGATAAATCGAAAAAACCTAGGATGACATACGGTGTAACCTTGCCAAGAATAAGTTCCCACGAACGAATTGGCGTGACGATGAGTTGCTCAATGGTGCCGCGCTCGCGTTCACGCACAACCGCAGTGGCTGTGAGCATCGCCATGATGGCATACAATACCATGCCAATCACGCCGGGGATCATGAAATATGCAGAACGCAAGTCCGGGTTATACCAAACCTGTGTGCGGACCTCGAGCGGCGGCTGAACTGTGGCGGAGCGTCCCTGACGGGCGGCTTGTTCGGTAAGCACATTAATGGCATGAGACTGACCGATTAATTTTGCAGTCGAAAGCGCGGTTGCACCGACGGTGGCATCTGAACCATCAAGGATCATCGAAACCTGCGCATCACCTTCCAACAATTTGTTAGCGTAATCAGGCGGGATGACCAATGCGCCACGAACATCACCCTGCTCAATGAGGGTTTGGATTTCTTGTTCGGAGCGTGCTTCATAAGCAAAGTTAAAATAATCCGCCGCGTTGAAGACATCCAACAAGGCACGCGATTCGGGCGAACGGCTTTGATCCCAGACCGCGATGGGGACGTTTCGTATGTCAGTCGTTGCAGCGTAGCCCAGTAAAAACAACTGAATGATTGGCATCACGAGAATTAACGCCAGAGTACGCGGATCGCGGAAGATCTGAATGAATTCCTTGCGAATGATGGATATTAAGCGTGAGTTCATAAGTATTCCTTGCCAAAGGTAGTACAGTAGAAAGTTAATCCAATGTTTTATGGAACCGCCGCGCCGCTGCTCCCATGATGATGAGACCAAAGAGGGCCAGGGCGAAAAGTTGGTTTTCAATCGCTGTAAAGCCTGCACCTTTCAGCATGAGCGAACGGATGGCAACCAGGTAGTATCGTAATGGCGAAAGATAGGAGACTAATTGCAAAGCACGTGGCATTGCATCAATTGGAAAGAAGAAACCTGACAGAAAAAAGCTGGGTAGCAGTGTCATTTGAACCATGATATTCGCCTCCTGTTGGGTATGTGCAACAGTGGAAGCGAATAGACCTATCCCCAAACTGGAAAGCAGCAATAAACCGGAACTCAAAGCAATGAGTCCAAGGCTACCCACTACGGGAACTCTAAACCAGAAGTGCCCAATTAGGATCACTTCAGCTGCTTCAACCGCAGCCAGAATAATGTATGGGATGATCTTTCCGACCATCAATTCCCACGGGCGAAGAGGAGTAACAATCAATTGCTCAATCGTGCCGCGTTCGCGTTCACGGACAATGGCAGTCGCCGTGAGAATAGTGGTGATCATAAATAGGATTTGACCAATCACACCGGGAATCATGAAATAAGCAGAAAGCAAATCAGGGTTGTACCAGACACGAGTCCGCACTTGAAGCGGTCTACCTGATCCATTGAGACGTCCTTGAAGGGCAGCCTCAGACTGAATTACTTTGATCCCATACGCCTGACCTATTAATTGAGAGACAGATAGAGCAGTTGAACCGACCGATGCATCAGAACCATCCAAGATCATCGAAACCTGTGCATCGCCCTCTAACAAATGGCGATCATAATCAGGAGGAATGATTAACACAGCCCGTGCGCTCCCCTTCTCGATGAGTTCTTGCATCTCGTTTTGAGAATCAACGGTATAAGCAATTTGGAAATAGTTAGCGGCCCGGAAAGTATCTAAAAGGGCACGTGATTGGGGGGATTGATTTTGATCCCAGACAGCAATTGCAATATTTTTAACATCAGTCGTGGCCGCATATCCGAGCAAAAACAACTGCATGACGGGCATGACGAGAATGATGATCACTGTACGTCGATCGCGGAAAGCCTGAATAAACTCTTTACGGATAATGGCTAACAAACGTGAATTCATGCGGTCTCCATGATGACGCCGTGCAGATAGATATCCACAAACAGATCAAAACTGTTCTTAGGCATTAACTTGCCAACAACCGAGTCTTTGATGAAGAGTTCAGTAATGTAGAAGGAAAAAAACATGCCAAGAAAAGAACGCACCAAAATCGGAGGAGGAATTTTGCGCAGACTTTTGCGAACGCGGACCATCTTCTCAAACATCGGCAGGAGCTTGGGAGCAATTTCCCCAATGATATTGGAAATATGCTTTCCGTTGAATTCCACTAGCTCGATGAAAATCAGCTTCAATAATTCAGGCCGGTTACCTAATTCAGTCACCAATGCTTTCGCAGCATTGCGAATAATTTCTTCAGCCGTATCACCTTCCGCAGCTAGCACAAGCGGTAGAATTTGCTTATAAGGGTGCTTATCCATCAGAATGGCCACGAACATCTCTTCCTTGTTGGAAAAATGGTTATAAATGCCGCCAAGTGCAAGTTCGGCTGTATCTGCAATCTGGCGCATGGATGTAGCATGATATCCCTGCCCCATAAACAATTCAAACGCGGCCTCTTCAATCGCCTGTCGGGTTTTTTCCCCTTTTGTGAGTGTATCGTCTGTCATCTATTCCTCTTATGAAATGAACGAACGTTCGTTTTTATTTTACTCGGTCTCTAAATTCTGTCAAGAGGAAAGTGAACTTAGCTATCCATGCAAGTGGATGGCTACTTCCACAGTTGTTCACGGCGAGCTACATATCGCGGTTGCGGCGTTATAAACGGACAGTTCTCATGACAACTATTCATGAGCGCATTCCATTTTTGGGGCTGGCTGTCGTTGCGTTTCTTCTTCCAAAAATTGGCTTGCAAGCCGGTTTGATCCTCACCTTTATGTTTCTTATCTGGCAGGGATTAGGTGGCGGCTTCACCGCAAATTCATGGACCAGCCTGATTTCAAAAATTATTCCACCCGAATCGCGTGGTACATTCTTTGGAATACAAGGCGCGGTCGCAAATCTATTGATTAGTGCTGCTGCAGTCGGAGCAGGTTACCTTTTAGAGTGGTTCGACTCTCCCTTTAACTTTGCAGTTTGTTTTTTGATCGCCTGCCTCTTCTTTGCTTTCTCGTGGATCGCCCTTGCGCTCACGCGCGAACCTGCTGATTATGAAAAAGTGATTGAAGAAAGTCCGGCTCCCTTTTGGCATGGCGCGGGGCGTATCCTTAGGCGGGATAAAAACTTCAACTGGTTCCTCACAGCGCGTGCACTATCACAGTTTGCAACGATGGGATTTGCGTTCTACATTGTCTACGCCTTACGTCGTTTTCATATGGATACAGTGATGGCGGGGTATCTCACTGCAACATTGACCATTGCACAGACCATCGCCAATGCAGGCATGGGGTGGATGGGAGATCGCGTTGGTCATCGCCTGATGTTGATCATCGGCGCAGCCTCGGCAACCTTAAGTTCATTGCTGGCCTGGTTTGCGCCTTCACTCGTATGGTTCTTTCCCATTTTCGCCCTCTCAGGTTTTACAAATGTTTCTATTTGGACGAATGGCATGACGATGACGGTTGATTTCAGTGGCGAAAGTGAGCGTCCTTTTTACATTGGTCTCGCGCAAACGCTCACCGCTCCTGCCACGATCATTGCCCCTCTCATCGGCGGTAGAATAGCAGACACCTTAGGCTTTGTAACAACCTTTGCATTGTCAGTGATATTATCGCTTGTCGTGTTAGCAATCTTAATTTTTCTTGTAAAAGAACCACGCAAGGCGGAATGGCATCCCGCCCTACAAAAGGAGATTCTATGACCCTCATTCAAGAAAAAGTTAATCAGGCAATCGAAATCCTCAAGGAACAACAAACGGAGATGCAGTATCCAGACTGAATGTATTCGATACAATTCTTGGATATGACACCGCGGTGAGCGGACCCTTGCGTGATACGATCATGCGCCTCAACCCTGACCGAATCGCCGTTAACACCTCGAGGGACAATGTCCACGCTGATGGTTTGACGCATGCGATGTACGAGATTCTCCTCGATTACCTAAAGAGCACACAGTATGCAGATCGTCTCATCAGTGCTGAACCTCTTATTAACGCGCTGCGCGGACGAAAGACTCCTGCTGAATTAGAGCATATTCGCAAAGCGGTTGAGATCACAGATGAAATATACAAGAAGGCATTTGATTTCATCAAAATTGGTATAACCGAGCTTGAGCTTGGCGAGTATATGCACAAGCTCGCACGTGAGTATGGCGTGGGACTCGCGTGGCCCGCGGAAAGTTGCCCCGCTGTCAATAGCGGACCCAACTCCGCTGTTGGACATAGTGGTCCTACAAGTATAAAAGTCGAACGCGGACATATCGTCCATTTTGATTTTGGCGTGAAATACGAAGATTACTGTTCCGACATTCAACGTATCGTTTATGTCTTGCGCGAAGGTGAGACAGAAGCACCACCCGATGTCCAACGCGGATTTATCACGATTCGCACCGCGATAGAAAAATCACGTGAAGCAATGAACGCAGGAGTAACCGGCAACTCGATTGATGTGATCGCGCGTGAAATTGTGACCGACGCTGGTTATCCCGAATACCCTCATGCCCTGGGTCATCAACTCGGACGCGTGGCACATGACGGAGGCGCGTTGTTAGGTCCGTTGTGGGAGAAATATGGTGATTCTCCCAATCAAAAATTAGAAGTGGGACAAGTCTTCACGATCGAACCCAGCCTGGCAGTACCGGGTTATGGACAGCTTAGCCTAGAGGAAGATGTCGTAATAACTCAAAATGGTGCGGAATATATTGGCGAACCGCAAAGAGAAATTGTGTTGATAAAAGCCTAATCAAGGAAGTTTTTGAAATTTTCTCAGAGTCCCAGCGCTCTCTGTGGCTATTTTCATACCTCCGTAAAATAATTTTCTTCAACACCTTCCCAAGTCTCGTCGTGCAACTTCATATATTTCGTCAAAAGCGGATGTACACGCGCCATCTCTTCATACATCCGTTGAGCAACACGCCGTATCGAAAAATGCGCGTTTGCTGCGGAACGCAATTGACAGAACGCATATGCTTCGCGCAAATTAAACTGAGCCAACACGCGGCGATTAAATGCATTGGGAACGACATACTGCGCGATACTTGGATTGACTTGATATAGCTTTTTGTACATCTCTGCCGCGGACTCCATCGCCGCCTCATACTGCGACCCGAAGCCTGCTTCTGTGATCAGACGTGGCATCGTGTATCCCAGGCGCGTGGTCAGCATCTGAGGTGTCTGGGTCATCATGCGATGACGTTTGAACTCAGCATACGCACCCTGATCCATCACTAAATCAAACGTGTAAGTTGCGTATTCCAATTCACGCAAAGGAATATCAAACTTGCCTAAATGCCCCAGCAAAGAATCAGCGAGTTTTATTTTCTTATCTTCATCCAACGATTCAATATAAGTTAATGCATCCGCATAAGCCATTTCACCAAAGCGATACAACGCCGCAGCAAGAACCTTTTTCTCGCCATCTTTGTCATAATCAATGAGACCACACCAGGTCTGATTTCTGCCTTTTGAACTTAGATCACTAATCTCCAATTCTGCAATCTCTCGGCACGTCTCTACCAAATACGGCACCGAATCGGCATACTTCACAAGGGTTGGCGTTTCACTTAAAGCTACTTCTTTGACTTTCGCACCAATCTGACGCACTTCTTCCAGCTCATGCGATAACATCTTGCGGATCATATTCTCCAGCACGCGCGCGTTCGCTGTCAGACCAACATTGGCAAGCGACGCGGCGGGCAAAATAAAACGACATACATCTACGTATTTCGAACGGACGCGACGATCCCAAGCCTCATCCTTCTCATTCTCGCGGCGCGGGAAACGTTCAAAGATAAGATTCCGCACAGGGGCTAGTGAATCAGCATATGTCTTGAAAAGGAAACGAATGGTATCCACATATTCGCCACATAATGGATGCCCGGCTTCGCCGAGTTCAGGTGGAATCGTAAAGTCATCTAGTCCCCATTTTTGATAACGCGTTGACTTTTCTGTGTAAGAGGCGAGACGATTGCCCTCAATGCTCTCAATGGCAAGGCGCGAGACGTTTTCAAAGGCGATGTGCAACACTGCATGTTCTGCCACCGAGGCATGGCCATATCCCACGACCCACTTCTCATGGAACTGGGCTGATTTTTCATCGCTCAATTCCGCGGCAATGGCACGGAATGATTCGGGCGAGCGCGAGGTCTTAGCAAATGCAACCGCGATCGTTTCAGGGCTGAGAGCACGCGGCGAGAGCAGATATATTTCACGTTCGGGCATATGAGTCTCCCATGAAAATAGTTTGGGGTAGCCTTGCGAAGGTTGAGATCCTTCGGCTACGCCTCAGGACATGCCTTCGCAAGGCTGATTTTCGAGAGAAGGTCTGGCAGATTATAAAACAAGAGCGGCTTTTCAGCCGCTACTCTTGAAGAATTCTTCTTGAAACTTCCACATCTTTCCAAATCTGTTTCACCAGTACATCCACCGAATCGAACTTCAGTTCATCCCGCAGGCGTGCAACAAATTCGAGTCTCAAATCTTCTCCATAAAGCTCTCGGCGAAAATCGAGTAGATGTGCTTCCACGTTTGGCGTTTGTTTATCGGGTGTGAAAGTTGGATTGGTTCCAATATTGATTGCGGCACGATACCTTTGCTCATTTAGATAAGCCCAGCAGGCATAGATCCCTTTGGCGGGAATCATCTTCTCATGTGAATAAGCGATATTCGCAGTTGGTACATTAATCGTTTTGCCGCGCCCGTCGCCGTGGATCACTGGTCCATGCAAGGAATAGGGATGCCCGAGCAGACGCGCGGCTTCAGCGATATTCCCGATTTCAATCAATTTGCGGATTTCTGTAGACGAGATCACCCCACTTTCGTCACTCAAAGCGGGTACCACCTCGACCGTGTATCCAAGTTCTGAACCAATTTCCGTTAAGCGCGTCGGGTTGCCTTCGCGTCCCTTGCCCAGGGCAAAATCATAGCCAATCAGCAAATGCTGGAGTCCAAGTTGACGCGTCAGGCGCGACATAAAATCGTAAGCGGTAACCGTTGAAAGTTCTCGCGTGAAACGCTCGGTAATGACCGCATCCACGCCTAGTTGCCCCAGCAAGTTGGCACGTTCATCAGGCAGTGTCAAACATTTGATCTCCTGTCCGCTTAAGACAGAGGCAGGATGAGGGTCAAATGTTAAAACAACAGCAGGCGCGTCATTTGCATGAGCGCCTGTTGTAAGTTTCTTGATGATTTCTTGGTGACCGCGATGGACGCCATCAAAGACGCCAACAGTCAACCAGGAGTTTTGCAGGTTCACTTCCTCGAGAGAGCGATAATGTTGCATAAATGTAGTAATGGCTTCCTTGGCACTATCCGCCAGGGCATGTATAGCCGTTTATGCGACTGAAGTCGCTACTACATGATTTATTCTGAAGTAAAGAAGACTTTCTTTGGCTGCCAGGCCGGCTTGCCATCTTCGCCTTCAACAGCTTCCATTAATGCAACTAATTCACCTTGCGTACTAACGCCGCGCACGCGACTGCCCAGTGCGGCGTCTTCTTCAGCCTTGACACGATGTCCGTGGCGTACGCCTTCCACATCATCTGGACTGAGTTCAAGAGCGGGCCAATCCGCTAATGCCTCCGCAGCGGGAATCAAGTATTGATACCAGTTTCCCGCATGGAATGCCTCTTGCAGCTTGCGTAGCGGCACCGCATCGCGCAGAGAGAAACGCCCACTCTTGGTGCGGCGCAAACCGACCAGGTATGCACCACAACCTAATTTTTCACCGAGATCATTCGCTAATGAACGAACGTATGTACCCGACGAACAATGCACATCAATCACAACTTCAGGCGGCGCCCACTCGAGAACCTCAAGATGATGAACCGTGATCTTGCGCGGTTCCAAGTCAACTTCCTCGCCTTTGCGTGCCATTTCATAAGCTTTCCGTCCTTGTACCTTGACCGCAGAGTATGGGGGCGGAGTCTGCTCGATCTCACCTATGAAGGTCTTTAATACTTCTTCGAATTGGGTTTCAGTTACATTGACCGGCTGATTCGCCTGCGTGACCTTTCCATCGGCATCAAAGGTATCCGTTCTGCCGCCTAAACGAATAATGGCCTGATATCTTTTATCAGAAGCAGAAACATACTCGCTTAACCGTACAGCAGGACCCACTAAAATTACAAGCACACCCGAAGCGCGCGGGTCGAGCGTACCGGTGTGCCCAGCACGGCGCAGGTTTGTTCCATTGCGAATTACCTGCACCACATCATGAGAAGTCATCCCAACGGGTTTGTCCACTACTAAGACCCCGGAGATAGCGTTCTTTACATCTTGACTATTCACTGTCATTCCTCCTTTATTCTAGGACATTCTTATTATGACACATTTGTCTGAATTTGTCTAAATTTCAAATTAGAGACCCAATAGCTCTTTGGTAGTACTCAGGACAAGCGGCTGGATCTCTTTCAAGGCTCCGGGGACATCTGCTCCGGCAGCCGCTGCGTGACCACCACCGTTGAAATGTTTTGCCACCGGCGATACATCAATGCCCGACTCCAATGCCCGCCATGAAATCTTGACCTGATGATCGTTTTGTTCCACAAAAATCATACCCACTTTATTCCCTTCGATTGCCGAAATCACATTGATAAGATCAGCATCATCATTACCACCATAACCGGATTTTTTTCGATCATCCATTGTAAGTGTAGCCCACACAATTCCATTCTTCTGCTCCAAGCTTGAAAGACCTGCACCCCAATATCGGGCCGCCGGAAATGATCTTCTAACCAGAGATTTCATATACAGGTCTGCCATATCCACACCGGTTTCCATCAGCATGGCACATAGACGCAATGCTGAGGGGTTGGTGTTCGGAGTGCGGAATCCAAGCGTATCGGTAACAATCCCTGTTAGGAGCGCGGCAGCAACTGGCTTGGTGATCTTGTAGCCCCAGGTGGGTAAGTGATTGGTAAGGATCGCCGCAGTGGCAACTTCTTCGGGTTCAATCAGGTTAAGCTTTCCAAATCTCTCATTCGTTTTGTGATGGTCAATATTAATGTCCGGTTGACCGAAGTTCTCAAAAACTTTTCCAACCCGCTTGAAATCAGCACAATCCACAGTAACAAATGTATCATGTTTTCCCATTGGTTCCTTGACGATCAATTCACTTCCTTCCAAATGCCTAAATGAGGAAGAAACACCATCCACGAGAACCATCTGCACGGACTTTCCCGCATCCCGGAGCGCTAACCCCAAACCAAGCAAAGAGCCTATCGCATCCCCATCTGGTCTGACGTGTGATGCAATAACGATGTTCTTTGATCTATCCAACAGCTCTTTTATCGCCCCAGTCATTTCACTCATTCTAAGCTAGTTCCTCCTGAGTACAACATTGTTTCCTGTAAGACACAGAGTTTATTTCTTTTTCCGTAAATCCGCAAGGATTTTCTCAATGCGATCCGCGTTCTCCGGGGTCACGTCCCAGTGGAAACGCAGGCGTGGAAACGCACGCAACTCGACACGCGAGGCAAGAGTCCGCCTCATAAAACCGGAAGCCGACTCAAGTCCCGCGAGAACGTCCGCTGAGCGCTCGACTCCCTCAACTGCAGAAACAAAGACGTCTGCGTATGCCAGTTCCTTATCTATCTTTACGTCTGTCACGTAGATTTGTTTCAGGCGCGGATCACTGATCTCACGGATCAACAGCTCCGAGAGTTCCTGGCGGATACGATCCGCGATACGTTGAAGACGAATCCCTGAAGGCATGCTTGTTCATAACCTTGCGAAGGATCTCAACCTTCGCAAGGTTTCTAATTACGATTTTTCAACCACATAACAGACCAATTGATCGCCGACCTGAATATCATTAAAACTCTTGAATCCCACGCCACACTCGTAACCTTGCTTGACCTCTTTCACATCATCCTTCTCGTGGCGCAGAGACCCCATTTCACCTTCATAAACTAGATCAGTGCCGCGATAGAGACGCACTCTCGCATTACGGCGCAGTTCGCCCTCAGTCACCCGGCAGCCAGCGACCTTGCCGAATTTAGAGGCTGAAAATACTGCGAGCACTTGCGCCCGGCCAGTAACTTTTTCTTTTGTTTCTGGCTCAAGCATGCCGCTCAAGGCTTTTTCAATATCTTCGGTCATGCGATAGATAATCTCGTAAAGGCGAATATCCACGCCTTCCTTTTCTGCCAGGCGCCGGGCAGAGACATCTGCCTGCACATTGAAACCAATGATGATGGCATTGGAAGCTGAAGCTAGCATGACATCGTTATCACCAATATTGCCTGTTTCAGCATACAGAATTCTGATACTGATTTCCCCTTCTCCGAGTTTATTCAACTCGCTAACAATTGGGTCAAGTGAACCTTGTACATCTGCTTTTACAATAAGGTTAAGTTCTTTCGCTTCACCAGATTGAACATTAGCAAATAGGTCTTCAAGTGATACTTTCTTTCTCGCTTGTGTTTGAGATTTTGCAAGCGCCTGTCGCTCTGCGACGATCAGACGCGCTTCTTTTTCAGAATCAACGACTTCAAACAAATCACCAGCCGATGGGACATCATTGAGTCCCATCACAGCTACGGGCGTGGATGGACCCGCTTTCCTTAAAGGCTTGTTTTTGAAATCAGAGAGAGCGCGCAATCTGCCATAGGCTGTTCCAGCCACAACAATATTGCCGGATTCTAGCGTTCCATTTTGAACAAGCAAGGTCGCCATTGTGCCCCTAGATTTATCCAATTCAGCTTCGATGACTGTGCCAATTACTTTGCCGTTAGGATTTGCCTTGATTGAAGTATTATCCGCAACCAGCAAAATTCCTTCGAGCAAATCCTCAATTCCTTGCTTCTGTTTGGCAGAGACAGGGATCACCATCGTGCTCCCACCCCACTCATCCGGGACAAGTTCCTGTTCAGCGAGTTGTTGCCTTACACGTTCAGGATTGGCATTGGCTTTATCGATCTTGTTCAGCGCGACCATGATTGGCACACGCGCGGCTTTCGCGTGTGCAATTGCTTCTCTGGTTTGCGGCATCACGCCATCATCCGCAGCGACGACTAAAACCACAATATCCGCGCCTTGCGCGCCACGTGCGCGCATCTGTGTAAACGCGGCATGACCGGGTGTATCAAGGAATGTAATTACTCTCCCTTTATGCTCCACCTGATAAGCACCAATATGCTGCGTAATTCCACCGGCCTCCCCTCCTGCCACATTTGTCTGACGGATGGCATCCAGCAGACTGGTCTTTCCATGATCTACATGCCCTAAAATTGTCACGACGGGTGGACGGTTAATTAGTTTGGTTTGATCCTCTCCCGCGATCACGCGGCGCCAGAGAGGTACCTCACCCGTTTCAACAACAGCTTCTTCCACGACCTCAGGGACCGCTTCAAAACCATATTCCCCCACCACGATCGCGGCTGTGTCAAAGTCCACGGCTTGATTAATGGTTGCCATCACGCCGTTGGACATCAATTTCTTAATGAGGTCTATGGGACTTTTTTCGATCTTCTGCGCCAGATCGCGAATCACGATACTGCCTGGCAATTCAATCTTGTTTCCATTGCTACTCATAGGACCACCTCCATAAATACAAACTTCACATGAGCAATTCGCAAAAACTTATTGCTCATTACTGGTGAGTCCTGTGAGCGATTCAGCCAATCACATTCGGTTACTCACCAGCCCCTACCATCTCTGCCTCCGCGTCAGCGGGCAGAGTATTCATAAACTCTTCAAGTCGAGCGCGGTCATTAGGTGTTAAAGATGTTTTCAGAGCATGACCAAGCGCGCCTTTCAAGCCGCGCTCCCAGCACTCACGCCGATCATGCAAGTATGCTCCCCTCCCGGGCAATTTGCCGGTTGGGTCTATCTGCACTCCATCGGCGGTCCTCACGATACGAACCATCTTCCGTTTGGGCAATACTTCACGACAGCCCACGCATGTCCGCTGAGGCACATGTTTTACACGCTGAACAGGTTTCTTAGGCACCTTCATCTCAAGTCATTGTCTATTGACTTGGTCAATAGACAACGACACCATAACTAACTATACTACCAATCTTCACCGAGATCATCGTCGCCGCGTTTGTGCTTCTTGCGTCCGACAACTTCACCGCGTTCCTCATCGAATTCCAACTCGACGCTCTTCTTCTTGCCCTTCTTACCTTTCTTCTTATCAGCTGACTCTTCATCCTCAGTGCTTGCAGTTTGGAAGATCTCCGGCTTCATAGAGAAGAGTTCATCCAAAGAGACGCCATCCTTATGTTCATCATCTTCCTGCGCCTCGCGTTCGAGGACTTTTCTCAGTTCCTTCTTCACCGGAGTCTGCTGATCGGCAACCGGCGCTTCAGCCACTGGAGCGGATTCGGCAACTTCTGCAACAACCGCTGGCATTTCAGGCTGAGCTTGAGGTTCAGTCGCGGCAACGGGTTCAGATTCAGGCGCGAGCTCCGCTGTGGGCTCCACGGGCGCCGGTTCTGGGAACTGGATCGCTGCAAGTCTCTCTTCAATATTTGATATTGCCTTGGGGCCAATCCCAGGTAAGCCCAACACTTTGTTGGCATCCATTTTCATGGACATCATTAGCGCGCCAACTGTATCGATCCCGGCTTCGACCAGAATGTTGAAGACATGTTCCTTGAGCTCAAGCTGTTCGAGTGGCATGCCAAATGCAGCAGTCGGGACCTCGGAGCGAGCAGTGGTAACTTTCTCTTCTTCAGCGCGAGCGGCATCTTGCTTAATTTGGATTGTTCGGCGTTCCACGCGGTCAACGAACTGCGATAACAACGTGAACTCTTCCGGCGTAATCGGACGATTCTCTGCCTTCTTTGCCAACACCTCTTCAACCGCTGGAATAGATTCAACCGCGGTAGGCAGGAGAGCAGCCAGCGAGGGATCACTCTGCAGCTTACGGATCGCATCCCCTGCCGCCTCAGCCAGTGACTTGATGTCAATGCGCCAGCCGGTCAACTTGGCAGCGAGACGCGCGTTC